>JAAIGF010096161.1_pt1 | contig 46345 bp, 47 predicted proteins | sample 6487441 | NCBI WGS metagenome assembly JAAIGF01 (sample SAMN13974129, study PRJNA590717) | phyllosphere metagenome | biome: pepper field; feature: multiple bacterial spot infested pepper fields; material: pepper leaves; isolation source: leaves from pepper fields | host: Capsicum annuum ...
CTCCTGGGGCCTCAAGTACACCCGCTCGATCTCCGATCCCAAGTTCGAAACCGGCACCCCGGAAACCGATCGCCAGTTCCTCAAGAACCTGATCGCCTACTACTGCGTACTCGAAGGCATCTTCTTCTACTGCGGCTTCACCCAGATCCTCTCCATGGGCCGCCGCAACAAGATGACCGGCACCGCCGAGCAGTTCCAGTACATCCTGCGTGACGAGTCCATGCACCTGAACTTCGGTATCGACGTGATCAACCAGATCAAGATCGAAAACCCGAGCCTGTGGGACGCGCAGATGAAAGACGAAGCGACCCAGATGATTCTGCAGGGCGCCCAGCTGGAAATCGAATACGCCCGCGACACCATGCCCCGCGGCGTACTCGGCATGAACGCAGCGATGATGGAGGACTACCTCAAATTCATCGCCAACCGCCGCCTGACCCAGATCGGCCTGAAAGAAGAATACCCAGGCGCCAGCAACCCGTTCCCGTGGATGAGCGAGATCATGGACCTCAAGAAGGAGAAGAACTTCTTCGAGACCCGTGTGATCGAGTATCAGACGGGTGGGGCGTTGAGCTGGGATTGATGGCAATTTGAAATTACGGTAGATTCACCCAACACCTGCCATGGATGTTGGGGTTGAAGCTTAATAATGAGCCCCGCCTGACGCGGGGTTTTTTATTAAGGAATTTCCATGTCTATACATCCGCAAATTGCATTCCGCCATGTACTTGGCGAACTCTCGGCAAATCGTAACGATCCCTGCGAAGTTATTCGAGAATTAATTTCAAACTCATACGACGCTAAGGCCACGGAGATAACGTACGCCCCTTATTCAGAAGAGCAAGGATTTATATTTTTCGATAATGGATCAGGCCTATCCCTCTCTGAAAAATCAAATGACATAACCCCATATGAAGCATTTTTCTCAATCGGGAAGTCCACAAAAAGAAAAGGCGACGCGATAGGCTATAAATGCCAAGGATCAAAACTCTGCTTCGCGTGCAGCCGTATTCTAGTAATAACAAAGACACAGCACAGTACGCCCTGGCTGATCAAAATCATTGAAAATCCTCGACAGACACTATCCGAAAAATATGATCTAACACCAATTGAAAGCACGCAACCTTGGAGCGAGCTTAATAGTTTCTTCACATCCACGGCAAGTGAAATTCAAAAAGTCTTGGGCTTTTTCTCACAAGATTTCTTTGAAAAAGACTTTCAACAAGGAACAATGCTTGTAATTCAGGGGTTAGACACCGAAAACTTTAAAAAGCATTTTTTAACAGATACCGTCCCCGAGCCTTCTTATATTTACAACTACATCCGCCACCACACAAAACATGGCGACACTAGACACTTAAGCAAAGACCATGGATTCACCCCAAATCACATAACGCAACTTTCAAAGTCCTTTAGCCCCTCAAAACTCAACATCTTAATTAACGGCATCTTAAACCCAATACCAGATGGATATCCCTATTTAAAAGTAGATAGCTCAGAAGATGTAAAATCCCCAGCAAAAATCTCCCGCTTACGTGATGGCCGCTTCCACTCCAGACATGCAAAATCTTTCACGATTTCAGGACAAAAATTCTCCGTCATACTTGCAATTGATGGGAACAAGCGAGCACATGAGAACTACAATAATTTAGATAGAAAAGGCGGTCCTCGCTCAGGTATTCGCTTAATTGACCAGCGAGGCCTATTCATATCTGTAAATGGCATAAAAATATGTCGACACCTAGAAATATTCAACAACAGCGAACTTTCCGACTATGAGATCCTCGCTGAAGGTGATAGCCCCAGTCATTACACACTCATAATTGATGGGAATTTTGATCTGGTCACCAACAGAAACTCACTCAGTCGAAATGCTTTCGAAACGCTGTCCAACCCCGACCTACTCAAACAAATAAAGAAATTTCTCGACGACACAAAAAAGAGCGACCCCGTATTTAGTGAACTCGTATCAAGGCTGAAAAAGGAAAGCACCGAAACACGTCTGAATGACCAAATAAGCATTCTGGATTCAACTAAAGAAAAAATCAAAAAGAGAGAGAGATTCAGAATAAAAACAGACAGCGGCTCAAATGAGCTCTATCTCTGCCCTCTTCCAGGGGAAGAATATTTAGTCGGTGTACTTTATGCCACACTGCGCGCGCTCGTTAATGATAACTCGCCTCAAAAAGAGAAATGGAAAAAAATTCTAACCTTCTCAACACAAGGCATAGACAGCATCGGAATGAACTCTCAAAGCCATACCGCCCCACTAACTGAAACCAATCTTTTAGCCATCGAATATAAATACAATTTCAATAATCAAGGCCCATTCAATCACGCCCTAGCGATTACAGACTACATCGTGGCATGGGAAGTAGACCTTAATGAAAAACTTCCAGTAAAAGATGGATATACCTGCTTCGGAAAAGCAAAAAAAATAACAGATGGCCACTGGGAAATATACGACATAGAGAATGAAGATGGCGGAACTTATCCCAATTCAGTAACTGTTCTCGAGCTCCGAAAATTAATTATGGATAGCCTAAACCCTTCATTCACGACTCCATAGAAATAAAAGGACAATCGCGAAAAGGAATAACCGGAGGGCCGGATATTTGATCGTTCCCATGCTCCGCGTGATAACGCAGCCCTCGACGCTCTGCGTCGACCACTACCAGATATGACGCTGCAGCTGATCTCTGCCGCCGGCCAGAAGCAGGACGCGGAGCGTCCCCAAAGGCGTTACCACGCAGAGCATGGGAACGATCAGTAGCAGCGATCTCGCAGACGACGCCAAACGCCCCGTCAGGAGGTCGAGTGGAATCGTTGTGTAGGGTTGAGCGGCATGGATACCGCGAGAGCCGCGATGGGCCAGGGATAGGCCTTCGTGGGGGGCCGCCACCGCAATGGTGGATGAAAAGCGCCTCGGCTACGCGCCCCGATCCATCCTACAAGAGCCGCCGTCCTTGACCACCTCGGCCCGCATCCCTACCCTAACCACCGGCGCCTAAGAAACGCCTTTCACACAGCGGCCCGCCCGCATCCGACATTCGCGGCTTTTTTTGCCTACGGCCTGCCCGTGCGCGCAAGAAAAACACCTCTGATATGTCGGGAGTGGGCTAATACAAGACCCGAAAGGGAAATACGTCCGGCCCTCTGTGTGGGGTTTCTTAGCTCCCGGCACCCAGCCCTAAGAAAGCTGATCAATCACACAGAGGTAATGGATATGCCTATTCAGTCCCCCGCCATACCCGCCCTCCCCGGCGAAACCCTGATCCCGACGACCTTCACCCGCCACCGCCGCCAACTACGCGCCGTGCTGCTCGAACCGCACTGCTGGTTCAGTGCCCGCGACCTGGGTCGGCTGATCGGCCAACCGCACTTGGAAGAACGCGTTACCCGCACGCTGGACGCCGACCAACTGCTCGATGCCGTGCTGCTCAACACCCACGGCCAACCGGAGACGACCCGGCTGATCAGCGAATCCGGCGTGTACGCCGTACTGATCCACTACTACCACCCGGAAAACCGCTGCATCCGCCGCTGGCTCAGCGCCGACGTGGTACCAACGCTGCGCGAGGGCGAGCCGGCGAATACTCGCCGCCCACGCCGCGAAAACCGCCAGGGTCTGCCACTGCTGCACTGGCAAGGCGATGTGTGGATGCCGTATCGGCCGATGTGACAGGGGCCAGCCAGGGTGGATGAACGGGGTATCATCCACCCTGCCAGCCTCGCACCACCCTCAGCTCGTAGGACGGACCGAAACGACGGCATTTTGATCGTTCCCACGCTCCGCGTGGTAAGGCAGCCCTCGACGCTCTGCGTCGATCACTACCAGGTACGACGCTGCAACTGATATCTGCCACCGGCCAAAAGCTGGACGCGGAGCGTCCCCAAAGGCGTTACCACGCGGAGCGTGGGAACGATCAGTAAAGCGTCGGCTACGCGCCCCGGTTCACCCTGCGTGGCTCAGGCCAGCAAACGGTCGATCAACGCCTGCTCGTAATCGTTCAGAGGCTGATCCTCATAGAGCTTGTCGGAGGCCGCGACCAGCGCCTGGCCCTCGGCTTCGCGCCCACTTTCGCCATACACGTGGCCGAGGTTCTCCAGCGACTGCAGGTTGCCGTGCTGAGAAAAGGAGATCAGGTACCAGCGCTCGGCCGCCTCGAGCTCGCCCAGGCGGTGATAGGCCACCGCCAGATTGTGCTGGGCGTAGACGTGGTCGGATTGCAGGGCCTGCAGCAGCGCCTGCTTGGCCTGCTGGTAATCCTCGAGCTGCAGATACAGCAGACCAAGGTTGTTGTAGCCGTCGACATTGCCCAGTTCAGCGGCGCGCCGGTAGGCCTGCTCGGCCTGCGGGTAGCGCTCGGCGTGCAGATGGATGTCGCCGAGCAGGTTCAGCGCCTCCGGATGGTCGTGGCGCACGGCCTTGTCGAGGTGCTCGATGGCGGCGGCGTGATCGCCGTCCTGGTAGGCCATGCTGCCAAGGTAAAAGTGACTGCGGGGACAATCGTACTCGGCGGCCTGCTGGAAATAATGGCGGGCGGCATCATGATCGCCTTCTTGGAAGGCCATGCTGCCAAGGTTGTAATGGCTGCCTGGATAATCATGCTCGGCGGCCCTCTGGAAGTGTTGGCGGGCGGCGTCGTGATCACCGTCCTGGTAGGCCATGATGCCGAGGTTGTAGTGGCTGCCGGGATAATCGTGCTCGGCGGCCATCTGGAAGTGGCGACGAGCATCGGCGCGATCTTCACGTGCCAGGCTCACCGCACCAACGCCGTTCATCCAGCGCGGGTCGGCGGGACACGCCTTGGCAAGGGTCTGGAAGGACTCCAGCGCAGTGTCCAGATCCTGCCCGCGAAACGCCGCCCAGGCCTGCTCATTGAGCGCAGTCGCCTGGTCGTCACTGAGCGTTTTCTTGTTCATGAACCACATGGTGTTTCCTGCCTTGCAACGGCCGGCCATCTTAAAGGAGCTTCTAGAAACCAAACAAGGCAATGGCTCTACGGTGCGGGTTCGAGCCGTACCACCTCAGCGAGTAGCCCGGACAACCACCGCCACGGTGGATGGATAAAGCGTCATCCACCCTACGGGTCGCCTACATACCGAATGTAGGGTGGACAACGCGAAGCTTGTCCACCATGGTTCAGGCAACACAATGCTCAAGAATGAGCCGTCATGCCCAATTACCGCCGCGCTCGCGCTCCCGGCGCTACCTACTTTTTCACCGTCAACCTGCAAGATCGTCGCAGCGACCTACTAATCCGCGAGGTCGAGCTGTTACGTGAGACGGTACGGGCTACGCGGGCTCGCCATCCCTTTCATATCGACGCCTGGGTGGTGCTGCCCGACCATATGCACTGCCTGTGGACGCTACCGCCGGGCGATGCCAACTTCGCCATGCGCTGGAAGATCATCAAGTTCGCTTTTGCCAAACGTCTGCCCGTCACCGAGACACGCACGGCCAACCAGCAGCGCCGCCGCGAACGCGGCATCTGGCAACGGCGTTATTGGGAGCATCTGATCCGTGATGAACGGGATTACCAACGCCACTTCGACTACATCCACATCAACCCACTGAAACACGGCTATGTCGAGCGGTTGGAAGACTGGCCGTATTCGAGTTTTCACCGTGCCGTGGCAATGGGCGTCTATCCCGCGGGCTGGTGTGTAGAGCCCGAGCAGGCGGGCCACGATTATGGCGAGTGAGGGTTCGACGTTTTCTCGCTATGGTGGATGAAAAAAGCGTCGGCTACGCGCCCCGATCCACCCTACGTGACTAGCCCTTGCCCTTCTTCTTGGCAATCGCCTTCATCCGCGCCGCCGCCTTCTGTACGGTGGCCATCTTCTCCGGGCGTTTCATGCCGCGCCATTTGCGGATCTCTTCGCGGGTGCGGCCGCAGCTCAGGCACATTTCGCTGTTGAGCTGGCACAGCGACACGCAGGGGTTTTCAATGTCCTTGGCCACGTCTGCCCCTTGCCGGTTGCTCGATAGAAAACGCCACATGGTCTGCGATGCGAGACACGCTGATGCCCACTTCCTCGAATGCGGCCAACGTCAGTTCCAGCACTCTCGCCTTGTCCGCGCTGGCCAGTGCCCTCGCCTTGTTGGCCTCACCGTCGAATACCCAGGTAACGATCAGGCTCTCGGGAAAGCGCTCGTAATTGACGTCATGGGTGAGCCATTGGAAGCCGACGATTTCGCTCTTTGCCGTTTCGCAGGCCTCGGTCAGGGTGCGAATCAACTCGCGTTCGATGCCTGCATATTTTCGTTTCGACGCTGCCATAAGGCCCTTCTGGATCAATGCTCGATGCGGTGCCATGTTACCCGAGACGGCCCATCGATAGCCCCTCGGCGCCAACCTCCGCCAGCCCCACGGGTTACAATGCAGGCCACCGTTTTATCAAGAGCCCACCCGATGTTCACCCTCACCCACCTCCATGCCACACCGCCCGAGTCCCTAAAAGCCCAGGTGCTGCAGATGGTGGTGGACTATTTCAGCGATATCAGCCCGGTGCCGCTGACGCCCAGCAACCCGCTGTTCCAGCTGTACCAGTACGTGATCGGCTACGAGGTGCACCTGTACCTGCAGGCCATGAACGGCGAGGCGGACAGCCCCACGCAGTTGCTGCTGGCCCTGGACGATCAGGATCCGTCCGTGGTGTTGGGCTTTGCGCTGTACCTGCCCAGCCAGGACGACGGCGAAGCCTGCACCCTTGCCTATATGGCCGTAGCCGCCAGCCATCGCCGGCGCGGCATTGCCCGCGCCATGTTGCAACGCGTCACCGAGCGCCATCCGCATATGGAGCTGGCCTGCGTAGCCGGCAAGGTGCCGACCTTCGAGGCCATGGGTTTTCAGGTGCTGGCCGCGCAAGGCCCGCAGGTGCTGATGAACACCCGCGATCACCGCTCCGACGGTCTGGTGGCCGTGCAGGACCTGGCGCCGGTGTTTCAGTCCACCGAAGTGCGGCAGATCCACGCCTACCTGCTCAAACAGAACGGCAAGAAGGCCATGAGCGAAGCCGAGAAACAGCGCGACTATCACCTGGACCAGCTGGCCCACCAGGCTCGTCAGTTGGTTGCTGAACAGCTTACGCCGACCATTCACTGATCGCACAGCCAGCCAAGCCGGTATGCGCGCGCTATTTGCGTGACGGATCACGCAGCCTATCCAGCAGATGCCATACCCTGCCGTGATTACCGGATAGTCACTGACCAGCGCTGTAGCACCCGCGCCCCGGAACGCCCTTTAGTCAGACCGATGGAAGAGTGACGCTTATGGACATCCGCTTTCTGACCTTCCCCGATTTTCACAGTGTGTATTTCTACCGCTCCATCACCCTGGCCATTCTCCTGGCAATCGGCGGCTTGGTGCTGTTCAAGGCGCCAGCCACACGGTTGCCTGAGCTATCGCTGGTCGGTGGCTGCTTGCTGCTGATGGGATGGCGATTCGCAGTGGAATGGCGGCGGTTGAACAAGGCTGGCGCGGCCTCAATTCACAACGATGAACTGATCATTACCAGCGAAAACGATCATCGGCGGATCCCCCTGAGCAGCGTGCACGCCGTCGCCACCAAGCACAGCCTGTTCATGGTGCGGCGCTATCGCTCGTGGTCCGAGCACCTGGCCTTCGTGGAATTCACCCTGCACAACAGTGAGCGCGTCTACACCCTGGCCGAAAGTGCGGTGTTCGAGTCGCCAGCAGCCAAACACAGCCTGGCGGCGATCCAGGCTGCTGTGCTGGCCGCCAAGGTGAAAAGTGCAGCGGCTGACAGGCCTGCAGCGCTGGTCGTCGAGCTGTAGTAGGCGCAGCCGGTAAAGTTGCTTAGTGCTGCGCTCAGGTCCCAGGATGTTCATCCAACCCGTAGTTTTTCACGCAACCGAACCTGCGTCACGCTGCTGTGCGCTCAACAGTGCGAACTCCCTTCGATACAACTGCGTGAGAGCGGCTTCAGCCGCGATCAGGCTTGAAGGCGCTGACAGCATTGCGGCTAAAGCCGCTCCCACGGATCAGTGGGCGTCCTCATCCGGATTACTCGCTAGCGCTTCACGCAAACGAACAGCGCATTCCCCGCCCCGTCGCCAAGCGGCAGGATGCGCTGGTAGTCATGCGCCAGCACATGCACCTCGAAATGCGGCTGCAACAACGCTTCCAGCTCAGCGAAGCTCACCGCGACCATCGGGTGCTCGTCGTTCCAGATCAGCGTTTCATCCCCCGTGGATTTCTCGATGCGCAGGCGCAGCGATTGCCGTTCCCCTGCTCCGCTGTAGTGCCAGCCTGAACTGAAGGTGAAGCGGCCTTCATCGGCGTCTACGGTATGGGCGGCGAACAGGCGATTGTCGATACGGGTTCTGTCGACCGCGTTGAAGCAGAACAGGCCACCGGGCTGCAGTGCACGATGCACGTGGGCGATGCACGCCGCCAGCCGTTCGGTGGTTGCGCTGTAATGCAGGGAGTAGAGAAAACAGGTGATCAGGTCGACTGGCTCGGTCACGCTGAAGTCGCACATGTCCTGCACGGCAAAATGCGCCTCGGGGCAGCGGATAGCGGCCTTGTCGAGCATCGGCTGGTTGATATCCAGCCCGGCGCTCTCAAAGCCGGCATCGAGAAAATGCCGAACGTGAGGGCCAGTGCCGCACGCCAGATCCAGATGGCTCATGCCGCCATTGCCGAACAGCTGGTGCAGGCGCTGCACGGCGTGGCTCTGCGCGCGATAGTCGATGTCGGCGCACATCAGGTCGTAGTAATCGGACAGATCCGTATAAAGGGCATTGACGGGCATCGGGACCTGACCATGGCGAGGAGCGTTCGAGGGCGCGGATCATAGCCGAATCATGCGCCGCCCTGCGGATATTCGCAGCAGAACAACGGCCGTCCTGGTGGCGCTTCAGGGGGAAACGGCATGCCGGCGAACAAGTGGCGAATGGCAGCATACGCCGCGCTGGCGATCCATTAGACTGCCCGGCAAAATGCACCGCCCGCCCATCATGGGTATCCCTCCCCCGGTTCCACTCGATGCCCAAGGCTTACGCTTACCTGCTCCGCTACCCGTCCGCCAGCCTGCTGTTCGTGCAGTTGCTGGGCATCGTGCTCTACCCGTTCATGGAGCAGTTGTCCGAGGGGCGGGCCATCGTCGGTACCTTCGGCATCGTGGTGCTGGCGATGTCGCTGCGCATGGTGCGCAGCAGCCCGAACATCCAGTGGATCGCCTTCACCCAGGCGGCGTGCATTCTGGCACTGACCGTTGCCCTGGAGTTCGAGAGCAATACCGCGTTGTCGATCCTGCTGGCAGCGCTGGAGTCGAGTTTCTACTTCTATGCCGCTGGTGGCCTGATCGCCTACATGATGGAAGATGAGCGCGCCAGCACCGATGAGCTGTTCGCCGTCGGCGCCACCTTTACCCTGCTGGCCTGGGCCTTCGCCCATGCATTCTCGGTCTGCCAATTGCTCAGCCCTGGCAGCTTCACCGCGGCAATCAACCCAGAAGCGCCGCGCACCTGGGTGGAGCTGCTGTTCCTGAGCTTCACCACGCTGTCGGGCGTTGGCCTGAGCGACATCATTCCGCTGCGGCCCTTCGCACGGGCCTTGGTGATGCTCGAGCAATTTGCCGGCGTGATGTATATCGGCCTGGTAGTCACTCGCCTGGTGAGCCTGACGGTCAGGCCAAAGACACATTGAGCGGATGACTTCACGCGCCAGAACTGGGATGTAGGCGGCTGAATCGATAGGTATTCACGGCTCGATAAAAGCCTGCCAAGCATCCAATTTCGGCCATGCCGGCTACGCTCAAACCCATACAATTCGCCGCCACTGAAAGCCCAGCGGCGCACCTCGCTTCCAACCCTTATTACGCAGGCCCAGCAGAACATGGCGTTCGATCCCCTAACCATGCTGACGATCACCATCGCCCTGGCGTTGGCGGCGTCGTTGTATCTGGCCATCGAGTGGCAAACCGTTCGCGAGCCCGCGCTGCTGTACTGGAGCGCCGGTTTTGCCCTGATAAGCGTGGGTTGCATCCTCGCCCTGCTGCGCAGCAGCGGTCTGCTGCTGGTGGGTATCTGGTTCGCCAACGGCCTGCTGATAATCTCGCACTGGCTGTTCTTCGCCGGCGTGGCGCGCTTTACCGAAACGCGGCTATCGCCCGCCTGGTTGCTGGTGGTGGTGATCTGGTTTGCGATGCTGCTGCTGCCCGAAGGCCCTGAGTGGTCGAAGATCATGCTGCTGGTCAATTCGCTGCTGATCGCGCTGATCGCCATCCGCGCCAGCTTCCTGTTGCGCCCGCGCGGCAAGTCGCTGGGCGCCGGGGCCGCTCAGCTGCGCTTCGTGCTGCTGGGCCACGGGCTGTTCTATATCGCCAAGACCATTCCGGTCCTGATGCCGGGCACGCTGATCGACCTGGCTGCGTTTCGCGGCGAGATCATTCAGATATCCCTGGTGGAAGGTGTGATGGCCTTGATGCTGATCGCCCTGTCGATGACCGGCACCGTGCGTTACCGCCGCGAGAAGCGCATCGAGCGCCTGGCCGCACGCGATCCGCTGACCGCCATGTACAACCGTCGCGCCCTGGAAGCCCGGGCGCCCAAGCTGCTCGACGGGGTTTCGCCGAAGCATCCCGGTGCACTGCTGCTGATCGATATCGACAACTTCAAGCAGGTCAACGACCTGCACGGCCATGCCGCCGGCGACAGGCTGCTGGTTATGCTGGGCGAAATGATTCGCCGGGCATTGCCCGAAGGCTCGCTGGCGGCGCGCTTGGGCGGCGACGAATTCGTGATTCTGCTCCGGGATGCCTCCCCGGCACGCATCACCAACCTGGGCGACCTGCTGCGCCAGCAGTTTCAAAGCGCTGCCGCACAGGCCTTCGCCACCCCCGAGGCGGTGACCCTGAGCGTCGGCGCCAGCCTGTTCGACCAGCCGCCCGCCAGCCTGGCGGCGTTGATCGAGCAAGGCGACGTGGCGCTGTACGAGTCCAAACGCGGCGGGCGTGACAGCCTGCGCCTGGTGGATCGCACTGCCAACGGCGAGCCGTTGGCGGGTTAGCACTCCCTACCCTGTACCCCTGCCAACGCCTATATCAGCTGAACATGCTGTCGTCGTCGAAGAAGTCCGAGCTGTCAAAGGCATCGGTGTCGATGTCGTTGCTGACGTCATTGCTGGCGGCGTAAGGCGTGTCGTTCAGGCCACTGCTGAAACTGTCCTGCATGGGCGCGTCTTCGCGGATAACTTCGACGATTTCCTGGGGCTGGTTGTGGTGGAACATGTTGGTGAGCAGATCCGCCACCATCACCCCACCCGCCACACCGGCGGCAGTCTGCAGGGCGCCACGCATGAAACCACCGCCCTGCGCTGCCGGCGCTGCGCCAGGCATGCCTGTCGGTGCCGCCGCCGCGGCCGGAGCGTTCTGGGAAAAGCGCGTTTCACCCCAGCCAGCGGGGCGCTGGGCGGGCTGCGGCGTGGTATTCGGCTGGCCGCCGCCGAACAGGCCGGAAAGAAAACCACCACTGCCAGCGCGCTGGCGCTGCGCCTCGGCGGCTTGGGCCTCGAGCTCACGCACGCGCTGATCCAGTCGCTTGATGGCCGCCTCCTGAATCAACAGTGCCTGGGCCATGTAATAGGGTGCGGCAGGTTGCCGGGCCAGATGGCTCTTGATCTGCGCCTCGGCATCGGTGTCGCGCAGCCCGCCCTCGTGCTCGGCCTCTAGCAGGCGAGTGAACAGGCCATCGATCAGGGTTTGCTCTTCGGAATTCATGGGTGCCTCGCTTGAGCAATAGAGAAATGCACATCCCTGTTCAAGGTGCCGCGCGGCGCCCGGCGCCGCTGAATCGAGATATTGGAGTGAATTGCAAAATTACAAGTTCCGGTCTTACCCACCAAACACGGCTGGTGGGGATGGCGCCGCGGTACAGGCCTCAAAAGTCCGGGGGCGAGGTCGCTGACGCCTCTTGCGGCGGCGCATCTGGGCAGGCCGACGCACCAAAATGAAGCGATGATCGGGGCGTACCCCTAACGACAAGGAAAGCCGGGATGAAAGACTCAGCGCGCGGCCTGTTGCTGGTCACCAGCGGCATCGTGCTGCTCAGCTTCGATGGCCTGTTGGTGCGCCTGGTGAACGCCGATGGCTGGAGCATCGTGTTCTGGCGCGGGCTGCTGATGTTCATCGCCCTGGGCGCCTTCTCGCTGTCAGCCAGAAGCCGGGCGAGCCTGCGTGCCAAACCGCTACCCAGCGCCGCTTCAGCCGTGCTGCTGGCATTGATCTCGATTTTCTTCGTGCTGGCGATCGTGCATACCACGGTGGCCAACGTGGTGGTCATCCTCAGTACCGCGCCGTTGTTCGCCGCGCTGTTCACGCGCTTCTTGCTGCACGAGCCGGTGGCGATGCGCACCTGGCTGGCGATCGGCGTGGCGACGCTGGGCATCGTGCTGGTATTCGCCGGTTCCTTCAGCGCCAACGACCTGCTGGGTAACGGCTATGCGCTGCTGTCTTCGTTAGCGCTGGGCGCCAACCTCACCCTGCTGCGCCGCCATTCCAGCCTGGCCCGCATGCCGCTGATCGCCCTTGCCGGGCTGGTCGCCGCGTTGATCGCGCTGCCCCAGGCGCAGCCCTTCGGCCTCGATCAGGCCAGCTACCTGGCACTAGGGCTGATGGGGCTGCTGCAGATGCCGCTGGCCACCTTGCTGATCAACAGCGCGACACGCTACCTGCCGTCTGCCGAGGTGGCACTGTTCTACCTGCTGGAAAGCGTGCTGGGCACGCTGTGGGTCTGGTACTTCCTCAGCGAGGTGCCGGCCCGGGCCACGCTGTATGGCGGCGCGCTGGTGATCACCACGCTGGTGGTGCATGCCGGTTTCACTCTGCGCGCACGCCCCGCCCTGCCGGCCTGAGCGCGAATACGTACGCCCATGTCGACCCCAGACAACCGGGGAGTGAACACGGGCCCTAAGGTGAACCCCTTTCGTCCAACACCAGGAGCCGCTCATGGCCAACAAACCGATTACCGTTCTGCGCGACACCCAACCCATGCCCGTGGTCGATGCCTGCAAGTGGGAGCGCATCGAGGGCGAGCCGCACACGGTCAACCTCAACGCCTACACCAGCGATGACGGCAGCAAGATCATGGGCACCTGGATCTGCACGCCAGGCAAATGGCGAGTGGAGTACGTGAAGTGGGAGTACTGCCACTTTCAGGAGGGTTATTGCATCATCACCCCGGACGGTATGGCGCCGATCCATCTCAAGGCCGGCGATATCTTCGTCGTCGAGCCAGGCATGACAGGCACCTGGGAAGTGGTCGAGACGGTGCGCAAGTACTTCGTGTTCGCCTGACCACTCAACGCTTGCGGCCACCATGGTTATGGTGGCCGCTTGGCAAGTCATCTGATGACTAGCACATCCACTCGCTCTCGACCCCTGTATCGATTTCGATGAAAACCATTACATATCAATAAAATACAAAATTAAATCTGTCGACCCCCTGTTCGACTCTCTATAAAAACTTTCACAGTTGTCATACATCTTGTAGGTTGTGAGCGCCAGACAAAAACAAGATGGGACATGACATGAACGACACGCCGCAGCCCGGCAGCTCACGCCGCCGCTTCCTCAAACACTCATTGCTCTGCTCCGCCGCTGCCGCCAGCGCCGGCTCATTGCTGCCGCAACTGGCGAGCGCCGCCCAACCGCTTGGCCTGCGCTATCCCGACAATGCCGTAAAGGCGCTCGATGACAGCTTCCTGCAACTGCGCCTGTTCAACGCCAGCGTGGAGAAACTCGCCGATGGCCTGCGCTGGGCAGAAGGGCCGGTATGGTTCGGTGACGGCCGCTATCTGCTGGTCAGCGACATTCCCAACAACCGCATCATGCGCTGGGACGAGATCAGCCAGACGCTGGGCGTGTACCGCGAGCCGTCGAACTACGCCAACGGCCTGGTGCGCGATACCCAGGGCCGCCTGATCGCCTGCGAGGGCTCTACCACCCAGGAGCTGGGGCGGCGCATTACCCGTACCGAGCACGACGGGCGCATCACCGTGCTGGCCGACAAATTCGATGGCAAGCGCTTCAACTCGCCGAACGACGTAGTGGTCAAGCGCGACGGTTCGCTGTGGTTCACCGACCCACCCTTCCAGACCGGCAACTTCTACGAGGGCTACAAGATCGAGCCGGAGCTGCCCCATGGCGTTTACCGCATCGATGGCGAGAGCGGCCAGGTCACTCGCGTGGCCGATGATCTGGGCGGCCCCAATGGCCTGTGCTTCTCGCCGGACGAGAAGACCCTGTACATCGTCGAAGGGCGCGCCAAACCCAACCGCCTGGTGTGGGCCTACCCGGTGAACGACGACGGCACCCTCGGCCAGCGCCGCAAACACATCGAGGCCACCGATACCGGCGCGCTGGACGGCATCAAGTGCGACGAGTTCGGCAACCTGTGGTGCGGCTGGGGCAGCAACGGCTCACCGGAAAGCGAGCCGGAAAAGCTCGACGGCGTGCGGGTGTTCAACAGCGAAGGCAAGGCCATCGGCCATATCGCATTGCCGGAACGCTGCGCCAACCTGTGCTTTGGCGGCGAGAAAGGCAATCGCCTGTTCATGGCCGGCAGCCATGCGATCTACTCGATCTTCGTGAACGCCCGGGGCGCGACCCTGGTGTGAACGACACCGATCAAGCCCGGCCAGGCCGGGTTTGATTCGAATCGCTCGTCATCTGTCTGCACCATTGGGGCAGGCCGCCCAACACCACAAGTGCTCCCCCCACTCCCCTCATAGTTGCCAGGCAAGCAGGCCGCCGAGCCCTGGCCGAGCCGCACCCTTTGACTGGGTCGACGGCGCACGACCGACGCCTGGCGAGCCACCGGCGTCGAGTAGCGCGCGCAACCGCAAATATACCTAGTAGCACAGGGCCAGCTTCGTGCAGAATTGCCCGCATACTCACCTTCCCCAAGCAAACGGCGCAGCCCTCGAGATACGCCGGCAACCGAGTGCGCCAAGGCGGCCCGAAGGACGATTCGATGCTGGCTCCAGCCGATCACAACGATCAGTCCCGACGCAGGATGTTCAAGACCCTGCTGTGGGTGACCATGTGTTTCGGCGCGCTGTTCTCGATCTTCAATGCCACCCGTGGGCTGTGGCTGCTGGCGGGCATGGAGGTGATCTACACACTGCTGTCCCTGTACATGCTGGTAGTGGTCGAACGCACTCGGCACTTGCGCGCCCTGACCATCGCCTACCTGGTTCCCTTTCTGGGCGTGATGATGGCGACCCTGGCCAATCCGAATACCTCTGTCGGTATCTTCGCCTGGATCCAGACCATTCCGATCATTCTCTACCTGCTGCTCGGCCTGCGCCTGGGGCTGGTCGGCTCGATCCTGTTCGTCAGCCTCGGCCTGTACCTGTACACCCAGCACTACACCGATAAAAACCCCAGCGACAGCATCGGCTTTCTGCTCGATATCGGCATGGCGACCCTGGCCATCACCATCTTCTCGCACACCTACGAACACACCCGCGCCCAGACTGAGAAACGCCTGATCGAACTGATCAGCACCGACTACCTTACCGGCCTGGCGAACCGCTCCAAGCTGACCGAGGTGTTCGCCCGCGAGCGTGGCCATGCCCAGCGCAACGACGCGCCGCTGGCCCTGGTTTACCTGGATATCGACCATTTCAAGCAGATCAACGACCGCTTCGGCCATGAAATCGGTGACCAGGCCCTACGCCATTTCGCCACTGTGCTGTCGCGTCGCCTGCGCGCCACCGACCTGCTGTGCCGCCTCGGCGGCGAGGAGTTCGCGGCCCTGCTGCCCGACACCACTGCCGCCCAGGCAGGCGGAGTCGCCGAGGAGCTACGCGAATGCCTGGCCAACACGCCTCTATACGTGCGGGGTACTGCCATGCAGATGACCCTCAGCGCCGGCGTGGCCAGCCTCGGTCAAGACGGCGAGCGCCTGGACGAGTTGATGAACGCCGCCGACCGACGCACCTATGCCGCCAAACGCGCGGGCCGCAACCAGGTGGTCAGCAACGAGGCTGCCGCCCTCGGCTGACCAGGGCTGGCGTTGAAAAGCCAGGCTTTTTTTCGTCGGCAATGTCGTTTGGCAAGGCGAAAACCCAGCTCCAGGGCTGGCACGCGCCCACAGCGCGGCTATGCTGAAACTCCATATAGCCCCCCGGATTTCCCCCAGGAGTTTCATATGGATATCGCCAGCCTTTTCGCTGAACTGCACACCCTGCCCACCGTCCCCAAGGTCGCCCAGGACCTGATCCAGCAATTCGACAACCCCTCCACCAACCTGGAAAGCGTGGCGCGCAATATCGAGCGCGACCCGGTGGTCGCCGCCAAGGTGCTGCGCCTGGCCAACTCGGCGCGCTTTCGCGGCTCGCGCGACGCCAGCAGCGTGGAAGATGCCGCCATGCGCCTGGGCTTCAACACCCTGCGCACCCTGGTGCTGGCCTCGGCCATGACCGGCGCCTTCAAGGTCGATACCGGTTTCAACCTGAAAAAATTCTGGCTGCGCAGTTTCCGCGTGGCGAGCATCTCCCGCGCCCTGGCCAAACAGTCGAAGCTCGACCCGGATGCCGCCTTTACCTGTGGAATGATGCACAACATCGGCGAGCTGCTGATCCAGACCGGCGCCCCGGACTTTGCTCGCCGCCTGAACCGCCATCCGCAGCGCGAAGCGGCTGCCCAGGCTGCCGAGGAAACCCTGCAACTGGGCTTCGGCTACCCCGAAGTCGGCGCCGAGCTGGCGCGACGCTGGCAGCTACCGGCGCTGATTCAGAACGCTATCGCCTACCAGAACAAACCGGCCCAGGCGCCGGGCGACAGCCAGTATGCTCGTCTGGTGGCGCAGGCGATCCACGTCGAGGAGAGCCTGGAGGCCCACGGTCTGACCGATGAAGCCAAACAGGACCTGGAAGGCCCGCTGTTCGAGGGCGTGGATCTGGCCAAGCTGTTCGAAGCACTGCCCGCCGTGCTGGAAGCAGACAAGGCATTTGGCGAGTTGCTGAACTAGGCCGATTCGGGGGCTGCTGGAGCCGGCAACTGCGGCACGACGATCAGCGGGCCGTGGGGATCTAAACCACCGGCCCCTTGGCATCCCGGTTACCGAGCGCCCTGCTGAACGCTGCCGGCCCAGCCGCTAGCAACGCCGCTGTCGCCGCCGCGCTGCTGCTCTCTGGCAGCTGAACCCTCACCTGACTGGCGCGCACTGTCAAAGGTGCACAACTGGCGTGTCCAAGCTGAAGCCGGATGGCGTTACTTGGTGGTGTCCGAACGCTGGGCTGCTTGCGCGAAGGTCATGATCACATCACGCACCACCTTGCGCTGCCCGGCAGGCAGGGCGAGAAAGGCTTCGATGGCTTCTCGCTCGGGGTAGAACTCGGGGTCTTCCCAGCGACCGCGCTGCTCGCGCACGGCCATGGCTGCGCGCTCGCCGAAACGCAACGCCTGCGGCTCGACGCGCAGCCAGTCGGCCAGCACCTGCAATTTGTCCTGGGAGGGGATGGCCTCGCCGCGCAGCCATCGCGACACGGCCTGGAACGTCACCGAACGCCCCCAGTAACGGGAGTTGAACTCCCGCTCCAGCACGGCGGGACGATCAGGGTAGCCTGCGGCGAGCATGGCATCGCGCAGGCGCTGGGCAAATTCGGTTTTCTCGGTCATGGGCGGACGTTAAATTCCGCTTCCATGCTTGATTGAACATACGGTTTAATTATAAATTAAATTCATGGTTTCATCACGAGCACTGTGACGCTGATCATGCACAAGGAGGTGCCATGAACCACGCAAGATCATTTCACTTCGAGGGGCGGCAAATCGCCGTTCACGCCAGTGCCGATGGGCGCCTGTGGTTCTGTGCAGAAGCCATTTGTGCGGTGCTGTGCTTTTCCGACAGCCAGGCGGCGCTGCTCTATCACTGCAAGCCCAGTGGCATCCTGTTCGGTAACGAGGCGTCACCCCAGGCGATGATCGACCTGCGCAACCTGCTGCAGCTCAGCCATCACAGCCCGCCAAGCCGCGCCGCCCGCCTTCACGACTGGCTGTGCAACTGCGTGTTGGCTTCACAGCTCGGCCATTCGGCCAAACCGCAGCGTCACCAGCTCACCACCAATGACCAGCAGCTGCAGCTACTGCGCTGGCAGGAGAGTTGGTGGCTGGAAATGCAGGATGCGGTGGAGCTGTTCGGCAGCGGCAATGAGCCACTGCCTCGCCCTTCGCATCCTGAGTGAGCTGTTTCAGCCACGCAGACAGCACTGCTTGTACTTCTTGCCGCTGCCGCAGGTGCAGGGGTCGTTACGGCCAACCTTGGCTTCTTCACGACGAACCGGCACCACCGGCTCCAGGTGTTGCTGCCAATACTGATACAGCGCCACGGCGGCGGGCTCGACAGTAGCGACCGAAGCGTCGTACGCCTCGTCGGACATGGCGTTGAGCGCGTCCACGCCCTCCTCGCTGCCATGCAAGGAAATGCTCGCCAAAGCGGCTTCAAGCTCCTCAGGCAGTTCGGCCTCGATCCAGCCGGCAACCTGGGCGCCACGCAGATAGCCCGCGCACCACTGCGACACGATGAGCTTTTCGCCCTTGCCCTGGTTATCGGCGAGGAAGATCGCCTCGTAGTCATCGGGCTCTTCGTCGAGCATGAACGCGGCTTCGCTCATCAGCTCGACGGCCAGCTTGGTGAAGCGCTCGCCTTCTTTCTCGCTGGTCCATTTGGGCAACTGCTCGGCCCAGATGTGCGGATACCAGAGGCCGGGGTCGATCTGCCGCGGGCCGGACACGATGGCCGCAAAATAGCCATCCAGCTCGCTGGCGGAAAGAATCGAGTCGTCGTTGCCATATTTGAGCAACAGCTGATCGAGCTTTTCGAGCCCTTTGTTATCCATCGAAAACGCCCTCTGAAAAAAGGCCGCTACTGTCCCACAGATGGCCGGTCGCCGACAGCCTCGCCAGCCGTCCGGCACATCACGGGTGCCGATGCGCCAGCGGCCCGGTACAATGCCCGCCTTGACCGTGCTCAGCCCATAAAGAAAAAACATGTCCTTGCCCAAGAATCACCTGGAACTGCTCAGCCCTGCCCGCGATGTCGACATCGCCCGCGAGGCCATCCTGCATGGCGCCGACGCCGTCTACATCGGTGGCCCGAGCTTCGGCGCACGGCACAACGCCTGCAACGAGGTGAGCGATATCGCCAAGCTGGTGGAATTCGCCCGTCACTACCACGCGCGCATTTTCACCACCATCAACACCATCCTGCATGACGATGAGCTGGAGCCAGCCCGCACGCTGATCCACCAGCTCTACGACGCCGGCGTGGATGCGTTGATCGTGCAGGACCTGGGCGTACTGGACCTGGACATTCCGCCCATCGAGCTGCACGCCAGCACCCAGACCGATATCCGCACCCTGGGCCGGGCCAGGTTTCTCGACCAGGCCGGCTTCTCCCAGCTGGTACTGGCCCGCGAGCTGAACCTGCAGGAAATCCGTGCCATCGCCGATGAAACCGATGCGGCCATCGAGTTCTTCATCCATGGTGCGCTGTGCGTGGCCTTCTCCGGGCAGTGCAACATTTCCCATGCGCAGACCGGGCGCAGCGCCAACCGCGGCGACTGCTCCCAGGCCTGCCGCCTGCCCTACACCCTCAAGGATGAAAAGGGCGGCGTGATCGCCTACGAGAAACACCTGCTGTCGATGAAGGACAACAACCAGAGCGCCAACCTGCGCGCCCTGGTCGAGGCCGGCGTGCGCTCGTTCAAGATCGAGGGCCGCTACAAGGATGTGGCCTACGTGAAGAACATCACTGCCCACTACCGCCGCGAGCTCGATGCGATTCTCGAAGACCGCCCGGACCTGGCCCGCGCCTCCAGCGGCCGCACCGCGCACTTCTTCGTGCCGGACCCGGACAAGACCTTCCACCGCGGCAGCACCGACTATTTCGTCACCGACCGCAAGGTGGATATCGGTGCCTTCGACTCACCGACCTTTACCGGGCTCTCTGTCGGCCATGTCGAGAAGGTGAACAAACGCGACCTGATCGCCGTGACCCATGAGCCGCTGTCCAACGGCGACGGCCTCAACGTGCTGGTCAAGCGCGAGGTCGTCGGCTTCCGCGCCAATATCGCTGAATTGAAAGGCGAGTTCGAAGAGGACGGCGAGAAGCGCTACCGTTACCGCGTCGAGCCCAACGAAATGCCGGCCGGCATGTTCCGCCTGCGCCCCAATCACCCGCTGAGCCGCAACCTGGATCACAACTGGCAGCAGGCGTTGCAGAAGACCTCGGCAGAACGGCGCATCGGCATCCAGTGGCAAGCCGAACTGCGCGAAGAGCACCTGAACCTGACCGCCACCAGCGAGGAAGGCATCAGCACCCGTGTAAGCCTGGCCGGCCCCTTCGGCCCCGCCAACAAGCCGGAACAGGCCCTCGAAGGCCTGCGTGATCTGCTGACCCAGCTGGGCACCACCATCTACCACGCCCAGGGCGTGCAGCTGGACGCGCCGCAGGCGTTCTTCGTGCCCAACTCGCAGCTGAAAAGCCTGCGCCGCGAGGCCATCGAAGCGCTGACCGCGGCCCGCGTAGCCGCTCACCCGCGCGGCAGCCGCAAGGCCGAAAGCAACCCGCCGCCGGTGTACCCCGAGTCGCACCTGTCGTTCCTGGCCAACGTGTACAACCACAAGGCCCGCGAGTTCTACCATCGCCACGGCGTGCAGCTGATCGACGCCGCCTACGAGGCCCACGAAGAAGAAGGCGAAGTGCCGGTGATGATCACCAAGCACTGCCTGCGCTTCTCCTTCAACCTGTGCCCGAAACAGGCCAAGGGCGTCACCGGCGTGAAGACCAAGGTCGCGCCGATGCAGCTGGTGCACGGCGATGAAGTGCTGACCCTGAAGTTCGACTGCAAACCCTGTGAGATGCACGTGATCGGCAAGATGAAGGGCCATATCCTCGACCTGCCGCAACCGGGCAGCGCCGCCACCCAGGTAGTTGGCCATATCAGCCCCGAGGACCTGCTGAAGACGGCGCGGCGACAGGCGCCGCACTGAGCCTAACTCCCGCCCTCAACGTTCCAGCTAAAAAACCGCAGCACACGGGCCCACTGACGGGCCCGCTTTCTTCGTCTACAAGGAAGTAGCCCCATGACGCGCTGGCTGGATAAACCCTCGATGGACAGCGACGAGATAATCGATCTGGTCATCGAACGTTCGCAGCGCTTTTTCAGCCGCTACGCCTCCCCCGTTGCCAAGTTCTGCCCGCCATTATTCGGTTTCGCGATCTTCCTGCTCTATTTCAACCGGCACGGTTTCTACCCGACCTTCGACCTGTTCCAGTTTTCCTCGCTGCTGATGGCTGCAGCCGTGCTCGGCTTCGCGCTGGTGGGCACTTATGTGCTTCTACTGGTAGTGCCCGGTGCCTGGCTGCACTATGGATTCGTCAATTCGCCATCCATCAAGGAAGAGCTGCGCTATATAAGGCCAGCCAATGACAAGCAGACCTACCGCTTCGTCGGCATTCTGATTGGCTTGGTTTACGTCGCACCATTCGCTGCCAGCGCGTTGTGTGTGATGTATGTAACCTTCACCTATACCTCGCTCTTTCAGTCAGCAATATTCATGATTCCCGCGCTGGTGACGCTGGTCGCGGGGATGCTGTTGCAGAAGCTGCTGGAGCTGCGCCGCTACAGCTTTCTACGTTACATGTGGTCGGCTTACATCCCAGGCGTAATCGTCTCGCTCTTGAGCGTTCTGATCATTCGCGACGCGGCTACCAGTATCGACTCCATCGAAAACAGCCTGCTGAAAGCCTGCATTGTCTATGGCACACCATTATTGATCAGTGTATTTGCAGGACTCTGCGCCATTTGTTTCGTGGCCGGCTGGAGCTTCGTCCTGCATTTCGCCACATTCTTTGCCCTGCTAATCGCCTTCTACAGCGGGCTCTTAACCGCATTGCCAGACAAAACCGTGCGCGCCATCGGCTTGGGCAATTACCAAGCCGAACGCATCGTTCTGGACAGCAGCTACTGCGATGCCGATGCGCAAAAAGCCCTGACATTCGACAATCAGTGTTCACTGAAGAACGTCCATGTGGTCTGGCTGATGGGCGACAGCTTGCTCTTCAAACGCAATGCCGACGACAAACAACTGATCCAGGTACCGTCGCGCTTTATCAAGATGGTGATCAAGGCTTCGGACTGAGCCCAGCGATCTGGCGCGGATAGAGCCCCCACCCCTGCTGCATCCCCGCAGCCGCCAGCAAAATGGCCGCCACACCGAGCCACTGCAGAACACTGAGCGGGTGGTCGAACGCCACCCAGTCCACGCCGATCGCCGCAATCGGGTAGATGAACGACAGTGCGCCGGTCAGCGCGGTAGGCAGTTTCTGGATGGCACCGTAGAGCAGCACGTACATGCCGCCGGTGTGCACCAGGCCCAGGGTGAGCAGGATCGACCAGGTCTGCTGGCCCTGGGGTAGCCTGGTGAAGTCGGCCAGCGGCGCCAGCATCAGCACGCCGACGCTGACCTGGATCAGCGCGATCAGGTGCGGCGGCACACCCTTGAGCGTCTTGATGATCAGCGCCGCCACGGCGTACAGAAAGGCTGCGCCCAGAGCGAAGGCGATGCCCGTCAGGTAATCATCGCCACCCTGCCCGGCGCTGCCATGGGCGCTGACGATGGCCAGCATGCCGAGAAACGAGATCGACAGCCAGGCGAGCTTTTGCAGGGTCAGTTTCTCACCGAGAAACAGCGCCGCCAGGATCACCAGCATGAACGGCTGCACGTTGTACACCGCCGTGCCGATGGAGATCGAGGCGCGGGAATAAGAGGCGAACAGCAGCAGCCAGTTGCCGACGATGGCCACCCCGCTGATCACGGCCAACATGAGGGTAACGCGGCTTAGCAGGCCAAGGCGCAGGTGGCCAAGCAACGCGCAGACCAGCAATAACGTGAGTGCGCCGAATACGCAGCGCCAGAACACCACGTCCGGAACCGGTAACCCAGACAGCAGAACGAACCAGCCGATGGTGCCGGAAATCAGCATGGCGGCGACCATTTCCAGCGTGCCTCTGTGGGTTTGCTTGTCCATCGATACGCTCCTTCAAGTAGTGCGCAAAGTATGGCGAGCGACTTGCAGCCACTCCATGGCAAAAGGAAGGCAAAAACAACGGGCAGGCTTTAGTATCAAGGCGAATTTCGGAAAACGCCTTTGGAGCGAGCATGACCGATGAAAAAGATCAGCAACTGATCAATGCGCTGATGGAGGACTCTCGCCGCTCGCTCAAGGCGCTCGCGCAGATCAGCGGCCTGTCGTCGCCGAGCGTGGCGGAACGGCTGCGCAAACTGGAGGAGCGAGGGGTGCTGAAAGGCTACGGCGTAGAGGTCGACCCACGTGCCTTCGGCTACCAGCTGCAGGCCATCGTGCGCATTCGCCCTCTGCCCGGCCAGCTGCATGAAGTGGAGCGACAGATCCAGGCCACGCCGCAGTTCACCGAGTGCGACAAGGTCACCGGCGAAGACTGCTTTATCGCCCGGCTTCACGTGCGGTCGATGGAGCAGTTGGACGAGATACTCGACCACATCAACGTCTATGCACTGACCAACACCGCCATCGTCAAGAAGACCACCGTAAAGCGACGGTTGCCGCCGATGGCGTAAGAAGGTGGCCCTCAGTGCGAACGCGAGCGGTGTGCTTCGGCGCGCTGCAGCGTCATGCTCGGCGTTTCGTCGAACAGCTTGCGGTACTCGCAGGCAAAGCGTCCCAGATGGCTGAAACCCCACTCCATGGCAATCACGGAGATGTTGCGCAGGCCCCGGCCTTCGAGAATTTCCTGGCGCACTGCGGTCAGGCGGTATTTTTTCAGGTAGGCCATGGGTGAAAGCCCGAAGTGCTTGCGAAACCCTTCGAACAGCTTGAAGCGCGATACGCCGGACGCTCGCTCGACATCTTCGAGCCGCAGCTCTTCACGCGCGTGGCTCTGGATGTACGCCCGGGCACGAACCAGATAATGGGGCATGCGGGCGCCGAGGGTTTCGCGCAACAATTCGGAGTAGTTGTTGGGCTGCGCCAGGATCAACCCCTTGACCAGGGCACTCTCAACATCGCGGCTGAACATCAGTTGCCCGTAAAGCTCGCCACGCTCCATCTCCTCGATGAAATGCTTGGCCGTGCGCCACCAGGATGCCGCGTCGCCATTGACCGCATCCATGCCGGGCAGGAAACGCAGCGGCTGATGCATGGGGCGCTGCAGCATTTCCTCAAGGGTCTTGTTCATCGCCGTGCGACTGATGACCACCTGCAGCTTGCGGCAATTGCCGGCGATGCTCAGTTCCTGGCTTTCGTTGGGCGCGACGATCACGCCGTACCGGGAATCGGAATGCAGCCGCTCGCCGCCTCTGGCCAACTCCTGCTCGCCGCACAGCGGCAGGCTGATGCTGTAGCTGTTGAAGCTGTCGACATCAGCGATATCGACCGTCACGTCGGTGCCGTACTCGATGATCCCCAAGGTGGTCGACATCGATTTGAGCACGTTGGCGCTGTGGCGAAACTGGATGCGGCCCGGCCGGCTGGCTTTGAGTTGGTGGGGGCCGCAAATGGCCGACATCCACGAACGGGCGCCGGCAAGGTCGCTGTGATCGGCGTGGATATCACGCAAGTGAAATTCAGACTTCAGGCTCATCACGGGCACTCTTCAAGGCTGTTTTCTATGCGCGTTCTGCGACGCGTGCGCAACAGCGATGCAAGCCACAGGCCATGAAAGCGCCATCTGCCAGGCGTGCGAACTTTCCGGATAGCAATGCTCAACTTTTCGGACAACCCGGCTCACGGCGAGCCGACGGCAGCTTGCGCCAGATGACCTGGACGCCCCGTTACAGAGCGCTGCTTCGCTGGTTGCACCAGCACATAGGCGGTACGGGCGCCCCATGCACTGCAGCGTGCCGCCACCTGGTGCCAGCCCCTTCAGCCAAGCCCATGTGTGGCGTACCGACCCACCGTTGTTACCGTTTGGCCAGCCCCTGCAAAGTGGCCAGCAAGCGCTGAAAAAGCGGATATCGGCTGCTCCGACGCACGTGCTAGCCACGCCCGCGACCCCACCACCGCGCAAAATTTACGGCTCGCCTTTGGCCACAAAGCGGATAGCTGCGCCTGTTCCAGCCCTCGTTAAATGATCGCAACGAGGATGCCGCTGCTTGCGGCAAGTACCTCCCCCATGCACCCGATCCGACAGGTACAGGACCATGACACCAACAAGAAGCGTCGATCAGTGGAAGGACTTCATCAACGGCTGCCTGGACTTTCGCCCCGCCGAGGGCGTGTTCCGCATCGCCCGGGACATGTTCACCGAACCGGAGTTGTTCGACCTGGAGATGGAACTGATCTTCGAAAAGAACTGGATCTACGCCTGCCACGAGAGCGAGATCGCCAACCAGCACGACTTCCTGACCATGCGTGCCGGCCGCCAGCCGATGATCATCACCCGTGATGGCGAAGGCCGGCTGCACGCACTGATCAACGCCTGCCAGCACCGCGGCACCACCCTGACCCGGGTGATGAAGGGCAACCAGAGTACCTTCACCTGCCCGTTCCACGCCTGGTGCTACAAGAGCGACGGGCGCCTGGTCAAGGTCAAGGCGCCGGGCGAGTACCCCGAGGGTTTCGACAAGGCCACCCGCGGCCTGAAGAAAGCGCGCATCGAAAGCTACAAGGGCTTCGTATTCATCAGCCTGGATGCGACGGGCACCGACAGCCTGGAAGAATTCCTCGGCGACTCGAAAGTGTTCTTCGACATGATGGTCGCCCAGTCGCCCACCGGCGAGCTGGAAGTGCTGCCCGGCAAGTCGGCCTACACCTACGACGGCAACTGGAAGCTGCAGAACGAGAACGGCCTGGACGGCTATCACGTGAGCACCGTGCACTACAACTACGTGGCCACCGTGCAGCATCGCCAGCAGGTCAACGCCGAGAAAGGCGGCGTCAGCAGCACCCTGGACTACAGCAAGCTCGGCGCCGGCGACGCGCAGACCGACGACGGCTGGTTCTCCTTCCACAACGGGCACAGCCTGCTGTTCAGCGACATGCCCAACCCCACGGTGCGCCCTGGCTACGCCACGGTGATGCCGCGCCTGGTGGCCGAATACGGCCAGGCCAAGGCCGAGTGGATGATGCACCGCCTGCGCAACCTGAACATCTACCCCAGCCTGTTCTTCATGGACCAGATCAGCTCGCAGCTGCGCATCGTGCGCCCGGTGGCCTGGAACAAGACCGAGGTGATCAGCCAGTGCATCGGCGTGAAGGGCGAGTCCGACGCCGACCGCGAGAGCCGCATCCGCCAGTTCGAGGACTTCTTCAACGTCTCGGGCATGGGTACGCCAGACGACCTGGTGGAATTCCGCGAAGCCCAGCGCGGCTTCCAGGCCCGTCTGGAGCGTTGGAGCGATATCTCCCGGGGCAACGGCAAATGGGTCGAAGGCCCGACCGCCAACAGCGAGGCGATCGGCATTCAGCCGGCGCTGACCGGCACCGAATTCACCCACGAGGGCCTGTACGTCAACCAGCACAGCAACTGGCAGCGCTTCCTGTTGCAAGGCCTGGACAGGATCGCCCAGGACCAGCCCCTGAAGCTGCGCGAGGTATGAACATGAATCCGCAACTGCACTACCAGATCGAGCAATTCTTCTTTCGCAAATGCGAGCTGTGCGACGCCCAGAACTGGGACGCCTACCTGGCGCTGTTCAGCGAAGACAGCGAGTTCCACCTGCCGCAGTGGGAGTCCGAGCACAGCTACACCCTTGACCCGAAGAAAGGCATGTCGCTGATCTACTACGCCAACCGCTCCGGGCTGGAAGACCGGGTGTTCCGCATCCGTACCGGCAAGGCCGCCTCGACCATCCCGATGCCGCGCACCCTGCACAACATCAGCAACCTGCGCATCGCCGAACTGCCCGGCGGGCAACTGCAGGTCAAGGCCAACTGGACCACCCTGTACCACCGCCTGGGCCAGAGCGAGCACTTCTTCGGCTACGCCACCTACCACCTGCGCCCGAGCGGCGACAGCTTCGTGATCAGCCGTAAGCATGTGGTGCTGCTCAACGACACCATCAACTCGGTGCTGGATTTCTATCACCTCTGACCGTGCGGACGCAGACATCATGAATCACAAGGTCGCCTTCAGTTTCGCCGACGGCAAGACGCTGTTCTTCCCCGTCAACGGCAACGAGATCCTACTCGACGCCGCGTTGCGCAATGGCATCAACATTCCCCTGGACTGCCGAGAAGGTGTGTGCGCCACCTGCATGGGCCGCTGCGAGTCGGGCAGCTACAGCCTTGACTACGTGGACGAAGAAGCCCTGTCGGAACAGGATCTGGCGCAGCGCAAGGTGCTGACCTGCCAGACCCGTGTGCAGTCCGACGCCTCGTTCTACTTCGATTTCGACTCCGCGCTGTGCGGCGCCAACCGAACCACTCAGGCCAGCAGCCGGGTGTGCCATGTAGAGCAGGTCTCGGCCGGCACCGCGATCCTGCACCTGGACGCCAGCGGCAACGAGCACCAACTGGACTTCCTGCCCGGCCAGTACGCACGCCTGCAGATTCCCGGTACCGACGCCTGGCGTTCGTACTCCTTCGCCAGCCAGCCGAGTGCCGAAAACCGCCTGCAGTTTCTCATCCGCCTGTTGCCCGACGGGGTGATGAGCAACTACATCCGCGAGCGCTGCCAGGTGGGCGATGAAATCCGCTTCGAGGCGCCGCTGGGCGCCTTCTACCTGCGCCAGATCGAACGCCCGCTGGTGATGGTCGCCGGCGGCACGGGCCTGTCGGCGTTTCTCGGCATGCTCGACCAGATCGCCGAGCGCGGCGGCTGCGGCCAGCCGGTCACCCTCTACTACGGCGTACGCCAGCAGGCCGACCTGTGCGAACTGACCCGTATTCAGGCCTACGCCGAGCGCATTCCCGGCTTCAGCTTCGTGCCGGTGCTCAGCGAGGCCGAACCGGCCTGGGACGGACGGCGCGGCTACCTGGCCGAACACTTCGATGCCGCTGCGCTGCGCGAGGCGCCATTCGACATGTACCTGTGCGGCCCGCCGCCAATGGTCGAGTCGGTAAAGACCTGGCTGAGCGAAAACGCCATCGACAACGGCCACCTCTACTTCGAGAAATTCACCGAGAGCAATACCTGAGACCGGCGGCAACAGATCGCCGGCTCGACCCGGTACCAATCGTTTTCCCACTGCCCCCCAACAATAATCGCAACCCTGCCAGCCAGGCGGGGCTGCACCACAAGGCGGTAATGATGAAAAATGTCCTGACCCTTGCGATGCTCGGGGCCTCCCTGGCCTCGTCGATGTCCACCCTGGCAGCCGAGCCCGTGCGCATCGGTTTCATAACCACCCTGTCGACGCCCGCCGGCTATCTCGGCGAAGACGCCCGCGATGCCTTCCGCCTGGCCATGGAGCAGGAAGGCGGCAAGCTCGGCGGTATCCCCGTGGAGCTGGTGGTCGAAGATGACGCCCTGCAGCCGGCCAAAGGCAAGCAGATCATCGACCGCATGAGCCTCAACGGCATCTCGCTGTACACCGGCGTGATGTTCTCCAACGTGCTGGCCGCCGTGGTCAATAGCGCCACCAAGGACGGCAACTTCTACATCAGCCCCAACGCCGGCCCCTCCAACCTGGCTGGCAAGCAGTGCAAAGCCAACTACTTCGTCGCCTCCTACCAGAACGACGTTCCCCACGAGATGGCCGGCGTCGCTGCCAATGAACTGGGGTACAAGAAGATGGTGATCCTGGCGCCCAACTACCAGGCCGGGCGTGATGCGCTGGCCGGGTTCAAACGCGGCTTCAAGGGTGAGGTCACCGAAATCTACACCAAACTCAACCAGCTGGATTTTTCCGTCGAACTGGCACGCATGCGCTCGCTCAAGCCCGATGCGGTGTTCCAGTTCCACCCGGGCGGCGGCGGCATCAACTTCGCCAAGCAGTACGGCAGCACGGGTCTGTCGAAGACCATCCCCATGGTGGTGCCGGTGTTCTCCATGGACGAACGCATGTTGGCGGCGACCGGCAACCTGGCCGAGGGCATGAACGTGGTCAGCGGCTGGGACCCGCAGGGCGACAACCCCGCCAACCAGACCTTCGTCAAAGCCTTCAACGAAAAATACGGCCGCGCACCGACCATGTACGCGGCCCAGGGCTACGACACTGCACGCCTGATCGGTTCGGCCCTCGCGGCTACCAACGGCGACGTAAAGAACACCGAAGCCTTCAGAGCGGCCCTGCGCGCGGCGAAGTACGACTCCGTGCGTGGCGATTTCAGCTTCGCCAAAAACCAGCATGCGGTCATCGACTGGCACCTGCTCAAGGTCGAGGCCGGCGCCGATGGCGCATTGCGCGAGGTCAAGGTGAAAACCATCGCCAAGGCTCAGGTCGACAATTTCGCCGCCGACTGTCCGCTGTGACCTGAGACCACCAGCCCGCCCGGCGCTGATGGGCGGGCCACTACCGCAGGACTTCACCATGCTATTGCTCGAACAATTGCTCAATGGTCTGCAATACAGCGCCCTGCTGTTTCTGCTCGCCTCGGGCCTGACGCTGATCTTCGGCATCATGGGGGTGATCAACCTCGCCCACGGTGCGTTCTACATGGTCGGGGCCTACTGCGCGGCCTTCACCGCCATGACCACCGGCTCGTTCTGGCTCGGCGCCCTGGCCGCGCTGGCCGGCGCCGCCTGTTACGGGCTGATCATCGAAACGGCGATCATCCGCAGGCTCTACAACCGCGACCATCTCGACCAGGTGCTGGCGACCCTGGCGGTGGTGTTTTTCAGCAACGAGCTGATCACCCTGCTGTTCGGTCGCAGCCCGCCTTCGATGCCTACACCGGACTGGTACAACGCCTTCGTCGAGGTGCTGCCGGGGCTGATGTATCCGGTCAGCCGCCTGCTGTTCATCGCCGCCGGCGTCGTGGTGGCGCTGGCCATGTGGCTGCTGATCAACCACACCCGCCTGGGAATGCTGATCCGCGCCGGTGCCGATGACCATGAAATGGTCGGCGCGTTGGGCGTCAATATCTCGCGCCTCTACACCCTGGTGTTCGTGTTCGGCTGCGTGCTGTGCGGGCTGGCCGGCTTCATGGCCGCACCCTTGCTGTCGGTGGAAGTGGGCATGGGCGAGAAGGTGCTGATCACCACCTTCGTGGTCATCGTCGTCGGCGGTGTAGGTTCGGTACGCGGCGCCCTGGTCGGCGCCCTGTTGATCGGCATGGTCGACAGTCTCGGCCGCGCCTACATCCCGCCCCTGCTGGATCAGTTGCTGCCAAGCGAGGTCAGCGGCTCGCTGAGCGCCGGGCTGCTCTCGGCCAGCGCCTACATCGTCATGGCGCTGGTATTGCTGGTGCGCCCCCGCGGCCTGCTACCGGCCCGCGCCTGAGGAGAACGTCATGTCCCGTCGCATCATCATCGACCTCGTCTGCCTGGCCGTCTTCGCCCTCATGCCGCTGCTTGCCAGCCTGTTGGAGGAGCCGTTTCTGGTCAGTCTGTTCACCCGCCTGGCGATCTACGGCATGGCCGCCGCCAGCCTGGACCTGCTGATCGGCTACGGCGCACTGGTCAGCTTCGGCCACGCCGCGTTCTTCGCCATGGGCGGCTATGTGGTGGGCATCATCGCCTTCCATGCCTCCCAGGCGATGCCGCTGTTCGGCTGGGAAGGCAGTAACGCCGCCCTGCTCATCTGGCCATTGGCCCTGCTCTGCTGCGCGCTGCTCGGCCTGGTGATGGGTTACCTGTCGCTGCGCACCAGCGGCGTGCAGTTCATCATGATCACCCTGGCGTTCAGCCAGATGCTGTATTTCATTCTCGGCTCGCTGTCGCTCTACGGCGGTGACGACGGCATCGTGATCAACGAGCGCAACACCCTGCCGGGCCTCGATCTGGATAACGCCAACCAGTTCTACTACCTGTGTGTCGCCCTATTGGTCGGCTGGCTGCTGTTCTGCCGGCGCCTGGTCGCTTCGCGGTTCGGCTTCGTGCTGCGCGGCCTCAAGCAGAGCGAGCGACGCAGCCTCAGCCTGGGCCTCAAGCCGCTGCGCTACCGGCTGACCACCTTCGTGATCGCCGGAGTCGGCGCCGGGCTTTCCGGCGTGCTGTGGGCCAACTACGCGATGTTCGTCAGCCCGGACATGGGCGCTTGGCAGAAGTCCGGCGAGCTGATGGCCATGGTGATTCTCGGCGGGGTCGGCACCCTGATCGGTCCGGTGCTCGGTGCGGCCGTGTACCTGGGGCTCGAGCAGGTGCTGAGCCTGTGGACCGAGCACTGGCTGATCATCTTCGGCCCGCTGTTGCTGCTGGTGGTGCTGTTCGGACGCCAGGGCATCTACGGCCTGTTGATGAGCGGTGCCAAACGCGAATCGCGCGCCGTGAAGGGTGCGGTGCAACAAACGCCAGTGGAGGCCAAACCATGACTGCGCAACTGTCGATCCGTCACCTGGAAAAATCCTTCGGCGCGGTCAAGGCCACCAACGACGCCAGCCTGGAGCTGCTGGCGGGTGAGCTGCACGCCATCATCGGTCCCAATGGCGCCGGCAAATCCACGTTGATCTCGCAGATTGCCGGCGAGATTCGCCCCGACAAGGGCCAGATCCTCTTCGCCGGGCAGGACATCACCACCCTGCCCGCCCACGAGCGGCCACGCCTGGGCCTGGCCCGCTCGTTCCAGGTCAGCCAGCTGTACCCGGAATTCAGCGTGCTGGAAAACGTCGCGGTGGCCATCGCCGCGCGGCAGCGCCGTACCTGCGGCATGTGGACGCCTCTATCCGGCGACGTGAGCCTGCTCGAACCTGCCCACAGCTACCTGCAACAGGTCGGCCTCGGACGACGCGGCGATGACCTGGTCAGCGAACTGTCCCACGGCGAGCGGCGCCAACTGGAGCTGGCCCTGGCATTGGCCCAGGAAGCCTCGGTGCTGCTGCTCGACGAACCCATGGCCGGCATGGGTGCCGAGGAATCCGCGCGCATGACCGAGCTTTTGATGTCACTCAAGGGCCGCTACGCCATCCTGCTGGTGGAGCACGACATGGATGCGGTATTCGCCCTGGCCGACCGCATCACCGTGCTGGTCTACGGCCAGACCATCCTTACCGGCACCGTCGATGAAGTGCGCAACGACCCGCAGGTGCGGGCCGCCTATCTGGGAGAAGAACATGCTTGAAGTCAGCGGATTGCGTGCCGGCTACGGTTTGAGCCAGGTACTGTTCGACATGCACCTGAAGATCGAGCAAGGCGAGGTGGTATCGCTGATCGGCCGCAACGGCATGGGCAAGACCACCACGGTCAAGTCGATCATGGGCCTGCTCGAACCCAGCGCCGGCAGCGTGCGCATCAACGGCCGGGAAATGCGTGGCAAGCAGCCGTTCCATATCGCCCAGGCCGGCCTGGGGCTGGTGCCTGAAGGCCGCCGCGCTTTCGGCAGCCTGAGCGTGCGCGAGAACCTGCTGGCTACTGCCAGCCGCACCAGCAAGTGGGATCTGGCACGTATCTACCAGCTGTTCCCGCGCCTGGAGGAGCGCCAGCAGCAGCTCTCGAAAACCCTGTCCGGCGGCGAGCAGCAGATGCTGGTCGTAGGCCGCGCGCTGATGACCGGCCCACAGCTGCTGATCCTCGATGAGGCCACCGAAGGGCTGGCACCGATCATCCGCGAAACCATCTGGAACTGCCTGGCCACCCTCAAGGCCGAGGGCGAAACCATTCTGGTGATCGACAAGAACCTCAAGGAGATGGCGCGGGTCGTCGACCGCCATCACATCATCGAAAAGGGCCGACAGGTCTGGGAAGGCACGCCGCAGCAATTGAGCGCGTCGCCTGACCTGTCGCATCGCTACCTGGGCGTCTGACGGACGCCCAACCCATCGGCTCGCCAACACGGGCCCGATTGCCAACCGCAACCGCCTCGACGTCGGCCCCATGGGCCGGCGGCGGGAGGTTGCATCCTGAAAGCCGCCAAAAAGAGCTCCGCGATGACCGACACCACCCGAGCAATACCGCTTCTGCTAGGCACTCTTCCGTTTACCGCACTGGCCGCCGAGTCCGGTTTCTTCGAGGACTCCAGCGCCACCCTGCAACTGCGCAACTACTACTTCAGCCGCGACTTCTCCGACATCGTCGGCAGCAGCAGGCAGTCCAAGGCCGAAGAGTGGGCTCAGGGCTTCATCCTCAACTACAAATCCGGGTACACGGCAGGCACCGTCGGCTTTGGTCTCGACGCCATTGGCACCCTGGGCATCAAACTCGACAGCTCGCCCGATCGCGTCAATACCGGCCTGCTGCCGGTCCGTGACAATGGCCGCGCCGCCGACGAATACAGCCGCCTGGGCGTGGCCGCCAAGGTACGCCTGTCGCAGACCGAGCTGAAGGTCGGTGAGTTGCAGCCCAACCTGCCGGTGCTGGTGTACAGCGACATCCGCCTGCTGCCACCGACCTATCAGGGCATCAGCCTGACGTCGAAGGAGTTCAGCGATCTGACGTTGCAGGCCGGCCACCTGAAATCCACCAGCCTGCGCAACGAGGCCGGCGATGGCCGGATGCAGGCGATGATCGGCTACCAACCGCAACGCCAGGCCTTTGCCGAGGCCTTCAACTACCTCGGTGCCGACTACAGCTTCAACGAAAAGCGCACCACGGCCAGCCTCTGGTACGCGCAACTGGAAGATATCTACAACCAGCGCCACCTCGCCCTCAAGCACGCCGAACCGGTCGGCGATTGGGTACTGGGCGCCAACCTGGGCTTCTTCGATTCCCACGAGGACGGCCAGCAGCGCATAGACGACGTGGACAATCGGGCGTTCTACTCACTGCTGTCCGCGAAGCACGGCGGGCACACCTTCTATGTGGGCTATCAGGGCATGTATGGCGATCACGGGCTGCCCAAGGTATTCGCCAACGTGACCCCACTGGGCAATGAGGTACCGACCTACGAGTTCGCCTCGGCAGACGAACGCTCCTGGCAGGTGCGCCATGATTACGATTTCGCCACCCTGGGCTTGCCTGGCCTGACCACCACCCTGCGCTACATTCGCGGCAACAACGTCGATACCGGCCAGGGTTTCGAGGGGCGCGAGTGGGAGCGAGACCTGGACATCGGCTATGTGGTGCAGAGCGGCGCCTTGAAAGGCGTTGGCGTGCGAGTGCGCAATGTCACCGCGCGTTCGAACTACCGCAGCGATATCGACGAGAACCGCCTGATCCTCAGCTACACCCTGTCGCTGTTCTGAGCGAGTCGCGGGCCGGGCCTGCAGGGCCGGCCCGCCACCTTCACAACCCGAGCAGCTGCAGCGCCGCCCGATACAGGGGCGTGCCGGGCTCACCAAGCTGCAGCACCACATCGAAATGATTGCGCCCAGGCGCAGCCACGAAGCGCCCTGGCAGGCCCCTCGCCTGCCAGGCCTCGAGATAGTCATGGGACTGTCGCGCGAACTCCGCGCTCTCCAGGGCACCGTAACTCACCACGATTTCGGGCCCCTGGCAGGGGAAATGAGCCTGGGGGCTGTTACGCCGTGCTGCTTGCTCGTCAAGGTTCATCCAACTGTTGATCTGGGTCGCCAGCAACGGCTGCAGATCGAATAGCCCGCTGATCGGCAGCGCACCCCGCAGCACCGAGTCGGTGACGCCGTAGTCCGCGTGCCACCCACCGGCGAGCAGCATGCCGACCAGATGGCCACCCGCCGAACTGCCACTGGCGACCACCCGCGCCGGGTCACCACCGAACTCGGCGATGTGAGCGTTGATCCAGGCCAGCGAGCGACGCACCTGGTCGACGATATGATCCAGGCTCACCGCAGGCGCCAGGTCGTAGTCGATGACCACCACGCAGGCACCCGCCTCCACCAGGGCCGGAGCCATGAATGCCGACTCGGCTTTGGAAAGCGCTCGCCAGTATCCGCCATGGATGAAAAGCAGCACCGGAGCATCGGGTTGCGCGGCCGGAAAGATATCCAGCCTCTCACCCGCCCCCGGCCCGTATGCGATGTCTCGGAACACCTGCAGGCTGCTGTGCGCAGCGTCGCTTAGCGAGCGGTACAGGCGTGGGTATTGATCGTAATCGGTCACGCTGGCGCGCGCATTGTATTGCTGATCGAAAAACTCATTGAGGGGGCGCTGCTCGTTGGCCATGGTGCTCTCCGCCTGGAAAAACCAGGATTGAACAGGGCCAGCGGCTTTCGCGGAAAGCCGCAAACTTGCCGTTCTATATCCGGAAAAGGTTGCGCGGCCCTCCATCTCCTCTCGCCCCAAATGCCAGGCGGATGCACGTGGCGCGGATCCGCAGAAGGTCTATTTCAGCTGGTTGGCAAAACGCTCGACCGCGCCGAGCACCTGCTTGGCGCCCTGACGGATCTCGACGATCACATCGCCCGCCTGGTTGGCCAGTTCCAGCCCCGCTTCGGCCTGCTGGCGGCTACTGCCCATGTCGCGCACCGCGGCGTCGACCAGCTTCTGGTTTTCCTGCACCACGCCGACGATTTCCTCGGTGGCCTTGCTGGTGCGACTGGCCAGTTGCCGAACCTCGTCGGCGACCACCGCGAAGCCCCGCCCCTGCTCGCCGGCACGCGCGGCCTCGATGGCAGCGTTGAGCGCCAGCAAGTTGGTCTGCTGGGCGATACTGCCGATGGTCTGCACCATGGTGCTGATCAATATCGATTGCTTGCCCAGCGCCTCGATACCTTCGGAGGCCGACCCCATCTGTTCGGAGATGCGCTGCATGGTCTGCACCGTGTCGGTCACCACCTGGGCGCCGCGCTGGGCGGTGGTGTCGGTCTGCTGGGAAATACCGTAGGCGATCCCCGCGGCGTCGTTGACCTCTTCTTCGCGGTTGACCTGATCGGTGATCACGGTGGCGAACTTCACCACCTTGTAGAGTTTGTCCTGGGTGTCGTGCACCGGGTTGTAAGTCGCCTCCAGCCATACCACGCGGCCGTGGCTGTCGATGCGTTTGAAGCGCCCGGCGACGAACTCGCCGCGATTCAGGCGCTCCCAGAACTGCTTGTAGTCGGCAGAGTTGGTTTCCTGCGGATCGCAGAAAATACTGTGATGCTTGCCCTTGATGCGATCGAGGGTATAACCCATGCCATGCAGGAACTGGTCATTGGCCATCAGAACATGGCCTCCCAGATCAAATTCGATTACCGCTGTGGAACGCAGCAGCGCGTTGATGAAATCCTCGTTCTCACGGGATTGATTCATCGCGTCGGTAATATCCATACCGACGCATTGAACCCGCTGCACGACTCCGCGTTCATCGCGGATGGCCTGCCAGCTCGCACGGATCCAAACCAGAGCACCATCGCTGCGCAAGAAGCGATAACGATCCCTTATCGAGCCGCCGGCCCTGACCACATTGCTCAACGCCTTGTAGCAGGGAAGGTTTTTCACATATTCCGGCACGAAATCGTGCATGGGGCGATTGCTCAACTGCTCACGGCTATAACCGATAAGACGGCTGAAATTGGCGTTGCAATCGATGATCCGAAAATCGGGGTCGACCGACAGCATGATCATCTCCGCCTCGATGCCCTGATGCATCTGCCGGAGCAACGACAGTTCGGCATCCTTGGCCTGCAATTCTTTTTTCCACTTGTTACCGAACATGCTCTTTCTCCAGAAGGCAATCACGTTGAAACTCATCGGCTGCCCCGCCGATTTATTGAGTACCGTTCAGCCACAAACTGCAGGCCGCTCTGCCATCAAGCATAGAAGGTAGGCGCAGGGTCATCTGAGGTTTTGCGAGTCAACCTATGCAACTCATGAGGGCAGGCAGATGCGAAGGCAAACCGGGAGCGCAACTCAGGCAAAATGCTGGCTTTACAGCAACGCTGCCGGTGACCATCTTTGCTGGTATCGAGCTGGCCCACGCGAAGGCTGACTGCTACGCGCATCGGCGAAATACCGGCTCTGCGGACTCAGTTGCGTTACTCTGAATCGATGATCCGCGCGGAGATACTCATGGCTTACCCACCCCACCTGCAAGCTGGTGATCGGGTCGTGCTGTTCGATGGCGTATGCAAGCTTTGCAACGGCTGGAGCCGCTTTCTGATTCGCCATGACCGCGCCGCCAAGCTCAAGCTGTGCAGCGTGCAGTCGCCTCAGGGCCAGGCGATTCTGGCGTGGTTCGGCATGCCGCTGGATCACTTCGACACGCTTGTGTATGTCGAAGGCGACCAGGCCCTGCAGCGCAGCGATGCCATTCTGGCCATCCTGCGCCAACTGCCGGCGCCGTGGCGCTGGGCGACGCTGGCGCGCGTGATACCACGCCGCCTGCGCGACTGGGCCTATGACCCCATCGCTCGCAATCGCTACCGCCTGTTTGGCCGCCACGAATACTGTCAGGTGCCGCGCCCCGAAGACCGCGAGCGTTTTCTGCATGACTGATGCCTGGCTGGCCCGCCTGACGGTGGCGGCGATCTTCATCTACCACGGGCTGGTACCCAAGCTGCTATTCAGGGATGCCAGCGAACTGCAGCTGCTCGACGCCCATGGCTTGCCTCACCATCTCCTGCCAGTGGCCGGTGGCGGCGAAGTGCTGCTGGGACTGCTTATTCTGCTGCTGCGCCGGCAGCGTTGGCCGCTGTGGGCGGCAATGGCGGCGCTGATGCTCCTGCTGGTGGATGTGGCGATCTTCGCGCCCGGGCTGCTGACCCAGGCCTTCAACCCGCTGAGCCTGAACCTGGCCGCTATCGCCCTATGCACCATCGCGCTACGGAACACGACCACCCGCTGATTTCAGCTCAGTTGCGCGCCTGCTCGCGCAACAACCGCGCGATTTCGGCCTGACGTCTATAGGCCGGCGCCTCGACGGCGTTGAAGTCGCGGCTGTAGCGCGCCGCAAAGCCCGCCGTGCCCCATTCCCGGTACTGCTGCACGTGCAGCAGCTCATGGGCCCACAAGGCGGCATCCTGTTCGGCCATTTGCGCGTCGCGAAACACGATGATGTCGACCAGGGTGACCGCGCGGATATCCGGGTTCTGCATCACGTTGCGGGCGGCGCTCAACTCATCAAGGTCGCCAACCTTGTAGCGCACCGAGTCGAGCAGTTCGGCTGCGTAGAACGGCAGCAGCTGTTGGCGGATCGCTGGCGGAATCGGCAGGGTACCCTGGCGCAACGCCGATTCGCGCGAGCGCAGGATCCAGCCTTCCAGCGCGGCAGCGGTGATGGTTCCGGCGCGCTCCTGCATCGGGCCGAGCACGCCGTTGGGGTCCGGCACGCAGATGCAGCCGCCCAGGCACACCCGGGTTTCACCCGGCGCGCAGGCCAATGCGGCAGACACCGGAAAAACCGTCAGCAACACATACAGCAGAACGCGTTTGGTCATGTACCGCTCTCGATCGAACAAAGACGCGACCATGGCGCCAGCCGCTGCCGTTGTCCAGCCCCGGCGGCTCCCAGCAGTTGAGCGCAGGGGCTTTGCGGCCTACTTGCCAGGCGACGATGCAGCCGACGAAGGGCTGAGCATCTCGAGTTCGCGGATCTCGAAATCCCGGCTCAGGTAGTCCATGCGCCGCTCATGGAAGTCGCGCATATGCGCCAAGGCGTTGTGCGCCGCCAGATGCTCGCGGGACTGCCAGACCTCGAAAAAGATGAACAGCGTCGGGTCGCTGGCATCGCGCAGCATGTGGTACTCGATACAACCCGGCTCGGCGCGACTCGGTTCTACGTAGGCGCGAAACAGCTGCTCGAAGTCGGCAGCGCGTTCCGGGCGGGCGTGTGCGTGCAGAATGAATCCGTACATCAAAGATGCTCCGTAGTGGATGTGCTGCACACCCTAGCGCAAGTAATCATCTTGAATTCATGCATTTGAGTCACTAATGATTTGCTCGTGCAGCTATTTTTCGCCCCCGCGAGAGCCCGTAACCTGGCGTCATTCAATCAGTTACGGGAAGCCCAGCATGAAGAAGATTCTGCTCCTCAACGGCGGCAAGCAATTCGCCCACTCCGATGGCCGCCTCAATCGCACCCTGCATGAAACCGCTGCCGCGTACCTCGACGGGGCCGGTTTCGAGTTCAAGACCACCGAGATCGACGCCGGTTACGATGTCGCCGAAGAGGTGCAGAAATTTCTCTGGGCCGACGTGGTGATCTATCAGATGCCGGGCTGGTGGATGGGCGCGCCGTGGATCGTCAAGAAGTACATCGACGAAGTGTTCACCGAAGGCCATGGCAGCCTGTACGCCAGCGACGGCCGCACCCGTTCCGATGCGTCGCAGAAGTACGGCAGCGGCGGCCTGATCCACGGCAAGCAGTACATGCTGTCGCTGACCTGGAACGCCCCGCAGCAGGCCTTCGACGATCCGAGCGACTTCTTCGAAGGCAAGGGCGTGGACGCGGTCTACTTCCCCTTCCACAAGTCCCAGGCGTTCCTGGGCATGAGCGCCCTGCCGACCTTCCTGTGCGTGGACGTGATGAAGCGTCCGGATGTCGAGCGTGACGTGCAACGCTACCGCGAGCACCTGGCGCGCGTCCTTGGTACGGCCTGAGTCGACATGACAAACGAGGCGGCGCCCGGCACTATCGGTCGCTACGCCTCGCCATGGATTGCCCGCATGCCCTTCCCCAGCCTCCATACGCCACGCCTGCTGCTGCAGCCCCTGCAACTGGCCGACGCCGCGCAGATCCAGCCACTGTTCGCCCAATGGGAGGTGGTGCGCTACCTCAATAGCCAGGTGCCCTGGCCCTACCCTGACGATGGCGCGTTGAGCTACTTGCGTGATGTCGCCCTGCCCGCCATGGCCGCTGGCAGTGAATGGCACTGGACGCTGCGGCCCATCGCCGAACCCGAGCAGGTGATCGGCGTGGTCAGCCTGATGGACACGCCCGGCAACAATCGCGGCTTCTGGATCGCCCCAGCCTGGCAACGCCAGGGCCTGATGGGCGAAGCCTGTGTGGCGGTCAATCGCTACTGGTTCGAGGTGCTGCAGCGCCCGCTTATGCAGGTGCCCAAGGCGGTCGACAACATCGCCTCGCAGCGACTGTCCATACGCGAAGGCATGCGCCTGGTGGAAACCGGCGAGAGTGACTACGTCTGTGGCCGGCTAGCGTCGCAAACCTGGGCGCTCAGCCGGGACGAATGGCTGAGCCGGCAGACCTGAAACCCTTAAGGGGCGCCTCTAAAAACGTAGCGAGGCAGTCAGCACAAGGCAAAAACAAGCGAAAAAGCGGAGTTTACGAGTTGTAAATGAGCATTTTGAGCTTGTTTTAAACGCAGTGCTGACAACGCAGGTAGTTCTTGGAGATGCCCTATAGCGGCTGCACCTTGAGCGGCCGGGAAAAACGGTAGGTGGTCACGCAGCACAGCAGCAGGCCACCGATACCCAACAAGCCGCCGACGAAGCCCACGTTGGCCACGCCCAGCTGGCTGCTCACCAGGCTACCGAGCAAGGCGCCACCGCCAATGCCGATATTGAAGATGCCGGAGAACAGCGCCATGGCCACGTCGGTGGCGTCGGCGGCGAGGTTCAGCACTTTGGCCTGCAGCGCCAGGCCGAAGCACATCATGGCGATACCCCAGACCACGCTCAGGGTCGCCAGGTAGGCGTGCTCGCGGGCTACCGGCAGCAGAAGCAGCATGCACAGGCTCAGCACGCTGATCGCCGCGATCACGAAACCGCGCGGGAAGCGACCGCTGTAGCGGCTGAACAGGATCGAGCCGATGATCCCGGCGCAGCCGAACAGCAGCAGCAATACGGTGACCATGTCGGCGGCGACCCCCGCCACCTCCAAGGCGAACGGCTCGATGTAGGTATACGCCGTGAAGTGCGCGGTAATCACCAGGGCTGTCAGCACGTACACGGTGACCAGCGCCGGGCGCTTGAACAGCACCGGCAGGCTGCGCAGCGACCCGGAATTCTGGCTCGGCAGCAAAGGCAGGTTCTTCATCAGGCACAGCACCACCACGCCCGCCACCACGGCGATCACGGTAAAGGTGGTACGCCAGCCCAGCACCTCGCCGATCACCCGGCCCAGGGGAATACCCAGCACCATGGCCAGCGCACTGCCGGTCGCCAGCAGGCCGAGGGCCTGTGCCTGCTTGCCTGCGGGCGCCACACGGATCGCCAGGGAAGCGGTGATCGCCCAGAACAGCGCATGGGCCAGGGCGATGCCGATGCGGCTGACCATCAGCACGCTGAAGCTCCAGGCGATGCCCGACAGCACGTGGCTGGCGATAAACAGCATGAACACGAATGCCAGCAACTTGCGCCGCTCGATATTGCGGGTCAGCAGCATCAGCGGCAACGAGGCCAGCGCCACCACCCAGGCGTAGATGGTCAGCATCAGGCCGACGCTGGCGGTGGTCATCTCGAAGCTGTGGCCGATCTGGCTCAGCAAGCCCACCGGCACGAATTCGGTGGTATTGAAAATGAAGGCGCCTAGCGCCAGTGCGATCACGCTCAGCCAGCTGCCGCTGTGCGTCTGCTCGGGTGTGTTCATTCGGGTGAGTCCACGCGTGGTGAACGCTGCGCTACCACGGCCATGCGCCCGCAACCTGATGGCAACGAGCGGCAGTAGACAGCGAACGGAAAAATAGAGCCCATACACGACGAACACGCACACGGCAGCTCGCGCTTCCGAAACGATGAACGCTGGAAGTGATGATGCGGTGAGCGGAAATTATAGGTATGGGATGGCCTGCAGCGACGATTCTACGCACCTGCCTGGCGGCTGAACAATACGCTCGGGAAGGCGTTGGCTGGATGGGCGACGGCCGGTCTTCAGAGCGATCATCGGTTGCCGTTTACGAACATGGGAAGGAGCGGCTTCAAGGCAAAAGCGGCCGTCGCTGATCCATTGTGGGAGCGGGCCATGCCCGCGAAAAATCACGGGCATGAACTAGGCGTCCCCGCCCGTTCCCACGGGATAAGGGGAACGGCCGCTTTCACCACTTACCCGCCCTAATCCGGTACCTCCACGCTGATATGAATCGCATCATGGCGCCAGTATTCGAGGTCGCAGTCGATCAGCCGGCCGTGCTGGTCGCGGTTGACCCGGGTGATGCGCAGCGCCGGGCTGCCGGCGGCGACCTTGAGCGCGGCAGCGGCGTCGGCATGCAGCGCCGTGGGCACCATGTCGAAGCGCACGCGGCCATAGCGAACGTCGTATTCACTGGCGTAGAGCTCGGTCAGCGAGCGGGTCAGGTCGAAGTCGAGAATGCCGGGAAAGTAGTCGGGGTGCAGGTAATGCTCGACATACAACACCAGGCGCCCATCGATGCGCCGCGCCCGGCGGATCTGGTAGACGCTCGACAGCCCCGACAGGCCCAATAGCTGGCAGATGTTCGCGTTTGCCGGCATCAGCCGCGCGCTCAGCACCTCGGTAGCCGGCACCCGCCCCTGCTCGGCGACCATGGCGTGAAAGTGGGTGCGCACCGACGGGTTGTAGGCCACCCGCGCGGGCGACACGAACCAGCCGCGGCGCTCCTCGCGGTACACCAGCCCCTGAGCCTCCAGCTGCCCCAGGGCTTCACGCAGGGTGATCCGGGTGGTATCGAACAACTCGCTCAGCCGGCGCTCGGCCGGCAGCTTGCCGCTGGCGGGCAGCAGGCCGTGCTCGATCTGCTCCTGCAGCGCGCGGCAGATGGTGGTAACGGCCCGCGGCGTGTCGTCGCGCATCACCCTGGCTCCTCCTGGACTAGACCAGCCCCATCACGGGGCACGCCGCGGCGCTGTCTGCGCCGCACCTCTTGCCGCCAAGGCTAGGCAAGCACCATGACCGACAGATGACAGGCAGGCTGCAAGCATGGCCCATGCCAGGCAATTCGGTGCCTCGGGCTGGTCTACGCTCTCTAAGCGCAACGCCGATGAGTGGCCAGCGGCCCTGCCGACACAAAACTGTCACTGGCAGCGCCTACATTGGCTTGGCTCTTGCTGATCTAGACCAACCTCGCATCGCAAAGGAGTTTCCAATGAAACAACTGCTACTGGCATCGTTGATGGGCAGCGCCATCGCTCTGGCTTCCCACGCCATGGCCGCCGACACGGATTTGACTGCACTGGAACAGGCCGCACGCAAAGAAGGCGCCGTGAACAGCGTCGGCATGCCGGACAGTTGGGCCAACTGGAAGGACACCTGGCAGGACCTGAGCGACAAGTACGGTCTCAAGCACATGGACACCGACATGAGCTCGGCCCAGGAAATCGCCAAGTTCGCCGCCGAGAAGGAAAACGCCAGCGCCGATATCGGTGACGTCGGCGCCGCCTTCGGCCCCATCGCCGTGGCGCAGGGCGTGACCCAGCCCTACAAGCCCAGCACCTGGGAGCAGATACCCGAGTGGGCCAAGGACAAGGACGGCCACTGGGCGCTCGCCTACACCGGCTCGATCGCCTTCATCGTCAACAAGCAACTGGTCAAGGATGTGCCGAAAAGCTGGGCCGACCTGAAAACCGGCAAGTACCGCGTGGCCATCGGCGACGTCAGCGCTGCCGCCCAGGCGGTCAACGGCGTACTGGCGGCGGCCATCGCCAACGGTGGCGACGAGAAGAACATCCAGCCGGGCCTGGATTTCTTCGCCGAGATCGCCGAGCAAGGCCGCCTGTCGCTGGCCAACCCGACCATCCAGACCCTGGAAAAAGGCGAAGTGGAAGTCGGTATCGTCTGGGACTTCAACGGCCTCTCCTACCGCGACCAGATCGACCCGAACCGCTTCGAGGTGCTGATCCCGTCCGATGGTTCGGTGATCTCCGGCTACACCACCATCATCAACAAGTATGCCAAGAACCCCAACGCCGCCAAGCTGGCCCGCGAATACATCTTCAGCGACGCCGGGCAGATCAACCTGGCCAAGGGCAACGCCCGGCCGATCCGCGCCGAGCACCTGACCCTGCCGGCCGAAGTGCAAGCCAAGCTGCTGCCCAACGAGCAGTACGCCAAGGTCAAGCCGATCAAGGACGCCGCCGCCTGGGAGGCGACCTCCAAGGCCCTGCCGCAGCAATGGCAGGAAAACGTGATCATCAATATGGAGTGATCCAGGCCTCAGCCTCGTAGCAGTAGGGTGGATGACGCTCTTTTCATCCACCATTGCGATCTCGAAATGGTGGACGGATGAAGCGACGTCCACCCTACGCAACCCACCGAACCCAGGATTGCCCATGTCGTACAAGGTCATCCTCGTCATTCTCGACGGCCTCAATTTCGAGGTCGCCCGGCATGCACTCGGCCACCTGCAGGCCTATCGCGCCGCTGGCCGTGCTGCCCTTTACAAACTCGAGTGCGAGCTGCCGTCCCTGTCGCGCCCGCTCTACGAATGCATTCTCACCGGCGTGACGCCCATCGACAGCGGCGTGGTGCACAACAACGTGGTGCACCTCAGCAAGGAGCGCAGCGTGTTCCACTACGCCCGCGCCGCCGGGCTGAGCACTGCAGCCGCGGCCTACCACTGGATGAGCGAGCTGTATAACCGTGCGCCCTTCGTGGCCGCCCGCGACCGGCATACCAGCGATGCCGAATTGCCGATCCAGCACGGGCATTTCTACTACGTCGACCACTACCCCGACTCGCACCTGTTCGACGATGCCGAGAGCCTGCGCCTCGCCCATGCGCCGGACTTTCTGCTGGTGCACCCGATGAACATCGACGACGCCGGCCACAAGCACGGCCTGAACAGCAGCCAGTACCGCAATGCCGCGCGCGCTGCCGACATCCTGCTGGCCAATTACCTGCAAGGCTGGCTGGACGCCGGTTACCAGGTACTGGTGACCGCCGACCACGGCATGAACGACGACCGCTCGCACAACGGCCTGCTGGCCGAAGAGCGCGAAGTGCCGATGTTCGTGCTCGGGGATGCCTTCAGCCTCAGTGAATCGGCCGCACCGACGCAACTGCAGCTGTGCGGCACCATCTGCGAGCTGCTCGGCGTGGCCCATGACAAACCTCTGTGCCGGGAGCTGCTGCGATGAGCGCCACCCACAAACCGCGCGGCAAATGGCTGGCACTGCTGTGCCTGCTGCCCTTCGCGGTGTTCTTTATCGCCTTTCAGATAGCGCCGCTGGTGTGGGTCGCGCTCAACAGCCTGAATACACCGGATGGCTGGGGGCTGGGCAATTTCGAGAAGGCCTTCGCCTCCAAGTTCTACATGCAGGCGGTCAAGCACAGCCTGCAGATCGCCTTCTGGTCGAGCGTGTTCGGCATGCTGATCGCCATCATCGGCAGCTACTCGCTGCGCCAGGTGGACTCGAAACTGCGCGACTTCGTGATCGCCTTTTCCAACATGACCAGCAACTTCGCCGGCGTGCCTCTGGCCTTCGCGTTCATCATCCTGCTCGGTTTCAACGGTGCACTGACCCTGCTGCTGATCCAGGCCGGGCTGATCGACAGCTTCAACCTGTATTCCAAGAACGGCCTCATCGTGCTCTACACCTACTTCCAGATTCCCCTCGGCGTGCTGCTGCTCTACCCGGCCTTCGACGCCCTGCGCCAGGACTGGCGCGAGTCGGCTGCCTTGCTCGGCGCCGGCACCTGGGCCTTCTGGCGGCACATCGGCCTGCCGGTGCTGGCCCCGGCGCTGCTGGGCACCTTCGTGATCCTGCTGGCCAACGCCCTGGGCGCCTACGCCACGGTGTACTACCTGACCACCGGCAACTTCAACGTGCTGCCGATCCGTATCGCGGCGATGATTTCCGGGGACATCTCCCTGGATCCGAACATGGCCAGCGCCCTGGCGATGATCCTGGTCGGCCTGATGGCGGCGATCACCCTGGTCCATCAGGTGCTGCTGAGGAGGAGCTACCATGTCTCGCGCTGATGCCCCGGGAGCCAGCCTCTATCACCGCACGGTGGTCTGGCTGCTGTTCCTGATCCTGCTGCTGCCGCTGGCCGGCACCCTGCTCTACTCCCTGGCCACCAGCTGGTCGGCGACCATCCTGCCGGATGGGCTGACCTTCAGGTGGTACCTCGAGCTGTGGGGCGAGCCGCGCTTTCTCAAGGCCTTCGGCCAGTCGCTGCTGGTCTGCTTCGGCGCCCTGGCGCTGTCGGTGCTGCTGATCCTGCCGCTGCTGTTCGTGGTGCACTACCACTTCCCGAAACTCGACGCCGTGATGAACGTGCTGATCCTGTTGCCGTTCGCCGTGCCGCCGGTGGTGTCCGCCGTCGGCCTCTTGCAGCTGTATGGTTCCGGGCCGCTGGCCATGGTCGGCACGCCGTGGATCCTGATCGGCTGCTACTTCACCATCGCCCTGCCATTCATGTACCGGGCCATCACCAACAACCTGCAGGCCATCAACCTGCGCGACCTGATGGACGCCGCCCACCTGCTCGGCGCCAGCACCTGGAAGGCCGCCTTTCTGGTGGTGCTGCCCAACCTGCGCAAGGGCCTGATGGTGTCGCTGTTCCTGTC
>JAAIGF010210387.1_pt1 | contig 46330 bp, 44 predicted proteins | sample 6487441 | NCBI WGS metagenome assembly JAAIGF01 (sample SAMN13974129, study PRJNA590717) | phyllosphere metagenome | biome: pepper field; feature: multiple bacterial spot infested pepper fields; material: pepper leaves; isolation source: leaves from pepper fields | host: Capsicum annuum ...
ATGCCCGACCACCAGCCGGACTCATTCGGCCGTAATGCCTGCCTCCTTGATCACGGCGCCCCACTTCGCCCGTTCGCGCTGCAGCAGCTCGGCAAAGCCTTCGCTCGAGCCACCCACCACCTCCAATCCGAGTGGCGTCAGGCGCTCGCGCACGTCCGGTGCCTGAAGCGCTTCATCCATGGCCGCATTCAGGCGTTGCACCACCGCGGGGGGCGTGCCAGCCGGCACGAGCGCCCCGTTGTAACCGGTGCCATCGATGCCCATGATGCCGACGTCGCCAAGGCTGGGGATGTCCGGGACCAGCGGCGAGCGCTGCGGCGCGAGCACGGCAAGCGGCTTGAGCTTGCCGGTGGTGATGAGTTCGGACAGTCCCCCCAGACCGTCGATGCCAAGCGGCAAGTGACCACCCAGCAGATCGACCTTGAGCGGGCCCGACCCTTTGTACGCAACGTGATCCATCGCAATGCCGGTGCGCTGCTTGAAGAGTTCCATCGTCAGGTGTGAATTGGAGCCCGCGCCCGCCGTTCCGAAAGCCAGTGCGTTCGGCTCGGCCTTGGCTTGCGCCAGGACCGCTTCAAGCGTGGTGTGCGGCGTGCCGGGGCCGGCTACCAGGACGTTGGGATAGCGCGCCAGCTGGATGACCGGCGTGAAGTCCTCGAGGCGGAAGCCGGGATCCTTGAACAGCGCCTCGCTGGTGGCGATGTTCGGTGCCGTGATCAGGATGGTGTGACCATCGGGGGCCGAGGTCGCCACGTCCCGCGTGCCGATGTTGGTGGACGCACCAGGCTTGTTCTCCACGATGACCGACTGGCCCAGGCTGTCCGACAGCTTCTGGGCCACAAGTCGGGCAACGGTATCGGTGCCACCGCCTGGGCTGTAGGGCACGACGATGCGAATGGGCTTGGTGGGAAAGTCCTGCGCTGAAGCGCCGGTCATGCACAGGCCAGCGACGAGCGCAGCCTTGCCGAGAAAACGCAGTGACAACATAGACTCCTGATTTCAATGGGGCCGCAAGACTTGCATTCGTGCGGCCGCGACGGAGATGCACCACGTCATCAGCGTACCGTCAGCCACCTATTGGTCTGACAAACGGCATGTCTGATGCCTGCGGGCATCGGGGGCTTCGTACACAGACAAGATCAATGCAAGATTCATGCTTGCCAACCGGACAGACACAGGCGGACAACGGGGCCAGCCAGCAGACGCCACGCACAGGCACGAATCCCTTGCGGCGTGTGCGTCTTCGCAGCGCGTGACGGGGTCGACGCCCCAAGAGCGTCCCTTCCCGCCCTCGTGCGAGGTCGGTGCACGCTTGCACCAGGAACTCGCACCCATGCCCTGAGAAATGACGCCCCGACCTGACCTGCTCCCAACCGTGCACCGCCACACGCACGCAAGGCTTCACCCACTCGCTTTGCATCCGCTACGGGTGATTCCAATTAGCACAGCAGCGCGCGTCCCGGACCCAGCACCCAATCCGCGTACGCGTCCACGGCGGCCCGCGGTTCGGCGAATACGGGACCGAACTCCGCCTCGAAGCGCGTGGGCGCGGGCGGCGATACGCGCGGGCGTTGCAGATCGTCGTTGTAGGCGATGCTCGGCGCTTCGCCGGGCTGGCCAACCCGCCAGTCCAGGCCGGGCAGGCGCCGTGCGAGCGCCTCGCACAGTGCGGCCGGGTGCCAGGTGTGGCCCACGCCCAGGTTGTAGACACGATGCGCCGGGGTGGCCGCAAAGAGCAGCGTGACCAGGGCCTGCGCGATGGCGGTGCTGGAGGTCCAGTCGCGCTGCCCCCCGGCGGCCAGCACGATCGGCTCGCCCAGCAGGGCGGCACGGGCGATCTGGAACGGTGGGCTCAGGGTGGCGCGCACGCCGGTGTCATGCTCCCAGGGACCGTAGATGGCCGTCAGGCGGGCGATGACGGGCTCCAGCCCGAAGGCCGCGCCCTGCTCGACCAGCGCTTCCGCGGCCACCTTGGTGTAGCCGTAGACGGTCAGTGGCGTGGGCTGCGCGGCTTCGGTCAGCGGCGCGTCCTGGAAAGGCGACTCGCCATATACAGCCGTCGAACTGGTCAGCACGATGCGCCGCACGCCGTGTTCACGGGCCACCTGCAGGACGGCATGGGTGCCGCCCACGTTGACCGTGAAGGCGGGCACGGCGGCCGCGCCCGCCACACCCGGGCCCACCGTGAGGGCCGCGGTATGCAGCACGCGGGCCACCGGATGGGCCGCGAAGGCCCGTCGCAGGCCGGCCACATCACAGACATCGCCCGTCACGACGTCCAGCTTGCCGGGCAATCCGGCAAAGGCCGCCAGGGCGGCCGGTGGCAGGGGACCCAGGCTGTGCGCCAGCACGGGCTGACCCGCGGCCAGCAGTTGCTCGACGACGTTCAGGCCGATGAAGCCGGCTGCGCCGGTGACGAGTGTGGTCATGACAGTGTCCGGGTTATCGGGAAGGCGCCGCAGCGGCGCGAAGGTGTCGGCCGGTTCACAGGCTGTAGGCCACGCCCGCGCCCTCGTACACGGCTTCCATGGCCGTGCGCGGCGCCAGGCAGTCGCCCGCCTCCAGCACGCGGATGCCCGCCGCACGCAAGGGTGCACGCAGGCTGTCGGCCGCCAGGTTGTATTGCGCGATCACGACGGCATCCACGTCCGTCAGCGTCTGGACGTCCCCACAGGACACGTCCTCGACCTGCAGGGCATGGCCGTCCCAGTGCTGCAGGCGGCGCAGCGGGGCAAGCCGCACGCCTTTATCGCGCAGGCGGCGCGACGTGGCCAGCGTGCTGTAGATCGTCGTGCGCCAGAAGGTCGCGGCCACCGGGCTGTAGACCGTGACGCGCTTGCCCAGATCGGCCAGGTGCTCGACCACGGACAGCGAGGCCCACTCTCCGGTCAGGTCCGCGAATGCCACGGCGTCTCCCAGCGCGACCGGATCCCGCAAGGCCGCCTCGATGCCGAACACGCGGCCGCCACCCGCCAGGCCAGGGGCCACGGGCAGCGATCCGGTCGCCAGCACCACCGCATCGGGCCGGCGCGCGACGATCGCCTGCGCATCGGCACGCCGGCCCAGGCGCACGGTCACGCCATGGCGCTGCACGGCACGCCGCTGGTGTTCGAGCAACTGCAGATACCGGGCACGCGACGGCATGGCCTGCAAGGCCTGCAGCTGCCCACCGAGCGCGTCGCCGGCTTCCCACAGCTCCACGTGGTGCCCGCGCGCCGCCGCCGTCCACGCGGCCTCCAGGCCTGCCGGCCCGCCGCCCACCACCAGCACGTCCAGCGGCTGTGCGGTGGGGACGGCCGCCGGCTCGGCCCAGGTGGCCTCCACACCCGCGCGCGGATTGACCACGCAGCGGATGGGCATGTTCTTCTCGAGCATGCCGGCACAGCCCTGGTTGCAGGCGATACAGGGCTGGATCTCGTCCTCGCGCCCTGCCAGGGTCTTGGCGACCAGCGCGGGTTCGGCCAGATGGGCGCGCGCCATGCCGACCATGTCGGCCTGGCCGCGCGCGATCATGTCCTCGGCCTCGGCCAGCGTGTCATAGCGGCAGACGCTGAGCACCGGCACGGGCGCACCGGCCGCATGCAGGGCGCTGCGCACGGCGCCCGGCAGATGTCGGAACATTTGTGGGTCGAACGCCATGTCCGCCATCTGCGTCGCCAGCGAATAGCTGGCGTGGTAGGCCGAGTGCGAGACGTTGACGAAATCCAGGGGCACGGCACAGGCCAGCTGCGCGAGCGCCGCACAGACTTCGTCCAGGTGCAGGCCCCCTTCGACGAACTCGTCGCCGCTGACCCGGATCCCGATACAGGCGTGCGGGCCCAGCGCCGAGCGCACGGCCTCCACCACCGCCAGCGGAAAGCGCAGGCGGTTCTCCAGGCTGCCGCCGAAGGCGTCCGTGCGCGTGTTGGACAGCGGTGACAGGAACTGCTGCAGCAGGTGGCCATGGCCGAGCTGGATCTCCAGCCCGTCCAGGCCCGCCTCGATCAGGTTGCGCGCCGTCTGCACGTGGCCATCGATCACGGTCTGCATGTCGTCCGGCGTCATGGCATGCGGCATGGCCGAGGTGGCCGACCAGCGCACGGGCGAGGGCCCCCAGGACACGGTGCGCTCGAAGTCGCCATCGACCTGGCGGCCCAGATGGATCACCTGGCCCAGCAGGGCGGCGCCCTCGGCCTGCACGGCGCGCGCCAGGCGCGAGAAGGGCTCGATGCAATCCCGCGTGAAGCCGCCCACTGCCTGCGGACGGCCCAGGCAGTTGCTCTGCACCCGGATGGATTCGAAGATGATGGCACCCACGCCGCCGCGCGCGCGCTCCCGGTGATACGCCAGGTGGCGCTCCGACGGCAGGTGATCCACGCCGAAGTTGGTCGTGTGCGCCGGCACGAAGATGCGGTTGCGTACCGTGAGGCGCCCCAGCTGGATGGGCGCCATGGCGTGCGGAAAGCGGGCGTTGGGTTCGGTCATGTCGGAGTCGCAGGAAGCGCGTCCAGACAGCACGAACGCGGATGACAGTTTGAATTAATCATATATCATTAAGCGCAATGGTCCGACAGAAGGCGAGAAACATAATGTCCCTGCAATTGTCATTCTCCCCGCACGACGTCGTGCTGATCACCGGCGCGGCCGGCGACCTGGGGCAGGCCATGGCCCGCGCGTTCGCGCAGGCGGGCGCGCGGCTGGCGCTGCTCGACCTGGATGTGGCGCAACTGCGGGCTGTCTGCGCCAGCAGCGCCCTGCCCGACAGTGACCGCGTGATCACGCAGGCCTGCGACGTCACCGATCCGCAGGCCGTCGCGCGGGTCCTGGACGCCGTGATGGCGCGCTGGGGCCGCGTCGACGTGGCCGTCAACAACGCGGCGATCCTGACGCCGCTCATGCCGGCAGCCACGCTGCCGCTCGCGCAATGGCGCCGCGCGCTGGACGTGGACCTGACGGGCGCCTTCATCGTTGCCCAGGCCTGCCTGGCGCACATGCTGCCGGCACGGCGCGGGGTGATCCTGAACATCGCCTCGCAGCTGGGGCACGTCACGACGCCGCACCGGGCGGCGTACAGCGCCGCCAAGGCCGGCCTGCTGTCACTGACGCGATCCCTGACACTGGACCACGCGAGCGACGGGATCCGCGCCGTCAGCCTGTCTCCGGGTGCCGTCGCCACCGGGCGCCTGACGCGCGCCTATGGCAGCCTGGCCGCGGCCGAGGCCGCGCTGGGCCCCGGCTACCCCGTGGGTCGCCTGGGCACCCCCGACGAGGTGGCGCAGGCCGCCGTCTTCCTCGCCAGCGACGCCGCGGCCTTCATCTGTGGCACCGACCTGGTCATGGACGGCGGCTACACGGTCCAGTGAGGCGGGCGGCCGCGGCGACCGCCCTGCCCCGTCTTCAGGCCAGCGTCAGCCTGACGTCGATATTGCCGCGCGTGGCGTTCGAGTACGGGCACACGGCATGGGCCTTCTCGACCAGCGCCTGGGCGGCGTCGCGTTCCAGTCCGGGCAGGCCCACGACCAGTTCGACTTCCAGGCCAAAGCCGGTGGGCACGGGGCCGATGCCGACCTTGCCCTCGACCGTGGCATCGTCACCGACCTTCACGCCTTCCTTGCCGCCGATGAACTTCAGGGCGCTCAGGAAGCAGGCGGCGTAGCCCGCGGCGAACAGTTGCTCGGGATTGGTGCCCGCACCCCCCGCACCGCCCAGCTCCTTGGGCATGGTCAGGCCGGTATCCAGCTGGCCATCCTGCGAGACGACACGGCCATCGCGGCGACCGCCACTGACCTTGGCTTGGGCAACGTACAGAATCTTGTCGAGGGACATGGGATATCTCCAGTTCGGGTTGAGTGAAAGAACAATATCACACGATTAGATAGCGCGCTATCTATATCGGAGAAGCATGACGCGCAGGTCATGCTCAACGCGCGGCATCCAGGCGCTGCCGCAGGTCTTCCAGCTGCACGCGCAATGCGTCGGCCTCGTCGCGCGAACAGCCCACGGCACAGGCGATGCCGTGCGCGACGCTGCCCGCCGACTGGCGCATGCGCCGACCACTTTCGGTCAGCCACACCACCACCTGCCGCTCGTCTTCGATGCCACGCTCGCGCAGTACCAGCCCGGCGGCCTGCAGGCGCTTGAGCAGGGGCGTGAGCGTGGCCGAATCCAGATGCAGGCGCGCCCCCACCTGCGACACCGTCAGCCCGTCCTGTTCCCACAGCACCAGCATGACCAGGTACTGCGGGTAGGTCAGGCCGAGCTCGGACAGCAGGCCGCGATAGACCTTGTGCATCGCCAGGTTGGCGGCGTACACGGCAAAGCACAGCTGGGCATCCAGCGGTGCGGGAACATCCGGAACGGTCGGGTTTCGGCTCATGGGATCCAGTGTAATCGGCAACCGGCGTGCGGCTTCAGATCACCGAGGTCGTGCAACCATCCATCGGGATGATCGCGCCGGAGACATAGCTTGCCAGGTCCGAGGCCAGGAACAGCGCCACGTTGGCGACTTCCTCGGGCTGGGCCGCGCGCCCCATCGGAATGCCGGCCAATTGCTCGGCGAGCAGGTCGTCGCGCTTGCGGCCGGTCGCGCGCACGGCGGCCGCGAGGCCTTCTTCCACGCGCGAGGTCTGGGTCAGCCCCGGGTTGATGACATTCACGCGCACGCCCTTGCTGGCCAGCGCGCGGGCATAGCCGACCGACGCCAGCATCAGCCCGGCATTGGCCGAGCCGCCGGCGATGTGCATCACGCCCGCCTGCTTGCCGCCCTGCCCCACGATGTTGACCACGTTGCCCCGACCACGCTCGGCCATGCGGCGCAGCACCGGCTCCATCGCATGCACGTAGGTGAAGTACTTGGCGTCCATCGCCTGGCGAAAGGCCGCGGGGTTCAGCTCATCCACGGCAAAGCGTCGCGCCGCGCCCGCCGAATTGATGAGCACATCGATCGGGCCGACCTCGTCTTCGATCGCCTCGACCACGCGCAGCACTTCGTCGCCGTCGGTCAGGTCCACCGCATGGGTGCGCATGGTCAGGCCATCGTCGGCCAGCACCTGCACGGCATCGCGCAGGTTGTCCCGGCTGCGCGAGACGCCCACCACAGTCGCGCCGGCCTGGGCGAATGCGCGTGCACATGCCAGGCCGATGCCCTTGCTGGCGCCGGTGACGAGCACCACGGATTGGGAAAAGTCGAGGTTCACGCGAAGACTCCTGAGCGGACGCGGCCGACATGCGGGCCGCGGAATCTTGCAGTTTAGGGCATCGACGGATCAGTTGTTCAACATCGATTTGGGCAGATTGATGAGAAAGCCGCGCAAGTCGCGCGCGCCCTGCTCCAGGCTGATGTGTCCCATCATGGTGAGATGGGCACGCGCACTGTCGCGCGCGAGGATGGCATCCACCACCTCGCCATGCTGCGCGTACGACGCCGGCAGCCGCCCGACGGCGCTGAAGGCGTGGCGCAGATAGGCCCCCGTTCTGGCGCGCAGACGCATCAATTCCTGGCGCAGATAGGGGTTGCGCGCACCGTGATAGAGCACTTCGTGGAAGTCGTGATTGGCCCGGCTCCAGCCATCCACATCGTCGTTGGCCACCACCTTCGCGGCATTGGCATGGATCTCGCTTAATTCGTCGCGCTCTGCCGGCGTCATGCGCTCGCAGGCCAGACGTGCGCAGACGCCTTCCATCTCGGCCAACAGCTCCCAGATGGCCAGCAGCTGCGGCACGTCCATGCGCGCCACCACCATGCCGTTGCGCGGCAGGCTGATCAACAGGCTTTGCGCCTGCAATTGCAGCATGGCCTCGCGCACGGGCGTGCGGGAAACCCCGAAGCGCTCGGCCAGGCCATGTTCATCGATGGTGTCGCCCGGCAACAGCGTGCCTTGGCGGATATCGTCTTCGATCGACTGCCGGATGCGTTCGCTGACTTTCATGAAGACATGACAAAAGAATTGCAGAATGTCCCAACCTTCGCTTATAAATATATTTACGTTGCCGTAAATTATTCGGACGAGAGGGGGTAAATGTATGGTTCGCCAGAATACCCTGCCCGCCACCCCGTCGGAAAGTGATTCGACGGTGGCGCTGGCCCAGGCCATCGGCACGCTGCTCTCGGCCCACGGCATCGCCTGTACGGGCGCGGAACTGCAGAGTCTGACGCGCACCTGGCTGCGGCTTGCGCCGCCCCTCTCGCCATGACGACGCCGGCCGGTCTTCCCGACAGCATCGCGGCCCTGCGCGAGCGCATCGACAGCGGCGCGCTGTCGGTCGAGGATGCGTTGCAGGCCCAGCATGCGGCGCTGCACGATGACCGCTGGCACTGCCTCACCCACCGATGCGATCTGCCCGCCATGCCGGCGGCCGCGCTGCCCCTGGCTGGCGTGGGCCTGGCGCACAAGGACATCTTCGCGCTGCCGGGCCGGTTGCCGCACTGCGGCACGCTGGCACCCGTTGACGCCGGCGGCACCACCACACCGCTCATCGAGCGTCTGCACGCGGCTGGCGCCACCACACTCGCCACCCTCAGCATGGCCGAATTCGCGTGCGGTGCGACCGGGGAAAACCCCAATCTGCCGCGACCCATCAACCCCATCGACGCACGCGCCACCGTGGGCGGCTCGTCCAGCGGGTCGGCGGTCGCGGTGGCTGCGGGGCTGTGCTACGGGGCCCTGGGTACGGACACGGCAGGCTCGGTGCGGATCCCCGCTGCGACCTGCGGCGTGCTGGGCTTCAAGCCCGGGCAGGGCGTGCTGCCCGTGCAGGGCACCCATCCGCTGGCGCCTTCGCTCGACACCGTCGGGCTGCTGACCCGCTCGGCCGAGGACGCCCGGGTGCTGTTCGGCATCCTGCGCGGCGCGCCCGCCGCCCCCGTCGATACCCCCGACACCTCCTGGCGCCTGGCCCTGGCGCTCAAGCACCCGCGCGCCGGCCTGCCCAGGCCCGACATTGCCGATGCGCTGCGCGACGTCGCAGGCGCGCTGGCCCGGGGGCCGGTGGTCGATGCGTGGCTGTCGGACATGCCGGCGCTCACGCGCGCGGCCGAGATCATGCTGCATGTGGAGTCGGCCGCCGTGCACGCCCGGGCGTTGCGCACCGGCACGCCAGCGCTGTCGGCACTGACCCGTGCGGTGGTCCTGCCCGGCAGCGTCCTGCCGGCGCCCTGGTACGCCCAGGCGCTGGAAGACCGTGCCCGGTTGCGCGCGGCCTTCCTCGAGCGGCATCTGCACGACAGCGACATCCTCCTCACGCCCATGCTGGCCCAGGGCCTGCCCGACTGGGACGACGTCGACACGACGTCACCACGCTTTCAACCGCGCGCCCTGCTGGGCCTTTTCGCGTGGACGGGCTTCGTCAACTACCTGGGCCTGCCCTGCCTGAGCCTGCCCATCGGCCACGACGCCCAGGGTCGCCCGATCAGCGTGCAGGCCATGGCGCGCCCAGGTGGCGAAGACCTGCTGCTCGCCTTCGCCGCGCAGGCCGAACACCTGCGCGCGGCCCAGGCCGCGTCCCCTCCCGTTTCTGCCTGACCCTTCGCGAGCTCCCATGACCCGCATCCAAGCCAGCCCCGCACTGCAGCGCTTTCGCGTCCTGGATCTGTCTCGCGTGCGGGCGGGCCCGACCTGCGTGCGCGTCCTGGCGGACTTCGGCGCCGACGTGATCCGCATCGAGCCGCCACGCGGCGTGGACCCCAACGAGGCCATGTTCGCCGGCGACCGCTGGGGGGGCGACTTCCAGAACCTGAACCGCAACAAGCGCTCGCTCACGCTGAACCTGAAAAAGCCCGAGGGCCTGGCCATCTTCCAGCGCCTGGTCGCGGATGCCGACGTGGTGGTCGAGAACTGGCGCCCGGACGTGAAGGCGCGGCTGGGCGTGGACTACGCATCGCTGCGCGCCATCAACCCGCGCATCATCCTCGCGAGCATTTCCGGCTTCGGCCAGGACGGCCCCTACGCCCGGCGGCCCGGCTTTGACCAGATCATCCAGGGCATGGGCGGACTGATGTCCGTGACCGGCCTGCCGGGTCAGGGCCCGGTGCGCGCCGGCCTGGCCGTGGCGGATTCCAGCACCGGGCTGTATGCGGCCATCGGCATCCTGACCGCGCTGCTGGAACGCGAGGTCTCCGGCGAAGGCCAGTGGGTGCACGCCTCGCTGCTGCACACACAGATCGCGATGATGGACTTCCAGGCCGCGCGCTACCTGAATGATGGGGACATTCCCGTCCAGGAGGGCAACGACCATCCGACGAGCAGTCCCATGGGCCTGTTCGATGCGGCCGATGGGCAGTTCAACCTGGGCGCCTCGGGCGAAGGCAACTGGAAGCGCCTGTGCGACCTGCTCGACCAGCCGCACTGGCTGACGGAACCGGACTACGCCACCGAGAAGCTGCGCGTGCGCCATCGCCAGCGCCTGAACGCCGAGCTGCAGGCGATCTTCGCCACCCGGCCCGTGGCGCACTGGGTCGACGCGCTCAACGCCGCCGGCGTGCCGGCCGGTCCGATCTACACCGTGCCCCAGATGTTCGAGGACCCGCAGGTGCAGGCGCTGGGCGTGGCCCGCACCCTGGCCGCCCATGAAGGCGGGGAGCGCACGCTGATCACCCAGCCCGTCACCCTGACCCGCACCCCCGCCGAGATCGCGCGCACCGCCCCGGGCTGGGGCGAACACACGCAGGATGTCCTGACCGAACTCGGCTTCGATGGTGACGCCATCGAACGCCTGCACGCCAATGGCGTGGTCTGAGGAGACACGCATGACCGAACCGCATACCGCCCCGGGCCAGGTGCTGCTGAGCATCGAAGCCGGTGTCGCCCGACTCGTCCTGAGCAACCCGGCGCGCTACAACGCGATGTCGCTGGGCATGTGGCACGAGCTGGCGCGACTGACCCGCGAGGCCGATGCCGACCCTGCCGTGCGCGTCCTCCTGCTGCAGGGCGACGGCGACAAGGCCTTCGTGTCGGGCGCGGACATTTCCGAGTTCGCGACCCTGCGCGACAGTCCCGAGCAGGTCGCGCGCTATGCGGACGCGGTGCGCGAAGCCCAGCAAGGCCTGTCGGCCTGCAGCAAGCCCGTCGTCGCCCTGATCCGCGGCGTGTGCATGGGCGGTGGCCTGGGGCTGGCCCTGGCCTGTGACCTGCGCTATTGCGCGGACGACGCGCGCTTTCGCATGCCTGCCGCCCGCCTGAGCCTGGGCTACGACCTGGACGGCACGCGGCGCATGGTGGACATCCTGGGCGCGGCCCGCGCAAGCGAACTGTTCTTCACGGCGCGCACCTTCGATGGCCGCGAGGCCGCGCGCATCGGCTTCGTCCACCAGAGTTACCCCGCCAACGAGCTGGCGGCCGCCGTGGGCGAATTCACCACCGCCATTGCCGCCAACGCCCCGCTGACCCTGCGCTCGGCCAAGCTGTCCGTGCGTCACCTGCTGGGCGACCCGGCCGTGGACGCCGACGCGGTGGGTGCCGCCGTGGCCGACTGCTTCGACAGCCAGGATTACCGCGAAGGCCAGCAGGCCTTTCGCGAGAAGCGCGCCCCCAGGTTCACCGGCCGCTGACGCCCCTCACTTCCCGCCGCAAGCCCTGCTTTCTCAGGAGAGAAACATGAAAACGCTCTGCCAGATCGTCGTCACCGCCGTTCTCGCCAGCGCCAGCGCCGCCGCGCTCGCGCTGGGGCCGCAGCCCAAACCCCTTGCGCAGCCGCAGACGCTGACCCTGGGCATGGTCAAGGTCGGGCACCTGTCGCCCATGCACTTCATGGCCGAGGACCTCAAGCAGTGCAATGTGCAGGTCAAGCCTGCCGAGTTCGTGCGCTACGCCGATGCCCGCACCGCGCTGCTCTCCGGATCGGTGGACGTGACCGGCATCGGTCCGGCCGACCTGGCCATCGCCATGGCGCAGGGCAGCCAGGAAATCGTGGGGCTGACGGGCGTCGCCTCCTCGCCCAAGTACCTGGTGGTGCGCAAAGGTGCCGACATCAACAGCTGGGGCGACCTGAAGGGCAAGCGTGTCGGCATCGCACCCGGCTCGGCGGTCTGGTTCCAGTTCGCGGCCACGCTGGCCGAGAACGGGACGCCCTACAACAGCTTCACCCCGGTCAACATCCAGGGCGGGGGTACCGCCTTCGTGCAGGCCCTGCAGCGTGGCGACGTCGATGCCGTCGCATTGTGGGAACCTTTCGAATCGCAGCTGGTGGCCGATGGCACCGCCTACTTCGCCAAGGACATGGACTACAGCCAGTCCAAGGCCGTGGGTGCTGAGCTGGGCCTGATCGCCGCTTCGCGCAGCGCGATCAAGGACAAGCGCGAGGCCCTGGAATGCTTCCTGTGGCACTACAAGACCCGGGAAGCGCAGCTTGCCAAGGATCCGGCCGCCTTCGCCCAGGCGTATTCGGAATACACCGGGCTGCCGCTGAACGTCACGCAGGAGTCCGTCAAGCTCATCAAGCTGGGTGGCGTGCTGGACCTGCCGCAGCTGCAGCGCCAGGCCAAGACCTTCAACGAACTTGGCGTGATTCCCAAGGACACCAGCGGCCAGATCGACGCCGTGTGGGATCCGAGCCTGCTTGCCGACGTGATGAAGTAAGCCACGCCCGCCCACTTTGCCGAGGTATGCCGTGAACACATCCGCCCTCAAGGCCCCCGCCATCCGCCTGCCTGGCGCGCCCGCCTGGCGCCGCGTCGGCCTGGGCCTGCTCGTGCCCATCCTGATCCTCCTGATCTGGCAGTGGGCGGGCATGCGTCCCGGCATGGCCGGCATCGTGCCCACGCCCGTCCAGGTGGCGCGTGCCTGGTACGACTGGATCTTCGGCAACCCGGGCATGGGGCTCAACCCCTACCTGGGCACCTGGGCCAGCAACGTGCAGTACTCCACGATGCGCGTGGCCCAGGGCTTCACCCTGGCCGTGCTGCTGGGCGTGCCCCTGGGCCTGGCCATCGGCTGGAGCCGCACGGTCGCCCTCATGCTCGATCCCATGGTGCAAGGGCTGCGGCCCATCCCCATCACCGCGTGGCTGCCGTTTTCCATCGCCCTTTTCGGCATCCGCGACTTCGGCTCGATCTTCCTCATCTTCCTGGGCGGCTTCTACGCCATCGTGGTCAACACCACCCAGGGGGCGCGCGACGTGGATCGCAACCTGGTGCGCGCCGCCACGATGATGGGGGCCTCGTCCGCGCAACTGCTGCGCCGCGTGGTGCTGCCTGCGGCGATGCCCTCGATCTTCACGGGGCTGCGCATCGGCCTGGGCATCTCGTGGACGGCGGTCATCGTGTCCGAGATGGTCGCGGTCAAGTCGGGGCTGGGCTACGTCCTGTGGGACGCCTACTACGTGGGCCGCATGGACATCGTGCTGGCCGACATGGTGTCGATCGGCATCATGGGCTTTCTGAGCGACCGGCTCATCGTCCTGATCGAACGCCGCGTGCTGGTCTGGCGCATGTTGCAGAACTACTGAGGACTCACCATGTCGGGTATTTCCATCCAGCACCTGTCCAAGACCTACCCGGGCACCACGCCGGTGCACGCCCTGGACGAAATCCACCTGCAGGTGGACGAAGGCGAGTTCGTGGCCCTGCTGGGGCCTTCGGGCTGCGGCAAGTCGACGTTGCTGAACGTCGTGGCAGGCTTCGAGCAGGCGAGCGCCGGCAAGCTCACCGTGAACGACGCCCCGGTGCTCAAGCCGGGGCCGGAGCGCGGCGTGGTGTTCCAGGAGGCCGCCCTGTTCCCCTGGCTGTCGGTGTGGGAAAACGTCGTGTTCGGCCCGAAGATGGCCGGCGAAGCCCGCAGCGCCTATGAGCCGCGCGCCCGCGAGATGCTCGAGATCACGGGATTGTCGGGATTCACCGACCACCTGCCGGTGCAGCTGTCGGGCGGCATGCGCCAGCGCGTGGGCATCGCCCGGGTCCTGACCATGGGCTCGCGCATCCTGCTGATGGACGAACCCTTCGGCGCGCTCGACGCGCAGACGCGCCTGACCATGCAGGAACTGCTGCTGTCCGTGTGGCAGCGCCTGCGCAAGACCGTGGTCTTCGTCACCCACGATATCGACGAAGCCATCCTGCTGGCCGACACCATCTACGTCATGTCCGCGCGTCCTGGCCGCATCCAGACCCGCATCGACGTCCCGATCGAGCGTCCGCGCACCCTGGAGCACACGACGAGCGAGCAGTTCAACGCCCTCAAGCGCGAGATCATGCGCCAGATCCGCCACTGACCCAAGGAAGACCCCGGCATGGCCAATCCCCGCGTTCCCTATCGGTTCTCGCACCAGCGCGCGCCGCTCGCCCCGCCGCCGGAAGGCGCGATCCTGGTCCACCTCGTCGTCAACGTCGAGAACTGGCAGTTCGAGCAGGCCATGCCGCGCACCATCATCACGCCGCCGCATGGCCGCGAGACCGTGCCGGATGTCCCCAACTTCAGCTGGGTGGACTATGGCATGCGCGCCGGCCTGCCGCGCATGATCGCGGCCATCGCCGAGCGCGGCCTGCCGGCCTCCACCAGCTTCAACGCCAGCGTCATCGACGCCTACCCGGCAGCCGCCCATGCCATGCGCGATGCGGGCTGGGAGTTCATCGGCCACGGCATGCACCAGCAGTCGCTCAGTGGCGCGGACGAGTCGGCCATCATCACCGCCACCCTGGACAAGATCGCCGCCTTCACGGGCGAGCGCCCGCGCGGCTGGCTGAGTCCGGGCCTGCGCGAGACCGTGGACACGCCCGATCTGCTGGCCGACGCCGGCATCGAGTACGTCTGCGACTGGGTCATCGACGACCTGCCCAACTGGATGCGGGTCAAGCGCGGCTCGCTGCTGCAGATGCCGTACAACCTGGAGCTCAACGACTCCATCATCTACGCGATCGAAAAGCATTCGTCGCCCGAGTTCCTGCTGCGGCTGCAGCGCACGCTTGCGCTTTTCGAGCGCGAGGCCCGCCACCAGCCGCGCGTGCTGGCCCTGGGACTGCATCCGCACCTGATGGGCGTGCCGCATCGCTTCGGCTACTTCGAGGACATGCTCGACCTGCTGATGCGCACCCGCAACGTGTGCTTCATGACCGGCAGCCAGATCAACGACTGGTTCCGCGCCGCCGAACCGCCACCGCCGGCACAGCCATGACCGGGCTGGCCATGTCCACCCTTTCGGTGCTTGCCCGGTGGCGTGCCGCATGTCCGACGCCAGCCTGAGCGAAGGCCTGGCGGCCCTGTGCCAGCGGCCGGTCGCCCCGGCCGATCGGGCCCGAGCCGCGCTGCACGTGCGCGACTGGCTGGCCTGCGCGATCGCCGCCACGACGCTGCCCGTGGCAGGCATCCTGGCTGGCGCCGCCCGCGGGCTGCCCGGCATGGCCGACCCCTGGGCCGAGGTGCTGTACACCGGCGCGCTGGGCACCCTGCTGGAAATGGATGACATCGACCGGGCGGCGCTGTGCCACCCCGGGCCCGTGATCGTCCCGGCGGCCCTCCACACGGCACGCCAGCTCGGTCTGCCCGGCAGCGCCCTGCTGGCGGCCATCGTGCGCGGCTACGAGGCCGCGATCCGCGTGGGGCGCGCCTGCGGGCCCGGGCACTACGCGCACTTTCATCCCACCGCCACCTGCGGCGTACTGGGCGCGGCGGTTGCCGCGTATGCCCTGCTGCAGGCCGCAGGCCGGGTGGGCGCCCCCACCACCCAGGGCGCGCGACCGCCGGGCGGCCGCCCCCTGCCCCCGGTGGAGCCGCCCGACGCGCGGGCGACGGCCGGACCAGACCTGGCGTCTGCGGGCATGGTGCACGCCATCGGCCTGGCCGCCACGCGCGCCGCCGGTCTCTGGCAGGTCCGGCTGGAATCGTGCGGCGCCAAGCCCTGGCATACGGCCCACGCTGCCCAGACCGGCATCCAGGCGGCCCTGCAGGCGGCCGCCGGGGTGACCGCGCCGCGGCACATCCTGGAAGGCAGCAAGGGCTTCTTCGCCGCGCTCGCGCCCGATGGCGAGCCCGCGCGCGTGCTGATCGGACCGGACGGCCCCTGGCGCCTGCACGAGACGAGCTTCAAACCCTGGCCGGCCTGCCGCCACACCCATCCGGCGATCCAGGCGACGCTCTGGCTGCGCGAGCGCGCCGCGCGGGAAGGCACGCCCGCGATCGCATCGCTGCAGGTCGCCACGTATGGGGATGCCCTGGACTTCTGCGACTGCCCGCACCCCGCCGATACCGCCCAGGCCCGCTTCAGCCTGCAGCACACGGTGGCCACGGCCTGGCTGCATGGCGCGCCTCGCCTCGAGCACTTCGGCCCGCAGGCGCTGGCGGACCCTGCCGTGCGCGCCCTGCGCGAGCGCATCGTCCTGGCGCGCGATCCGGATCTGGACATGGCCTATCCGGCACATTTCGGCGCCAGCGTCAGCGCACGCCTGGCGCACGGCCATCACTGGCACTGCCGTACCAACGACGCGCCGGGCGATCCGGAACAACCGCTGGACGAGGCCGCCCTGCGCGCCAAGCTGATGGACGCCTGCGCATCCGCCAAATGGTCGGACATGCGCGTCGCAGCCCTGCTCTCGACCCTGACCGACCTGGATGCGCGCCCCGGCGCGATGGGGCTGGCGCCGTTGCTGGCGCCTGCCGAGCCTGCTCAAGCGTAAGGGCCGGTAACGGCGCACGCCATTGCCCCCCAAGGCGTGTTGCATCGGGTTGCGCCCGTGTCCAGGGCACGCATCCAAACGCCGTCACGCCACGTAGAAGCCGGTACCGCTGCGATGCTGACGCACGGTGCGCTGCGACGCGACACCTCGCACTGCGACTGCCTCATCAGCCATTTCCCGATCGGCAACCAGAGAGTTCGCATGAAGACCATCGCCGTGGCAGAGCCGCACCCGTTGTTGCGCGCCGGGCTGCTCCACATCCTCGCCGGCCTCGCCGACACGCTTGCGGTCCACTGCATCGACCCGACCGCCCCTGAGTCGGTGCTGCAATGTCCCCAACAAGTCGACCTGCTCATCCTGGCGGTGAGCGACGACGCCGACGAAGCCGTTGCCACCCTGCGCCTGGCCGCCGCGCACCTGCACCCCAAGCGGGTGCTGGTGCTCTGCCCGTCGGGATCCTGCTGGTACGCGGGCTGTGCCGACTACGCCGAGCTGGCCTACGGCTGCATCACCGACGATGCCTGCGAAGCGACGCTGGTCGCCGCCATCCGCCTGGGACTGGACATGCGCGAGCCCGACGCGGCCCCCTTGCCAGCGCCCCAGCCCGCGCCGCGCGCCGCGCCGCTGGCGTTGCGCCTGGGACTCGAGAGCGATGGCGAGGCCCGCATGCTCGATGTCACACCACGCCAGTACGCCCTGCTCTGCCGGTTTTCGCGCGGACTGCCACTGAAGGCGATCGCCCAGGACCTGGGGATCTCGACGGCCACGGCGCGCGCGCACGCGTCCGCCCTGTACGAGCGCCTGGGCGTGCGCAGCAAGAACGAGGCGGTCTACGTGGCCCGCCAGCGCGGCGCGCATCTGGACGAGTAGGCGTCAGCCGCCGGTGCCTGCCGGGCGGGTCACGCCGGCGCCCAGGCCGCCAGGTGACGCAGCTTGTCCGGGTTGCGCACGACGTAGATCGCCGCGATGCGGCCATCCTCGATGTCCAGCAGCGTGGCCTGCAGCCAGCCGTCGGCCTCGCGCGACACCGCGCCCGGCTGGCCGTTGAGCCAGGCAAGTCGCCACGGCACCGGCACCGGTCCGGCCTTGCGGGCCAGCCCGGCATACAGACGGCAGACCTTGTCGCGCCCGATCACGGCCCGCAGTGTAGCGGGGCGCTTGCCGCCGCCATCGGACTGGAAGCTCGCGTCATCGGCCAGCAAGGCCTGCAAGGCGTGCACATCCCCGTCGCGCGATGCGGTGATGAAGGCCCCGGCCAGGGCGAACGCGGCCTGCGCCGTCGTGGCAAAGCGCGGGCGTTGCGCCTGCACGTGGGTACGCGCCCGCACGGCGAGCTGACGGCAGGCGGCGGGCGTGCGCCCCAATGCTCGACCGATCTCCTCGAAGTCGGTGTCGAAGACGTCGTGCAGCAGGAACACGGCGCGCTCCAGGGGCGACAGACGCTCCAGCGCCAGCAGCAGGGCCACCGACACGTCCTGCGCGACCTCGAGCGGCTGGGGTGCCGGCCACGGCGTGGCCGGCTCGGCCCAGGGCTCGGGCAGCCACGGCCCCACATAGCTTTCGCGACGCGCGCGGGCCGAGCCCAGGTGATCGAGGCACAGCCGTGTCACGACCTGCGTCAGGTAGGCACGCGGATGCTCGACGTTGGCGGGATCGCGCGCGTGCCAGCGCAGCCAGGCTTCCTGCAGGATGTCCTCGGCGTCGCCCACCGAACCCAGCATGCGATACGCCAGCCCCAGCAGGTGGCGGCGATGCGTCTGCAGGGCGCCGGCGGCGGGGTCGTCGGCGGTGCTCATGCGTCCTGCGCGGCAGGATGCTGCGAGCGGAAACCCACGGCCAGGCGATTCCACGCGTTGATCGTGGCGATGAGCAGGGTCAGCGCCACGCGTTCACGCTCGGTGAAATGCGCCGCCATCTCGTCGTACACGGCATCGGGCGCCAGGGTGTCAGGCAACCGGGTCAGGGCTTCGGTCCAGGCCAGCGCCGCGCGCTCGCGCCCGGTGTACAGGCTCGACTCGCGCCAGACCGCCAGCAGATGCAGACGCATCTCGGTCTCGCCATGCTTGCGCGCATCGGCCACGTGCATGTGGACGCAATACGCGCAGCCGTTGATCTGCGAGGCGCGGATCTTGACGAGCTCCAGGACGGTGGCATCCAGGCCACTGTGGCGCACCGTCTGCTCGAGCGCCAGCATGGGCTTGAGCAGATCCGGGGCGACGGCGAAATAATCGAGACGGGCGGACATGGCATGACTCCAGTTGGGGGTTGTCCGATGAAGACGACGCAGCCCCGGCCGGTGTGACATGCCGCCAGCATAAACCTGCCCTCAGGGCCGCCGCGGTCCACCCTGGGCCAGCGCGTCGGCGAGCCAACGCCACGAGAACGACGCCTCGCGCGGGTACGCCAGGCCAGCCGCCGCCATGGCCCGCGGCAGATCCCGCTGCACCTGCACGCAGGCCTGGGTCATGTGCGGCGCCACGGCCGCCGCGCGCAGGGTGTCGGCCACCTCCTCCATTTCGGCCGCGCGGCGCGTGCCGTGCTCGGCCACCCGGCTCACCAGGTAGTCGGGCAGCTCGGCCTGCCACCCCATCGACGGGAAGGTTTCCGCCAGGGACGCCAGCACGGCATCTTCGGCGCCGTAGTGGCGCGCCGCCGTCAGGCATTCGACGGTCAGCGCCTCCAGCCCCTTGATCATGACGCTGCGGCACATCTTCACGGCGCTTGCCACCCCCACGGTTTCGCTGGCGAATCGCGCCTGCATGCCGAGCCCACCCAGGGCCTGCGCCACCGCGGCCGCCTCGCGCCCGCCCAGCAGCATCGGCACGCGCAGGCCATAAGGGGGCACCGGCGCCATCACCGCGGCCTCCACGTACGATGCCCCGCTTGCGACGACCCAGGCTTCATCCTGCTGCTTGGTGCCGGGAGCGACGGAATTGATGTCCAGGAACACCTGGCCGGGCCGCAGGCAGGCGCCGGCCTGGCGCGCCACGGCTTCGGCGCTGGCGGCGGTGACGGCCGATACGACGCAGTCCGCGCCGGTCACGGCCTCGACCAGCGAGGCTGCCGCGCGCACGCCGGCCGCCGTGGCCCGGGCGCGCATCGCCGGCCCCTGGCCGGGATCGTCCAGCAACAGGTCGTAGGTGACGACGTCGCAGCCCGCCTGGGCAAGCGCGCCACCCAGGATGCCGCCGGCTTCGCCAAAGCCGACGAAGGCAAAGCGGTGCAGGGCCAGCGGCCCGAGGGGATCAGGAGCATTCATGGGATGACCTTTCGCAAGTGGAACCCCGGCACGGCGGCGAGCGCAAGGCCCGCCACCGGCCGCTGTCGGGCCGACGACATGACGACGCAGCCGCGCTGCCGCTCATCGGGAGACGTCCTGGCCGCGTGCGCTGGCTGCCGGCACGCTCACCCAGCCGTCGAACAGCCAGCGCGCCGTGCGCACCAGCCCCGCCCCTTCGGTCTGGAAGCGGCCCTGCCCATCGCGCGGCAGGGCGACGCCGAACGTGCCCGTCGGATGTTCGATCTCCAGCACGTCGGTGCCGGCCGCGGGCAGCGCGACCAGGCCCTCGCACACCGACCCGGGCAGCACCGCCGCGCTGGCCACGCTCACCGCGCCGAGCACGCCGATCGCGGCATGGCAGCGGTGCGGGATGAACGAGCGCGTTGCAATCGCCCCGCCGGCGCGGGGCTCGGCCACCAGGCACATCTTGGGGACCGTGCGCTCGCGCACGTCGCCCAGGTTCATGCGCGGGCCGGCGGCCAGGCGCAGGGACTCCAGGCGCGCCTTGAGCTCGGTGTCCGCCTCCAGCGCCGCGCGGCTTTCATGGCCTGTGCGGCCGACGTCGACTGCGCGCAGCAGCACCAGCGGCATGCCGTTGTCGATGCAGGTCACCGCCAGGCCGTCGATGGTGTCGCGCACGGCGCCCGTGGGCAGCAGCGCGCCACAGGTCGAGCCCGCAGTGTCCTGGAAGACCAGCAGGATCGGCGCTGCCGTGCCCGGCACGCCGTGGATGCGCTGATCGCCGTCGTAGCGCACCTGGCCCCCCGGCGTGTGCACGCGCGCCGTGGCCACCTGGCCGGTGTTGACCATGTGGATGGCGACGCTCGTCTCGCCCTCGTTCGCGCGCACCAGGCCGCGCTCGATGGCGAAGGGACCGACGCCCGCCAGCAGGTTGCCGCAGTTCTGCCCGTAATCCACCCGGGGCGCGTCCACCGTCACCTGGGCGAAGAGGTAATCGACCTGGGCATCCGGACGCGTGGGCGGACCGATGATGGCGACCTTGCTGGTCAGCGGGTCGGCACCGCCCAGGCCATCGATCTGGCGCGGGTCGGGCGAGCCCATGACGGCCAGCAGCACCGCGTCGCGCGCCGCCGGGTCCGCGGGCAGGTCGCTTGCCAGGAAGTACGCGCCCTTGGACGTGCCACCGCGCATCAGGACACACGGGATTCGGGTCTGCATGGTGCCGTCCTCCTAGATCTCGTCCGCCCGTTCCACGTAGCGCAGGCCCCTGGCCTTCAGGGTGTCGCGCATGTCGTAGTAGTCCAGCCCCAGCTGGCCTTCGGCCAGGGCCGCGCGCGTGCGCGCCTCCTTGGCCAGGCGCTCGCGCGACGCCGCCGCCACCCGGGCGGCCTGCGCGTGCGGCACCACGACCACGCCATCGTCGTCGGCCACGATCACGTCACCCGGCTGCACGGCCTGGCCGGCGCACACCACCGGCACGTTGACCGACCCCAGGGTGGCCTTGACCGTGCCCTGGGCGGAGATGGCGCGCGACCAGACCGGAAAGCCCATGGCCTGCAGCGCCCGCACATCCCGGCAGCCGGCGTCGATGATGAGGGCGCGCACGCCGCGCACCTGCAGCGAGGTGGCCAGCAGCTCGCCGAAATAGCCGTCCTCGCAGGGCGAGGTCGGGGCCACGACCAGGATGTCGCCGGCCCGGCATTGTTCGACGGCCACGTGCAGCATCCAGTTGTCCGCGGGCGGCACCAGCACCGTCACGGCCGAGCCCGCCACCATGGCACCCGGCCAGACCGGGCGGATGCGCGACTGCATCAGGCCCAGGCGGGCCTGCGCCTCGTGCACGGTCGCCACACCGGCCTCCTGCAGCACGGCGATGTCGGCCGCCGCCGCGCGCGGGATCTGCGTCACCACCACGCCGCGCGTCATGCCAGGGCTCCGACCACCGCCGGCGTGAGCCGCATGTAGGCTTCGGCATACTCGATCTGGCGCGAGCCCGTGATGCCGATGTTGCGCTTGGCCTGCACACCGCGCTGCTGGGCCACGCGGGTGTAGTAGGCCCACAGATGCTCCTGCCCGGCCATCGCTTCGATCGCACGGCGCTTGACGTCCCAGACCTCGGTGATGTCCAGGAAGGTGTCCGGCACCCAGCCGCACTGTTCGGTCTGGTGCGGCTCGAAGGCATACACGGGCGGGGCACCGATCACGGTTTCGCCCGGCTTGTGGCCCTCGGCCTGGGCGATGATGCGGGCCTCCTGCGTCACCTGCATGGCCAGCGGATGGTCGGCGTTGTAGGGGTCGCGTTCGGAATGGCTCAGCACGAACGCGGGCTGCACGGCGCGAAACACGTCGACCAGCCGGAACAGGGCCTCGTCATCCACGCGCAGCGGATAGTCGCCCAGATCGAAGAAGGTGATCTCCGCGCCCAGGATGTCGGCCGCGCGCTGCGCCTCCTCGCGGCGGCCGGCCTTCACCGCATCCAGCGTCATGCCGCCGCGGCGCCACAACTTGGCCGATTCGCCACGCTCGCCGAACGACAGGCAGACGATGTGCATGCGGCAGCCCTGGCGGGCGTGCAGCGCGATGGCGCCCGCGGCGCGCCAGACGAAATCCGCGGAATGGGCGCTGACGACGAGGCCAGCGGCAGGAGAGGACGACGAGACGGACATACGAGACTCCACAGGAAGGCCCGGACTGCGGGCCATGATTCAGATCTGCAACGTGCGTGGACGAAACCCCCGCGGCGGTGGCCGCCCTCGCTATAATTCTGGTTCAATTTGCGACCATAGTTCTCATATGAAAACCGATACCCTGGATGACGGCGCAAGCCCGGCGGCAGCCAGCAAGCGCGCGGGTCCCATGTCCGTCCACCGGGTGCTGTCCATCCTGATGACCCTGGGCGAGAGCAACACGCCCCAGACGCTGGCCGAGTTGAGCCGGGCCCTGGCCACGCCCAAGCCCAGCCTGCTGTCGCTGCTCAACGAACTGATGACGCTCGCCTACGTGCAGCGCGACGAACATGGGCGCTTTTCGCTCGGGCGCATGGCCTATCGGCTCGCCCTGCAGCTGAACACCACCGACTCGCTCACCGGCGCGATCCACGGCGCCTTGCGCGAAGCCGGCATGCTGCTGGACATGACCGTGTCCTTCGCCTACCTGGACCTGGATCGGCGCGGCGTGATCTACGCCGACCGCTACGCGCCGCCCAGTTCGCAGATCCGCTACTTGGCCAAGCTCGGCTATCCGGGCGAGGTGCACGCGAGCGCGCCGGGCAAGCTGCTGCTGGCCACCCGCGAGGAAGCCCAATGGCGCGACTGGCTGGGCCCGGAGCCCTTTCGCCAGTTCACGCCGCACACCCACACCCGGTTCGATGCGATCGCCCCCGAACTGCGCCGCATCCGCCAGACCCAGATCGCCTGGACCCGCTCCGAGCAGCACTACGGCATCGGCGGCTGCGCGGTGCCGGTCTTCGACCGCCACGGCACCGTCGCCGCCAGCGTGTCGGCCCACACCCTGCTGCAAGTGATGGAGCCCAATGGCGAGCGGGTCGTGGCCAGCCTGCAGGCCGCGGCCGATCGGGTGCGCGAAGAGCTGACCCTGCGCCGCATCGACGCCACCGACCTGCCCCGCTTCATCTGACCCGGTCCGCATGGCCGTGGCTCACGCCCGCGGACTGCGCGGGTCCAGGCCGATGCGCATGGCCTCGCCCAGGGCATTGAACGCCAGCGCCGTCAGCAGGATCGCGATGCCGGGCGCATACATCTGCTGCGGCACGACTTCCATGTAGTTGTAGGCCCGCGCCAGCATGCCGCCCCAGCTCGCCTGGGGCGCCTGCACGCCCATGCCGAGAAAGCTCAGGCTGGACTCGGCCAGCAAGGCGACCGACAGCATCAGGCCGATCTTCACGATCACCGACTGCACCGCATTGGGCAGGATGTGCCGGGTCATGATCCGCCAGGGCCCCGCGCCCGCCACCCGCGCGGCTTCGACATACAGTTCCTGCTTGACCACCAGGGTCTCGGCGCGTGCCAGGCGCGCGAAGCTGGGCGAGACCGCCAGCCCGATCGCGAGCATGCCGTTGGTCAGGCTCACGCCAAGCACGCCCGTGACGCCGATGGCGAACAGGATGGTCGGAAACGAGATCATGGCGTCGATGAGGCGGCTGATGGCGGCATCCACCCAGCCACCTGCGTAGCCTGCGAGCACGCCCAGGGGCACGCCCACGATCACCGCGATGCTGACCGCCAGCAGGCACGAATACAGCGACGGCCCGGCACCATGGATGAGGCGGCTCAGCACGTCGCGGCCCAGATCGTCCGTGCCCAGCCAGTGCGCGGCACTGGGCCCGGACAGCGTGTTGAGCAGGTCCTGCTGCGTGGGGGAGTAGCGGGTGAAGAGGTCCGGGAAGACCGCCACCAGCACCAGCACCGACAGGTAGGCGACCATCGCCAGAAAGCGCACGTCGCGCGCGAGGTAGCGCAGGCGCGTGGGTTGGCGCACCGGCTTCACGGGCGCGGCCACGGGCGGCGCGCGCCGGATGTCATCACTGAGGCTCGCCATGGCTATTCCACCCGGGGATCGAAGACGGTGTACAGGAGGTCGGTGGCAAGGTTGACCATGACCACGATCAGGGCGACCACGACGATGATGCCCTGGACCAGCGCGAAGTCCTTGTTCATGGCGGCCACGGCCACCACGCTGCCCACGCCCGGGATCACGAAGACGGTCTCGATGACCACCGTGGCGCCCAGCTTGCGGTTGAAGACCAGGCCGATCACGGTGAGCAGGGTCACGCTGATGTTCTTCAACCCGTGCTTCCAGAGGATCTGCGAGAACGACAGGCCCTTGGCCTTCAATGTGCGCACATACGGCGAGGCCAGGACCGATCCGAGTGCGGCGCGTGTCTGCCGCGTGATCTCGGCCACGCCGCTCAGCGCCAGCGCCACCGCAGGCAGGGTCATGGCGTGCAGCGCCCCCAGCGGATCTTCCGAGAACGGAATCGCGCCGATGGCCGGGAACCACTGCCGGTGGATGGCAAACACCAGGACCAGCACCATGCCCACCCAGAAGTACGGCACGGCGATGGCGAGCGAAGCCAGTGCCGTGGCGAGCTTGTCGACCCAGGTGCCGGGACGGGCCGCCGCCGCGATGCCCAGCGGCGCGCCCACCACGGTCGCGATGAACAGGGCATACACGACCAGCAGCAGGGTGTAGGGAAAGCGCTCGGCGATGGTGTCGATCACCGGCACGTTGGACAGGAAGGATCGCGACAGATCGCCCTGCAGCGCATTGCCCAGCCAGTCGCCGTACTGCACCAGCAGGGGACGATCGAAGCCGTAGTACGACCGGATCTCCGCGATCTGGCGTTCGGTCGGCTGCTCGCCCGCCAGCAGCAGCGCCGGGTCGCCCGGCGTCAGGTGCAGCAGCATGAACGACATGAAGGTGACGAGAAACAGCACCGGCACGACCTGGGCCAGGCGCCGCAACAGCAGGCGACGACGAGAGCGGCTCAGCATGGCAGGGCCTCCCGGGAGGCGTGGGTCACCGACGCCCCCTCGACGAAATGACAGGCGACCCAGTGGTCGGCGCCGGCCAGGTGCCAGTCGGGCACGGCCTCGGCGCACAGCGCCTGGGCCTTCGGGCAGCGGGTGCGGAACCGACAGCCCGAGGGGGGATCCACGGGGCTGGGGATCTCGCCCTGCAGCGCGATGCGTGCGGGCAGTCCGGCGCGCAGGCGCCGCGGCAGCGCCACCGGCTCGGCCGACAGCAGCGCCTGGGTGTAGGGATGGCGCGAACCCTGCGCCAGCGCCTGGGTCGGCCCCAGCTCCATCAGCCGGCCCAGGTACATGATGGCGATGCGCTCGCTCAGGTGCAGCGCGACGGGCAGATCGTGCGTGATGCACACGAAGGCCAGGTTGCGCTCGGCCTGCAGCTCCATGTACAGGTTCAGGATGTCGGCCTGGATCGACACATCCAGCGCGGCGGTGGCCTCGTCGGCGACCAGCACCTTGGGGTCCAGGATCAGCGCCCGCGCGATGTTGGCGCGCTGCTTCTGGCCGCCCGAGAGCTCGTGCGGATAGCGCGCGGCCAGGGCCGAGGCGATGCCCACGCGTTCGAGCAGGGCCATGGCCTTGTCGGTACATTCGCGCTGGGACATCCCGCCCGCGATCTCCAGCGGCTCGCGCACGCTCTGCAGCAGGGTCATGCGCGGGTCCAGTGCCGCATGCGGATCCTGAAACACGATCTGGAAATCGCGGCGCCGGCGCCGCCGCTCGGCCGCGGGCAGGGTGTGCGGATCGACCCCGGCCTGCCATACCTGGCCCGCGGTCGGGGTGACCAGGCCCAGCAGCGCACGCGCGAGGGTCGACTTGCCGGACCCGGATTCGCCGATGACGCTCAGGGTGTCGCCCTGGTGCACGGCCAGCGACACGTCGTCGACCGCCTTCACGGTCTCGCCGTTGGCCAGCGGAAAATGGATCTTCAGGCCGGCGACCCGGATCAGGGCGTCCGGCACATCGGCCAGGCTTGCGGTGGCATTCATGCGACGGCCCCCCGCAGGGCCAGGCCGTCCTGGCGGATGCAGCGGGCCCAGCGGCCATCGCCCGCGCCTGCCAGCACCTGCGGCGCCAGACAGGCCGACTGCACATACGCGCAGCGCGGCGCGAAGCGACAGCCGGCGGGCATCTCCGCCGCGGAGGGCACGCGCCCGCCGATCGAGGTCAGCCGCGCGCGGTGCGCAGCCAGGCGCGGCATCGCGGCCAGCAGGCCCGCCGTGTACGGATGGCGCGGGTGCTCGAGCACGTCGTCCACCTCGCCATCCTCGACCACCTGGCCGGCGTACATGGTGACCATGCGGTCGCAACTTTGCGCAACCACCCCCAGGTTGTGGGAAATGAAGATCAGCGAGGCGCCGCGCGCCTGCACCAGGCGCTGCATGAGATCGATGATCTGCGCCTGGATGGTCACGTCCAGCGCCGTGGTCGGCTCGTCCGCGATCAGCAGGCTGGGTTCGCAGGCCAGCGCGATCGCGATCATCACGCGCTGCCGCATGCCACCGGACAGCTGGTGCGGATACTCGTCGGCGCGGCGTGCCGGCAGCGGAATGCCCACCTGGTCCAGCGCGGCCACGGCCTGGGCGCGCGCCTGGTTGCGGGTCAGCGACGTATGCGCCAGCAGGGTCTCGGTGATCTGCTCGCCCACGGTGAACACCGGGTCCAGGGCCGTCATGGGCTCCTGGAAGATCATGCTGATGCGCCGGCCGCGAATGGCGCGCATGCGCGCCTCGGGCAGGTGCAGCAGATCGTCGCCCTCGAACATCACGCGGCCGGTGTGGCGCACCGTGGCCTCGGGAATCAGGCGCAGGATGGACAGGCCGGTGACGGTCTTGCCCGATCCGCTCTCGCCCACCAGACCGATGGTCTCGCCGGCGGCGAGGGAGAAGGACACGCCCTCCACCACCGGGAGCCAATCGCGGCCATGGCGAAAGGCCACGCCCAGGTTCTCCACCGCCAGCAGCGGGGTCGACGCGCGGTGCGCGTCGGTCTGCAGCATTGCGTGCATGTCTCGTCCTCCCAGGTGACGCCGGCGCTCGAGCGCCCCGACGGGGGACCAGGCGTGGCGACCGTCTGCGCGTCGTCCTTCGCCCAATCATTCCTATATGTGAATACTTATCGGAAATCAGAACTCACTCTATCGACACGACGGAATCGCCAGCAATGCGTGATTTCCCTTAGTCCGACGAGTCGTCTCTCTCAACTCAATCATTCACATATATAAACTGTGTACTTAAATGGAATGTGAGGGTAGAGTGGGCCGCACACCAAAAAACCGGAGGAGACCACGATGGCCCGAGACCACGAGGACACATTCCCCAACGACGTCCGAAGGCGGCTGCTTGCCGCCCCCGCCCTGCTTGCCGCGGGCGCGGTGACCCAGCGCTGGGCCTGGGCCGCCGATGCCGCCCCCAAGTCGGGGGGCGTGCTGAAGATGGCCGTCACGAACGACGCGTCATCGCTCAATCCCTGCACGGGGCGCATCGGCACCGACCAGATCTACCTCTGGACGATCTTCGACACGCTGATCGACTGGGATCCCGCCACGCTCGAGGCCAAGCCCGGCCTGGCCAAGGCCTGGACCTGGGCGGACCCGAAGACGCTGACGCTGCAGCTGCACGAGGGCGTGCGCTTTCACGACGGCGACGTGCTCGACGCCGAAGCCGTCAAGTTCAACCTGGAGTACATGCGCGAACACGCACGCTCCACCGTCAAGCCCGAGCTGGACCAGATCGATCGCATCGAGGCGCGCGACCCGCAGACGGTCGTGATCCACCTGAAGGCGCCGGATGCCGCGCTGGTGCTGGCCCTGAGCGATCGCTGCGGCATGATGTCCTCGCCGCGCGCCCTGCGCGAGAAGGGCGACGCCTATGACCGCAGCCCGGTCGGCACGGGCGGCATGATGTTCGTGGCCTGGGACGATGGCGCGCGCATCGTGGGCAAGCGCAACCCCGACTACTGGCGCAAGGGCCTGCCCTACCTGGACGGCATCGAGTTCCAGATCATCACCGACCCCACCACGGGCATGCGCTCGGTCGTGGCCGGCCAGAACGACATGACCTACCGGGTGCCGCCGCAGAATGTGCCCACCTTGAAGCGCACGCCGAACCTGACGCTGGTGTCGGACACGACCATCATGTCCCAGCTGCTGTACCTGAACAGCTCGCGCGGCCCCTTCAAGGACCAGCGGGTGCGCCAGGCCTTCAACCATGCCATCGACCGCGAGGCCTACACCCGCGTGCTGACCAGCGGCATGGGCGAAAAAGCCGACCTGCTGTACCCCGAGCGCCACTGGTCGTACGACGCGCAGGCTGCCAAGCGATATCCCTACGATCCCGACCGCGCCCGTGCGCTCATCAAGGAAGCGGGCTTTCCGGACGGCCTGAAGTTCGAGCTCAACCACTATTCCGACCAGCGCTACGTGCAGCGCGTGGAAGTCGTGGCGGCGATGCTGGAGAAGGCCAACATGTTCATCAGCAAGAAGAACAGCGGCGCGATCCTGCAGATCAACCAGTCCTGGCGCGAAGGCACGGGCGACGCCCTGATGGCCATCTGGACGGGCCGCCAGGATCCGAGCATGGCGTATTCGCAGATGTTCCTGCCCACCGGCTACTTCAACATGGGTGGCGTCGAGCATTCGCCCGAGCTGACGGCGGCGATCTATGCCAGCCGCAACACGACCGATCCGCAGGCCCGCATTGCGGCGCTCGCCGAGGTGCAGCGCCTGGAACGCGAGTTCGCCCTGATGGTGCCGCTGGCCTTCGAGCCCGAGCTGGTCGCGCACCACAACAAGGTCAACGGCTATGTCGCCAACCTGATGGGCAAGCCGCGATTCGACGGCGTGTGGAAGGCCTCATGACCCAGCAACCCCTCCTTCGAAGGACACCCCGATGAGCATTCGAGGCAAGGCATACATTGCCGGCATCTACGAGCACCCCACCCGCAAGGCGACCGAGATCGGCCTGGCGCAGCTGCACGCCGAGGTCGCCAAGGGCGCCCTGCAGGACGCCGGCCTGTCGCTGCAGGACGTCGATGGCTACTTCTGCGCCGGGGACGCGCCCGGCCTGGGTCCGCTGTCGATGGCCGACTACCTGGGCCTGAAGCTGCGCTACCTGGACACGACCGAGACGGGTGGCTCGTCCTACCTGATCCACGTCCACCATGCGGCCCAGGCCATTGCCCAGGGCAAGTGCAGCGTCGCCCTGATCACCCTGGGCGGACGGCCGCGCTCCGAAGGCCTGGGCGCCGGGCTGGGCACGGCGATGGACCGCTATCCCGAGACCCAGTTCGAGCGTCCCTACGGCCCGGCCATCCTGAACCTGTACGCCATGGCGGCCAAGCGCCACATGCACGAGTTCGGCACGACCAGCGAGCAGCTGGCCTGGATCAAGGTGGCGGCCTCGCACCACGCGCAGCACAACCCCCACGCCATGCTGCCCAAGGTCGTCACCGTGCAGGACGTGCTGGAATCCCCGCTGGTGGCCGACCCCCTGCACAAGCTGGATTGCTGCGTGATCAGCGACGGCGGGGGCGCCATCGTCATGACCACGCCCGAGATCGCGCGCGGCCTGGCCAAGCCCCGGGTGCGCGTGCTGGGTGCCGGTGAGGCCGTGAAGCACCAGCACGGCGGCAAGATCGACATCACCTATTCCGGCGCGGTCTGGTCCGGGCCGGCCGCGTTCCAGGAAGCCGGCGTCACGCCGCGCGACATCCAGTACGCCTCGATCTATGACAGCTTCACCATCACCGTGCTGATCCAGCTCGAAGACCTGGGCTTCTGCGCGAAGGGCGAGGGCGGGCGCTTCGTGGCAGACGGCAACCTCATCTCGGGCACGGGCAAGCTGCCCTTCAACACCGATGGCGGCGGGCTGTGCAGCAACCACCCCGGCAACCGCGGGGGCATGACCAAGCTGCTGGAAGCCGTGCGCCAGGCCCGCGGCGAAGCCCACCCGGCGGTGCAGGTGCCCGACTGCCGCCTGGTCCTCGCCCATGGCACGGGCGGCATGCTCGCCACCCGCCATGGCAGCGCCACCGTCATCCTCGAACGGGAGTAAGCCGACATGACCCTGCCGGAACGCAAGATCACCGCCCCCCAGCCCAGCCCCGACGCCCAGCCCTACTGGGATGCGGCCATGCGCCATGCCCTGCTGCTGCGCCGGTGCACCGACTGTGGCGAATACCACTACTACCCCCGGCCGCTGTGCCCGTTCTGCATGGGCGAAACCCGCTGGGAGCCCGCCAGCGGCCGTGGCCACGTGTACGCCTTCAGCGTGATGCGCAACGTGCCGCAGCCCTATGCCATCGCCTACGTCACCCTGGAGGAAGGCCCCACGATGATGACCAACATCGTCGACTGCGCCTTCGAGGACATCCGCATCGGCCAGCCCGTACGCGTCGTGTATCGCGACACGGAGGGTGGCCCGCCCGTGCCGATGTTCACCCCCGCCTGAGTTCACGCCCCACCAAAACGAGAGGAGACACCATGGAACCCAATCGCACTGCCGTGCATACCGAGACCCGCGACGGCGTCCTCGTGCTGCGCATCGACAATCCGCCCGTCAACGCCCTGTCGCACGCCGTGCGCGTGGGCCTGCTGGCCGGCCTGGAACAGGCGGGCGCCGATGCTGCCGTGAAGGCCGTCGTCATCGCCTGCGCCGGCCGCACCTTCGTGGCGGGCGCCGACATCACCGAGTTCGGCCAGCCCCCGCGCGACCCGCGCATCGCCACGCTGATCGAGGCCATCGAGTCCAGCCGCAAGCCCGTCGTCGCCGCGCTGCACGGCACGGCACTGGGCGGCGGGCTGGAACTGGCCCTCGCCTGCCATGCCCGCATCGCCGCGCCCACCGCCCGCATGGGCCTGCCCGAGGTCAAGCTGGGCATCCTGCCGGGTGCCGGCGGCACGCAGCGCCTGCCTCGCCTGGTCGGCGTGGAAAAGGCGCTGAGCATGATCGTGGGCGGCGAGCCCATCGGTGCGGCCGAAGCCCAGCGCATCGGGCTGGTGGACGCCCTGGCCGAGGGCGACCTGGAACCTGCCGCCGTCGCCTTTGCCCTGGCGCAGGCCGGCAAGCCGCTGGTGCGCACGCGCGACCGCGACGAAGCCCTGGCGTCGGCCCGCGGCAAGCCCGAGATCTTCACCAAGGCGCGCGAAGACGCCGCGCGGCGCGCGCGCGGCCTGGAAGCCCCGCAGCGCATCGTCGATGCCATCGAAGCCGCCGTCACCCTGCCCTTTGACCAGGGCATCGAGCGCGAGCGCGAACTGGTGCGCGCCCTGATGGCCTCGGACCAGTCCAAGGCGCAGCGCTACTTCTTCTTTGCCGAGCGCGAAGCCGCCAAGATCCCGGGGGTGACGCCGCCCAAGAGTTCCGGCGTCGAGCAGGCCGCGGTGATCGGCGCCGGCACCATGGGTGGCGGCATCGCCATGAACTTTGCCAACGCCGGCATCCCGGTCACCCTGATCGATGCCAAGGCCGACGCGCTGGAGCGCGGCCTGGCCACCATTCGCCGCAACTACGAGAACACCGCCAAGCGCGGCGGGCTCACGGCCGAGCAGGTCGAGCAGCGCATGGCCCGCATCCGCCCCAGCCAGTCCATCGCGGACGTGGCCGGCGCCGACGTGGTGATCGAGGCCGTGTTCGAGAACACCGCGCTGAAAAAGGAAGTCTTCGCGCAGATCGACGCCCACGCCAAGCCCGGCGCCATCCTGGGCACCAATACCTCGACGCTGGACATCGACGACATCGCCGGCGCCACCGGGCGCCCGCAGGATGTGATCGGCCTGCACTTCTTCAGCCCGGCCAACGTGATGAAGCTGCTCGAGATCGTGCGCACCGCGCGCACCTCGCAGGACGTGGTGTCGCGCGCCATGGCCCTGGGCCGCGAGATCCGCAAGGTGCCGGTGCTGGTGGGCACCTGCGACGGCTTCGTGGGCAACCGCATCCTGAAGACCCGCAGCCGCCAGGCCGAGCAGGTCGTGCTGGAAGGCGCCTTTCCGCAGCAGGTCGACAAGGTGCTGTACGACTTCGGCTTTCCCATGGGGGTGTACGCCATGGGCGACATGGCGGGCCTGGACATCGGCTGGCGCATCCGCCAGGAACGCGGCCTGAAGTCCCCCGTGGGCGACAAGCTGTGCGAGATGGGCCGCCTGGGCCAGAAGACCGGCGCGGGCTATTACCGCTACGAAGCCGGCAGCCGCACGCCGATTCCGGATCCCGTGGTGGACGACATCGTCATCCAGGCCTCGCGCGAACTGGGCATCGAGCGTCGCGAGATGCCCGAGGATGCGATCCTGGAACGGCTGCTCTTTCCCATGATCAACGAGTCCGCCAAGATCCTGGAAGAAGGCGTCGCCCTGCGCGCGAGCGACATCGACGTGATCTGGATCTACGGCTATGGCTGGCCCATCCATCGCGGCGGGCCGACCTACTACGCCGACTCCATCGGGCTGGACAAAGTGCGCGACCGCCTGCGCGAGCTGCAGCAGCGCTACGGCGACGAGTTCGCCCCCGCGCCGTTGCTCGAGCGCCTGGCCAACGAGGGCAAGAGCTTTCGCGACTACCAGGCCGCGCAGCTCGGCCAGTGAGTCGTCGGTGAACGTCCGCTGATCGGCCAAGGGCGGGCCGGCAGACGCGCGTGACCGGCCGCTGTCAGGCCGGTGACCGCGCACACCGCCGCCCGCCGAGCGCGCCGTTGCCCCCTTCCCGCGCGGCCATGCCGTCGCCGCGCTTGCATCAAGGAGACACCATGTCCCAACCCATCGCCACGGTGGCGCAGGCCATCCGCGCGCACGCCGCCAGCCGGCCGGGCCAGCCTGCCCTGCGCCACGGCGACGTCTGCCTGGACTACCGCCAGCTCGATGCCGCCATGGACCGCGTCGCTGCGGCCCTGCAGCGCGACGGCGCCCGTCCTGGCGCCGTGGTGTCGATCTGCGCGCTCAACAGCGTGCCCTATGCCGTGGCCTATCTGGGCGCCATCCGCGCCGGGCTGACGGTGGCCCCGCTGCCCGCCTCGTCCAGCCCGGCGGCGCTGGCAGCGATGCTGGCCGACTGCCGGCCAGGCCACCTGTTCCTGGATGCGGCGGGGCACGCCGTCGTCGCGCAGATGGACGTGGCGGGCGCAGCCGCAGCGCACGCCGGCGTCCCTGACGCGACGGCGCGACCGCCCGGGCAGGCGGACGGACCCCCGACGCCCTGTCGTGTCGCCCTGGACGCGCAGGCGCCCTACCCCAGGCTCGAGGCCTGGCAGGCCCCGGCGGGCAGCGTTGCCACGACCCCCGATGTGGACCCGGCCCTGGCGTTCAACATCATCTATTCCTCTGGCACCACCGGCACGCCCAAGGGCATCGCGCAGCCCTACGGCATGCGCGGCGCGCAGCTGCTGGGCGGCTCGTCCGTGCTGAGCGGGTATGACGCCGACAGCGTCACCCTGCTGTCCACGCCGCTGTATTCCAACACGACCCTGGTCAGCTTCTTTGCCACGCTGGGGCGCGGCGCCACCGTCATCCTGATGGACAAGTTCGAGCCGGCCGGCTTTCTTGCCCTGGCACGCCGCCACGGCGCCACGCACGCCATGCTGGTGCCGGCGCAGTACCAGCGCCTGCTGGACCATGGCGACACGGCGCCCCTGCCTGCCCTGCAGACGTGGATGTCCACCAGCGCCCCGTTCGCGCCCGTGCTCAAGCGCGCGGTGCTGGCGCGCTGGCCGGCGCGCCTCGTCGAGACCTATGGCATGACCGAAGGCGGCGGCAGCTGCCTGCTGCAGGCCCATGCCCACCCCGACAAGCTGCATACCGTCGGCCAGCCCCTGCCGGGTCACGACATCCGCCTGATCGATGAGGCCGGCGTCGAAGTCGCGCCCGGCGGCGTGGGCGAAATCGTCGGGCGTTCCGGCGGCATGATGACGGGCTACCTGAACCAGCCCGAGCGCAGCGCCGAGGCCGAGTGGCACGACGCCCAGGGCCAGCGCTTCATCCGGACCGGCGACGTCGGCCGCTTCGATGCCGATGGCTTCCTGGTGCTGCTCGATCGCAAGAAGGACATGATCATCTCGGGCGGCTTCAACCTGTACCCCAGCGACCTGGAAGCCGAACTCGTGCGGCATCCCGCCGTGCGCGAGGCGAGCGTCGTGGGCGTGGCGAGCACGCGCTGGGGCGAAACGCCGGTGGCCTTCGTGGTGGCGCACGACGACGCGCCCTCGCCCGACACGCTCAAGGCCTGGGCCAATGCGCGGCTGGGCCGCATGCAGAAGCTGGCCGACGTGCGCTATGTGGAACATTTACCGCGCAGCGCCATCGGCAAGGTGCTCAAGCGCGAACTGCGCGAAGCCTACGAGGCACAGGCGGCGGCCGCAGCCTGACCGCTGGCAGGGTTTGTCCGGACAACCCGGCAAACCCCCTATCGCCAAATTCCATTTTTGGAATATTATTTTGATATAAGCAAGAGCCTGGCCGAAGTGACGACACTTCGACACGGGTTCGCCCAAGGAGACAAGCCCGTGACCGCAACCCTCGCAGCGCCCCCGCCCAGCGTGGCAGCCCCGCCCTTTCGTCCGCTGCGCGCCCGCGCGCCCGCCCTGGACCTGGATCACCGCGCCGATGGCACCCTGCTGCTGCGCTGCCCGTATCCGCTCAAGCCCGTCGAGAACGACATCCTGCACTATCTGGACCACTGGGCCGAGGTGGACGGCGAGCGCGTGCTGCTGGCCGAGCGCGATGCGCAGCGCCAGTGGCGACGCATCAGCTTTGCCGCCATGCGCGACCAGTCGCTGGCCATCGGCCAGGCGTTGCTCGATCGCGGCCTGACGCCGGGCAGCACGCTGCTGATCCTGTCGGAAAACAGCATCGAGCACGCGGTGATGATGCTGGGCGCCATGCGCGTGGGCGTGGTGGTCGCGCCCATCTCGCCGTCGTATTCGCTGCTGAGCCAGGACCACGACAAGCTGCGCCACGTGGCCGGGCTGGTCGCCCCGCGCATGGTCTTCGCGCAGGACGGCCGGCGCTATGCACGCGCGCTGGCCGCGCTGGTGGGCCTGAACGCCGAGATCGTCGTGGTCGAGGGCAGTCCCGAAGGCATCGCCACCACGCCGTTTGCGGACCTTGCCGCCACCACGCCCGGTGCGGCCGTCGCGCAAGCCTACGCCCAGATCCGCCCCGACACCGTGGCCAAGATCCTCTTCACCTCCGGCTCCACCGGCTTTCCCAAGGGCGTCATCAACACCCAGTACATGATGTGCGCCAACCAGGCCATGTCCGACTCGCTGTGGGACACGGATGACACCGAGCCGCCGATCATGCTGTCCTGGCTGCCATGGAACCACACCATGGGTGGCAACGCCCTGGTGAACCGCGCCCTGCGCCTGGGTGGCACCCTGCACATCGACGATGGCCGGCCAACGCCCGACGGCTTTGCCCGCACCATCGAGAACCTGCGCGAGGTCTCGCCCACCAGCTTTGCCAACGTGCCCGCGGCCTTCGCGATGCTGGCCGACGCCATGGAGCGCGACGACGACCTGCGCGAGCGCTTCTTCCGGCGCCTGGAATCGCTGTCCTACGCGGCGGCCAGCCTGCCCAACGAACTATGGCAGCGGCTGCAGCGCCTGGCCGTGGCCTCCACCGGCATGCGCATCCCCTTCACCAGCGGCTATGGCGCCACCGAGACCGCGCCGCTCGTGTCCTCGCTGTACTGGATCACGCAGGAAAGCGGCGTCATCGGGCTGCCGCCCCCGGGCATCGAGCTCAAGCTCGTGCCCGCCCATGGCGACCGCTACGAGCTGCGCGTGCGCGGGGGCACCGTCACGCCCGGCTACTACCGCCAGCCCGAGCTCACCCGCCAGGCCTTCGATGACGAGGGCTTCTATGGCATGGGCGACGCCGTGAGCTTCGTGGACCCGCAGGACCCGCTGCAGGGGCTGCGCTTCGCCGGCCGCGTGAAGGAGGACTTCAAGCTTGCCACGGGGACCTGGGTGGCCACCACCGCCCTGCGCATGAACGTTCTGGACGCCACCATGCCCTGTCTGCGCGACGTGGTCATCGCGGGCCATGACCGCAGCCACCTGGCGCTGCTGGCCTGGCCCAACCCCGCGCAGGCCGCCGACCCGGGCCTGGCCGAGCGCGTGGCCCAGGCACTGCGCCTGTACAACGCGTCCCACCCCGGCTCGTCCACGCGGATCGCGCGCTTCCTGCTGCTCGAGGAACCCGCCGACATGGATGCCGGCGAAATCACGGACAAGGGCTACGTCAACCAGGGCGCGGTGCTCGCGCGCCGCGCGGCCCTGGTCGAGGCCTTGTACGCGGATCCCCCGGCGGCAGGCGTGACCGTGCTCTGACCCTTTCCCTGTTGCGGAGGCTGCCATGGCCAAGTCCGTTCCGATGTGCCTGCGGGGCGCGCCGCGCCGCGCATTCTGTCGCCGGCTTGCCGGCATCCCCCTGTTGCTGGCCGTCGCGGGCGTACCGGCCCAGGCCGCCGGCACGTATCCCGACCGGCCCATCACGATGGTCGTGCCCTACGCCCCCGGCTCGCCGCCCGACCTGTATTCGCGCCTGTATGCCGAGCGGCTGCAGAACTACAGCGGCCAGAGCGTCATCATCGAGAACCGGCCCGGCGCCAACACCACCATCGGCACGACGCACGTGGCGCGTGCCAGGCCCGATGGCTACACGATCATGTACGGCAGCAACTCGTCGCTCGCATCCGCGCCGGCGCTGTTCCGCAACCTGCCCTACGACCCCGTCAAGGACCTGAGCGCGGTGGCCGTCACCTACCGCTCGCCCATGGTGCTGGTGGTGCGCCCCGAAGACGCGGCGCTGGGCATGCAGGGCATGCTCGAGCGCATCCGGCAGGACCCGGTGCACAACCCGGTCGGCGGGGGCGCCAGCACCCAGGAAGTGCTGAACCGGATGATGGCCAATGCCGCCGGCCTGGAGCACGCCTATGTGCGCTACAACGGCTCGGGCATCATCAACGACCTCATCGGCGGGCGCCTGGCCATCGCGATCTCGGCCATCGGCGGGGTCAAGCCCCTGGTCGACACGGGCAAGGTCAGCCTGCTGGCGGTCAGTGGCGAGCAACGGCTGCCGACCTATCCCGATCTGCCCACCATCGCCGAGACCCTGCCGGGCGTGAGCATCGACAGCTGGATCGGCATCTGGGTGCCGGCCGGCACGCCGCGCCCCATCATCGACTACCTGCACAAGGCGACGACGCAGATCATCCAGGAGCCCATGTTCAAGCAGCGCAACGACGATGCGGGCGCGGTCACGGTGTTCATGTCGCCCGAGGCCTCCGACGCCCACGTGGCCCAGGAGATCCCGCGCTGGGCCAAGCTGCTCAAGGAAGCGGGGATCGAACCGCAGTAATGCCCGAGGCGCGGGGGTCGGCGGCCCGGCGCGGCACGCGCCCGCGGCGGCCAGCGGGCCCCGGCACCATGCCGGGGCCCACCCTCCTCAGTTCCAGATGCCGAAGCACAGGCCCGTGCCCGTCCCCGCGCGGGTCCGGTACGCCGGGATGTATTCCATCGACTCGAGGTTCAGGTGTTCCGCGGCACCCGCCATGCAGATCCAGTTGCGGATCTCGGAGTTGCCCGAGTTCAGCTGCTGGCGCGGCAAGGCGCCGAGTGCGTCGCCGTCCTTGCGCCGCAAGGCGTCCATGATGTGGGCATCGAAATCCTCGTCCACCGTGAAGTGGCTCAGGCCGCCCGAGGCGATGATGCCCACGCGGGCGTCGCCCGGATAGGCCTCGACCGCCGCGCGGATCGCCTGCCCCAGCCGATAGCAGCGGCGCGGCGTGGGCTGGTTGGGCGGGTAGTAGGTGTTGAGGAACACCGGCACCACCGGCAGCGTGCGGTCATCGAGCAGCCGGTTGTGCACGAAGCCGAAGGCATGGCCTTCGCCCTTGCCCTCGGGCAGGAAGTCCGCGCAGGCCAGGTCGAACTCGGCGTCCACCAGGCTTGCGATCAGATGGTTCGCCAGGGCGTCATCGACCGGGTAGTCGTGCTGCTTCTGCGGCTCGTAATACCGCGCGGACGCGTCCTTGGCCCAGTTAGGCCCCGGCGTGTCGCGCTTGAGCGGGACATTCGGGATCGTCTTGCCCCGATACAGCAGGATGCCGGGCTGGTTGTCCTCGTGAAAGAGCTCCTTCTGGTCGTCGCCCACGATGATCAGCGCGTCCAGGCTGGCCGCCGTGATGGCGGCGCGGATGCGCTGCATCTCGACATCGGCCGCGGCCTGGCGCTGCATGAAGGTCTCCAGCGTGACCTGGCCGATGACGGCGGGGTCTGCCCCGGCCTCGAGCTCGGCATAGGTCACCGGGTTGCCCGCCTTGTCCAGGTGGTTGCGCGCGCTGTCGCGCTCGATGAAGCGTGCCCAGTCCTGGGCGGGGGCGTTGAGCATCGGGGTGTGGGACGAACCGATCCCGAGGACGATGTGGGCCATGCCGGGTCTCCTGCCGGAAAGCGCGGTATTCATGCACCGCGGTTGTTGATAAATGGAATTATATTCTGATCTCGTTGACAAATTCCATTTATGAAAACAAAATTCCATTTACAAACCGGCGACCTGAACGTGCAGGCCAGCCGACTCACAACGGAGACAGCGATGACCACAGCGAACGACAGCGCAGACCTCACCCGGGTCGGACCGGGCACGGTGATGGGCAACTTCATGCGCCAGTACTGGATCCCCGCGATCAAGTCGAGCGAACTGATCGCCGATGGCGACCCCATGCGCCTGATGCTGCTGGGCGAAAAGCTGATTGCCTTTCGCGACACCAACGGCCGCGTGGGCGTGATGGACCATCGCTGCCCGCACCGCTGCGCCTCGATGTTCCTGGGCCGCAACGAGGAAGGCGGCATCCGCTGCGTCTACCACGGCTGGAAGTTCGACGCCGAAGGCAATTGTGTGGACATGCCCAGCGTGCCCATCGAGCAGGAATTCAAGGACAAGGTCAAGGCCAAGGCCTATCGCGTGCATGAGGCCAGCGGCCTCATCTGGGTGTACATGGGCTCGCGCGACACCCCGCCGCCCCTGCCCCTGGTGGAAGTGGCGATGCTGCCGGGCGATGAGGTGGACATTTCCTTCATCCACCGCAGCTGTAACTGGGTGCAGACCTTCGAGGGCGACATCGACACCGCCCACTTCGGGTTCCTGCACGTGGGCAGCCTGGACGCGAGCCTGGTGCCCGAAGGCCACCCGCTCGATTACACGGTGGAAGACCGGGCGCCCGCCTACAAGGTGCGCGACACGCCGTGGGGCACGTCGTACGGCGCGTTTCGCGACGCCCGCGGCGAGCAGACCTACTGGCGCTTCGCCAACTTCATGTTCCCGTTCTGGACGCAGACGCCGCAGGGCGAATTCCCGATCAACGTGCATGCGCGCGCCTGGGTGCCGCTGGACGACGAGAACACGATGATGGTGTTCCTGAAATGGCGCTCGGGCCTGCCGCGTGTGTTCCTGCCGCTGAAGGATGGCAGCACGCTGGGCGGCGCGCGCCCGCAGGCCGACTTCCAGCCCAACACCACCGACTGGATGGGCCGCTGGAAGCTGGTCGCCAACGAAGGCAACGACTGGCTCATTGATCGCGAAGCCCAGCGCGATGGCCGCATCTACACTGGCATCGACAACATCCACCTGCAGGACCAGGCGGTCACGGAAAGCATGGGCGGCATCACCGACCATGACTTCGAGCACCTGGGTCCCAGCGACCAGATGATCGCGCGCACCCGGCGCCGTCTGCTGCGCGCTGCCCGCGCCTTTGCCGAGACGGGCAACGCGCCGCCGGGGGTGGACGATCCGGACGTGTTCTATGGCGCGCGCAGCGGCTACTTCCTGACCCCGCGCGGCGTGGACTGGCTGGATGCCTACGCGGGGCAGATGCAAAGCGTCGTGCGCCCCAACGAGAAGACCCGTGAGACGGCCGACGAGCCCAGGCTCGCCGCCGACGCCACATGAGCGTCATCGCCCCCGAACGGCCGGCGGTGGCGGCACCCGCCGCCGAGGCGCTGCTCACGCTGCGCGTGACGGCGATCCGCTACGCCACGCCGACCATCCTGCTCTTCGAGCTGCAGGCGCCGGATGGCGGGATGCTGCCGGCCTTCACGGCGGGCGCGCACGTCGACGTGCATCTGCCCGACGGGATCACCCGCCAGTATTCGCTCGCCAATGATCCGCGCGAGCGCGGCCATTACCTGCTGGGGATCAAGCGCGACCCGGCCAGTCGCGGGGGCTCGCGCTATCTGCACGACACGCTGCGCGTGGGCCAGATGGTGGACGTGTCCGCCCCGCGCAATCACTTCCCCCTGAACGAGGAGGCGTCGCACAGCGTCTTCATCGCGGGCGGCATCGGCATCACCCCCATGGCCGCCATGGTGGCGCGGGCCCGCGCGCTGGGCCTGGACTGGACGCTGCACTACAGCGTGCGCGAGCGCGCCGAGGCGGCATTTCTGGCCACGCTGGGCGATGGCGGCAACGTGCACCTGCATGTCAATGCCGAGCATGACGGGGCGCCCCTGGATATGGCCAGCGTGGTCGCGCAAGCGCCGGCCGACGCGCACCTGTACTGCTGCGGCCCCGGGCCGATGCTGGACGCCTACGAGGCCGCCTGCCAGGCACGCCCCGCCAGCCACGTCCACCTGGAACGCTTTGCCAGCGACCAGGCCGCGGCCACCGGCGGAGGCTTCACGGTCGAGCTCGCACGCAGCAAGCGCACGCTGCAGATCAGCGCCGGGCAGACCATCCTGCAGGCCGTGCAGGACGCCGGCATCGCCGCGCGCTCGTCCTGCGCGCAAGGGGTGTGCGGTGCATGCGAGACCCGGGTGCTGGCAGGCCGGCCGGACCACCGCGATGCCCTGCTGTCCGACGAGGAACGCGCCGCCAACGACGTGATGATGATCTGCTGTTCCGGCAGCCTGGAACCGGTGCTCGTCCTGGACCTGTGAGGCCGGTTGGCTACGGAAAATGAAATACAATGCCATTCGGCTGCGCCAGGCAGGTCGAAGCGTTCCGCCGAGCGCCACGGCGCGGCGCCTTGATGGAGCATCCCCTCATGGGGCGACCGAGCCGTAAAGACAAAGACAAGGCCGTCCTGCCGGACTACGCCGAAGGCCTGCAGATCAAGACCGACGACGACGATCCGCGCTTCAACAACGCGCTGGCGCGCGGCCTGGCCATCCTGCGCTGCTTCGAGCTCGACACGCCGCTGCTGGGCAACATCGAGATCGCCGAACGCACGGGCATCCCCAAGCCCACGGTCTCGCGCCTGACCTTCACCCTGACCCAGCTGGGCTACCTGCTGTATCGGCCGGACTACGGCAAGTACGAGCTGGCCGCAGGCGTCATGGCGCTGTCCTATCCGTATGTGGCGAGCCAGGACGTGCCCGCGCTGGCGCGCCAGGCGATGGTCGAGCTTGCCGCCGACACCCGCACCAACATCGGCCTGGGCGTGCACGAAGGGCTGAGCGTGCTGTACCTGGAGTACGCCCTGGGCGAAGCCAACCCCAACCGGCGCCAGCGCGTGGGCTTTCGCGTGCCGCTGGTGCGCACGGCCATGGGCCGCGCCTGCGTGGCCGCGATGCCCCCCGGCGATCGCCAGGACGTGCTCGAGCGCATCCGCGACTACTACCCGCGGGAATGGCAGACGTTGTGGCGCGAACTGGAGGATGCGGAGAACCAGGTGCGCATCCACGGCTACTGCACCACGATCGGCACCTTCAACCGGCACACCAACGTCGTGGCGGTGCCCTTCCTGTCGGCCAACAGCCGCAGCATCATGGCCTTCAACTCGCAAGGCCCGGCACAATCGCTGCCGCCCGAGAAGCTCGCCGAGAACGGCGAGCGCCTGCTGGCCCTGGTCGAGCAGGTGCGCGCCCTGCAGATCCGGCAGGGATCCACCCGGCGCTGAACCGGCGGGCGGCCACGTGCCGCCCCGCGTGCATTGACGCCCTCTTATTAATGGAATTAAATTCTGTAAATAACGAGGAGACAAGCATGGTTCAAGACACTGCCGGCGCGGCCGCCCTGGCCCACACCACCGAGGGCGTCCTGCGCGGCAGGATCCACACCAGCCCCGATGCGCCTGACCTGCGTGTGTTCCTGGGGGTGCCGTATGCACAGCCGCCGGTCGGGCCGCTGCGCTGGCGCGCCCCGCAACCGCTTCTGCCCCGGGCGGGCGAGCGCGAGGCCGCGGCCTTCGGACCAGACTGTCCCCAGGCGGCGCGCGCGGGCCTGCGCGCCGACCGCCAGGACGAAGACTGCCTGTACCTCAACATCTGGGCGCCTGCCCATGCCCCCGGGCAGGACCTGCCCGTGATGGTCTGGTTCCACGGCGGGGGCTTCGTCGCCGGCAGCGGCGCGGACGTGCGTTGCGATGGCGCTGCCCTGGCGCGCCAGGGCGTGGTCGTCGTCACCTTCAACTACCGGGTCGGCATCTTCGGCTACCTGGCGCACCCGGATCTGAGCGCCGAATCGGCGTCGGCCGTGTCCGGCAACTACGGGCTGCAGGACCAGCTCGCCGCCCTGCGCTGGATCCAGGCCAACATCGGCGCATTCGGCGGTGACCCCGCCCGCGTCACGGCCTTCGGCGTGTCCGCGGGGTCCGCCTCGATCGCCCTGCTGCTGACCAGCCCCGCGGCCGAGGGCCTCTTCGCGCAGGCCATCCTGCACAGCCCCGGCAGCGCGCGGCCCCTGGCCACGCTGGCGCAGGCCGAGGCCCTGGGCGCCAGCCTGAGTCCGGACATCGCCAGCCTGCGGGCGCAGCCCACGCAGGCGCTGCTGGCCCTGAACGGGCGCCTGAACCCCGCCGTGCGCGGCCTGACCACACCCCGCGTGCTGCGTCCCATCCGTGACGGCTGGCTGCTGCCCGAAGACGAGCGCCCCGTCCTGCTGGCGCGCCGGCAGCACGCCATGCCGCTGCTGCTGGGCACCAATCGCGACGAAGGCACCAAGCTCACGGCCACCTGGCCCGCGGACACGCAGGCCGACTTCGATCGCCAGATCACGCAGAACTTTGCCGGCGCCGACAGCCTGGCGCGCGCACGCTACCCGGTGCAGACCGACGCGGACGTGCGCGGCCAGATCGCCCACCTCTTTGGCGACACCCAGTTCAACTACGGCACGCGCCTGCTGGCCCAGGCCTCGGCCGCGCGCGACATGCCGACCTGGCGCTATGTGTTCACGCGGCGGCGTCCCGACCAGACGGACGGCCCCCACCATGGCGACGAGGTGCCGTATGTCTTCGGCACCCTGGCGGACACCGCGCACGCCCTGGGCCAGACCTTCGATGCCGTGGACGCCGCGTTGTCCGACGCCATGATGCATGCCTGGACGCAGTTCGCGGCCACCGGCGTGCCCCTGCTGCCAGAGGCCGCAGGCACGCCCTGGCCGGCTTACGACAGCCGGCGGGACCTGCATCTGGAACTGGGCGACGTGCTGCAGCGCGGCCACGGCTGGCGCGCGCCGCAGCTGGACTTCCTGGAGAATTTCTACGCGGCGCGCGGGGGTTGAGCGGTTGTGCGGGCCTTCAGCCCCCGCGCACCAGCCGGATCCGGTCGATCTGGCCGCCGGGGCCCAGGCCCGCATAGCCCTCGACGCGGTCCAGCTCCACCACGACGGCCACGCCCAGCCGGGCGAAGTCATGGTCGCGCTCGACCTTGGGCGCGCCCGCATGCAGCCGCTCGCGCACGGTCGCCTGCTCGACGACATGGGCAGTACCGTGCAACTGGTAGGTCGCCTTGGCGTGGGGATCGCGGTACATGAAGGCCACCCCCGAATGATGGGACAAAGCCGTGATGAAGCCGCCCTGGGCGTCGCGCACCCACAGCCCCAGGGCGTCATCGCCCAGGACTTGGACGGACCCCCGGAACGACAGCTGCGGCCGCCCCTGGGCATCCACGTACGACATCAGCATGGGGTTGCCATCGGCCAGGGCCGTGCGGATGCGGGCCTTCAGCGACTCGGGCAGACACAGCGCGCCCGCGGGCGCCGGCAGCGGCGCCAGGCGTTGCTGGCTGACCTGGATCACCTGCGCGCCGTCAAAGCGCAGGGTGAGCACCACGCCGCGCTCGGTCTGCCCGGCGCGCCGCTCGCCCTGCAGGCGGATCGCGTCCTGCTGGACGGTCGGTGCCTGCCAGTCCAGCCGGGCATACGCCGGTGTGGCTGAATTGTCGCGCAAGGCGGCCTCGACCGCCGTGGCGCCCGAGGCCTCGCGCCCCAGCATCGCAAAGCCGGCCTGCGCATGCAGGCAGCCAGCAGGCAATGCCGTGACCGCCCCGGCCGCCAGCCAGTCGCGCAGGCGGGCCGCGGTCTGCAGGCAGGCGGCATCGGCGACGGCCGAAGGGTGCCGTCCAGTCGCGTCTGCGGGAGGGATGTCAATGCCGCGTGAGACCATGCCGCCGCCCGTCATTGCGGCTCGATCCCAGCCGCCTGGAAGATCTCCATCCAGCGCGGCTCGTCGGCCCGGATGAAGGCCGCAAAGGCTTCCGGCGACAAGGTCAGCGCCCGGCCCCCGTCGCGGTTCAGCTTCTGGATCTCGGGCCGCTGCACGGCGCGCTGGATTTCGCGGGTCAACACCGCGGCGCGTTCTGGCGGCGTGGCGGCAGGCACGAACATCCCGGTCCAGGTCGCCAGCGTCACACCCGGCAGCGTCTCTGCCATGGTGGGCACGCCCGGCAGCACGGCCAGGCGTTCGGGCGAGGTCGTCGCCAGCGCCACCAGCTCGCCCGACTGCACCAGCGGCAACGCCGAGGCGATGGTGCTGAAGCCGGCTTCCAGGACCCCGCCCTTCAGGTCCATCAGCATGCGCGACAACTCTTTGTAGGGCACATAGACGTGCTTGAGTTCGCCCGCGTTCTGCATCAGCTTGTTGGTGACCTCCATCGTGACGCTGGCCCCGCCGATGCGGAACGTGTCCGGATTCTTGCGGATGGCGTCGACCACGCCGGGAAACGTTCGCCCCGCCACGTCGGGCCGCGCCAGCAGGACGAAATAGGTTTCCTGCAGGCTGGCCACCGGCTTCAGGTCCTCGATCGGGTCGTAGTTCAGTGCCTTGTTCATCGCCCGCGCCGACGAAATGCCCGAGTTCGTCGCGTACAGGATCGTATAGCCATCGGCCGGCACGCTGTTGGCCACGTAGGCCGTGCCGATCATGCTGTTGGCCCCGGGCCGGTTCTGCACGATGACCGTCTGCCCGGTCTGCTCGCCCAGCGCCTGCCCGATCAGCCGGGACTGCACATCGGGCGCGCTGCCCGCCCCGAAAGGCACCACCAGGGTGATCGGCCGGGCCGGGAAGGCTTCCTCGGCGCCGGCCGCCAGACAGGCGGACATACCGATCACGGCGGCGGCCAGTCGCCACCCCCGTCGTGTTTGTGCAAACATTGCCGTTGTCTCCGCGTCTTATCAGGAATTTAATTCCATTTTTGATAAGCATACGCGCAAGCGTGCGGCCCGGCAAGATTCGACGCTGGCGTCGATGCCATCGGAGGCAGTGCAGGCGATGACGGTGACCTTGGTATCGATAACCTCGGTGGCGATGGCGCCGCCGGCGGCGGCATCGATGACGCTGGCGCTCGCGCCCCCCATCCGGGCTGCGCGCCGCAGACTGCCTGAGTCGCCGGCAGGCTCAGGGGCTCGATGCCCCGCGGCCGACAAGCTAACCCGACAAGCCCCTGACCTCGCGCACCAGCACCGCCTCGCCCACCAGCCCCTGCAACGCCGCCACCCCGCCCGCCGGCAGTTGCGGGCCTGCGCCCAGGGCAGCCACCACGACGCAGGCGCCACCCGCCGTCTGCGCCGCCCAGGCCTGCCAGTGCGTCGGGGTGGGCATGGCCGCGGCGTCGTGCGCTTCGCGCTCGGCGTCGCGCCGGGCCAGCGCCAGCAACTCCGGCGGCACGTCCGGGGCATGGACCAGCACGTCGGCCTCGTTCAGCACGCGCAGCCCGTCCAGGGTCAGCTGCCCCGGGCTGCCCGGGCCTGTGCCCAGCAGC
>JAAIGF010054462.1_pt1 | contig 46284 bp, 44 predicted proteins | sample 6487441 | NCBI WGS metagenome assembly JAAIGF01 (sample SAMN13974129, study PRJNA590717) | phyllosphere metagenome | biome: pepper field; feature: multiple bacterial spot infested pepper fields; material: pepper leaves; isolation source: leaves from pepper fields | host: Capsicum annuum ...
GAACGTTTCGGCCTGGTCGATCCGCAATCCCATTCCGGCCTTGATGCTGTTCGTGCTGCTGACCTTCGCCGGCATGCTGTCGTTCAGCGCGATGAAGGTCCAGAACTTCCCCGACATCGATCTGCCGACGGTCAGCGTCACGGTGTCGCTGCCGGGCGCCGCGCCTGCACAACTGGAAACCGAGGTCGCCCGCAAGATCGAAAACGCCATCGCCACGGTGCAGGGCCTCAAGCACATCTACACGGTGGTGCAGGACAGCGCGGTGGTCATGACCGCCGAGTTCCAGCTCGAAAAGCCGGTGCAGGAAGCGGTCGACGACGTGCGTTCTGCCGTGTCCCGCGTGCGGGCCGACCTGCCGGGCGACGTGCGCGACCCGATCATCAACAAGCTCGACCTGGCGGCGCAGCCGGTGCTGGCGTTCACCATCCGTTCCGAACGCCTGGACGACGAGGCGCTGTCCTGGTTCGTCGACAACGAATTGTCGCGGCGCCTGCTGGCAGTGCAGGGCGTGGGCGGCGTCACCCGGGTGGGGGGCGTCACGCGCGAAGTACGCGTGGCACTGGACCCGGCCCGCATGCAGGCGCTGGGCGCAACGGCTGCCGACGTGTCTCGGCAACTGCGCCAGGTGCAGAACGAAAGCTCGGGCGGCCGGGCCGACCTGGGCGGCGAAGAACAACCCATGCGGACCCTAGCGACCGTGCAGTCGGCGCAGGAACTGGGGACGCTGGAACTGGCCCTCAGCGACGGCCGGCGCGTGCGCCTGGACGAGATCGCCACCGTGCGCGACACCATTGCCGAGCCCCGTTCCGCTGCCTTGCTCAACGGCAAGCCGGTGGTGGGCTTCGAGGTCTCGCGCAGCCGGGGCGAAAGCGAGGTCGCCGTGGGCGAGGGCATACAGAAGGCGCTGGCCGACCTGCGCGTGCAGCGTCCCGACCTGGAGATCACCGAAGCCTTCAACTTCGTGACCCCCGTGCAGGAAGAGTACGACGCGTCCATGCACCTGTTGTACGAGGGCGCCATCCTGGCCGTGGTGGTGGTGTGGCTGTTCCTGCGGGACTGGCGCGCGACGCTGGTGTCGGCCGTGGCGCTGCCACTGTCGGTCATTCCCGCCTTCATCGGCATGTACCTGCTGGGCTTCTCGATCAACGTCATCACCTTGCTGGCGTTGTCGCTCGTGGTGGGCATCCTGGTCGACGATGCCATCGTCGAGGTCGAGAACATCGTGCGCCACCTGCGCATGGGCAAGACCCCGTACGAAGCCGCGATGGAAGCCGCCGACGAGATCGGCCTGGCCGTGGTCGCCACGACCTTCACGCTGATCGCCGTGTTCCTGCCCACGGCGTTCATGAGCGGCATCGCCGGGCGTTTCTTCAAGCAGTTCGGCTGGACGGCGGCGCTGGCGGTGTTCGCGTCGCTGGTGGTGGCGCGGGTGCTCACCCCGATGATGGCGGCCTATCTGCTCAAGCCCATCGTCGGTGCGGAACACGATCCGCGCTGGATGCGGACCTACATGCGGATGAGCGCCTGGTGCACGCGCCACCGCTTGGTCACCCTGGTGGCGGCCACGCTGTTCTTCGCCGGGTCGATCGCGATGATCCCGCTGCTGCCCACTGGCTTCATGCCGCCCGACGACAATTCGCAGACCCAGGTCTACCTGGAGATGTCGCCCGGCACCAAGCTGGTGGAGGCGCAGGCCCTGGCCGAACAGGCCCGCCTGGCGATTGCCCAGGTCGCCCACGTGCGCAGCGTATACACCACCATCGGTGGCGGCAGCGCAGGCGCCGATCCGATGGCGGGCAGCCGCGCCGCCGATCCGCGCAAGGCCACGCTGACCATCCTGCTGGCACCGCGCAGCGAGCGGCCGCGCAAGCAGGGCATCGAGCAGGAAATCCGCCGCGTGATGGCCGGCATTCCCGGCGTGCGCAGCAAGGTCGGGCTGGGTGGTTCCGGTGAAAAATACGTGCTGGCGTTGACCGGCGAAGACCCGCAGGCCCTGCAGACGGCGGCGCGCGCCGTCGAGCGCGACCTGCGCAGCGTGCCCGGCCTGGGCACCATCACGTCGACGGCCAGTTTGGTGCGACCCGAGATCGCCGTGCGCCCGGACTTCGCCCGCGCCGCCGACCTGGGCGTGACCAGCGCCGCAATCGGTGAAACGCTGCGCATCGCCACGGTGGGCGACTACGACGTGTCCTTGCCGAAGATGAACCTGTCGCAACGTCAGGTGCCGATCGTGGTGCGCCTGGACGATGCCGCGCGCGAAGACCTGTCGGTGCTGGAACGCCTGATGGTGCCCGGCCGCAATGGGCCGGTGATGATCAATCAGGTGGCGACGCTGACCGTGGCCAGCGGTCCGGCGGTGATCGACCGCTACGACCGGGCGCGCAACATCAACTTCGAGATCGAGCTGTCGGGCCTGCCGCTGGGCGACGTCGCCAACGCCGTGCACGCGCTGCCGTCGATGCAGCAACTGCCGGCCGGCGTCAGCGTGATCCAGATCGGCGATGCCGAGGTCATGGCCGAATTGTTCGCGAGCTTCGGCCTGGCGATGCTCACTGGCGTGCTGTGCATCTACGTGGTGCTGGTGCTGCTGTTCAAGGACTTCCTGCATCCGTTGACCATTCTGGCAGCCTTGCCGCTGTCGCTGGGCGGCGCCTTCCTGGGCCTGCTGGTGGCCGACAAGAGCTTCTCGATGCCGTCCCTGATCGGTCTGATCATGTTGATGGGCATCGCCACCAAGAACTCGATCCTGCTGGTGGAATACGCCATCGTGGCGCGGCGCGACCACGGCATGTCGCGGTTCGATGCCTTGCTCGACGCCTGCCACAAGCGTGCGCGTCCCATCATCATGACCACCTTGGCCATGGGCGCCGGCATGTTGCCGATCGCGGTCGGCTGGGGCGCGGCCGATCCGAGCTTCCGTTCACCGATGGCCATCGCCGTCATCGGCGGACTCATCACCTCCACCGTGCTGAGCCTGCTGGTGGTGCCGGCCGTGTTCACCTACGTCGATGACGTCGAACACGGCATCCGCCGCGTCGTGGCGCGCATGCGCGGGCAGCCCCCCGCTGCCTGAACGCATGCGCGCCACGTCGTGCGGCCGGATGTCACGCATCGCGCGTGGAGATGTTCTTGGCACCTTCGCCTTTCAAGCCGCCCGCGCCTGACGGGCGTGCCGGGCAGGGTGTTGCGGCTGCTTCAGGCCCAGGTGATCGCGCAGCGTGGTGCCTTCGTATTCCGATCGCACCAGCCCACGGCGACGCAGTTCGGGCTGCACCAGCTCGATGAAGTCGTCCAGCCCGCCAGGCAGCCAGGGCGACATGATGTTGAAGCCATCGGCGCCTTCGTTCTCGAACCAGTGCTGCAGTTGATCGGCGATGGACGTCGGCGTACCCACCACTTGCTGATGCCCACGCGCACCGGCGATGCGCAGGTACAGGTCGCGGATCGTCAGCCCGTCGCGATGGGCCAGATCGGCCAGCAGGCGCTGGCGGCTCTTGCCGCCATTGGTTTCCGGCAGCTCGGGCAAGGGCCCGTCCACCGGATAAGCCGACAGATCGACACCGATCATGTTCGACAGCAGCGACACCCCCACCACCGGGTCGATCAGATCCTGCAGGCGCTGGAACTTGGCCTCGGCTTCTTCCCGCGTGCGCCCGACCACGGGGAAGATGCCGGGCATGATCTTGATGTCGTCAGGATGGCGGCCCAGTCCGCGCGCCCGCGACTTCACGTCACGGTAGAAGGTTTGCGCTTCGTCGAAGGTCTGGTGGGCGACGAAGATCACTTCCGCCGTTCGGGCGGCCAGGTCGCGGCCGGCTTCCGACGCGCCTGCCTGCACCACCACCGGCCGGCCCTGCGGTGAGCGGGCGACGTTCAGCGGCCCCTGCACCGAGAAATGCTTGCCCTGGTGATTGAGCACATGCAGCTTGTCGGTGTCGTAGAACAGCCCGCTGGCCTTGTCGCGCAACAGCGCGTCGTCTTCCCAACTGTCCCACAGCCCCACCACCACGTCGTGGAATTCGGCGGCGCGTTCGTAGCGGACGGCGTGCTCGGTGTGGCGATCGCGATTGAAATTGCGGGCCTCGGCATCCGAGCTGGACGTGACCAGGTTCCATCCTGCCCGGCCGCCGCTGATGAGGTCGATGGACGCGAACTTGCGCGCCACGTTGTAGGGCTCGTTGAAGCTGGTCGATACGGTGGCGATCAGGCCGATGCGTTCGGTGACCGTCGCCAGCGCAGCCAGCAGCGTCAACGGCTCCAGCTGGTCGGCGCGCGCGGTGCGTGCCAGCGAGGGCAGGTGCGTGCTGCGCACGCCCGCCGAGTCGGCGAAGAACACGGCGTCGAACCTGGCGGCTTCGGCCTTGCGGGCCAGCTCGGCGTAGTGGCGGAAGTTGGTGCCCGCATCGGCCTGCGCGTCGGGATGTCGCCATGCGGCGATGTGATGCCCGGTCTGCATCAGGAAGGCACCGAGCTTGATCTGGCGAGTGGGTTGGCTCATGGCGGGCTCACGAAACGGGCAGGGAAGTGTCGTCTTCGACGTGGGCGAAATCGGCCAGCACATCGTCACGGATCTGGATGAAGCGCGGATCGCTGCGGTTGCGCGGACGCGGCAGATCGACCGGCACGGTGCGGCGGATGCGGCCGGGGTGCGGCTCCATCACGATGATCTCGTCGCCCAGGAACACGGCTTCTTCCACGTCGTGGGTGACCAGCAGCATGGTGATGCCCTCTTGCCGCCAGATGCGCTGCAGTTCGTTCTGCAGGCGCGAGCGGGTCAGGGCATCGAGCGCACCAAAGGGTTCGTCGAGCAGCAGCAGACGCGGGCGTCCCACCAGCGCGCGAGCAATCGCCACGCGCTGCGCCATGCCGCCGGAAATCTGGTGCGGATGGGCGTCGTCCACCCCGTGCAATCCGACCAGGGCCAGGTGCTCGGCGATTGCCGCCCGTTTTTCCGATGCGGACAGGGGCGAGTTGCGCAGCCCCACGCCGACGTTCTGCGCCACCGTCAGCCACGGGAACAGGCGGTGGTCCTGGAAGACGATGCCGCAGTCGCGGCGAGGTTGCGTCACCGCCTGCCCGTCGATGCTCAACTGGCCTTCGTAGTCCGGGTCCAGGCCCAGGATCAGTCGCAGCAGGGTGGACTTCCCGCAGCCGCTGGCGCCGACGATGCTGACGAAACGGCCTGACGGCACGTGCAGGTCGATGCCCTGCAGCACTTGCTGTGGCGGTGCACCCGGCACGGTGGCGGGGTAGGTCTTGCCCAGGCCCGAGATGTCGAGCTGGGTGTCGAGAACGGTGGACATGTCAGGCTCCCTGTTGATTCGTCAGACGCCCGCTCCAGCGGGCGATGCGGCGTTCCAGCGTGCGGGCGCAGGCGTTGAGCGCCCACCCGACCAGGCCGATCACGAACATGCCGATCAGCACCATGTCCATGCGGAAGTGTTCGCTGCCTTCGATGAGGATGTTGCCGATACCCTGTCCGGCGACCAGCAGGTACTCGGCGCCTATGGTGGCCAGCCAGGAATAGATCAGCGCCAGGTACACGCCGGTGAAGATGGCCGGCGCCGCGCTGGGCAGCACCACCTGGGTGATGGTCTGCCAGCGCGTGAAGCCGTGTACGCGCGCGACTTCCAGCAGGGTGACCGGCGTCTGCCGGATGCCATCGCAGGTGTTGACCACCACCGGCACCAGTGCCGCCAGCGACAGGAACACCACCTTGGCCGTGTCGCCCAGGCCGAACCACACCGAGATCAGCGGAATCCACGCGAACAAGGAAATCTGTTTGAAGGTGTTGAAGCTGGGGCCGACCAGGCGGTTGAAGCGCGGGCTCAGTCCCAGCAGGATGCCCAGCACCAGACCTGCCGTCGTGCCGATCGTGAAGCCGGTGATCTCGCGCAGCAGGCTGGCGCCCAGCGAATTGATCAGTTGTCCCGATGCCAGCAGGCCGATGGCGGTGTCGACCACTTCCGCAGGGGAAGACAGCAGCGGCGAGTCGATCCAGCCGAAGCTGCTGCTGGCCCACCAGAGCGCAATCAACGCCACGGGCAGGAGCAGTCCGCGCCATCGGCCAGAGTGCTTGCCGGGCTGGCGGGGCGTGCGCGTCGGTCTGGGCGGCGGAGGAACGACGGCTGGGGCAGGTTGGGTCGCCGATGCCGCCAGGGCAACGGCTGCCACCGGATCGGGAGCATAGGGCCGCGTGGCGATGGCGTACGGGTGCGGGAACGGATCGATGGGGTCCAAGGTCCCGATCACCGTGTCGCGGGCGCTGCCGGCCCACCATGAGAAATGCGGCGCCATCAGCCTGCCCTCCCGGCCGTGCGGCGCGGTCCCGCCTTGGCTTCGAGCACATCGAGCGTGCGATCGATCGCATAGCCGATGGCACCCACCACGATGACGGTGGCCATCACCACGTCGAGCTGGAACAGTTGGCGTCCGTACACGATCAGGTAGCCCAGTCCTTCGCTGGAGGCCACGAGTTCGACCACCACCAGCGACAGCCACGCCTTGGTGAAGCCCAGCCGCAGGCCGGTGAACACCGTGGGCAATGCATGCGGGAGGATGATCTCGGCGATTTCCTGGCGCCGCGTGTAGCCATGGACCCGGGCGACTTCGCGATAGGCCAGTGGCGTCTGCCGGAAGCCCTGCAAGGTATTGAGCGTGACGGGAACCAGCGCCGCCTTGGCGATCAGGATGTACTTGAGCGGCTCGCCGATGCCCACCAGCAGCAGCACGAAAGGCAGCCACGCCAGCACCGGGATCTGCACCAGGGCGTTGAAGGTCGGCAGCACGTAGGCGTCGAGCGGGCGCCAGATTCCCAGCGCGCAGCCCAACGCCAGCCCCAGCGTCGCGCCAGCCAGGAAGCCCAGCAGCACGCGCTGCATGCTGAAGGTGGTATGCGTGAGCAGATCGCCGGTCGCCGCCAGGTCGACGAGCGTTTCCGCCACGGTGACGGGGGCGGGCAGCACCTGCGGGGAAATCCATCCCTGCTGCGCGCCCAATTGCCACAGTGCGAGCAGCGCGATGGGCAGTAGCCAGGACTGGAAACGGCCGGCATATGTGCCGACCCGGGCCAGGCGGGTGCGCAAGTCGTCGAACGACCAGGGCGAGGCGAGCGCGGTATCCAGCGTCAAGGAAGATCGTCGGTTCATGTCGGTGTCCTCAACGGGGCGCGGTGGGCGCAAGCGCCTGGGCATTGGCGGGACGGCCGGTGGCGTCGGACGCGGCCCAGCGTTGCGTCAGCGACTGCTTCTTCAGCGATGCCTCCAGGAAGCTGGTGTCGAACCAATCATCGGTCGACACCTCGCGGCGGATCAGCTTCTGCGCCAGTGCGTCCTTGACCACGGCGCGGTAGCGCGCCCGCACGAAGTCGTCGATCAACGGTGAATTACGGGTCGCCAGCGACTGGTCCTTGAATTCGGCCGCATATGACGCCGCCGGCGTTCCGCCCCGCGCCCACAGTGCGAACAACTCGTCGCGGTTGGCTTCGTTCGATGCCCAGTCGGCCGCGCGCACGAATACGTCGACCACTTTCTGCACGGCTTCCGGTTCTGCCGAGGCGAATTCATCGCGCACCAGCAGATGGGCCTGACGGGTGAAGGACGGGTCTTTGCCGGCCGTGCCGTAGACGATCTTCACCAGTCCCTGGTCACGCAGCTTGAAGTACTCCGAGCCGCCGAAGACCGCATCCACGCCCTTGGAGACGATGGCTGCCTGGGCGCTGCCGGTGTCGAGGTTGACGCCCTTGATGTCGCGTTCGGTGAGTTTGTGCGCGGCCAGTACGTTGACGGCCACCAGATGTCCGTTGGTGCCACGGAACACCCCGACCTTGCGGCCGCGCAGATCGTCGATGGAGGCGATGGTCGAATCGGGCGGCGCGACCAGATAGAGGTTGTTGCGCGTGCCCGATGCCAGCAGGATGCGCGTCTTCAAGCCGTTGGCGCGGCCCACCACGGAAGGCAGGTCGCCCTGGTAGGCGAAGTCGATCTGCTTGTTGGACAGGGCTTCGTTGACCGCGGGCCCCGCCCCCTTGAAGAACAGCCATTGCACCTTGGTGTTGGTGCCGGCGAAGGCCTGCTCGACCCACTGGTTCAGGCGCGCGACCGAGCCGGGCGAGCCGCCCCAGGTGATCGGGTCGCCGCCGCCCGCGGTAGCCACGCCGATGCGCAGCACCTCCGGCTCGGCTTGGGCGGGGGCGATGAAACCAAAGAGCGAGACGGCCACGGCAAGGGCGCCAAGCAGGCGGCGTCGCCATGCCGATGCATCGGTGCGATGCGCACCGGACGATGCGGACGGGGCGTGCTGCCGTGTGCATGTGGCGGACACCTGCTGGCCCTTTCGCGCAGGCCGGTGTATGCCGAACTGCTCGGCGTTCACGAACGTGGCCCAATGCACAGGCGAGGGATGGGTCTGCGTGGCCGCGAAGGCGCACACCGACGACATCTGACTCAGGGCGGTGGTGACGCGGAATTGGGCATGGACGGGAGAAAGCGGGGTCATGAGCGCTCCGAGTGTCGCCACGGCGATGTCGCCGACTGCGGCGGGACGATGGGAACTCGTAAGCTACGTGCCGTTCTCCTGACCACGAACGACAGCTTTTCCATTTGCACATCCGGCCATGTCCTTATCGCCAGCGCGCTTGATGCATCTGGGCGATAAGGTCAGACCCAGGCTGTAGTTGGGATGTGGCAGGTCGCGATCTACCATGCGCGCAGGAGGAAAGTCATGTCTGCAAATGGATCGATCACGTTGCCGACCGCCACGCGCGGCGGTGTGCTGGTGCTGTCGGGCAGTCCGGCCGCACGCTCACGTTCGACAGGCCTGGCGCGCCAGGCGTCCCAACGCATTCGCCAGCACGGCGTGGCCGTCGACGAAATCAGCGTGCTGGACCTGCCTGCCGCCGACCTGATCGGCGGCGCCTACGGCGGCGCGGCCGCCGCCAACCTGCGCCGCCGCGTGCACGCCGCCAGCGCGGTGGTGATCACCACGCCGATCTACAAGGCATCGTTTGCCGGTGGATTGAAGGCACTGCTGGACCTGCTCGACGAACGCGCCCTGGTCGGCAAGACCGTGCTGCCGCTCGCCACGGGCGGCAGCCTTGCGCATTTGCTGGCGGTCGAATACAGCCTCAAGCCGGTGCTGTCGGCGCTGGGCGCGCGGCATGTGCTGTCGGCCGTGTTTGCATGCGATACGCAATTGGCCTGGCGCGAAGACGGCGGTTTGAGCGTGGAAGAAGGCGTGAAGCGTCGTCTGGATGACGGCGTGGGTGACCTGCTGGCCAGTCTGGGGGTGGTGGAGCTTGTGCGGGAAGTCGAAGCGGCTTGAGCCTGGCTCGTAATCCGGCGTCGGCGTGACGCCTGGATCAGCAATGGGGTGCGAAATCCGGATATTGGACGCTGTCCAACAAGCATCTGGGACGGCACAAAACAAAAAGCCCTCACAACGTGAGGGCTTCGTGTTTTTTGGTGGGTCGAGCGAGACTCGAACTCGCGACCAACGGATTAAAAGTCCGCTGCTCTACCGACTGAGCTATCGACCCATCAACCAGCTAAGCTTTAGATTATGACGCGAAAACGGCTCTAGCGTCAAGCGTCTGGCGAAGTGTCAGCGCAACAGTTCCAGGCGTTCGCGCGCGGTCTGTGCAGCCTGCGACTGACCGTAGTCGTTCAGGATGCGTTCCAGCGACAGGCGGGCGCCTTTCTTGTCGTTCAGTTCGATCTGGCTGGCGGCCATCACTAGCAGGGCATCGGGCGCGCGCGGGCTGGTCGGCCACTGGCGGATCATGCCTTGTTGCTGCGAGATCGCTGCCTTGTAGTCTTTCAGCGCGTATTGGCTGCTGCCGATGTAGAACTGTGCCGACGGTGCCAGCGCGCTCTGCGGGTACTGGCGCAGGAAGCCCGACAGGGCCGGGACGGCGTCTGCATAGGCGCCGTTGCGGAACAGGTCGATGGCGGTGTCGTAGGCGCGCTTTTCGGTCGGATCGACCATGGCGTCCTGACCGTCGATCTGGGTCTGCTGGGGCTCGAGGCGCTTCAGGCGCGTGTCGAGGTCCAGATACAAATCCTTTTGTCCACGTTGCGTATCAGCCACTTGTTTGGTTGCGACTTCAACCTGGCCGCGCAGACGGGCGACTTCTTGCCGCAGCGCTTCGATCTGGCCCGCCAGTTCGAGCTGTGCGCGTTGCGCACGCTCGTTGGCGGCATTGATCTGCTGCGTCTGCTGATCTGCCCGCTCGCGTGCCTCACGCCTCAGGTCGATGACGGCCTGACGAGCCTCGTCATCGGAAAACAACGCATGTGCGGGGCTGCTGAACAGGCTGGCGCCTGTCATGGTCAACAGCGCCGCCAGACGCAAAGAGGGAGCGACACGGAGCATGGGGCAGATTTCCTTGCTTAGCGGTAGACGATGTCAGCGCGACGGTTTTCAGCGAACGACGATTCGTCGCTGCCGGTTGCCTTCGGCTTTTCCTTGCCGAAGCTCACGGCTTCGATCTGGTCGTCACGCACGCCCAACAGCAGCATGGCGCGGCGAACGGCTTCCGAACGGCGCTGGCCCAGGGCCAGGTTGTATTCGGCGCCGCCGCGATCGTCGGTGTTGCCTTCGATGACGGCACGACGGTTCGGGTTCTGGACCAGGAAGCGGGCGTGGTTTTCGACCAATGCCTTGTACTGGTTCGAGATCGTGTAGCTGTCGAACTCGAAGTAGACCGAACGTTGTGCCAGCACGCCGCGCGGATCGTTCAACGGATCCAGGCCCTGGCCGCGGGTCACGTCGACGGGTGCGACGTTACGGCCATCGGCGCCAACGCCGGCGCCGGTACGATTTTCGACCGGAGCGGTGGCGTTCTGGTCGTCCATCTTGACGTTGCTACCGCAAGCGGCGAGGCCGGCGGCAAGAGTGGTGATGAGGAGGGTGCGTGAGATGCTTTTAAACATTCTCGGCTCCAAGGTGAGCGTTGAGGCGGTGAAAGGGAAAGTGGTAAGGCTCAGGCGTCATGCATGAATTGACCACGACAAAAATCTTGCCGCATGTCGGTTCATGGGAGGCGTATTTAGGTATTTGTTTGTAACCGCTGTCGGATGGTCAATTCGCCGGGAAGGGACCCCACGTGGGCTCGCGCACCTGACCGTTGAGGACCGACAGCGTCTGCTTCACGCGTCCATCACTGGACACGGACGCGAGCACTGCGCGGCCACCTTGGGTGGTTGCGTAGAGCAGGGTTCTTCCGTTGGGGGCGAAGGTCGGCGACTGCTCGCGACCGCCATTGGTCAACAACAACTCATTGCCAGTGGCAAGGTCGAGCACGGCGATCTGGAAGCCTCCATCGCGACGGGTGACATAAGCGAGCGTATTTCCATCGGGGGAAATACGCGGGGAGATATTGTAGTTCCCTTTGAACGTCACGCGCTGCACTTGCGCCGAAGCAACATCAAGTTTGTAGATCTGCGGACCACCGCCCCGATCGCTGGTGAACATGATCGAGTTTCCGTCCGGGGTAAACACCGGCTCGGTGTCGATGCCCGACGATTGGGTGACGCGACGCAGGTTGGTGCCGTCGGCGTTGAGGATGTAGAGCTGCGACAGGCCGTCACGGGTCAGCACCACGGCCAGCGAGTTGCCGTCCGGCGACCAGGCCGGGGCACTGTTGTTGCCCTTGAAGTTGGCGACCGGCACACGTTCGCGGGTGGCCAGGGTATGGACGTACACCACGGGCTTGCGCGATTCGAAGCTCACGTAGGCCAGGCGGGTGCCATCGGGCGACCAGGCCGGCGAGATGATCGGCTCGCGCGAACGCAGGGCGGTCTGCGGGTTCTGGCCGTCGGCATCCGCAATTTGCAGTTCGTACAGGTCGCCTTGCTTGAGCACGTAGGCGATGCGGGTCGAGAACACGCCGCGCACGCCCGTCAGCTTTTCGTAGATGCGGTCGGCGATCAGGTGGCTGGTGCGGCGGGTATCGGCGGTGCCGTCGAAGGCCACGCCATCGAGTGCGGTCTGCTGCACGGTGTCGGCCAGACGGTAGCGCACGCTCACCCGGCCATCGGCGCCGCGTACGGCGCTGCCGACTGCCAGCGCGTCGGCGCCACGGGTCTTCCAGGCGTCGAAGGCGATGGGAGCGGATTCGGCCAGGGCCACGCCGCCGGTGTCGACCATGCGGAACAGGCCGGTGCCGCGCAGGTCATTGCGGATCACTTCGGCGATCTGGTTGCCGATCTTCGGATCTTCGGAGGCGAAGTCGACGACTGCGAGCGGGTACTGGCTGGCGCCGGCACCGGAAATCTCGACGCGCAACTGACCGTGGGCCGCGCCTGCGCCCAGGGACGCGACGGCGGCTGCGACGATCGCAACGCGACGAATGTGATGGCGCAGATGGCCCGCCAGGCCGCGCGCCTGACCCGCGCCGGAACCGGTGCGGGAAACTGTGTAGGCGGTGTGTGTGGTAGTCATCAGTCGAACATCCGATATTGAACTTCGATGTTGGATTCGAAGCGGCCAGACTTCGGCCGGGGGAAAGGATTGCAACGACGCAGGCCGTTCTCGACCGCGCGGTCGAAGGCGGCATTGCCGGAGGACTTGAGCAGGCGCGGACTGCCGGCCTGTTCACCCGTAGGCAGCAACTGGACGTTGTACGTCACCGTGGGGTTGTTGCCACCACTGGGCGTTTCGGAACCGGTGTACACCACGTTCGGTTTGACGCACTGGCGAACGAGGTCGGCATAGCCGGGATCGCCGCCTGCGCCACCGCGCTGGTTGCGATTGTCGGTGCCACCTGCGCGACCGCCTTCCAGGCCGGCTGCCCGCGCACCATCGTTGCGGAAGGCTTCCCGCAATTTCTGATCCCGTTCAGCCGCTGCAGCCTTCTCGGCCGCTGCCTTCTTCTCCGCTGCCGCTTTTTCGGCTGCAGCCTTCTTTTCCACGGCAGCTTTTTCAGCAGCCGCCTTCTTTTCGGCCGCGGCCTTCTCGGCAGCAGCCTTTTTCTCTGCGGCGGCTTTTTCCGCTGCTTTTTCTTCAGCGGCTTCTTCCGCGGCGCGCTTCTCGGCGGCTGCCTTTTCTGCGGCGGCCTTCTTCTGCTGGGCGGCCTTTTCGGCCGCTTCGCGCTGTTCGGCTTCCTTGCGCTTCTCTTCGCGTTCGGCCTGGGCCTCGGCCTCGCGTTTCTCGGCTTCCTTGCGCTTCTTTTCCTGCTCGATGGCGATGTCGGGCTTGGCCATTTCAGGCGCAGGCGTGGGCGGCGGGGTCGGCACGGGACGCGGCGGCGGCGGTGCCCGCTCGGGTTCCGGCTGCGGCATCGGCTTGGGTTGCGGCGTGGGCGTCGGGGCGGGGGCGGGCAGGTCGGTCCAGAGTTCGGCCTGGACCGGACCCGGCGTCGGCCGGTTCCAGGACATGCCGAAGATCGCCAGGACGATGATCAGCACGTGCATGAACAAGGCCAGCCCGAACGCCTTGCCTATCGGCCGGTCGGCGGGGGGCTGGCGCGGGCCTGCCGGCGGGGTGTCGTTCACGGCCATCGGCGTTCAAGACCCCTGCTGCGGACGGACCAGCAGTCCGACGCGCGATACGCCCTGACGCTGCAGGTCGTCCATGACTTTGAGCACGGCTTCGTACTGCACGCGGCGATCGGCAGCGATGACCACCGGCTGGTCGGCCTTGGCGGCCTGCCGTTCACGCACCACGCGAACCAGATCGTTGCGTGGCACCGATCGGGGCTGGGTTTCACCCCGGTCGAGGTCGCGGATCGAAATGGCGCCATCGGGGCCGATGGCGACTTCCAGCGGTTTGACCGGCACCGTCGAGGCGCGGCCCACGGTGGGCAGGTCGATGACCAACGGCGACACCATGGGCGCGGTGACCATGAAGATCACCAGCAGCACCAGCATCACGTCGATGTAGGGGACGACGTTGGGCTCGCTCATCGAGCGGCGGCCTCGCCGCCCGCCACGGTTGCTTGCGCGCGTGGATGCCATCAGCGGACCTGCCTTTGGAGGATGTTCAGGAACTCGTCGATGAAGGCATCGAAGCGGACCGACAGGCGATCGATGTCGTTGGAATAGCGGTTGTAGGCGACCACGGCCGGAATGGCCGCGAACAGGCCGATGGCGGTGGCGATCAGGGCTTCGGCAATGCCGGGCGCGACGCTGGCCAGGGTGGCCTGTTGCGTGTTGGCCAGGCCGCGGAAGGCCTGCATGATGCCCCAGACCGTGCCCAACAGGCCGACGTAGGGGCTGACCGAGCCGGTCGAGGCCAGGAAGCCCAGGTTGGCTTCCAGGGCGTCCATTTCACGCTGGTAGGCCGCCTTCATCGCGCGGCTGGCGCCGTCGAGCAGGTCGTTGCCGGTGGCGCGATTGGCACGGCCCTTGGCGAATTCGGCCATGCCGGCTTCGAAGATGCGCGACAGGGCGCCGTTTTCGCCGCGACGGCTGCTGGCGGCCTGGTACAGCACATTCAGGTCGCCGCCGGACCAGAAATCGTTTTCGAAGCGGGCGGTTTCGCGCTTGGCGCGGGCGATCGCAAAGTGCTTGCTGAAGATGTATGTCCACGACATCAGCGAGACGACCAACAATAGGATCATCACGATCTGCACAGGCAGGCTTGCCTGGGAGACCAGCGACAGGATCGACATGTCCTGGGTGACGTTCATGCAAAGTCCTTGATTCAGATTCCGGAGGGGACGACCAGCGACGCCAGGGCGCGACGGACAGTTTCAGGCATCGCGGTCGGCCGCAGTCCGGTGCGATCCACGCATCCGACCTGGACTCGTCCGTTGGCCAATAGTTCACCGCCGCGTTCGCAGCGTTGGATGAAATCGATGGAAGCCTTGCCCAGGCGCTCGACCCGGGCATGGATGGACAGCAGGTCGTCGAGGCGGGCCGGACGGCGGTAATCCGCCTCGGCGCGCCGCACCACGAACAGGCAGCCGGTTTCGTCGGCCAGGCGCTGCTGGTCGATGCCGAGCGCGCGCAGCCACTCCGTGCGCGCCCGCTCGAAGAACTTCAGGTAGTTCGCGTAGTAGACGACGCCGCCTGTGTCGGTGTCTTCGTAATAGACACGCACGGGCAGGACGAATTCAGGGGACGATGAGGCCGGGACGTCGAGCATTCAGGGCAGACACGGGATTACGGTTGGGCGCCAGGCCAAAGCAGGCCGGGCGGCTTGCGAAGAGCGTAAGTGTAACCAAGGCGGCTGTCCAATGCGGGCCCACACATCGTCCGGCCAGGGGGCTCAGATGTGACGGCCTGTAAAGGCGAAAGTCGCGTAACAGCGCGGTTTTCGGCCGATTTGGGCACTTGTCGGGGCCGGGTTCGTCACCTCTTGAAGCGAAGCGCCGGAACTTTGCCCGGATGAGGTCGTCTGACCCACAGGAAGCGTCGATCGTGAGCCTGCGCGGCTTCGGGTGCGTGGGTGGCGTCGTGTGGGTTCTGTCGGCGCTTCCGCCTCATTCTCACGTCAGGCATGTGGACCGGCTGTCACGGTCATGTCATCGCAAGTGCTTAACGTGAACACTGAACTGCGCGTCAGCGCAGATGAGCCCGTGAACTGGGGGATGCCCAGCACGGGCTCAGTGCTTTCTGCGGCCGGTTTTGCCCGGCAGCTTTCTTGGCAACAGCGTCCCTTCGGGGCCTTTTAGCCTGGCTGCCTCGTTCCGAGGCGGCGTCTTTCCGTCAAAACAGGCTCTGCGCGCCGTCCTGCGAGGGCGGGGCGATGCCCAGGTGCCGATACGTGCCCAGCGTGGCGATGCGTCCGCGCGGGGTGCGCTGCAGGTAGCCGTGCTGGATCAGGTAGGGCTCGATCACGTCTTCGATGGTGTCGCGTTCCTCGCCGATGGCGGCTGCCAGGCTGTCGATGCCGACCGGGCCGCCGTCGAACTTGTGCACGATGGCATCGAGCAGCTTGCGGTCCATGACGTCCAGGCCCTGGGGGTCGACGTCCAGCATGGACAACGCGGCACCCGCCACGCGGGCGTCGACGCAGCCGTCGGCCTTGACCTCGGCGTAGTCGCGCACGCGGCGCAGCAGGCGATTGGCGATCCGGGGCGTGCCGCGCGAGCGGCGGGCGATCTCGTTCGCACCGTCTTCGGTGATGCGGGTGTTGAGCAGCCCGGCGCTGCGCGTGACGATGCGCGCCAATTCCTCGGGCGTGTAGAACTCCAGCCGGGCGATGATGCCGAAGCGATCGCGCAGCGGGTTGGTCAGCATGCCGGCACGCGTGGTCGCGCCCACCAGGGTGAAGGGCTGCAGGTCCAGCTTCACGCTACGCGCGGCCGGCCCTTCGCCGATCAGGATGTCGATCTGGAAGTCTTCCAGGGCCGGGTAGAGGATTTCCTCGACGACCGGCGACAGGCGGTGGATCTCGTCGATGAACAGGACGTCGTTGCGTTCCAGGTTGGTCAGCAGCGCCGCCAGGTCACCAGGGCGTTCCAGCACGGGGCCCGAGGTCTGGCGCAACTGCACGCCCATCTCGCGCGCGACGATGTGCGCCAGCGTGGTCTTGCCCAGGCCGGGCGGGCCGAACAGCAGCACGTGGTCGAGCGACTCGCTGCGCTGGCGGGCAGCGGCGATGAAGATTTCAAGCTGTTCGCGGATGCGGCGCTGGCCGACGTAGTCGTCCAGCGCCTTGGGGCGCAGCGCGCGCTCGATGGCCTCTTCGTTGGGGGAAGTGGCGCGCGGGGAAATCACGCGGGTGTCTAGCGGCTCGCGCGAGGAAAGCTGGTCGGACTGGATCGCCATCGGGAAAATGCTCCGGCCCGGATCGGCGGGCGCATGCGTGCGCCGCGGCCGTCCAGGCATGCCGGCGCCGACACGGCGCCGTCAGAAGGATTGCACCACAAAACGCGGCCACGATCGGCCGCGGCAGGCCGTAAGGGCTCAGCGCACCAGGGCCTTGAGCGCCTGGCGAATGCCGTCGGACACGCTGAGGCCGGCGGGCAGGGCCTTGACCGACGCCAGGGCTTCCTTTTCGGAGTAGCCCAGCGCGATCAGGGCGTTGAGGATATCGGTCTGGCCGTCGGCCACCGGCGCCACCGCGCCGCCCAGGTCGGCGCCCAGCTTGCCGCGCAGTTCCAGCAGCAGGCGCTCGGCGGTCTTCTTGCCGATGCCGGGCACCCGCGTCAGGCGGCCGGCTTCCTGCAGGGTCACGGCCTGCGACAGTTCGGACACGCTCATGCCCGACAGGACGGCCAGCGCGATGCGGGCCCCGACGCCGCTGATGCGGATCAACTGCCGGAAGGCTTCACGTTCGGCTGCCGTGGCGAAGCCGTAGAGGACATGCGCATCTTCGCGGATCGCCAGGTGGGTGAGCAGCGTGACGCGCGCGCCGGTGTCGGGCAGGGAATACAGCGTGCTCATGGGCACGTCGATCTCGTAGCCGACACCGCCCACGTCGATGCAGACGGTGGGCGGGAATTTCTCGATGAGCGTGCCGGAAAGACGTCCGATCATGGCGGGGATGACTCGTGGAAAGCGTCCTGACGGAGCGCGGAAGAAACGAAATTGCCCGGGTCAGGGCATGCCGATCAGGCGGCCCCGGCGCATGCGCGTGCCGCGCTGGCCGAAGCCGGCCAGGGCCTGCACGCCTGCGGCTTCCAGCCGCCCGGCCAGCGGGGCGGCATGGGCGTGGCAGATGGCGCAGGCCAGGGCATCGGCCGCATCGGGGGCGGGGGCGCCATCGAGGGCAAGCAACTGCTGCACCATCATCTGCACCTGCGTCTTGGCCGCGCGCCCGGTGCCGACCACGGCCTTCTTGATCTGCAGGGCCGTGTACTCCTGCACGCTGAGGTCCAGGTCGGCCAGCGCGCACAGGGCCGCGCCGCGCGCCTGGCCCAGCAGCAGGGTGGACGTCGGGTTGGCGTTGACGAAAACCTTTTCGACGGCAGCCGAGGTGGGCCGCGTCTCGCGGATGATCTCGCGCACGCTGTCGAGGATGACCTTCAGCCTGCGCGAGAGATCGGCATCGGTGGGTACGACCACGGTACCGCTCGCCACGTAGCGCAACCGGCGTCCGTCATGTTCGATGACGCCGAAGCCCGTGCGGCGCAGCCCGGGGTCGATACCCAGAATCCGCATGCTCAGTGGCGGAAGTGGCGCGTGCCGGTCATCACCATCGCGATGCCGCGCTCGTCGGCGGCGGCGATGACTTCGGCGTCGCGCATGCTGCCGCCCGGCTGGATGACGCAGGTGGCGCCGGCTTCGGCGACCACGTCCAGGCCGTCACGGAAGGGGAAGAAGGCGTCCGACGCCACCACCGTGCCGGCCAGCGGCAGGTTGGCGTTGGCGGCCTTGATCGAGGCGATGCGGGCCGAGTCGATACGGCTCATCTGGCCTGCGCCCACGCCGTAGGTCATGCCGTCGCGCACGAACACGATGGCATTGGACTTCACGAACATGGCGACCTTCCAGGCGAAGCGCAGGTCGTCGAGCTGGGCCACGGTCGGCGCCACCTTGGTGACGATGCGGAACTCGTCGCTGGAAACCGCGAAGGTGTCGGGCTGCTGCACCAGCCAGCCGCCGCCCACGCGCTTGATGTCGAAATCGTTCTGGCCGTTGCCCAGCGGCACTTCCAGCAGACGCACGTTCTGCTTGGCGGCGAAGACTTCACGCGCACCGTCGTCGAACGACGGTGCCAGCAGCACTTCGACGAACTGCTTGCTGACGGCTTCGGCCGTGGCGCGATCGACCGGCTGGTTAAAGGCGATGATGCCGCCGAACGCCGAGGTCGGGTCGGTCTGGAAAGCCTTGCCGTAGGCTTCCAGGGTATTGGTGCCCACTGCCGCGCCGCACGGGTTGGCGTGCTTGATGATGACGCAGGCCGGCAGCTGGAAGGTGCGGACGCATTCCCAGGCGGCATCGGCATCGGCGATGTTGTTGTACGACAGTTCCTTGCCCTGGAGCTGGCGGTAGTTGGCCAGCAGGCCGGCGGCCGGCTTGGCTTCCGAGTAGAACGCCGCCGATTGGTGGGGGTTCTCGCCGTAGCGCATGGTCTGGGTGCGGCGCACCTGGACCGTCAGGATTTCCGGGTAGGCGTCGCGCTTGGGCACGTCGGTCTGGGCCGGCACGTCGGCCAGGCTGGTCAGGTAATTGGCAATCGCGCCGTCATAGGCAGCGGTGTGCGCAAACACTTTCTTGGCCAGGTCCAGGCGCAGCGGGAACGAGGTCGCGCCGTCGCGGCCGTCGATTTCTTCCAGCACGCGGGCGTAGTCGCTGGGGTCGATCACCACCGTGACGCCACCGGCTTCGGTGCCATGGTTCTTGGCAGCGGCGCGCAGCATGGCCGGGCCGCCGATGTCGATGTTCTCGACCGCGTCTTCGAACTTGCAGTCCGGCTTGGCGACGGTTTCACGGAAGGGGTAGAGGTTGACCACCAGCAGGTCGATGCGGCCGATGCCGTGACCGGCGATGGCGTCGAGGTGGGCCTGCGCGTCGCGACGTGCCAGCAGGCCGCCGTGGATCTTCGGATGCAGCGTCTTGACGCGCCCGTCCATCATTTCCGGGAAGCCGGTGTAGTCGGAGACTTCCTGGACCGGCAGGCCGGCGTCGGCGAGCAGCTTGGCGGTGCCGCCAGTCGACAGCAGCGCGATGCCGCGGTCGGCCAGGGCGCGCGCGAAGTCGACGATGCCGGTCTTGTCGGAGACGGAGAGGAGAGCGCGTTCGATTTTCATGAGAGCGGAGCGAGGAGTGTCGGCCGGTTGGCCACTACAGCAGGCGCGCGGCCGTGAGGCCGGCGGAGAATCAGACCTTGAGCTGGTATTGGTCCAGCTTCTTGCGGAGCGTGTTGCGGTTGATGCCAAGCATGTCGGCCGCCCGCGACTGGTTGCCCTGGGCGCGCGTGAGCACGACTTCGAGCATCGGGCGTTCGACTGCGGACAGGACCATGTTCCAGACGCCGCTGACGGATTCGCCGTCGACGTCCTTGAAGTATCGGTCCAGGTTGCGGCGCACACACTCTTCGAGCGTGGTTTCTTTCATCTTGTGTCCTTGGGCGCGATCAGGCTGCCAATGCGGTGGGTGCGGACTGGTCGAACCAGTCGGCGACCGCCTGCCATTGATCGTGCGTATTTTCGATCTGGTTCATGCGGGCGCAGAACGCCTGCCCGCCAGGCAGATCGGCCAGATACCAGCCGATGTGCTTGCGGGCCGTTCTGACGCCGGTGTACTCGCCGTAGAAACGGTAGTGGTCTTGCAGGTGCTCGAGCAGCAGTTCGCGCATCTCGGCCACCGTGGGTGGCGCGAGGTGTTCGCCCGTGCGCAGATAGTGATCGACCTCGCGGAAGATCCACGGGCGGCCCTGTGCGGCGCGCCCGATCATCACGGCATCGGCGCCGGTGACGTCGAGCACGTGTCGCGCCTGCTCGGGCGTGGTGATGTCGCCGTTGGCGACGACGGGGATGCGCAGCGCGGCCTTGACCTCGCGGATGGTGTCGTACTCGGCGTGACCGGTATACAGGTCCTGGCGGGTGCGGCCATGCAAGGTCAGGGCGGCGATGCCCAATGATTCGGCGCGTTGCGCGACGCGCAACGCATTGCGGGTTTCAGGCGACCAGCCGGTGCGGGTCTTGAGCGTGACCGGCACGCCCAGCGGTGCACAGGCCCCGACCACGGCATCGATGATGCGGGCGACCAGGTCTTCGTCGCGCAGCAGGGCCGAGCCCGCCAGCACGTTGCAGACCTTCTTGACCGGGCAACCCATGTTGATGTCGATGATGCGGGCGCCACGCTCGACGTTGAAGCGCGCGGCCTCGGCCATCATGGCCGGGTCGCCGCCAGCGATCTGCACGGCGATCGGCTCGATCTCGCCTGCGTGGTCGATACGGCGCGAGGTCTTCACGCTGTCCCACAGGCGCGGGTTGCTGGCCGCCATTTCCGACACCGCGTGTCCGGCGCCCAGGCGCTTGCACAATTGCCGGTACGGCCGGTCCGTCACTCCCGCCATGGGAGCGACGAACACGTTGTTCGGCAGTGTGTGAGGACCGATCTGCATGGGCGGGGAGGGCAATGGCTGTCCCGCGCCACGAGGCTAAAGGCGCCGGGCGAGACAGGTGCGGAAGAAAAATGCGAAGGCGGATTGTAGCGCCGTCGGCAGGGCTGGGGAAAACCGTTGGGCCGGCGCAGCACTGGCCACGGTTTCCCGCTCAACCGCGGCGGCCGTGCATGAGCTGGCGGGCCAGCGGCGCGCGCATCGTGAAGGCGCTGTCGAGCGCCAGCAGTGCCAGACCGCAGGCGTGTTCGACCAGCGGAATGCCGGTGGTGAAGACGCGCGGCATCAGGTCGGTCAGCGCAGTGGTGATCCAGCGGTCGGGCAGTCGGGCGCGGGCGAAGCCGGACAGCACCGGGGCAGGATCGCTCGCCGGGTCGCGCAGCCAGTCGCCCAGGGATTGCGCCAGGCGGGCAGCGTCGCGCAGGCCCAGGTTCAGGCCCTGGCCGGCGACCGGGTGCAAGGTCTGCGCCGCATTGCCGATGGCGACCTTGCGGCCGTCGACGATCTGCGTGCGCAGGTTCACGCCAAGCGGGAAGCGTGCGCGCGGGCCCGCCAGGGTGAAGCGGCCGAGACGATCGCCGAAGGCCTCGTGCAGGGCCTCGCAGAACGCCGCATCGGACAGGGTGCACAGGTGTTCGGCCTGGTCGGGCGTACTGCACCAGACCAGCGACAGGCGCGCCGGATCGGCATGGCCGTCGCCCGGATGGGGCAGCAGGGCGATCGGGCCCTCGCGCGTGAATCGTTCCCACGCGACATGGGGCTGCGGACGGCTGACCAGCACGGTGGCGATGACGGCATGCTGGCCGTAGTCGCGTCGCACTGTCTGGACGGCCTGGGTGTCGAAGGTGCCGCCTTCGGCCTGGACCACCACGCCGCTGCGCCAGCGCTCGCCCGCTTGCAGCAGATCGAGTCCAGCGGCGGGATCGGGCTGGTCTTCCGCCACCGTGGCCGGGGCCGTCGCCGGCGTGGTGCGGACGGTGACGCCGCTGGCGTCCACGGCCGCATCGAGGACGTGCCGCAGGCGTTCGTAGCCCACGACCGTGCCCAGTTCGGGCACGTTGAATTCTTCGCGCGTCAGCCGGGTGCGGCCCAGCCGGCCGCGTTGCGAGACATGGATGGTATGGATGCCGGCACCCGCCGGCCATACGCCCAGTTCTTCCAGCAGCACGCGGCTGCCGTGGTTCAAGGCGAGCACGCGCGGGTCGCTGCGGCCATCGGCCGGCGCGCGGCACAGTACGATGCGGCGCGGCGTGGGCGTCAGCCGGGCCAGCAGCAAGGCCAGCGTGCTGCCGACCGGGCCCGCGCCCAGGATGGTGACATCGGCATCCATGGTCAGCCGCGCATCAGGGCTTCGATTTCATCGGCGTCCACCGGCACATGGCGGGTGGTGAGTTCGCAGCCGTCGGCGGTGACGATGGCGTCGTCCTCGGTGCGGATGCCGATGTTCCAGAAGCGTTCGTCGATGTCGTCGCCCGGGCGCACGTAGATGCCCGGTTCGATGGTCAGCACCATGCCCGGTTCCAGCAGGCGCCACGCGCGGCTGCCGTCGGCGCCGGCATCGCGCTCGCGGTAGTCGCCGACGTCGTGCACGTCCATGCCCAGCCAATGGCCGGTGCGATGCATGTAGAAGCGCGTGTAGGCGCCCGATTCGATCACGCCGTCGACGCTGCCCTTGAGCAGGCCGACATCGACCATACCCTGTGCCAGCACCCGCACGGCGGCATCGTGGGCTTCGTTCCACCGCGCACCGGGACGCGTGGCGGCCACGGCCGCGGCGTTGGCGGCCACCGTGATGTCGTACAGCGCTCGCTGCGGACCGGTGAAGCGGCCATTGGCCGGGAAGGTGCGGGTGATGTCGCCTGCATAGCCATCGACTTCGCAGCCGGCGTCGATGAGGACGAGGTCGCCGTCGCGCATGACCGTATCGCCCGCGCGGTAGTGCAGCACGCAGGCATTGGCGCCCGCCGCGACGATGGAACCGTAGGCCGGGAATTGCGCGCCCTGGTGGCGGAAGTGGTACAGCAGCTCGGCTTCGAGCTGGTATTCGTGCAGGCCGGGACGCGCGGCGCGCATGGCGCGAACGTGGGCCTCGGCCGAGATCTGCGCGGCGCGGCGCATGATCGCCAGCTCGGTGTCGTCCTTGACCAGGCGCATTTCGCCCAGCAGGGCGCGCAGGTCATGGATGCGCAAGGGGGCGACATCGCCCGCGCGGGTGTTGCGGCGGGCGGCGCCGATCCACTCGCGCAGCTTGGCGTCGACGGCCGGATCGGCGGCGGTGGGGGCGTACACGGCCGGCTGGTTGGCCAGCAGCTTGGGCAGACGTTCGTCGAGTTCTTCGATGGGATGGGCTTCGTCGAAACCGAAGCGTTCCGCCGCGGCACCGGGGCCGAAGCGATAGCCGTCCCAGATTTCGCGTTCGACGTTCTTGCTGCGGCAGAACAGGATGCTGCGCGGAGTGTCGCCTGCGACCAGCACCACCCAGGCTTCGGGCTCGGGGAAGGCGCTCAGGTAATAGAAGTCGCTGTCATGGCGGTACGGGAAGTCCGAGTCGCGGTTGCGCGCGACTTCAGGCGCCGTCGGCAGCACGGCCACGCCGCCGCCCTGTTCCTGCATGGCAGCGATCACGCGGGCGCGTCGCGCCACGAAGGGGGAAATGTCGTCGACCGGAATGCTCATGCGGAAATCTCTTGTGCGTTGGATTCAGGGGCAGCCCGTAGCTGCGCGTCGAGTTCGGCCAGGCGGGCAGGCGTGCCTACGTCCACCCAGATACCGTCGTGGCGTGCGCCCTGCACGCGGCCGCGCGTCATGGCCGCACGCAGCAGCGGCGCCAGACGGGCAGGCTCGCCAGGCGTCAGGTCACGGAACAGGGCCGGGCGGTACATGGCCGTGCCGGAGAACGTCAGGGCAGGGGCGGCGGGCTGGCGATCGGACACCCGCTGGCCGTCGAGCCGGAAGTCGCCCTCGGGGTGATGGGCGGGGTTGTCGACCAGCAGCAGCCAGGCGTCGTCATCGCCCAACCCGGCGGCGATGGCGGATGCCGCCTGTGGCGACCAGTCGGACCACACATCGCCATTGAGCACCAGGAACGGCGCATTGCTGCCGTCGTCGAGCAGCGGCAGCGCCTGGGCAATGCCGCCTGCCGTTTCCAGTGCCTGGCTTTCGGACGAATAACGGATACAAATTTTCCACCGGCTGCCGTCGCCCAGCGACTGTTCGATCTGCTGGCCCAGCCAGGCGTGGTTGATGACGACCTCGCGGATGCCGGCTGCCGCCAGTCGTTCGATGTGCCAGACGATCAGGGGCTTGCCGCCTGCGGGCAGCAGCGGCTTGGGGCAGGTGTCGGTGAGCGGACGCATCCGCTCGCCGCGCCCGGCCGCGAGGATCATCGCCCGCATCAGAAGGTGTAGCCGCTCTGGACCTGGTCGATGGTGTCGAGCAGGCGCAGCAGGGGCTTGAACGCACCGTAACGGCCCGCGACCTGGCGGACGTAGCCATTGACGCGCGGCATGTGCTGCAGATAGTTCGCCTTGCCGTCACGATGGTTGAGCCGGGCGAACACGCCCAGAATGCGCAGGTTGCGCTGCAGGCTCATCCACTCGTACTGGCGATGGAATTCGGCGAAGTCGGCATCGACCGGCAGCCCGGCGCGGCGCGCCATTTCCCAATAGCGGATGCCCCAGTCGAGCTGCTGGGTTTCGTCCCAGGTGAAGCGCGCATCGGTCAACAACGACGCCAGGTCATAGGTGATCGGACCGGCGACGGCGTCCTGGAAGTCGAGCACGCCCGGGTTTTGCAGACCGGCCGGGGCCACCATGAGGTTGGGAGAGTGGAAATCCCGGTGGACCAGCACCGTCGGTTGAGCGAGATTGCTGTCGATGAGCAGGTCGAACACGCGGCCCAGGTCGTTTTTCTGGGCGTCGGTCAGCTCGATGCCGCTGTGGCGGCCGACGTACCACTCGGGGAAAAGCGTCAGTTCGTCGGCCAGCCGGGCGCGGTCGTAACCCGCCAGGCCGGTGACGGCGCTATGCTGCATCCGCTGCAGGGCCTGCAGCGCGTCGAGATACATGGTGTGGATCTCGCTGGCGCTGGGGGATTCGTGCAGGCGTTCGTAATAGGTCTGGTTGCCCAGGTCGGACAGCAGCAGGAAACCTTGTGATACATCCTGCTCGACGATGTCGGGTACCGTCAGCCCGGCATCGCGCAGCAGGCCGGCGACGTGGATGAAGGGTGCGCAGTCTTCCTTGGCGGGCGGCGCGTCCATGACGACACGGGTACCGGCGGCGGCGTCGAGCCGGAAGTAGCGGCGGAAGCTGGCATCGCTGGAGGCGGGGCGCAGGGTGTCGGGTTGCAGGCCGTGTTCGGCAGGCAGGGCGGACAGCCAGGTGCGCAGAGCCGACAGACGGGAATCGGCGTCGGCCGGGGCCGATGCCGCAGGGGCGGAATTGATGGCGGACATGGCACCTATAATACCGACCGCCGCGGATTTTTTCGCCCCGGCACTTCCTGCGCATTCCCCCTTTTGTTCCCGCGGAACCTTCCGCGACTTCGGTAGATTCGCCCGTGCATTCGAAACGATGGTTCAGCCTGCTAGCCGCGATATGTCTGACCCCGGTCGCGCACGCCCAGACTGCATCGTCCGACGCCGACGGTGCGCTGCTCGTCCCTGGCCTGCGGCTCGCGCCCGGCCTGGGCAGTCAGCCGTCGTCGCCGAACGACGAGCGCACTTTCCTTGAAGCCGACGAGATCGACGGTGAAACCGATTCGAGCGTCAAGCTGCGCGGCAACGCCCAGTGGCGCCGCGCCGGCACCATTCTCAAAGGCGACCTGATCGATTACCGGGAAGTCCCCGACGAGCTGGAGGCCACCGGACGGGTGCGCCTGCTGCGCGACGGCAACCTGGTGACCGGTCCACGCCTGAAGCTCAACCTCAGCACTGGGCTGGGCGAGTTCGAGCAGCCCCTGTTCCACCTGGGCACCAACGGTGCCTACGCTCGCGCCGACACCATGCACTTCGTCGGCAGCCAGCAGGTGCGCCTGGACAAGGCTATCTACAGCGGCTGCCAGTGCGAACGCCCGTCGTGGGAACTGCGCGCCGACCGGATTGACCTCGACTACGAAAGCGGCGAGGGCATCGGCCGCAGCGCCGTGCTGTACTTCAAGGACTTCCCGATCCTGGCTGCGCCGGTGATGTCGTTCCCCATCGACGACCAGCGCAAGTCCGGCCTGCTGATGCCCACCGTCGGCGCCAACAGCAAGGGCGGCTTCGAAACCCTGACGCCGTACTACTTCAACATCGCGCCCAACCGCGATGCGACGCTGTATCCGCGCCTGATCTCGCGCCGCGGCATGCAGCTGGGCGGTGAATTCCGTTATCTGGAGCCGAACTACAACGGCGTGCTGCGCGGCGAGTACCTGCCCAACGACCAGCGCTACGGTGACGACCGGTACTTCTTCTCGACGCGCCACCAGCAGAACCTGGGCGGCGGTTTCGGCCTGGTCTGGAACTACGCACGGGCGTCGGACGATTCGTACTTCCGTGATTTCTCGTCGGCCGGCCTGGGCATGCCGTCGACGCTGACGCTGGAACAGTCGGCCACCGGCTTCTGGGGCAACGAATACTGGAACGCCTACGTTCGCGCGCTGAGCTACCAGACGCTGCAGGACCCGCTGGCGCCCATCATTCCGCCCTACGATCGCGCGCCCCAGCTTCACCTGGAAGGCGCCCGCTACGACGTCGGCGGTTTCGACTTCAAGCTGGAAGCCGACTTGTCGCGCTTCACGCACAACAGCCTGGTCGACGGCACGCGCGGCTACCTGTATCCGACCGTGGCCTTCCCGATCGTGCGCCCGGGCAGCTTCATCGTGCCCAAGTTCGGCGTGCACATGACCCGCTACGAGGTCGATCGCTTCCAGGGCGCGTCGTCGTTCCAGGACACCCGCACCGTGCCGATCTTCTCGGTCGACAGCGGTCTGGTGTTCGAGCGCGACACCACGGTGTATGGCGCTCCCGTCACGCAGACGCTGGAGCCGCGCCTGTACTACCTGCGCGTGCCGTATCGCAACCAGGACAACCTGCCGCTGTTCGACACCGACCTGGCCGACTTCAACTTCGCGCAGATCTTCTCCGAGAACCTGTTCTCGGGCTGGGACCGCATCGCCGACGCCAACCAGCTGACCGCCGCCCTGACCAGCCGCTGGCTGGACCCGGCGACCGGCTTCGAGCGTGCGCGCGTGACCGGCGCACAGCGCGTGTACTTCGACGACCAGCGGGTGTCGTTGCCGGGCCAGGAAGCCCGCCGCGACGGCCGATCCGACTTCCTGTTCTCGGTCTACGGCGCGCTGACGACCAGCCTGAGTGCCGAAGCGACGGTTCAATACAATACGCAGATCGACCGTCTGGCACGCACCATCCTGACCACGCGCTGGACGCCGCAGCGCCTGAGCACGGTCGCACTGTCGGTGCGTCAGCAGCGTCAGGCGCCCACCCGCCAGGCTCAAGAGCAGGTCGACCTGGCCGTGCAATGGCCGCTGTCGCGCCAGTGGTATGGCGTGGGCCGCATGGACTACTCGTTCGAAGACAGCCGCATCGTCGAAATGTTGGCCGGACTGGAGTACAAGAGCGACTGCTGCTGGGCGATCCGCGTGGTCGGACAGCGTTACGCCGTGGCAACGCGCGACGCCACGACCGCGCTGTATGTACAGCTGGAACTTAATGGCCTGGGGCGGATCGGAACGAGTCCCTTGTCCGCGCTGCGTCGCGGTATCCCGGGCTATGACACCATCAATCCGTCGGTTCCCCAGGGATCGACGTTCGAAAGGTACGAGTGATGCGTTCGACTAGTTTGTCCCCTTCCTCCCGCATTGGCGGGCGTGCTGCAGTCTCGGCGCTGATGCTGGCCTTGCTGGCGTCGGCCGCGTTGCCGGCGGGCGCCCAGGGCTTGCGCCTGCCCGGACAGGGAGGTGGGCCGAGCCTGGGTGGCATGCCGTCGACGGTCGACCCGCTGCAGGCGCCGCCGACGTCGTCGCCGCGTCCGTCGGCGCCGCTGACCGCGCCCGCACCGGCCATCAGCGCTCCGCCGTCGGCGGGCAGCAGCGCGTCGGGCCGGGTGTCCTTCGGCGACGAGATCATCGCGGTCGTCAACAGCGAAGCCATCACTCGCCTGGAACTCGAACGGCATGTGCAGGCCGCCCGCGTGATGCTGAGCCGGCAGAACATCGCCCAGCCGCCCGAGGATGTCCTGGCGCGCCAGGTGCTCGAACGCATGATCGTCGAACGCACGCAGTTGCAGGAAGCCGCCGACATGGGCATCCGCATCGACGATGCGCAACTCGACCGTGCCATCGGCCGCATCGCCGAACAGAACAAGGTCACGGTCTCGCAGATGCGTCAGCAGATCGAACGCGACGGCGTGCCGTTCGCGGAATACCGTGAAGACCTGCGTCGCAACATCCTGATGGTGCGGGCACGCGAGCGCGCCGTCGACAGCCAGGTCATCGTCAGCGAAGGCGAAGTCGATTCCGCCCTGCAAGACCAGGGGGGCGGCGCACAGGCTGGCCAGGTCGCCCAGCTCACGCTGGCCCAGATCCTGGTGCGCGTGCCGGAAGGCTCGTCGCCCGACCAGATCGCCGCCCTACGCGCCAAGGCTGAAGAGCTGCGCCGCCAGGCTGGTGGCGCCACCGATTTCGGTCCGCTTGCCGCATCGGCCTCGGATGGCGAAGAAGCGCTGCGTGGCGGTGACCTGGGCTCGCGTCCGGCCGACCGCTGGCCGCAGCTTTTCGTCGACGCCGTGGCCCCGCTCAACCCGGGCCAGGTCAGCGACGTGGTCCAGAGCGGCAACGGTTTCCACATCCTGAAGCTGGTCGAGCGCAAGCGCGGCACCGGCGCCACCGATCTGGCGCCGATGCCGGTGCAGCAGACGCACGCCCGCCACATCCTGATCCGCACCAGCGAGGTCGTGAGCGCCGAGCAGGCCGAACAGCGCCTGCAGGACATCCGCAACCGCATCGTCAACGGCGTGAGCTTCGCCGACATGGCGCGCCAGTATTCCAACGACGGCAGCGCCCCGCAGGGCGGCGACCTGGGTTGGGTGTCGCCGGGCGACACGGTGCCCGAGTTCGAGCGCGCCATGGATGCCCTGGCCCCTGGCGCGATCAGCCAGCCGGTCCAGTCGCCTTTCGGCTGGCACCTGATCACCGTGGAAGGACGCCGCACGCACGACGTGTCCAGCGAGCGTCAGCGCGTGGTGACGCGCCAGGCCCTGCGCGAGCGCAAGCTCGATCAGGCCTACGAAGACTGGGCGCGCATGCTGCGCGATCGCGCCTACGTCGAAATCCGTCTCGATCCGCCCGCAGGCGGCTGATATGGTCCGGCTCGCGCTGACCACGGGCGAGCCGGCAGGCGTCGGCCCCGAACTCGCTGCCGTCACGGCCCGCTGGTTCGCGGGCTGGTGCGCGGGCGAGCAGGCAGCCCCCGATGGAGGATGGCTGCGTCCAGGCGCGGGTGAGCACCTGCGACTCAGCCTGATCGGTGACGCCGGGCTGCTCGGCGAGCGTGGACTCGAGCCCGGCTTGCCGGGTGTGGAAGTTGAGCATGTACCGCTGCGCGCGCCATCGCGATGCGGCCGTCTTTGTGTCGACAACAGCGCCTACGTCATCGACACCCTCGACCGGGCGATCGCCATGGTCGGCAGCCGGCAGGCGCACGCCATCGTCACGGCACCGGTGCACAAAGGCGTGATCAACGAGGCCGGGCTGCCGTTTTCGGGCCACACCGAATACCTGCAGGAACGCGCGGGCGTGCCCCGTGTCGCCATGATGCTGGTCGGCGGCAGCCTGCGCGTCGCGCTGGCCACGACCCACCTGCCGCTGCGGGCAGTGCCGGATGCATTGACGCCAGCCCTGCTCGACGAAGTGCTGCGCATCCTCGATGCGGACCTGCGCAGCCGCTTCGGCCTCGGCCAGCCGCAGATCGCCGTGTGCGGACTCAATCCCCACGCAGGCGAGGGCGGCTACCTGGGCCGCGAAGAAATCGAGGTGATCGAACCGGTACTGGCTGCCTTGCGCCATGACGGGCTCGATGTGAAAGGACCGTTCCCGGCCGACACCTTGTTCGTCCCCGCCATCGTCGCGCCCTACGACGCGGTGCTGGCGATGTACCACGACCAGGGCCTGCCCGTGCTCAAGCACGCGAGCTTCGGGTTGGGCGTCAACATCACGCTCGGCCTGCCCTATGTCCGTACGTCCGTGGATCATGGCACCGCGCTCGATCTGGCTGGCACTGGCCATGCCGATCCCGGCAGCCTGCAACAGGCCATGGCCACTGCGGTCGCCATGGTCGATCCGTCTCTTGTGAGTTACGAATGAAACATCAGGCGCGCAAGCGCTTTGGCCAGCACTTCCTGGTCGACCAAAGTGTTCCCGAACGCATGGTGCGGGCCCTGGCCCCCCGGCGTGACGACATGGTCATCGAGATCGGCCCCGGCCTGTCGGCATTGACCGGTCCGCTGATGGAGCAGCTCGATCTGCTTCACGTCGTTGAAATCGACCGCGACCTGGCGGCACGCCTGCGCAAGCAGCATCCGCCGGAGCGGCTGGCCGTGACGGAAGCCGACGTGCTGACGGTGGACTTCCGCCAGTTCGGCGCACGCCAGCGCATCGTCGGCAACCTGCCCTACAACATCTCCAGCCCGCTGCTGTTCCATCTGCGCGAGGTGGCCGACCTGGTCTACGACCAGCACTTCATGCTGCAGCGCGAAGTGATCGACCGCATGATCGCCCAGCCCGGCGACAGCGATTACGGCCGCCTGTCGGTGGCGATGCAGGCACGCTACGACATGGAAAAGCTGTTCGACGTGCCGCCCGAGGCCTTCGACCCGCCCCCGCGCGTGATGTCGTCGATCATCCGCATGATCCCGCTGCCCGAAAGCCGTCCGCGCCCCCGCAGCGAAGTCGCGTTCGAGCAAACCGTGGCGCGTGCTTTTGCGCAGCGCCGCAAGATGCTGCGCCGGGGTCTGGGCGACTGGGCAGCAGACGTGCCCTGGGTCGAGTTGGGCATTGCCGATACTTCCCGTGCGGAAGAGCTGAACGTGGCGCAGTTCATCGCCTTGGCCGATGCCATGCACGCGGCAGGCCGCGCCGGCTGAAGCGTGCCCTGACCTTGCTGGTCGGGGCGTTTCGCCCGGAACGCCCAAGGACGTCTTCGCGCACCGCTGTGCCGCTCGGAGAACTGTGGTCCTGACATCGGTGCCTGTCGACGGCACGTGACGTGCACTGGCAAATCCGGGAACCGGCAACCGCGCGATCCAGCGGCAAAAGCGCCACCTCTGCTGTTCCATTGGCAATCGTGCCGGAATGCAGGTCGTGAATCGCGTTTGAACCACGACGGATTCCGAGGGCAGCGAAAGGTGGCATCCCACCACCGCCGCCTGCAGATGGCATGACAGTTGCATGATCCCAGCCCATTCATGGCCAACGGAGGCAAGCATGGGCAGGGACTGGGTCACCATCGCAGACGACGCCATCGCACAGATGATCGAACGGCCCCGGTTCGAATGCGAGATTCGGACAGGTCAGGCCGTCCCGAATACGGACGGGCCATTCGGACCGGCCACCGATGCAGTCAGCGGCCGACCGGCCCCGGCTGACGCCAGGCAGCCAGGGCGTCGCTTCAAGTTACCGGCTGCGACGGCGCCTGCCGCGTATGTACCAGCAGGGCCACTGCGAAAATTAGCGTGAGCAGCAGCACGATGGTGGGCGCGGGGGCCGTGTCGAAGTAGAAGCTCAGGTACACGCCCATCACCGAGCCCACCGTAGCCACCACGACCGCCACCAGCATCATCCGCCCGAAGGTGCGGGTCAGCAGGTAGGCGATGGCGCCCGGTGCGATCACCATGGCGATCGCCAGGATGATCCCCACGGCCTTCAGCGCCCCGACGATGGTCAGCGACAGGATGCACAGCAGTCCGTAATGCAGCAGGCGCACGCGCAGGCCCACCGTACGCGCCTGCACCGGATCGAAGGCATGCAGCATCAGGTCGCGCCATTTCAGCACGACGGCCAGCGTGACGAAGGCGGCGATGGCGCCCGTTTCGATCAGATCGCGGGCATTGACGCCCAGGATGTCACCGAACAGGATGTGGTCCAGGTGGATGTCGCTGCGGATCTGCGTGTACATCACCAGCCCCAGGCCGAACATGCCCGAGAACACCACGCCCATCACCGTGTCCTGCTTGATGCGGCTGTTTTCCTTCAGGTAGCCGGTGGACAGGGCGCACACCATGCCGGCGGCGAAGGCGCCCACCGCGAAGGGCAGGCCCAGCATGTACGCCAGCACCACGCCCGGAAACACGGCGTGCGAGATGGCGTCGCCCATCAGCGCCCAACCCTTGAGCACCAGGAAGCACGACAACAGTGCCGTGGGCACTGCCATCAAGGCCGCGATCAGCATGGCGTTGCGCATGAAGTCGACCTGGAACGGCATGGTCAGCAGATCGAGGCTCATGATGCCTCCTGCACGGCGCGCGCGGCACGACGGCGGGCGGCCAGCACACCATGTTTGGGCGCGAAGGCAAAGGCCAGCAGGAAAACCGTGGTCTGAAGCACCACGATGGTGCCGCCGGTCGCACCGTCCAGGAAGTAGCTGATGTACGCCCCCAGGAAGCTGGTGACGGCGCCGATCGCCACGCTGAGTGCCAACAGACGCGGGAAGCGATCGGTCAGCAGGTAGGCGGTCGCACCGGGCGTGACCACCATGGCGATCACCAGGAACGCACCCACGGTCATCATGGCCGCCACCGTGCAGGCCGACAGCAGCGTGAAGAACATGATCTTCAATGCCGTCGGATTCAGTCCGATGGTCCAGGCGTGGGTTTCGTCGAAGAAGGTGACCATCAGGTCACGCCATTTCACCAGCAACACCACCAGCGTGACGCCACCGATGATCGCCAGCTGCAGCGTGTCTTCCGGCGTGATCGCCAGGATGTTGCCCAGCACGATGGTCTGCACGTTCACCGAGGTGGGCGACAGCGACACCATGAACAGCCCCAGCCCGAAGAACGACGAGAAGATCAGGCCGATGACGGTGTCTTCCTTCAGCTTGGTGCGCCGGTTCAGGAACAACATGGTCGCCGCGGCCAAGGCCCCCGAGAAGAACGCGCCGATGGAGAACGACAGCCCCAGCATGTAGGCCCCCGCCACGCCGGGCACGATGGCGTGCGAGAGCGCGTCGCCGATCAGCGACCATCCCTTGAGCATGAGGTAGGCCGACAGGAAGGCACAGACGCCGCCCACCAGCGCCGACACCCACATGGCGTTGAGCATGTAGCCGTAGCCGAAAGGTTCGAGCAGGCTCATGGGGCGTCGTCCCGGTCGTTGTCCGACGCGCGCCGCCGTGGCGTGGCGACGTCGCCGTAGAACACCAGCGGACGTTCGTCGTCGGACATGATGCCCACGGTCTGCGCGTCGGCGGCACCGCTGCCGGCCACCATGAAGTGGCGCAGCACGCCGCCGAAGGTACGTTCGAGGTTTTCGCGCGTGAACACGGTCTGGGTCGGCCCGTAGGCCAGCACGGTGCGATTTAGCAGCACGGCGCGATCACAGAACTCGGGCACGCTGCCCAGGTTATGGGTCGACACCAGCATGACCCGGCCTTCGTCGCGCAGGCTGCCCAGCAGCAGGATGATGGCGTCCTCGGTGGTGACGTCGACGCCGGTGAAGGGCTCGTCGAGCAGGATCACCCGGGCGTCCTGCGCCAGCGCGCGCGCCAGGAAGACCCGTTTCTTCTGGCCGCCCGACAGTTCGCCGATCTGCCGCTCGCGGAAGGCGGTCATGCCGACCCGCTCCAGTGCCCGGTCCACCGCTTCGCGGTCGGCCGCGCGGGGACGGCGCAGCATGTTCATGTGGCCGTAACGGCCCATCATGACCACGTCTTCGACCAGCACCGGGAAGTTCCAGTCCACGTCCTCGCTCTGCGGGACGTAGGCGACCTGGTTCTGCCGCAGGGCGGTGCGAACCGGCTGGCCCAGGACCTGGATGCTGCCGGTCGCCGGCCGCGCAAAACCCATGATGGCCTTGAACAGTGTCGACTTGCCGCTGCCATTGACCCCGACCAGTGCCGTCACGCTGCCCGTGGGGGTGTCGAAGCTGGCGTCCTTCAAGGCTGCCAGCCCATTGCGATACACCACGGTCACGCCCTGGACCGTCAGGCCGCTGCCTGGCGCGCCCCAACCACGTTCGGAGCGGGCATTGGCGATCACGGCTGCAGTCCGTCGGCGATGGTGGTGCCGGTCACGCGCAGCAGGTCCAGGTAGGTGGGCACCGGACCATCGGGTTCGCTCAGGGAATCGACGTAGAGCACGCCGCCGTAGCGGGCGCCGGTTTCGCGCGCCACCTGCTGGGCCGGATCGGCGGAAATCGTGCTTTCGCTGAAGATGACGTCGACCTTGTTCGCCCGCATGGCATCGATGACTTTGCGAACCTGCTGCGGGGTGCCCTGCTGATCGGCGTTGATCGGCCACAGGTACAGCTCTTTCAGGCCGAAGTCTCGCGCCAGGTAGCTGAAGGCCCCTTCGCTGGTCACCAGCCAGCGCTTTTCCTGCGGCAGCGCGGCCAGGCGCGTGCGGATGGGGGCGATGGTCTCGGTGATGCGCTTCTTGTAGGCCTCGGCATTGGCGCGATAGGTTTGCGCATTGGCCGGATCGTGTTCGACGAAGGCGTCACGCACATTGTCGACGTAGCGAAGCGCCTCGGTCGGCGACATCCAGGCATGTGGGTTGGGCTTGCCGGCGTAGGGGCCGCCACCGATTTCCATGGGCGTCACGCCCTTGGACACCACGGCCTGCGGCACGTCCTTCAGGCGGGTGAAGAAGCGCTCGAACCACAGCTCCAGGTTCAGGCCGTTCCACAGCACGAGCTTGGCATCCTGCGCCTTGAGGATGTCGCGCGGGGTCGGCTGGTAGTTGTGGATCTCGGCGCCGGGACGGGTGATCGACTCGACGATGGCGGCATCGCCAGCAACGTTCTTGGCGATGTCGGCAATCACGGTGAAGGTCGTGACAGCCTTGAATTTCGGGGCAGCGAATGCGGGGACGGCAGTAACACCGAGCAGCGCACCGGCGGCAAGGCCGGTAACGAGACTGCGGCGGGTCGGGTCGATCATGCAAGGGCTCCAGGGTTGGGGGCGCGTCAGAGGGTCATGCTGCGCGGACGTCCTCGCCAGCGGAACCGATCGCCATGGTAAGCGGCGATTCCCCGGTTTGTTCGGCACGTAGCAGCAGTCGACAGATGTCGGCATGACAGAGCTCGGGCCGCAGTTCGGCCAGCATGCCCACGCGCATCCAGTGCTCAGCCTGCGAATTGATCGAGCGGCTGAACGCCTGGCTGGCGTTGCGCAGGTTCTCGTGCATCAGGTCGGAAATCTTGACGATGCCCATGGCGGCCTCCGAAATATATGAACCGTATACGATCCATATAATAGCGGGATCCGCGTGTCAGGCAAGCTGCGCGAAGCGAACTTCCGTCAGCAAGCGCTGCGCCCAGCGCATCAGCCGAAGAACCAGTAGCACACCGAGATGGCCGCCACCACGCCCGCCAGGTCGGCGAACAGCGCGCAGCCCACGGCATGGCGGGCGCGCTGGATGCCTACCGCGCCGAAGTACACGGCCAGCACGTAGAACGTGGTTTCCGTGCTGCCCTGGATGACCGCCGACACCAGGGCGGGGAAGCTGTCCACGCCGAAGTTCTGCATGGTCTCGATCATCATGGCGCGCGCGGCGCTGCCCGAGAACGGCTTGACCAGGGCGGTCGGCAGGGCATCGATGAAGCGGGTGTCCAGGCCGATGCCCGCCACTATCCAGCGGATCGCGTCCAGCAGCATGTCCAGCGCGCCCGAGGCCCGCAGCACGCCCACGGCGCAAAGCATCGCCACCAAATAGGGCAGCAGGTCGCGGGCGATGTTGAAGCCCTCGCGCGCGCCTTCGACGAAGCAATCGTAGACCGGCACCTTGCGCCAGGCCCCCACCACCAGGAAGGCCAGGATCAGGCCGAACAGGGTCAGGTTGCCCATCAGGGACGACACGCTGGCAATGGCCGCCGCCGACAGGCCGGCCAGCGTCGCCATGCCCAGTCCCAGCACCAGCGCGGTGCCCCCTAGCCACAGCAGCACCACCGGGTCCCACAGGCGCAGCCGCTGCACCAGGGCGACGCTCAGCAGCCCTGCCAGCGTCGAAGCGCTGGTCGCCAGCAGGATCGGCAGGAAGACCATCGTCGGGTCGGCTGCGCCTTGCTGTGCGCGGAACATGAAGATGGTGATCGGCAGCAGCGTCAGCGACGAGGCATTGAGCACCAGGAACAGGATCTGGGCATTGGTGGCCGTGCCCGGACGCGGGTTGAGCGTCTCCAGCTCGCGCATGGCGCGCAGGCCGATCGGCGTGGCGGCATTGTCCAGGCCCAGGCCGTTGGCGGCGAAGTTCAGCGTGATCAGTCCGATGGCCGGATGCCCGGCCGGCACTTCCGGCATCAGGCGGCGAAACAGGGGGCCGAGCAGGCGGGCCAGCACGTCGACCATGCCGGCCTTCTCGGCGATGCGCAGGAAGCCCAGCCACAGGGTCATGGTCCCGAACAGCAGGATCATCAGCTCGACCGAGAGCTTGGCCATCGCGAACAGGCTTTGCACCAGTTCCGCAAACACCATCGGATCGCCGCCGATCAGCCAGCGCCCACCGGCCGCCAGGGCGGACACCAGAAAGAAGGCCAGCCAAAGGTAATTCAACATGCCGCGCAACCCTGCCTACGTGAGGCAAGGACGTTAACAGACTGGCCGAGTGACTGCTGGAGGCCGTCAGCGTTTCCAGCTGGATTGATCGTTGGGAAGTTGCCCGTACGGATCATTGACCGTTATGGCGTTTCCGTTCGTAAGCCTGTTGGTGAACACCACGACGTTGGTGCCCCCGTCATTCGCCTGGCTGGGGAACAGAATGCCTGTACAGCCCTGGGCCAGAACCAAGTCGCTCAGTACCCAAGTGGGGGGTTCGATGTGCAGCTCGAACTTCAGATGGCGCCAGTCTTCTCGCCAGTCATGCCACAGCTCGTCCCAGGGTTCGCCATGGTGGAGTTGACGCAGATCGACCAGCCTGTACAAGGTAACGGTGTACGAGCACATCGTGCATGGCGGCAGAAAGGGCGACGTCTGCTGGTACTCGCGCAAGGCAGTCACTTCTTCCATGGACAGATACAGTGCTTCGACACCTTCGCGGTTGAAGCGTCCGCCCTTGGACGCAGCGCCGGCACCGCTGATGGGCCGGCTGGCCCACTGAGGAGCATGTGCGCGAAACAAGGTACTGCCAGGCGGTAGATCGCAGAGAATCATCCCGTGAATCCTGCGCTGATCGATTCCAGGTAGTCGACCGCGTCCTCGGTGCGTCCTTCCTGCACCAACTGAAGCAGGGTCTTGTGACGAAATGCCGGGATGGGCTCGTTCTTGACCATGAAGAAGGCACGCGCGGTATCCGGCTGCACTGCCGTGGCTGCCGATAGCACTCGCACCAGGTCACGCAGGGCGGACTGGAGTCGCGGAGATTCGGGATGGGTGCGTAATGTGTTTCTGTGCACGCCCGCGAGCGCGGCCAGGTCCTGGTGCTGCAGCCCCAGGACATCAGCAACATTGGCAGCGGAAAAACGGGAGGTGCCGACCTCGCGCACCGATTCGAGCAAGTCTGCAAAAGCGGTAGAAGACATCGGGCGCCTCCAAAAGGTTAATGCACATTTTATGCATGGTTAATGCATGGCGCCAGCCTTAGCTTCGAGATGCCTCGCTGGGAAGTATCGCGCCTGGCATGACAATCACGCATGGACCGTGCTGCGCGTTTTCATCGACTGTCTGCTGGACAGCGACTCGCCCCAGGCGATCGAGTCAGCCGTTATTCCGCCAGATACGCCTTGGCCCCTTCGGCGATGATCTGTTCCTCGCTCAGCGAGCGGTGCCAGTGCGAGTACAGCACCTGCCTGTCACGCGGCAGCCCTACCTCGTGCTTGAGCATGCGGTGGATGTCGCGGAAGGCCTTGTGTTCGCAGCCGCCCCAGAAGAAGGCCTGGCCGAGATCGGCGGGCCAGGCGACGGTGCGGACGGCATCGGGCAGCAGTGTGGTGCTGCCCGGGGCCGCGCCGTGTCGGTGCAGCCAGTGCACGGTCACGCCAGGTGGATGGACAAGTGCTTGCTGTTCGGACGGCCCGGCGATCTCGATGAAGGCCACGCCCCGCGCATGTCCGTCCATTGTCTCCAGCATGCGTGCGATGCCCGGCAGGCCGGTTTCGTCTCCGGCCAGCACGTAGAACGCCGCGGGCTTGGGGCCGTTGGCGGCGGGGCCGACGATGCCCACCACGTCGCCAGCCCTGGCCGCACGGGCCCATCGCGTGGCTGGCCCGGCGTCGGGGTGCAGGGCGAAGTCGATGGTCAGTTCGCCCCGGGCGGCGTCGATGCTGCGAATGGTGTAGACGCGGGTGTCCAGTTTGCGCTGACCGGCCCAGACGATGTGGCCGCGATCGTCCAGGGTGGGCCATTGCGGTTCCACCGTATCGCGGGGCTGGAAGATCAACCGGCAATGCAACTGGTCGGGTCGGTCGAACCGACCCAGATCCTCGCCGCCGAACACGATGCGCCGCATACAGGGCGTCAGCGCCGTCGCGTCCTTCACGTGCAGGATGCGCAGGTCCGCCAGGGGCGTGCGTCCCACCTCGTCGCCGGTCCAGACGATGTCGAGTTTTTCGCTGGCGGCAATGAACGACACGGGGCCGACCAGGGTGTGCTTGAGCCTGTTGAGGGCATGCACGTCGTCGGTTTCCACGGCCAGATGAAGTTCGCCCGGCCGTGCTGCCACCGTGGCTCGGCCGAAGGGCGTCAGGATGTCGTAGTGATCGGATCGGGCGACCACCGTGATGTCGTGGGTCGCGATCGACGCGAGGATCGGGTCGAGGAACCGGTCCAGCGTCGGGAAGGCGATCTGCGCGGTGGCCCGGTAGATGCGCCGGGGTGGTGGGGCCGCGGACATGTTCATTCCTTCAGTGATACCCAGAGCGGACCGGGTATGGGTTCGCCTGGAAAGCGTGCGTTGAGGTCGGCCAGCGTGGCGGCCGGGTCGAGGTCGGCACATCGGTCGGGATGCAGCCACTTCGCTGCCAGTTCGACGAACAGGATGTTCAGTGGCGGCACGGCGATCAGCCCGGTCCAGATGCCGTGCACGCGTCGTTGGCGGACACTGGCAAGCTCTGCGAAACCGGTTCGCCTGGTCAGACGGGCCAGCCCTTCGCGGCCGGCGGCGGTGTCCAGCCCGGGGCCGATGCCGGGCCGGCCGCCGACCGCCCATCCGCCGCCTGATGCGATGTACACCGCGTGCGGCGTCGACAGCAGGGTTTCGATCGGCAGCTTCTGGAACCACGGGGCGGTGATGCCGGGCAGGGTCTGGCCGCCTGCCAAGGCAAGCAGCTCGCCCCACACCTGCCTGCCGGCTGCCCAGCAGCAGTCGTCGGTGGTGGACTGCAACTCCAGGTAGGTCGTGACCGGTGCCGCGCCTGCCAGACGTGCCTGTACACGGGCCAGTCGGTCGTCGATGAACCGGCCGAGTTCCGTTGCCCGCTCGGCTGCTCCCAGTACCTCGCCCCACATGCGGATGAATCGGTGCAGGTCGGCCACGGCATCGTGCGCATTGCCGCCTGCCGCATTACTGGACACATCGCTGAAGATCACCGGAATACCCAGGCGCATCAGCCGCTGGATCAGCAGGTCGTCGGGGCCGTGTGGCGCCATGTGCAGATTGGCCACCACCAGGTCTGGCGCCAGGCTGATGAGTCCCTCTTGCGACAGGGTGTCCGGCGTCTGCTTGCCGACGACCTTGATCTGCCTGGCGTAACGCGCCTGCAGCAAGCCGCTGTCGATCCTGTCAGCCGCCGCCCAGCCCACCACCAGCGAGGCCGGGTCCGGATGCAGCATGGCCATGCTGACGATGTCCCGGGCTTCCAGCAGCACGATGCGACGGGGCGCAGCGGCCAGTTGCACGGTTCGGCCAGCCATGTCGGTGATGGTCAGGGCGGCCGTGCGGACAGCGCCCGAGGGCCGGCCCGGAGTGGGGCCGCTGGCGCGGGCAGGCAGTGCTGGCGCCAGGCTTGCCAGCAAGAGCGCCCCGCACAGGTTGCGGCGGTTCGTCGACGTGGTGGCAGTCACTGCGTTCACCACCGGTAGCGCATGCCAGCCAGGATCTGGCGACCGTTGCCGTACTGGCAATAGAAGCCCGAGCTGCAGCTGGAGTAGTAGGTCTTGTCCAGGAGGTTGGTGAAGTTCAGCGTGCCCTCCAGTCCCTTCAGGTTCGGATTGCGGGCGCCGAAGTCATAGCGCAGTGCCGCATCCAGCAGCGAGTAGCCGTCGGCCTTCACCGTGTTGGGGCTGTCCGCGTAGCTGGCGCCCACGACCCGCACACCGCCACCGATGCTCAGGCCGTCCAGGGCGCCGGTCCTGAAGGCGTAGTTCGCCCACACCGATCCGAAGTGGGCCGGCACCGCCTGGGGACGCTTGCCTGCGTTGGCGGCGACGGCGGTTTCGGTGACCTTGGTGTCCAGCAAGGTCAGGGCGGCGATCAGTTCGATATTGCGGGTCACCTGGCCCCGGGCTTCGAACTCGATGCCGCGCGAGCGAATCTCGCCTTCCTGCACGTTGAAGCCGATGAGGTCCGGCACCAGTGCGTCCTTCTGGCGGATGTCGAAAGCCGACACGGTGAACAAGGCATCGGTGCCCGGCGGCTGGTACTTCACGCCGACTTCGTTCTGCCGCGCCTTGCTGGGTACGAAGGGCGTGCCGCTGGCATCGACGCCGATGGTGGGTTCGAACGAGGTCGAATGGCTGGCATACGGCGCCAGGCCGTTGTCGAACAGGTAGAGCAGGCCGGCGCGGTAGCTGGTGGCGCTGCTGGACTGATCGCTGGACGTTCGGGCCAGGCGGTTGTCGGTGTCCTGTTCGGTGCGGTCATGGCGCACGCCGAGCACGGCTCGCCATCCACCCAGGCTGAGCTGGTCCTGGACGTAGACGCCGGTCTGCCGCAGCGTCTGCCCGCTGTCGATGATGGTCGCCAGCGCGCCGACGGGCTGGCCGTACTGCGGGTTGCGCACATCGAGCGACGGCGCACCGCCATACCGGTATTCCCAGTCGCTGCGCGAATGCTGGTAGTCCAGACCGGCGAGCAGCGTGTGCTGCACGCCGCCAGTGTCGAAACCGAATTCGGCCTGATGATCCATCGACAGGCCGCCTGCGTCCTCGATGGAATGCAGCGCCTGACGGGGAATGAGGCCGGTGGGAAGCAGCGGGCCTGCCATCTGCAATGACTTGAAGTCCGTGTCGACCCGCGAGTAGCGCAGGTTGGAGCGCAGCGTCAGGGCGTTGTTGACGCGATGTTCGAGGCGATAGCCGATGCCGGCCTGCTCTCGTTCGAAGGCATCGAAGTCCGGGTCGCCGATATTGAGCCTGCGGCCCAGCGAGGCGTGGTATTCCCCCGCCAGGAAGCGCGGATACAGCGAGTTGAAATAGCCGCCTTCCGGGTCGTTCTGGTAGTAGGCCGACAGGGTCAGGGTGGTGTCCGCATTGGGGCGCCACGTCAGCGACGGCGCCACGCCGATCCGCTCTTCATCGACATCGTCGTAGCGCGTGCCGGCACGCCGGCCGATCAGGCTGACGCCGTACTGCAGGCTGCCGTCTTCGGCCAGCGTGCCCGTCGAATGCAATCCGCCCTGGATGCGTCCGTCGGCACCGGCCTCCAGGCGCACTTCATTGAAGGGCTGGGCAGAAGGCATGCGGCTGATCTGATTGACCATGCCGCCCGGGCTGATCTGCCCGTAGAGCAGGGCGGAGGGGCCCTTCAGCACATCGATGCGATCCAGCAGGTAGGGGTCGATGGATGTCTGTGCGAATGCCTGTCCGCGCGGCAGCTTCAGGCCGTCCAGATAGTTCGCGTAGCTGGTGGCCGTGCCGAAGGCGCCGAAGCCGCGCAGGAACACCGAGTCGTAGCGGGCGTTGGTGTCGCGATCGGACAGGACGCCTGCCGTATAGCGAAGCGCCTCGCCGACGGTCTGCGGGTTCTGATCGTCCAGCTGCTTGCGCGTGATGGTCGTGACCGACTGCGGCGTTTCGACTGCCGAGGCATCGGTCTTGGTCGCCGACCTCATGTTCTTCGACAGCACCTGATCGCTGGTGCTGGTCGGCGCCGCTACGCGCCCCTCCACCACGATGGTTTCCTGCCGCATGACCCGCTCTTGCGCGATTGCCTGGCCGGTCAATGCCAGCAGCCCCGTCGTCGTGCCCAGCACGACGACCCTGCGCGAAACCATCCCCATCTTGCTATCCCTTTTTCGATCTTAACGAAACGCATTCTCGATTGAAAAATATCAAAACGGGACGCAATCGTCCAGTAATTTCAGGTGTTGGATTTTGGCTCGCTGTTCACAATCGGTTTTAATGGGACGGTTTCGTTTGGTTGTGGGCGGGCAGTCCGCCCGGGGATTCAAGGCAGACAGATGACGTCGCAGCACGTTGAAGAAAAAAAGCCCGCGCGTGGCACCGCGCCCGTGGCAACGAAGTCCCGGGGCGGACGGCCGTCGAAGCAGGAAGTCGAGGTGTTGAACCGCCGCATCCTGGACACGGCGGCCGGGTTGTTCGCGGCGCAGGGCTTCGCCGCCACCTCGATGGAGCAGGTCGCCGCAGCCTGTCAGGCCGGCAAGGACACGATCTACCGTCGTTATCCGTCAAAGGCAGCGCTGTTCACCGCCTTGATGGACGGCCTGCTTTCACAGGTGATGGGCGAGCTGGATACCTTGTTGCAGGCAAGCGGCACGCCGGTGGAGCGGCTGCAGCGCTGCGCCCGCGCACTGCTGGCGATCAATCTGCGTCCGCAGATGGTCGCGCTGAATCGGGTGGCGCTGGGAGAGGCGGTGATAGCGGGCGGGGTACGTCCCACGCCGTCGGAACAGGATCCGGTGATGAAGCTGCTGACGAACCTGGTGGCGCAGGCGCAGGCCGATGGCGTGCTGGCCGGGGAGGATGCGTTCTTCGTCGCGGAGCAACTGCTCTACGCCACGTCGATCAAGCCGCTGATCTCGACCATGCTGGGCGAGGGCCGCTTTGCCGATTCCGCGGACGAATCGCGGTACTTCGATCAGGCGTGGCGGCTGTTCCTTCAAGGGGCGGCGTCCTGTTCCTCACGCCCGCCCCCCACTACCTGATCTGGCTCAGGCCGACTGCGGGCCGTCGTTGCCGGACTTCTTCTGGATGAACTCGATCTTGTAGCCATCGGGATCTTCGACGAAGGCGATCACGGTGGTGCCGTGCTTCATCGGGCCTGCTTCGCGCACGACGTTGCCGCCGCGTTCCTTCACCCGCGCACAGGCGTCGTAGGCATCGTCGACTTCCAGGGCGATGTGACCGTATCCGCTGCCCAGGTCGTACTTGTCGGTGTCCCAGTTGTGGGTCAGCTCGATGACCGCGCCTTCGGACTCTTCCTGGTAGCCGACGAAGGCCAGGGTGAAGCGGCCCGAGGGGTAGTCCTGCTGGCGCAGCACGCGCATGCCGAGCACGTCGGTGTAGAAGGCGATGGATTTCTTCAGGTCGCCCACGCGCAGCATGGTGTGGAGAAGTCTCATTGGTGTTCCTCGAACGAAATAGGGACGGTGAAAAGTCTAGTCGAAGCGGGGCAGCGACGTCGGGTCATGCTTGCGCAGCACATCACGCGCCTGCTCGTAGCCGGGCATCAGTTGCGCCACTTCGGCCCAGAAATCGGGGCTGTGGTTCATCTCGCGCAGGTGCGCGAGTTCATGGGCAATAACGTAGTCGATCACGCTGGGCGGGAAATGCATCAGGCGCCAGCTGAGCATGATGTTGCCCGCGCTGCTGCACGATCCCCAGCGCGTGGTCGCGGACGACAGCCGCCAGCGATTGATGCGCAGGCCGGTGCGCACCAGGAAATCGTCGAGCCGTTCGCCGATCACGCGCCTGGCCTGTGCCTGCAGCCACACCAGTACCGAGTCGCGCACGCGCGCGGCGTCGGCATCGGCGGGCAGGGCTACCCACAGCGTGTCGCCGTCCAGCGGGTCGGCACTGCTCGGCCCGGTGGGGCGTTGCGCGTCCAGGCGCAGCACCAGGCGGCGGCCCAGGTAGGGGAAGCGGCCGCCATCTTCCCAGCGCGTGTCCGACATCGCCAGTCGTGCCCGGCGCTCTTGCCAGAGCGACAGCTTGGACAGGATCCACGGTGCCTTCTCAGTGACGGCCGCGTCGATGGCACCCATCAGCACCCAGCTTGGCGCAGTGACGCGCAGACCTTCGTCGCCGATCACGAACCCGATGCTGCGGCGCCGTGAGCGTTGCAGGACGAAGCCGATGCGCTGATCGCCCACCTGCACGGTGCGCCAGCGCGCGCCGGGCGGCAGCGCCGCGGGAGGTGTGCCGATCTGGTGAGTCGGCAGCAAGGGGGCAGGGGCACTGGTGCCCGGTGTGAATGCGGTCGTGCGCGGCGTCGGGGCGACAGGCGCGTGACCGGTGTCAGGCCTGCCGGCATCCTGCTGCTGACCTGCGACCGCTCGATCTTCATCGGGCGGCACGACCGGGTCGAATTCGAATCCCAGCTGGGACGCGTGCGCGTCCTCGCGTCGGCCCATGCGTTCAGCCCTGGACGGTGTCGGCATCCGACACGGGCGGAGCGTTGCGATAACGCTTGGGGCTGATGACGCGCATTTCGCCTTCGATCCATTCCTGCACGCGGCGTGTCAGCACGTCGGGCGCCTGACCGGCCGTTTCGATCGGCGGGCCGATCGAAACCGTGATCAGGCCCGGCTTCTTCAGGAAGGAATTGCGCGGCCAGCACTCGCCGGCGTTGTGGGCGATGGGCACGATCACGGCGTCGGTGCGCGACGCAAAGCGTGCACCGCCGCTCTTGTACTTGCCGGCCTTGCCGACGGCGACCCGGGTGCCTTCCGGGAACATGATGACCCAGCGGCCGTTGTCGAGCTGCTGGCGGCCCTTGCTGACCGTCTGCTCGAACGCATCCGACCCGCGCGAGCGGTCGATGGCGATCATGCGCAGCAACGCCAGGCCCCAGCCGAAGAACGGCACCCAGTTCAGTTCGCGCTTGTAGACGAAGCAGATTTCCTGCGGCAGCCAGGCGGCCAGGAACATGGTTTCCCAGGCCGACTGGTGCTTGGGCATGATCACCGCGCGGCCCTTGGGCAGGTTCTCCCAACCCTTGATCTGCCAGCGAATGCCGCAGATCACGCGCGCGCCATGCACGCACAGCCGGGGCCAGGCCACGGTGAGCTGGTAACGCCAGCGCAGCGGCAGCGGGGCGGCCAGGACGCACAGAATGGCGAACACCATGACGGTGGACACCATGAAGATCGTAAAGATAAGAGAGCGCAGCCAGATCATCAGGTGGGGGAATCGAGTGAAAGCAGGGTATCGGCGACCGCATTGAGGTCGGCGCATACGTGCGTGCCCGCCGGCAGCTTGCCGGCAGTCAGGGTCTTGGGGCCGTTGCCGGTAAGCACCAGCCACGTCTGGCAACCGGCAGCAGCCGCGGCTTCCAGGTCGCGCGCCGAATCACCCACCGCATGGGTTTGCGTCAGTTCGATGTCGAAGCGCTGTCCGATGTCCTGGAACATGCCGGGCTTGGGCTTGCGGCAATTGCAGCCCTCATCGGGGGCATGCGGGCAGATGAAGATGCCGTCGACGCTGCCGCCCACCCGCGCCAGTTCGGCGCGCATGCGGGCATGGATGGCGTTGAGCGTGGACATGTCGAACAGTCCACGGCCGACGCCCGACTGGTTGGTCGCGATGACCACGCGCCAGCCTGCCCGGTTGAACCGGGCAATGGCCTCCAGCGCGCCGGGCAGGGCGACCCATTCCTCCGGGCGTTTGATGAATGCCTCGCTGTCGTGGTTGATGGTGCCGTCACGATCGAGGATGAGGAACTTCAAGCGTTCCTGGGCAGATGTCGGCATCTCAGCATGCCTCCCGGAAGATGAGATGCCGCATGCTCAAGTGGCCAGGCGGGCCAGGTCGGCGACGCGGTTCATCATGCGATGCAGCGCAGCCAGCAGGGCCAGGCGATTGCGTCGCACGGCCGGGTCTTCCGCCATCACCATCACATCGGCGAAGAAGGCATCGACCGGCTCGCGGGCGGCTGCCAGCACCGTCAGTGCGCCGGTGAAGTCGCCTGCGGCGAAGCGTTCGTCGGCTTGCGGACGCAGGGTCTGGATCGCCTGGGCCAGCGCGCGCTCGGCCGGGTCGGTCAGGGCGGCGTCATCGAC
>JAAIGF010296056.1_pt1 | contig 46191 bp, 38 predicted proteins | sample 6487441 | NCBI WGS metagenome assembly JAAIGF01 (sample SAMN13974129, study PRJNA590717) | phyllosphere metagenome | biome: pepper field; feature: multiple bacterial spot infested pepper fields; material: pepper leaves; isolation source: leaves from pepper fields | host: Capsicum annuum ...
GAACCACCTGATCCCATCCCGAACTCAGCAGTGAAACGATGCATCGCCGATGGTAGTGTGGGGTTTCCCCATGTGAGAGTAGGTCATCGTCAAGATTCAATTCCGAAACCCCTATCTGCACACGCAGGTAGGGGTTTTGTATTTCCGGGCTCCGGTGACAGTGAAGTCGCCAGCAAGCTGCCTCCCACGGTCCTGACTGCTGAACGCCTAAGAAGCCGAGATCGAAGTTCGCGTCTGGCGAATATCACGTGAAGGTGGTGCGCCGAAGCGGCGTGCGTACTCGCGACTGAACTGCGAAACGCTTTCATAGCCCACACGCAATGCTGCCGTATTGGCGTCCAGTCGCTCCGTCAGCATCAGGCTGCGTGCCGCATGCAGGCGCAGTGTCTTCTGATACTGCAAGGGGCTGGTCCCAGTGAGTTGCCGGAAGTTATGGTGCAGAGTCGAGCCAGCCATCCCTGCAATCTCCGCGAGTTCAGCAATGCGCAAAGGCTTGGCATAGTTGCGCTTGAGCCAGTCGATTACTCTCACGATTCCCCGTGAGCGATACCCTTCCCGTACGATCCAGCGCAGCCAGTCCCCAGCTTCACTGAGAAGCAGCCGAAGGCAGACCTCGCGCTTGACCAGCTCTGCCATGAGCGGAATCTCCTGAGGTCGATCCAGCAAGCCCACCAGACGATTGAATACATCGATCAGCTCATCCGATGCTTGCCCGGCGGCGTAGCAACGAGTCGGATTGGTGCTGCCGTCGACCACGGGCATGCTTTGAACAACATCGTGAAGAATCGCCATATCGAGTTTCAATACCACCGAGAGGTAAGGACGCTCGGCACTGGCCTGGATGACTTTTGCTGTGGTGGGGATATCAATCGAGGTGACGAAAAAGCTACCTGGCTCTGACAACAATTCTTCATGACCGAATACGGTGTGCTTGGTGCCTTGAACAATCAGCGCCATACAGGGCTCGTAGACGCAATAGGTCGGTAATCCAGGAGCCTCCATGCGATAGAAGGTCAGGCCCTTTATGGCGCTGGGGTTAGCCTCGTCACTGCAATGAGCCAGTACCCGTGAGGTAAGTCGCTTTAAACCATCGTCTTCCCGGCCAGGATTAGGAGTGGACAACGCCAACGATCGATTCATGAACCTGACCCTGCAAGGACTGAGATTGCAGTGTGCTCAGAAGAGGTCATCCGCTCAAGTGTGTCGGCAGGATTGTGCAAAAAGAGCATCGGATTGTGATCACACCCTTCAAAAACCCTCGACTATCTTGAGGCTCTTCCTGATGTTCCCCCACGATATTGAGCAAGGAATCTGTGATGGATCGGCGCGATTTTCTCAGGCTTTCGGCAGGCGGCGCACTGGCGGCCACATTGCTGCCCATGGCAGGTAATGCCCAGACATTGACCAGCGTGCCATCGGGTGAGAGGGGCAGCGTGTTGCCGACTCGTGGTAATGTGGTGCGCACGGCGCTGCAGACAAACCCGGCCCACCACAACCTTCGTTACATGACACCTTACCGCTTCGGCATGGGAGGGACGCAAATCGGTAATATCTTTGCCCCCATCAGCGATGAGCAGGCGGCAGCTGTCTTGCAGTCGGCCTGGGATTCGGGTGTGCGACTGTTTGATACATCTCCCTTCTATGGATTCGGCCTCAGCGAATATCGTCTCGGACGTTTCCTGCATAACCGAAACCCGGACGACTATGTCATTTCCACCAAGGTTGGGCGCGTGTTCAAGGCCGCCGGCAAGCCCATTGGCGATCGCTCGATCTGGACCTCCCCGGCACCTTTTGAATACCACTATGACTACACCGCTGCTGGAGCCAGACGCTCTGTCGAAGATAGTCTGCAAAGGCTTGGCCTGGCGCGCATAGATGTGGTTTACATCCACGACCTTTCGCCGGACAACACGGAGTTGCAAGGCGGCTGGGAAGCGGCCTATGAGATTGCTCGTACGGGAGCCATGCGCGAACTGGAAAAAATGCGCGAAGAGGGGCTGATAAAAGCCTGGGGATTCGGAATCAACCGGCCCGATGCAGCCGTTCGCGCTGTGGAGCATGACGATCCTGTACCGGACATCGTCTTGCTGGCTTGTCAGTATTCGATCATCGATCACCAACAGGCGCTTGACCGGACCCTGCCCGCATTGGCCAAAAAAGGCACAAGCGTGGTTGTCGGGACTCCACTCAATGACGGTTTCCTGGGAGGCGGTCGGCGTTTCAACTTTTCAACCGAATTGCCGCCGTTTGCTGTCGAACGTCGTACCAGGCTGGCTGCCATAGCCAATCGTCATGGCATCGACATGCGCACTGCCGCCTTGCAGTTTGCTGCCGCGCATCCGCTGGTGTCAGCCATCGTGCCCGGATCCCGTGTACCGGGACAGATCGCCAGCAATGCCCAGTCCATGAAAGTGGCCATCCCGGCTGACTTCTGGGCCGAGCTCAAGCATGAACGCCTTATTGCCGGGCATGCCCCGGTTCCGACCTGATACGGCTTTCCAGCCTCAGTTCTGAAACGCCGTCATTTCCTGCAACAGCAGCGTCATGAGCCGGCTGGCACCGACACTGAGCTGACGCCCCAGTCGGCTTATCAGGTGCGTCTGAGGGCTGCTGAACACTTCATGCTGCAAGGGCAGGGCCAGCAGTTTTCCGGCTTTCATTTCCTCTTCGATCACGAAGGTAGGCAGCAGCGTGACGCCGCCATGCATGGCGAAGTGCTTGAGCATGGAAAAGGTGTTGCATGTCAGCACCGGTTTCACTGAAACGCCCAGTTGATGCTCGGCCTGCAGCAGAATCTGGCGGATGCCATAGGACACGCTCGGCAAAGCCAGTTGATAACGATCCAGGCCCTTGAGTTCGAGAGGGCCTTTTTCCTGAGCCAGTGGATGGTTCGGGCCGGTCACCACACAGACCGGTTGCTTCTGATGAGCGTGCGAGCGGATTTTCGGGTCGGCAGCCGGATTGAAGACCAGACCGATATGCGCCTCATCTTCCACCACCTGACGGATCACTTCGTTGCTGCCACAGACATTCACGATCAGTTCTATCCTGGGATAGAGCGCCGAGAACTTGGCCAGCGGCTGCGCCAGGCTTTCCAGAAAACCTTCCCCCGACACCAGCGTGACCGAACCGCTGTGCAGCCCGCGCAGAGCTTGTATGGACTCCAGCAGCACTTCCTGCTGGGTGAGCCTCTGCCGGTAGTACGCCAGCACCTTGTCGCCCGCTTCGGTGGGTTTGACGCCCCGGCGATGCCTTTCCAGCAGGGGTGAACCCAGCTCCTGTTCCAGTTGGGCGATCTGTCGGCTGACAGCCGAGGGCGCGACGTTCAGGAAATCAGCCGCAGCCCGGACACTGCCCAGGCGCACTGCTTCGAAGAAATAAAGAATCCGCCGATCCTGAACGAGGCTCATGGTTTTTCCTGTGTTGCGGTAAAGGCAACATAAATTCAATTTTTGGATTATTGCTGATGGGTGTCAGCGCTGTCCATACTCGATCCATAGGCAAACGGGAGGGGTGTATGACAGTTCTTTGGCAACGTCTGCGCCAACAGGCGCAACAGCTTGGTGAACGCAATCCGGTGCTTGCCCTGCATGCACACAACCGGATTCTGGCGCACTCATCCTTTGAGTCTGCCCTGGCCGCCAATCTGGCTCACCAGCTTCAGGACAAAGTGCCCGATGCCGATCTGCAGGGCTGGTTCAAGGCCGTGCTGCAATCCAACCCGGGCATTGCCGAAGCAGCGGCGGTGGACATCAACCATCTGGTTGTCGTCAATCCGGCCTGTCCCGATCACCTCACAGCATTCCTGACTTTTCGTGGCATTCAGGCCGTGCAGGCTTACCGCATTGCCCACTCGCTCTGGAACGACGGTGATATCCAGAGCGCCGTACTGTTGCAGAACTGGGCAGCCAGTGCCTGGAGTATCGATATTCATCCTGCTGCACGGCTTGGCAAAGCCCTGTTCGTCGATCACGGCATCGGGCTGGTGATTGGCGAAACCGCTGTGGTCGAGGATGAAGTCAGCCTCTGGCATGGCGTCACGCTGGGCAGCACCCTCAATGAGGCAGGCGATCGACACCCGAAAATCCGTCGCGGCGCGCTGATCTGCGCAGGCGCGACCGTGCTGGGCAATATCGAGGTGGGCGAGCGCGCCATCGTGGCCGCCAATTCCGTTGTCCTCAAACCCGTGTCGGCGGGCGTGGTGGTGGCCGGTGCGCCTGCCAGACCCGTCGGCACTGCACCGGCTTCACTCGCTACCTTCACGACAAAATCACAAGAATAATGCAGGGATAGTTCACATATGGCAGCCGTCGCTCAGTTTCCACAAGGTATCGATCATCCGCTGGTCACCGTGCGTGACCATGCCCACGTGTTGCAGCTCTATCGGAAAATGGGCTTCATGCCGTCCCCGGTCAGTTATCACCCATGGGGCAGCGTGACCTCGCTGATGATGTTTGAAAGCAACTTCATCGAACTGATCGGTATCGATGACCCGACAAAGTTCGGTACCAATTCGGTCAACGGCTTCTGCTTTGGTCGCCAGTTGGGGGAGTTTCTGGATCGTGGCGAAGAGGGCGTTTCGCTGGTGGCCTTGCACAGCAAGGATGCGGACGCCGATCACGCTCGTCTGGTCGAGGCCGGTCTGCCGAGCCAGGGCCGGATCGATTTTCGCCGCAGCATGACATTGCCTGACGGCCGTCCCGACGAAGCGGTTGTGTCTCTGGGGCTGTTCATCGACCCGGCGTTGCCCGACGCCTCGAATTTTATCTGCCATCAGCACCGTCCCGAACTGATCTGGGTACCGGGCTGGCAGAACCACTGCAATGGCGTGGACGGAATTTTCAGCGTGACTTATCTGGCCAATCCGGCAGAACTCGAAACTCGCTGGAAAGCCCTGTACGGCGACGCTGTCACCTACAACGGCAACATCCTGCAAGCCGATACCCGCTGCGGCCTCCTGCGCGCCATGGATGCTGCCACCGCTGCCGTTCAATACCCCGGCGTCAGGCTGCCCCACGCCGCCAGCGAGCGTGCCCATGCCATCGCTATCGGTCTGCATACCAAAAGCCTGGACACGGTGCGTTTCATCCTCGAACACAACGAAGTACCCCACGAACAGGTGCCGGGCCGCGTCATGGTGCAACCCGAAGCGGCGGGCAACGTCATCCTTGAATTTGTACAAAACCTTTAACCGAGATACGAAACATGACTTTGAAAGTAGGTGTGATCGGACTGGGCAACATGGGCGGCGGCATGGCGGCCACCCTGGCGGGCAAAGGCTTCGATGTGAGCGGTTTCGATCTGTCCCGGGCGGCACTGGCGCAAGCTGAAAGCAAAGGCGTCAAGCCGGTTGCCGAGCGCAAGCAACTGATCCAGGACTCGGACATTCTGATTCTGTCGCTGCCCAAGGCCGAGCATGTCGAGTCGGTCTGCCTGGGCGAGGGCGGCATTATCGAGTTCGGACGCAAGGGACTGGTTGTCGTCGATACCACCACCTCCACACCGGAAATGAGCCGCAAGGTGGCTGCCGAACTGTTGAAGACCGGCGTGGCCTTTATCGATGCCCCGGTTTCCGGCGGCCCCAAAGGCGCGGCCACCGGCACCATGTCCATGGTGATCGGCGCTCAGGACGATGACCTGGCCCGTGTCATGCCCGTGCTGGAAGGCATGAGCGGCACCCGCGTTCACGTCGGGCAATGTGGCGCTGGCAACGTCGCCAAGATTGCCAACAACATGCTGGCCGCCTGTCACCTGATCAGCACCGCCGAAGCAGTCGCCATGGCGGCCAGGGCCGGTGTCGATCCTGAAAAACTGCTGCAAGGTCTCAATGCCGGTTCGGGGCGCAGTGGCGCTACCCAGGTCATGTTTCCGACCTGGGTGCTCAACAAGGCCTACGACTCCGGTTTCACCATGGGCCTGATGCGCAAGGACGTGGGGCTGGCCAGCGATCTGGCGGACAGTCTGGACATGGAGCTGCCGCTGTCCCGTGTGGTTGCTCAACTGTGGAAAGCCAGCAGCGAAACCCTGGCGGATAACGAAGACTTCTGCGCAATCGTGCAGCGTACCGATGCCCAACTTTATGGCCGTGGAGAATAATCGATGAGCACTGCAAGAATCCTTGAACTGATGCGCCCTTACTGGGGCGATCGCAGTGTCATTGCCAGCTACGTCGGTGGCGAGTTCGTCGAAGGTCACGGTGCTCCGGTAGAAGTGCGCAATGCCCATGACGACAGCGTGCTGCTGACCTTCCCGGATGCCGATGAGTCACTGGTCGGTCTGGCCGACAAGGCCGCGAAGGCTGCTCAGGCGCAATGGTGGGCATTGACTGCCCAGGCCCGTGGCCGGGCCATGTATCAGATCGGTTCGCTGATACGTGAAGAGCAGGAAAACCTGGCACAGATCGAATCCCTGACCGCCAACAAGCCGATTCGCGACGCCCGTGTCGAAGTACTCAAAGTGGCCGAGATGTTCGAGTACTACGCCGGTTGGGCCGACAAGCTGCATGGCGAGATCATTCCGGTCCCCACCACGCACCTGAACTACGTGACCTATGAGCCCCTGGGCACCGTATTGCAGATCACGCCCTGGAACGCACCGATCTTCACCTGCGGCTGGCAGATCGCACCGGCGATTGCTGCCGGTAATGCGGTGATCCTCAAGCCGTCCGAACTGACCCCCCTCAGCTCGCTGATGATCGGCGTACTGATCGAGCGTGCCGGTGTGCCAAAAGGTCTGGTCAACGTGATTGCCGGTTTCGGCCATTCCATTGGCCAGGCCTTTATCGCCAAGGCCGACATTCGCAAGGTGGTATTCGTGGGCTCGCCTGCAACCGGTCGCCATATCGCTGTGGCTGCGGCTCAGCGTTGCATTCCGGCGGTACTGGAACTGGGCGGCAAGTCGGCCAATATCGTGTTTGAAGATGCCGATCTGGAAGTCGCCTTGCGCGGCGCGCAGGCGGCGATTTTCTCCGGTGCCGGGCAGAGCTGCGTCTCCGGTTCGCGCCTGCTGGTGCAGGAATCGATCTTCGAAAGATTCACCAATGCCCTGGCTGTGGCCGCTACGCAATTCAAGGTCGGTGACCCCAGCGACCCGGAAACCCAGATCGGTCCGATCAACAACGCCAAGCAATACAACCATGTGAAAACCATGGTCGAAGGTGCACTCAAGGACGGCGCGAAACTGGTGGGCAAAGAGGCCGACCCGATCCCGAACAAGCCGGGCTACTACGTCAATCCGACCGTACTGGCCGGCACCAACGACCTGTATTGCGCCCAGGAAGAAATCTTCGGGCCAGTGGTCGTGGCGATTCCGTTCAAGGACGAGGAGGATGCCATCCGTATCGCCAACGACAGCCGTTTCGGCCTGGCCGGTGGCGTCTGGACCCGCGATGTCGGTCGTGCCCATCGCGTGGCCAGACAGGTACGCGCAGGCACCTTCTGGGTCAATGGCTACAAGACCATTCACGTCAGCTCGCCTTTCGGCGGTTACGGCGACAGCGGTTACGGCCGTTCCTCGGGCCTCGATGCGTTGCGTGAGTACAGCGAAGTGAAAAGCGTCTGGGTCGAAACCGCTGCCAAGCCTGCTGCCAGTTTCGGCTATGGCGCGAGTCTGGAGTAACCGTAATGAAGATTTCCAAAGCCCTGATCGATCAGGCCACAGTCTGGCGTCGCACGATTCACGCGGCTCCCGAGCTGGGTTTCCAGGAGTTGCAGACCTCCGACAAGGTGGCGAGTCTGTTGACCAGCTTTGGCATCGAGGTCCATCGCGGCCTCGGTGGCACGGGGGTAGTCGGTACTTTGCGCAATGGCGATGGCCCGGTGATCGGCATTCGTGCCGACATGGACGCGTTGCCGATCCAGGAGCTGGGTGACGCCGCGCATAAATCGGCACACAAGGGCTGTATGCATGCCTGTGGGCACGATGGTCATACTGCGATTCTGCTGGCGACTGCGCGGCACCTGTCCGAAACGCGCAAATTCCGTGGCACGGTGCATTTTGTCTTCCAGCCCGCCGAAGAAAACCTGGGCGGTGCCCAGCGCATGATCGAGGACGGCCTGTTCGAGCAGTTCCCGATGGACGCCATCTACGGGCTGCATAACTGGCCGGGCGTTCCGGCAGGCAATGTCGTGATCAACCCGGGGCCGATGATGGCTTCGCTGGATACCTTCGAAATCACCCTGACCGGCAAAGGCAGCCATGCGGCAATGCCGGACAAGGGCACAGATCCGATTGTGGCGGCTGCCGAGCTGGTCCTGGGGTTGCAGACCATTGTGTCGCGGCGTCTTTCTCCACTGGATTCGGCCGTGGTCAGCATCACCCAGTTCAATGCCGGGGAAGCGATCAACGTCATCCCGGAAACGGCAGTCTTGCGCGGTACGGTGCGGTGCCTGCAGACGCCGGTGCGCGACAAGGTCCAGCAATTGATCGGCGAATTCGTCGAGCGTTTGCCGGTGGCTTTCGGAGTGCGTGGCGAGCTGGTCTATAACGTCGGCTACCCGGTCACCGAGAACCATGTCGAAGCGGCTGCCACGATTCGTCGAGCGGCTGTTGCGGCAGTGGGAGAGGCTAACGTGCAGTGGGGTTGCAACCCGTCCATGGCATCCGAAGACTTCGCCTTCATGCTGCATGCCTGTCCGGGTGCCTACGTCTGGCTGGGGGTAGACGGCGAGAAACCTTCAGCCGCGCTGCACAACCCGTACTACGACTTCAACGATCAGGTGATCGAACCTGGCGTTGCGGTGTGGACGGCGTTGGTGGAGCAGTGTTTGCCGGTGAGTTGATCATTTCATGTCACTGTCGCGGCCAAGGCCCCTTCCACAATTTCAGTGGAAGGGGCCTTGGCCGCGACGACTTCAATCAGCACTCCACCAGATTCACCGCCAACCCGCCCCGTGACGTTTCCTTGTATTTGTCGTGCATGTCGGCACCGGTGTCGCGCATGGTGCGGATGGCGTGATCCAGTGAGATGAAGTGTTCGCCATCGCCGCGCAGGGCCATTTGTGCGGCATTGATGGCTTTCACGGCTGCAATCGCGTTGCGCTCGATGCACGGCACCTGCACCAGCCCGCCGACCGGGTCGCAGGTCAGGCCCAGGTTGTGTTCAAGGCCGATTTCCGCTGCGTTTTCCACTTGCTCCGGCGAGGCTCCGAGAATCTCTGCCAGCCCGGCCGCTGCCATGGCGCAGGCCGATCCGACTTCACCCTGGCAGCCCACTTCCGCACCCGAGATGGAAGCGTTTTTCTTGCACAGAATGCCTACCGCAGCGGCGCTGAGGAAGAAGCGCACCACGTCGTCGTCATTGGCGGCCGGGTTGAATTTCATGAAGTAATGCAGCACCGCAGGCACGATGCCTGCTGCGCCATTGGTGGGTGCCGTCACCATGCGGCCACCGGCGGCGTTTTCTTCGTTTACCGCCAGAGCGAAGAGGTTGACCCACTCCATGGCGCTGAGGGTCGAGCCGATCACGTTGGGGTTATCCAGATTCTGCAGGTTCTGATGCAGACGATAGGCACGACGACGAACCTTCAGGCCGCCGGGCAGAATGCCGGTCTCGCTCAGGCCCTTGTTCACGCAATCGCGCATCGCTTCCCAGATGACCATGATCTTCTCGCGGATTTCCTCCTCGCTGCGCCAGGCCTTTTCGTTGGCCATCATCAGTTCGGAAACGCTCAGGCCATGGGTCTTGCACAACCTGAGCAATTCGGCACCGCTGGAAAAGTCATAAGGCAGCACGGTGTCATCGTTGTCCAGCACACCGCTGGCGGCCTGTGCGGCGTCGATCACGAAACCGCCACCGACCGAATAGTAGGTCTGCTCGTAAAGCTCGCCGGTCGGCCCATAGGCGCACAGTGTCATGCCGTTGGGGTGATAGGGCAGGCTTTCGTCCAGCAGGCACATGTCGCGCTGCCAGAGGAAGTTGATTTCCCGCTCGCCGGCCAGCAGCAACTGGCCGTTTTCCAGCAGGGCGTCGATGCGTTGATTGACCTGGCTCGGGTCGATCCGGTCTGGCCATTCGCCCATTAAACCCATGACAGTCGCACGATCGCTGCTGTGACCGATGCCTGTTGCCGAAAGAGATCCGTACAATCGCACTTCGATCCGTTCTACGCTATGCAGCAGGTTGCGCTCGCGCAGGTCGGTCACAAACAGTACACCGGCCCGCATCGGTCCTACGGTGTGAGAACTGGAGGGGCCAATGCCGATTTTGAACATGTCGAAGACGCTGATAGCCATCACGGAGGTCCTGCAAATGAGTTTCCATGGGAGCCATGGACTCCCTGTTCATGGTGCTCATATTTGGCCGCGGGCTTCCAAACGACAAACGATTGTTCCTATGCAACGCTTTAGCGGAACTCTTCAATGAGCAGAATTTTCAACGCGCAGATGCACGCCTGGTTACAAGTGTTCGCCTGTGCGGCCAGGCATCTTTCCTTCACCCGTTGTGCCGAAGAGCTGCATGTCACTCCCGGTGCCATCAGCCAGCAGATGCGTCAGCTCGAAGAGCGTCTGGGCTTTGCCCTGTTTCACCGGGTCGGGCGCGGGCTTGAGTTGACCGCCGAAGGGCAGCGGCTGGCGCTGGTGGCCAACGAAGTGCAGAGCCGAATCAGCGATGAACTGCGCCTGCTGCACTCCGGGCGAATCGGCGGCGTGTTCAAGTTGCGCTGCATTCCTTCGTTTCTCGGCAAATGGCTGATGCCGCGCCTGCCACGCTTGCAGGAGGCTTTCCCGGACATCCAGTTGCGGATCATTGCCGAAGACAGCAGCGGCTCTTTGCGGGACGACGACTTCGATCTGGCCATCGACCTCAACGACGGCAGCTATCCGGGTCTGATGACCACGCCCTTGCTGGAAGAAGAACTGTTCCCTGTCTGCTCGCCAGCGCTGCTGGAAGGCAAACCGCCTCTGGATACGCCCAGCCAGCTGGTGCATTTTCCGCTGTTGCACGACATCACGGCCTGGCGTGGCAGCTACGAATATGCCGAGTGGGAGTTCTATCTGGCGGCGATCGGTGCAGCCGGGATCGATGTGCGGCGCGGGCATACCTTCAACCGCAATCACCTGACCATCGATGCGGCGAGAATGGGCATGGGCGTGGCCATTGCGCGCAAGACGCTGATCACCGACGAACTGGAGCAGGGCTCGTTGATCGTGCCTTTCGGGCATCCGATCAAGGCCAAGAAGAAGTACGTGCTGGCCTATCGCGAAGGCGCACTGAGCACACCGTCCAGGCGTGCGGTGCATGACTGGCTGGTGAGCGAAGCCGTACCGGGCAAATGAAAAGGGCGCGTCAATCGACGCGCCCTTTCAGTGTTCAGCGGGTCGGATCAATGGAACATTTCAGCGATCAGCACGGCACCGATGAATGTGCCGAAGTTGGCGAGGAACGATACCAGTACGATCCTCCAGCCCAGGCGCCGGAACGCTGGCAGATCCTTGGCAATCGACAGACCGGCGAAGGCCAGCATCGGGGTAATCACCGCCAGCATGTTGATCGTGCTGGTCAGGCGAGTGATTTCCGCGGCGAACGGGCAGGCAGGCGAGGTCAGGAACATTGCCACCAGCGACACCGTGCATACCGCCGGGATCTTGCGACGCAGCAGGCTGCAGAGCATTTCACCCACGAAGGTACAGAAGATCATGATGCCCATGCCGGTCAACGCATCGGAGGACAGGGTCTTGTAACCGACATAGTTGGCGATCAGCGCCAGCGCACCGGCTGCCAGCCATGCGCTGACCTTGCCGGCCCAGCTCAGCTCCGGAACATCCAGGGAGACGTCCTTGCTGCTGATGTTTTCTTCGCTGATGGAGGCCTTGGTGGTACGACCGATCAGCGGTTCCAGCACCCGATAGCCCCAGACCGCCAGCGGCAGGGAAATGAACAGGGTGAAGTAGGTGCCGATGGTGGTGGTGATCAGGTTGGAGGCTGCCGCCAGCGTCATGACTTCCTTGGCCACTTCCGGCGTCTGCTGAGCGGCAATGGCGCCAGCGGCGGCGGCCATCATGCTGCCCGAGCCGATGCCCGAGCCCATGGCCAGGGAGTTGGGATGGAAGATGCCGAGGCTGGTAATGAAACCGGCCACGATGGCAATGAACAGCGCGCCGAACAGGGTGCCGGTCAGGTATTCGGCCAGTACGCCGCGACCTTCGGGAGAGTCCATGCCATAGCGTTCGCCGATGATCGCCAGGCTCGGCTCACGACCGACCGAGAAGGTCGCGCCGATGGCTTCACGCTTGATGCCCAGCATCAGCGCGACGGGCAGGCCGAGAATCACCGTGCCGACGAAATGGCCGAACTCCTGGAACAGCAGTGCCCAGCCGGAAGCGAACACCACCGGCAGCGAACCGCCGACCACCAGACCGAGCTTGGCGATGAAAATCAGCAGGGCAGGTTGCAGAATGGAAGCCGAGCGCAGTTGCGTGGCGTGGTCGACACCGATGGTGCCTGGCATCCGGCGGCTGGCGATACCGATCACCGCGCCCAGCACCAGTGCCCAGACCATGGGCAGCAAGACGACTTTGCCAGGGCCCAGAGGGATGCTGATGGCGCCGATCATTTCGGCGACGATAAGGATGATCGCGGCCCAGATATACAGTTTTACGGTGGCTGAAACAGCCTGTTTGTCACCCGCCACTGCGGCCTGTGAGTGTTGCATGATGATCCCCTTGCCTGCTGAATGACCTTTTAACAGGCCTTATCAATCGTTGTTGTGCTTTTCAGGAGGGCGCGTTGTGAGCGCCCGGGGCAGCTTTAAAAGTCCATGGTGCCCATGGAAACCCTTGTGGGGCTGAATATTCTTGTAAGGCCGCAGAGTGATATCGGCCCAGGCTGCTTTGAACCTTTGCTGCGAGTATGCAGAGCAGCATGCGGCACACCAATATTGCGAACTTTATTTATCGTTGCCTTAATCAGAACACAGAAAGTAGGGCTTTCAGCCGCTGCAGGCGCGAAGAGAGGCGTGAAATCCTGTTTAATGCACCACCCCTCTGCGAGGACTCCCCATTGCGTTACGACCTGACCAGCCTGGACGTTTTCATCACTGTTGCCGAAGAGCGCAACCTGACCCGTGCTGCGCGCATCAGGCATCTGGCGGTATCGGCCATCAGCAAGCGCATCACAGATCTGGAAGCCCAGGTCGGTTCGCCCTTGCTGTTGCGCAACGCACGAGGGGTCGAGCTGACACCGGCGGGTCAGTCGATGCTGTTCCATGCGCGCCAGCTCAAGCAGACCCTCGCGCAACTGGATACCGAACTCGGGGAGTACGCCAGCGGGGTCAAGGGCCATGTGCGGATTCATGCCATCACCTCGGCGCTCTCGCAGTTTCTGCCCGATGACGTGGCCGGATTCGTCGCCCTGTATCCGCAGATCAAATTCGATATCGAGGAGCGGGTCGGCTCTGCGGTGATTCGTGCCGTGGCAGACGGTCGGGCGGACTTGGGCATCATTGCTGCGCAGACGGCTGCTCAGGGACTGGAAACCGTGCCTTATCGCAACGATGAGCTGACGCTGGTGGTGCCTGCCGATCATGTTCTGGCAACGCGCAAGTCCGTGCGCTTCCAGGAGGCGCTGGAGCACGAGTTCGTCGGGCCGCATCTGGAAAGCTCCATGCACACCCTGCTGACCAGCGAGGCGCAAAAGCTGGGCATGGACCTGCGGCTCAGAATCCGTATCAGCAGTTTCGACTGCATGTGCCGGATGGTGGGGGCCGGGCTCGGGCTGGCGATTCTGCCTCGCAGTGTGATCAGGCAATACCTGCGCAGCCACAGGCTCAAGGCGGTGACGCTGGACGAAGCCTGGGCACAACGCTCGCTGTTGCTGGTGTTCAGAAAGTACGAAGCGGCCTCGCCGACCCTGAAGACCCTGATCGACAACTTCAGGCTCGTTATCGACTGAGCGTTCTCCATCGGCGAACGCTGCCTTGGCGAGACTTCAATTTTCATCCGTGGGCAGTGCTCCTAGTATCGGCTGCATAGCGGTGTCAGTGCCGCAAATACTATAAAAAGCCGAGCCCAAGCGTATGACCGAGATCGCCCACGACCTGATCAACCATCTGGTCATCGACCATGAGCAGTTTGCTTTTGTCGACTTGAACAAGATGCTTTCGTCCGAGCAATTGGCGAAGTTGCCTTATTCGATCCGTATCCTGCTGGAAAACGTCGCTCGCTGTGCTCCCGAGGCCTTGCCTTCGGTACTGGCCCGGGCGGTGGATCACGGCCCCGACTGCGAAGTGCCGTTTCAGCCCAACCGCCTGATGTTCCACGACACCACCTGTCTGCCTGCGCTGGCCGATTTCGCGGGCATGCGCGATGTCGTTGCGGAACTGGGCGGCGATCCTCAGGCAATGAATCCGTCCATCCCGGCGGTCCTGACCATCGATCATTCGGTCATCGTCGAAAGCTATGCGCAGCCTGATTCGGTGCAGCAGAACCTGGATATCGACTTCCGGCGCAACAGCGAACGTTATCGTTTCATCAAATGGGCGCAGAAAAGCCTCGACAACTTTGGCGTCATTCCGCCGGGCACCGGAATCATCCACCAGATGAACATGGAAGCCCTGGCGCAGGTGGTCTGGGAAAGTCGCACCGAGGATGGCCAGCGTCTGCTGCACCCTGACGATATGGTCGCCACCGACAGTCATACGCCGATGATCAATGCCATCGGCGTGCTGGGCTGGGGTGTGGGCGGTCTGGAAGGGCAGGCGGCGATGGTCGGGGAGCCGGTACCGATCAGCTTTCCACAGGTGATCGGCATTCGCGTCAGCAATGTGATGCGCCCCGGCGTCACCGCCACCGATCTTTCCCTGCATGTTGCGCAGATCCTTCGTCAGCGCAAGGTAGTGGGCAAGTTCGTCGAGTTTACCGGGCCGGGCCTTTCGACCCTTAGTTGGGCGGCGCGCGGTACTGTCTCGAACATGGCGCCCGAGTATGGCGCGACCGTAGTGTTCTTCCCGTTCGACGATGAAACGCTGTCGTACCTGGAGTTGAGTGGCCGCTCCCGGGAGTTACGTTCCAGAATCGTCAGCTACATGAATGCGCAGGGTCTCTGGCGGCGTGATGAGCTGGCCGAGCCCGAGTTCGACGAACTGATCGAACTGGATCTGGCGAGCATCGAGCCCAGCGTGGCCGGCCCGCATCAGCCCCATCAACGCCAGACGCTTTCCAGTGCTGCTGCGTCTTTTCGCGACGAAGTGCTGGGCGGTACCGATCTGATTGCCGGGCCTGTTGCCCGGACCTTTTTCGAGCCCTCGTTTCAAGAGCCCATTACCCATGGCGCCGTGGTGCTGTCGGCGATTACCAGTTGCACCAACACAGCCAACCCGTCGCAGATGATCCAGGCCGGATTACTGGCCCGCAAGGCGCGCAGTCTGGGCTTGAAGCGCAAGCCATGGGTCAAGACGTCACTGTCTCCAGGCTCTCAAGTAGTCGCGGATTACCTGCAGCAGGCCGACCTGCTGGCGGATTTCTCGGCACTGGGTTTCGATCTGGCAGGCTTTGGCTGCATGACCTGCATCGGCAACTCCGGCAAGCTTGAAGAGCATGTCGAAGCCTTTGCCGATCAAGGCCTCAAGGGCGTGGTGGTGCTGTCGGGCAACCGCAATTTCGAGGGACGGGTCAATCCGAAGGTGCCCGCGGGTTATCTGGCTTCTCCGGCGCTGTGCGTGGCTTATGCCATTGCCGGCACTATCGATATCGATCTTGAGTCGCAGCCGCTGGGGCATGAGAGCAATGGCCAGCCGGTGTATCTGCGGGATCTGATGCCCAGCGATGCGGATGTCGCAGAGCTGGCGCTGGGCGTGGTCAGGCCGGAGTTCTTTCGCAAGCGTCTGGAAACCGTCTGGGACGGCACGAGCCATTGGCAGGCACTGTCTGCCGAGGGCAGCGTGCAGTTTCCATGGAGTCCGCAATCCACCTACCTGCGTCGCCCTCGGTACCTGACGGATATCGGTCTCGAACCCAAGGCCACCTTGGGGATTCGTGATGCACGGGTGCTGATGGTGCTGGGCGATAACGTCACCACCGACCATATCTCGCCTGCCGGTGCCATTCCTGCTGCCAGTCTGGCCGGCCAATGGTTGCTGGAGCGGGGCGAGGACCCGCAGGACCTCAATCAATACTCCACGCGGCGCAGCAATCACGAAGTCATGTTGCGGGGCGCGTTCACCAATGCCTCGGTCAGGAATCTGCTGTTGGACGGTGCGCAGCCAGGACCGGGTGTCTGGGCCTGGAATGCAAACCACAGCGAGTGTCTGCCGCTGTTCATGGCTGCGCAAAGTTACGCGAGCAGCCATACGCCCATGGTGGTTTTCGCCGGGATCAATTACGGCGCAGGCTCAAGCCGTGACTGGGCAGCCAAGGCTCAGGCCCTGCTGGGCGTCAAGGCCGTGGTGGCTCGCAGCATCGAGCGCATTCACCGCAGCAACCTGATTGGCATGGGGGTGATTCCTCTGCAGTTCCAGGCCGGGCAAAGAGTTGAAGACCTGCATCTCGATGGCACCGAGCATCTGGATTTCAGTGGTCTCGACGGGCTGGTGGTCGGCGATAACCCGGTCGTGCTGAGCATTCTGCATGCCGAACGGGAGCCCCGTCAGGTCGAGCTGTCGGTGCGTATCGACTCGTTGCAGGAGATTCGCTACCTCACCCATGGCGGCGTGTTGCCGTTCGTGATTCGCAAGGTGGTCAAGCGCACCCGGCACTGAAGTCGCCAGCAAGCGGCCTCCCACAGCCTCAGGTGATCGGCACTACGAGTTTTGCAATCAACAATAATAAGGAAGGCAAACATGCACAGCGACGACACAGACGCAGGCCCTTGCGCGCCTGCCATTCACCCCACGGGGGCCGGTCTCACCCGGCGCACGCTTATCAGGCACATGGGCACCGCCGCCGGCTTCGCGGTGCTCGCATCCCTGGTACCGACCGGACGCGCAGATGCGACTGAAACATTGAACAGACAATCCAAGGCTACCCGGAGAACAACCCCCATGTACGCATATGTCGGGTCAAGGACCACTCGTGAGCGCAATGCCCGTGGCGAAGGCATCACGGTTTATGAAGTGGATCAGGAGCAGGGCACCCTCAAGCCGGTCCAGGTGCTGAAGGATCTGGTCAATCCGTCCTTTCTGGCACTCAATCGCGCCAATGACCGGCTGTACACCGTGCATGGCGACCAGAGTGAGGTCAGCGCCTTCAGCATCGACAAGGCCACAGGCAGGCTGACGTTCCTCAACCGGCAAAGCTGCGAAGGCAAGAACCCGGTGCATCTGGCACTCGACCCCAGCGAACGCTTTCTGGTGGTGTCCAACCACATCGGCGGTTCGCTGGCGGTGCTCAATGTTGCCGAAGACGGTTCCCTGGGCACCTTGAACCAGTTGCTCAAGCTCGAAGGGCCGCTGGGGCCGCACCGGATCGAGCAGCCGTTCTCCAAGCCGCACTTCAACCCCTTCGACCCGTCCGGCCATTTCGTGCTGGTGCCGGACAAGGGGCTGGACCGGATATTCAGTTTCCGCTTCGACAACGGCAAGCTCTACCCGGCCGACCAGCCGTTCGTAGCTACCCGCGAAGGTGCAGGCCCGCGGCATGTGGTGCTGCATTCCGGCGCACCTTTTGCCTATGCCATCAATGAGCTGGATTCGACGGTCACGACCTACCGCTTCGATGCTTCGAGCGGCGCACTCAAGGCCATTCAGGTGCTGCCTTCGCTGCCTGCGACCTTTACCGGCAACAGCCGGGCATCGGAGATCCAGATCGATCGTCGCGGACGCTTTCTCTATGCCTCCAATCGCGGCTACGACAGTGTCGCGGCATTTGTCATCGACGAAGGCACCGGCATGCTGAGCCCGGTGGAATTCATCGCGACCGATGGCAAGACGCCGCGTTTCTTTACCCTGACGCCCAACGAGCGGTTCCTGTTTGCACTCAACGAGGACAGCGACACCATCGTCTCGATGGCGGTCGATGCGAAAAAGGGTGGGCTGAGCAAGACCGGATTCTCGATTTCCACTGGCAGCCCGGTGTGCATGGTTTTTACCGCATAAAACGCAACACTATAAAAACAATGGATGCAGGCACTGCCCCGCATCCCGTGAGGTCGCCATGAATAACAACACTGCAATCGACGAAACTGCGGTCGTCCGCAAAGTCACCCTGCGGATCATTCCGTTTGTCTTCCTGCTGTACATCGTTTCGTATCTGGACCGCGCCAATATCGGTTATGCGGCGCTGCAAATGAACAAGGAACTGGCCCTGACCAGTGAAGCCTTCGGATTCATCTCGGGGATTTTCTTCATCGGTTATTTCCTGTTCGAAGTCCCCAGCAACGTGATGCTCAACAAGTTCGGTGCCCGGGTCTGGATTGCACGCATTCTGGTGACCTGGGGTTTCATTGCGGCCCTGACGGCCTTTGCCCAGAACGCCAACCAGCTTTATGTGCTGCGCTTTCTGCTGGGTGTGGCCGAGGCGGGTTTCTTCCCCGGCATCATCGTTTATCTGACTTTCTGGTTTCGCTCCAAGGAACTGGCCACCACTGTGGCGCTGTTCACGGCGGCGATTCCGGTGAGCTACATCATCGGTGCGCCCTTGAGCACCTGGATCATGGACAACGTGACCTGGTTCAACTGGAGCGGCTGGCGCTGGATGCTGTTCCTCGAAGGCATCCCGGCGGTTTTTCTGGGCATCGCTTGTCTGTTCTATCTCACGGACCGTCCCGAACAGGCCAAGTGGCTCAAGCCCGAGGAAAAGGCCTGGCTGGTGGACGAACTCGAACGCGATCGGCAAAGCCGCAAGAACGTGAAGAGCCTGAGCGTCTACAAGACCATGACCAATCCCAAGGTCCTCTATCTGTCGTTCATCTACTTCGTCTATCAGTGCGGCAGCCTCGGGATTGGCTACTGGATGCCGCAGATCATCAAAGGCTTTTCCGACTCCTTGACCCACACACAGATCGGCCTGATTGCGATGCTGCCTTATATCGTCGCCACCGTGGCGATGATCGTCTGGTCGCGCAGCTCCGACCGACGCAACGAGCGCAAGCTGCATTCGGCGATTCCGTTGCTGGTGGCGGCGCTGGGCTTGATGGGGGCAGGGGCCTTGCAGAGTCCGGTTCTGGCAATGGCCATGATCTGTCTGAGCCTGTCGGGCCTCTACAGCTTCAAGTCTCCCTTCTGGGCCTTGCCGACACTGTTCCTGACCCGTTCGACAGCGGCGGTTTCCATCGCCGTGATCAACTCCATCGGCAACCTGGGCGGCTTTGTAGGCCCATCGTTGATCGGTCTGGTCAAAGGCACCAGCCAGAGCGCTTCCAATGGGTTACTGTTTCTATCTGCGTTGTTGCTGGCAGGTTTCCTGATGACCATCCTGATGCGCGTCACCAATCCGCCTGCCGACGAAGGTCAGGCCTTAGGCCAGCAAGCCCGTTAAGCATTCGAGGAGAGTTCGATGAGTTCGATCAGCCCGGCAGTAATCAATGATCTGGCCCCTCAGGGTGTGCTGCGCGCTGCCATCAATTTCGGCAATCCGGTGCTGGCCCAGAAAGCGCCGGATGGTTCGCCGCAAGGTGTATCGGTCGCTTTGGCCAAGGCGTTGGCACAGGAGCTGGGCGTGCGTCTGGAAATGGTGACCTTCGATGCGGCGGGCAAGGTGTTCGCGGCGCTGTCCGAAGGTGTCTGGAATATCGCGTTCCTGGCCATCGAGCCGGTTCGGGAAGAGCAGGTCGCGTTCAGTGAGCCTTATGTGATTATCGAAGGCACGTATCTGGTGAAGGCCGAAGCGCCTTACGTTTCGGTCGAAGAGCTTGATCAGCCGGATATCGGGATTGCAGTAGGCAAGGGCGCGGCTTATGACTTGTATCTGAGTCGCACCCTGAAAAATGCCCGGCTGGAACGAGCGGAAACTTCCGCCGGGGCTGTGGACCTGTTCATCGAACAAGGCCTGGATGCGGCAGCAGGTGTGCGCCAGCCGCTGGAAAAGGTCGCGGCCAGCGATGCGCGCTATCGCGTACTGGACGGTGCATTCACCTCCATCCGCCAGGCCATGGCCGTACCGCGCCAGTGTGAGGCTGGCGCGGCGTTTGTCAGGGCCTTTGTCGAGCGCAGGAAGGCCGAGGGTTTTGTCAAAAGCGCACTGGTCGAAAGTGGCCAGGCGGATGTGACCGTCCCTTGAGGTTATAGCCCCAGTGCCTCCAGAGACCGGCGCTGGGTATCGGCATACAGTTTCAGTTCATTGATGGTCGGGCGGCCAAGGGCTTTCTGGAAGTCGTCCTGACTGGAACTGGTCGCGTAATGCGACTGCGAGTCGTCACCCAGATTGGACTGGAAGATGCCCGCTGCGCTGACCGGCAGGAAGTCTTCATACACCAGCGGCTCGAAGCGAATATGGCCGTCCTTTATCAACTGCTCCAGATCACCGCTCTGCGGGACGGGGCCTTTTCCGGTGGCGAAGTAGCGGAAGTAGGCCAGATCCTGGTCGCGCATTTCCTGATAGCTGTCGGGGAAGGCCTTGAAGGTTTTTTCCAGCAGTTGCGCATAGCGCACCGAGTTGGCCTCGTTGGGAAATTCGCCCAGTTCGTCACGGGCGGCATTCAGTAACTGGTCGTACAGCGCCCGGCCCTTGGGCGTTAGCGCTGCGCCGCGTTGTTCTATTTCGCCGAAGCGTGCCGAATGACTGCCCGATTCGCCACTGAAGGTGATGGCTTCTTCCAGTGCCTTGAAGCTGGTCTGGCGCAACAGGATCGGGCACTGGCGACGGGGCGGGCCTTCCACTACGGCCTTGGGCGTGATGCCTTTGCCGGGCATGCCGGCCTGGACGGCGTCGATGTCCAGAGTACGCGGGGTCAGGTGGTTGATATGCGGGCCTCTGAAGGCCACGACATCGGCAATCAGACGGTGCTGGGCATTGAGCCGTTTGTAGTCCTGCAACGAAACCGTCGCGCTGTTGTGCCAGCGAAAGGTTTCCAGAGCCTGCTGGACGAATTCCTCAGCGTCCGACTCGCTCAGGCCGCCTTGTTGTTCGTGCTGTTCGATCAGTGCCAAGGTTCCGGGCGTAAAGATCATTCGCCTGGCCAGAACCTCTGCGGCAAAGGTGCGCAGTTCATCGTTTTCGATCAGCTCAAGGCGCAGCAGCGAAGTGAAGACCCGGAACGGGCTGACCTGCAGCGACTGCTCGTGTACCGCGCGAAACGCTGTGGAATGAACCGGCACACCGGCAGGTGTCAGGTCGTAATAACCCACCGGCTCCATGCCCATCACCGCGAACAGGCGGGCGAGGGTGGCCAGTTCCAGCGCAGTGCCGACCCGGATCGCGCCATGGCGCTCCATGTCCAGCCGCTGGATTTCACCGGTCTGCTTCAGGCTTTCCAGCACCCGGGGCTGATGGGTCATGACCGCGTCGTTGACCTCGGACACCAGCTCCATCAAGGTGCCGTAGAGCGGCACTTCGGTCTTGTACATCTGCGACATGGCGCGGGAAAAGCTGGCTCGAATCTCATCACGGTTTGCAAAACTTGCAGTGCTCATCTGGATCGTTTCTCCGCACAAATTCCAGTTAACAGACCCGGTTCAGTCGAGGGCTGCCAGACAACGCTCGAAAATATCCAGCCCTTCATTCAGTACATCCGGCTCGATGGTCAACGGTGCCAGCAAGCGAATGATGTGTCGTGACTTGCCGCTGGGCATCAACAGCAGACCGGCGTCCCTGGCCAGTTGCAGCAACTGGGCAAGTTGTGTGGTGCCCGGTTTGCCTTCGGGGGTGACGAGTTCGATGCCGCGCATGGCGCCGACGCCGGTCAGCCTGCCCAGATAAGGCGAGAGTTTTTTCTCCTGCCAGGAACGGTAGCGGCTGACGATGATGTTTTCCTGGGTTTCGCCCCACTGCGACAGGTTTTCATCGCTCATTTGGGCCAGCGATGCCAGTCCGGCGGCGCAGGCGATGGGGTTGCCGGAATAGGTCCCGCCCAGGCCGCCTTTGGGCAGGGTGTCGAGCAGATGCTTGCGGCCCACCACTGCGCCCAGCGGTATGCCGCCCGCGATGCTTTTGCCGAGCAGAATCAGGTCCGGCTCGATCCCCAGTCGGCTGAAGGCAAAGCGCTGTCCGGTACGACCGAAGCCGGACTGGATCTCGTCGGCAATCAACACAATGCCCTTCTCATCACAGAGTTTGCGCAGCGCCTGGGCGAACTCAGGTTCCATGGGCAGGAAGCCACCTTCGCCCTGAACGGATTCAAAGATAAAGCAGGCCACGTCACTGACATCGAGTTCGACGCTGAACAGACGATCCATGGCTTTCAAGGCTTCGGCAGTGGTGACGCCGGTATCCTTGCTCGGAAAAGGAATGTGATAGACCGTGCCGGGCAGTACGCCGATGCGCTGCTTGTAGGGCGCGACCTTGCCGTTGAGGTTCAGGGTCGCCAGAGTGCGGCCATGAAAGGCACCATCGAAGGCAATGACTGCTGTGCGCCCGGTGACACTGCGTACGATCTTCAAGGCGTTTTCCGCTGCTTCCGCACCGCTGTTGGTGAGCATGCCGCTGAGCGGGTAACTGACCGGAACGAACTGCTCCAGCTTGTTCATGAACTGGATATACGGATCATGGGGGGTGGCGTTGAAGGCGTAATGGGTCAGCTTTTCGGCCTGCGCCTGAATGGCCTGGACCACCAGCGGGTTGCAGTGGCCCAGGTTCAGCACGCCAATGCCGCCCACGAAGTCGATATAACGCTTGCCGGTCGTGTCCCAGACTTCGGCGTTTTTGCCGTGGGAAAGGGTGACAGGGTGAACGAATGAAATGGACGCACTGATATTTTCGTTGCTCACTGGAAACGCTCCGGCAACGAATCGCGGTGGGTTCTGGAGAAAGTGTTCGGCGAAGACATGGGGGCATCCTGCTGTGTTGAACGTCGGGTCTATCTAAACGAACAACGGACATGCCCCGCAAACGAAATAAAATCGTCGAGTCATTCCAATAATTCTGAATGTCGGGCTTTCACCTGCTGTTTTATCCAGTCCACGAACGCCTTGACCTTGGGGACCTCGGCTGCGTGTTCGGCATGGGCCAGAAAGTGCGAACCATCGCTCTGCATCGGGTGATCCCAGGCCACGACCAGCTTGCCTTCGGCCAGTTCTTCGCTGACCAGATAGCGAGGAATCAGGGCAATGCCGCAACCGGCCTGGGCTGCCCGGATGCACATGTAGAAGGTGTCGAAACGCGGGCCGTGATAGCTGTTTTGCGAATGCAGGTTCTGCTCCAGAAACCATTCATGCCAGGCCTCCGGGCGCGAGGTACATTGCAAGAGGGTATGGCCGGTCAGGGCCTGGGCGCTGGGGATGTCGCTGCGGGACAGCAGGTCCGGTGCACAGACCGGGACCACTTCCTCCTTGAACAGCTCGATACAGGTGGCTCCGGGCCAGGTGCCCTGACCGAAAAAGAACGCCACATCGGCCTTGGCCCTGACCAGATCGAAGGGTTCCAGCTCGCTGCGGATATCCAGATGAATACCGGGGTTCCGGCTGCCGAAGCCCTTGAGATTCGGCACCAGCCAGCGGTCGCCGAACGTCGGCTGGGTGGCGATTTTCAGTACCTCTGTCTCGCCGCCATAGGTCAGGATGTAGCGGCTCGACATATCGACCTGAATGAGGATCTTGTTTACCTCGGCCATGTACAGCTCGCCCGCCGGTGTCAGGTGCAGACGGCGGCGGATACGCTGGAACAGCGGGTGGCAGAGCATCTCTTCCAACTGCGCGACCTGCTTGCTCACGGCGCTCTGGGTGAGGTGCAATTCCTGGGCAGCGCGAGTGAAGCTCAAATGACGGGCCGAGGCTTCGAAACACTGCAAGGCGGTCGTTGAGGGCATCAAACGCTTGGACATTCACGGTTACCTGTTGACGTGCGGGATGGTTCATTCCAAAACGGAATCATGTTTTTCTAAATGGTCGTTTGTGACAAGGACTGTTGCGGGTCAATACTGATCCACATCAATGATTTCAACCAGTGTCATCTGCAGGAGAATCAATGTGGTTGCCAATTTGTTAGAAAGCCTGGGCGTAGCGAAAAGTGCTTACACAGAAGGGGATTACCCCGTCTACACCCCTATCGATGGCAGCCAGATTGCCTCCGTCAGCCTGGAAGGCAAGGCGCAGGTCGTGGCCCGCATCGACCGCGCCCACAGCGCGTTTCTGAAATGGCGCACGGTTCCGGCTCCACGCCGTGGCGAGCTGGTGCGCATCTTTGGTGAAGTGCTGCGCGAGCACAAAGCGGCGCTGGGCGAACTGGTGTCCATCGAAGCCGGCAAGATCACTCAGGAAGGTCTGGGTGAAGTGCAGGAAATGATCGATATCTGTGACTTCGCTGTCGGCCTTTCCCGTCAGCTTTACGGCTTGACCATCGCCTCCGAACGTCCAGGCCACCATATGCGTGAAACCTGGCATCCGCTGGGCGTGGTGGGCGTTATCAGTGCCTTCAACTTCCCGGTGGCGGTCTGGGCCTGGAACACCACGCTGGCACTGGTGTGCGGCAACCCGGTGATCTGGAAGCCTTCCGAGAAAACCCCGCTGACCGCTCTGGCCAGCCAGGCCTTGTTCGATAAGGCCCTGAAAATCTTCGGCGATGCGCCGGAAGGTCTGGCGCAACTGGTCATCGGTGACCGTGAAGCCGGTGAGGCACTGGTCGATGATTCGCGTGTACCGCTGGTGAGCGCCACCGGCAGTACCCGCATGGGGCGTGAAGTGGGTCCGCGTGTGGCGGCTCGTTTCGGTCGCAGCATTCTGGAACTGGGCGGCAACAACGCCATGATCCTGGCCCCGAGCGCCGATCTGGATCTGGCCGTGCGCGGCATCCTGTTCAGCGCGGTAGGCACTGCCGGCCAGCGCTGCACTACGCTGCGTCGCCTGATCGTACATCGCTCCATCAAGGACGAAGTGGTTGCGCGTGTGAAAGCGGCCTACGCCAAGGTACGGGTCGGCGACCCGCGGGCAGGCAACCTGATCGGCCCGCTGATCGACAGGCAGGCTTTTGCAGCCATGCAGGATGCGCTGGGCAAGGCCCGCGATGAGGGCGGCCAGGTCTTCGGCGGCGAGCGCCAGTTGCAGGACAAATACCCCAATGGCTACTACGTGACTCCGGCCATTGCCGAGATGCCGGCGCAGAGCGATGTCGTGCGTCACGAAACCTTTGCGCCGATTCTCTATGTGCTGGCCTACGACGAATTCGAGGAAGCACTGCGTCTCAACAACGAAGTGCCACAAGGCCTGTCGTCCTGCATTTTCACCACCGACCTTCGTGAAGCCGAGGCTTTCCAGAGTGCGGCGGGCAGTGACTGCGGTATTGCCAACGTCAACATCGGCACCAGCGGTGCAGAGATCGGCGGAGCATTTGGTGGTGAGAAGGAAACCGGCGGCGGGCGTGAATCCGGTTCTGATTCCTGGAAGGCCTACATGCGTCGTCAGACCAATACCGTCAATTATTCCCGCGAACTGCCGCTGGCCCAGGGCATCGTTTTCGACTGACAGACAGGACATCAGGCTCGCCCGGCGAGCCTGAAACTTCATGGGGCTGGAGTGTTGCAATGACGCAATTTCGTCAAGAGTGCCTGTGGGAGCAACTGACGCCGCAAAGGCCCGGCCATCTGCCGCTGAGTGGAGAGCGGACGGCTGACGTTTGTGTGATCGGCGGCGGTTATACCGGTCTGTCCGCGGCTCTTCAGTTGATCGAGGGCGGCAAGTCGGTCTGTATCGTGGAAGCCCATCAGGTGGGCCACGGAGGTTCTGGGCGTAACGTGGGACTGGTCAACGCCGGTACCTGGGTGGCACCGGACGATCTGGAAAAGGTCCTGGGCAGCGCCGAGGCCAGTCGCCTCAATGGCGCATTGGGTACAGCACCGGCTCTGGTGTTTGCCACCATCGACAAATACGGAATCGATTGTCAGGACACCCGTACCGGTACGCTGCACATGGCGCACAACGCCAGCGGTCTGGCTGATCTGCGAAGCCGCGCCGAGCAATGGCAGCGCCGTGGCGCCAATGTCGAACTGCTGACCGGCAAGGCCTGTGAAGAGGCTTGCGGGACCAGCAGGATAGCCGGTGCATTGCTGGACTACCGGGCCGGGACCGTCAATCCCATGGCTTATGTTTCCGGCATGGCAATCAATGTGGTTGCGCGTGGCGGGACGATCTTCGGTGACTCGCCGGTAACCGGTCTGCAACGCACGGAAGATGGCTGGAAGGTCAGCACCGCTCAGGGCAGTGTGCGGGCCGAAAAGGTCATCATCGCTTCCAATGCCTACACCGAAGGCGAATGGACCGATGTGAAGGATCATATCTTTGCCGGTTACTACTATCAGGTGGCCTCGCAGCCGCTCACCGGTCCCGAGCAGGAAGACATTCTGCGTGGCGGGCAGGGCTCCTGGGATACCCGCAAGGTATTGAGCAGCATTCGTCGCGACGCGCACGGGCGCCTGGTGCTTGGCAGCCTGGGCAATGCCGGCAATTATCCGCTGTGGTTTATCCGCCAGTGGGCCGACCGCATCCAGCAGCACTACTTCCCGCAACTGGGCAAGGTCGAGTGGCAAGGCACCTGGACGGGCCGTATCGGCTTTACGCCGGATCATCTGTTGCGTCTGTTCGAGCCTGCTCCCGGTCTGTTGGCGGCTACCGGTTTCAATGGCCGGGGCGTCACCACCGGAACACTGGTGGGCAAATGCTTTGCGGATTATTTGCTGAGCAACGATGCCAAGGCTTTGCCAGTGAGCTTCTCGAAGAGCAAGGCGGTTGTGGGCAGTTCATTGCGCACACTGGCCTACGATGCCGGTTTTACGCTGTATCACGCCGGGCAATGCCTGCGCGTCGTGCTCTGATTTTTCAAAAGAACAAAACGCCATACAACAAAAATTCTCATTCAATTTCTGCTGCCGTACGAAATCGATCAAAGGAAATGCAAATGGCAAGTTTCATACCTCGCCCGGCTTTGCCGTGGCGGTCTTTCGGCATCCGGTCTATCTGAATTCCGTTTGAAAGTAAGCCCATAAAAGCAGTGACAGCACTGCGCCAACAAGAATGCTTATTCAAGAACAGGTTGCGTCGTCGGGCTGCCTCTTTGTGGGCCTCCCTGTGCAACCTTAACGTTGAGGGTAGAACATGGTTTCCCACAAGAAAGAGCACCGTTCCCTGAAGCACGGGCTGACATCCCGGCAGGTTTCAATGATTTCCATTGCCGGCATCATCGGTGCCGGTCTGTTCATCGGCTCATCCAAGGCCATCGCCACGGCAGGGCCTGCCATTCTGATCTCCTACGGTATTGCCGGGCTGCTGGTATTGCTGGTGATGCGCATGCTGGGTGAAATGGCGATTGCCAATCCCAACAGCGGTTCGTTCTCGACTTATGCCGGACAGGCCATCGGGCCATGGGCCGGGTTTACCATCGGCTGGCTGTACTGGTGGTTCTGGGTGCTGATCATTCCGGTCGAAGCCATTGCCGGTGCCGATATCCTGCACGCCTGGATGCCTTCGGTACCGTCCTGGCTGTTCGCCTTTTTGATCATGATCACGCTGTCTTGTACCAACCTGGTGAGCGTGAAGAATTTCGGTGAGTTCGAGTACTGGTTCGCGCTGGTCAAGGTGATTGCGATTCTGGCATTCATCGGCGTCTGTACCCTGGCCGTGCTGGGCTTCTGGCCGCTGGCCGAAACCTCCGGCGTCTCGCAGATCTGGCAGAACGGCGGCTTCATGCCCAACGGATTCGGCGCGGTACTGGGCGGGGTATTGATCACGATCTTTTCGTTCTTCGGCGCAGAAATCGTCACCATCGCCGCCGACGAAACGGCCAACCCCAAAGAGAAGATTCGCAGGGCCACCAACCTGGTGGTTTATCGCATCGCAATTTTCTACATTTTCTCGATCTTCTTCATCGTCTCGCTGGTGGCCTGGAACGATCCGCGTCTGCTGCAAGTAGGATCGTTCCAGCGGGCGCTGGAAATCATCAATGTGCCGGGTGCCAAGATGGTGGTGGATATCGTGGTGTTCGTGGCGGTCACCAGTTGCATGAACTCCGGCCTCTACACGGCTTCGCGGATGCTGTATTCCCTGGGCGCACGTGGCGAAGCCCCGGTGCAGATCAAGCGGGTTTCCGGCAGTGGCGTGCCGACCGTGGCAGTGATTCTTTCCACGCTGGCAGGTTTTGTCGGCTGTTTCGTGAACTATGCCTTTCCGGGCAAGGTGTTCGGTTTCCTGCTGTCCACCACCGGTGCCATTGCGCTGCTGGTGTATCTGGTGATTGCCGTCTCCCAGTTGCGGATGCGCAGAAAACTGGAGAGGGAAGGTCAGGAGCCTGCCTTCAAGATGTGGCTGTTTCCCTGGCTGACCTGGCTGGTGATCGGGCTGATCACTCTGGTGCTGGGCTATATGCTCATCAGCCCCGGCTACCGCTATGAAACCCTGATGACAGCGGCGGTTGCCGGGACGATTCTGCTGATTGCCCTGGTGCGTCGCAGAACGGCGACAGGGGCGTATGCGGCTGGGGTCTGACGGGCCAATGCAGATCGGCCAAGACCAATAAATTACTTCGTGGGAGGCAGCCTGCTGGCGACTTCAGCTTGCAGGCACCACATTTCGGCGCCTGAACTGGCTGTCGCGGCCAAGGCCCCTCCTGCCAAAGCGATTCATTGACCCTAACTGACCGGAGCACTGTTAAGCCGCAACTCCGCCCGCAACCCGCCCTGGGGAGAATTGTGCAGATGCAGGCTGCTTTGCAGCTTGCGCACGATCATGTCGACAATCGCCAGCCCCAATCCCGCACCATTGCTGTTGCCCTGGCTGTAGAAGCGCTCAAGCAGGCGTGCCTTGTGTTGCTCGTCGATGCCGGGGCCGGCGTCCTCGACGCATAAACGGGCGCTGCCATCTTCCTGGCGTTGCAGCACCACCCGGATCTCGCTGGCGGCAGGGGCGAAGTTGAGGGCGTTGGTCAGCAGGTTCTGCAGAGCAATGGTGATAGCGCCCGGGTCGCTGTGGATCATGCACACCTCATCGGCCTCCAGCACCAGCTCGACCCGTTTTTCCAGCGCCAGGGGGGTGAGTTCGGCCATCTCTTCCTGCACTAGGGTATTGAGCTCGAAGGTCTTGAGCTGCTCCGGACTCAAGTGCGGTTCAAGCCTTGCCATGGTCAGCAACTGACTGGCGATACGGGCTGCCCGATCAACGCCGCTGACCAGAAAATCCAGTGCCTCCAGACGTTGTTCCGGGAGTTCGGCCTGACGGGCGTTCTGTGCGTGGATGCGCAGAACGGTCAAGGGGGTGCGCAGTTCATGGGCGGCATCGGCAATGAAGCGCCGCTCGCGCTCCAGCAGATTGTCGATCTGGGTCAGCAGGCGATTGAGAGCGGTCTGCATGGGCTCCAGCTCCTTGGGCAAGGGCGACAGCGCCAGAGGCTCCAGGCTTTCTGCATCACGCTTGCGGATCACCTGCGCCATGGATTGCAGCGGGCGCAGGCCCCAGCCGATGACCAGCCAGATGGACAGGATCAGCAGCGGAACACCAATCACGGTGGGCCACACGGTATGGCTGACGATGATCTGAATGAGTCCCTGGCGCACATCGTCGCGCTCACCGACCCAGATCAGGAAACCCTGCTGCGGATCGGCCAGCAGGAATCCACACCATTCACGGCCATTTTCCACCAGGTCGTGGGAGCCTTCGGTCCTGGGCGGCTCAGTGAGCACCGGGGCTTCGGCGGAGCGCACCAGCAATTCACCCGACGTGCGCCAGACCTGGAAGGTCAGGCGGGTTTCGTAAGGGTGGGCCACGCCGCTGGTGCCGACCCGGCTCATGGCTTCGTCGAACGCTTCATACAGCTTGCTCAGATCCTTTTCGCCCTCGGCCCGCTGGCGCAGCACGCCTTGCAGCAGGCGGGCACTCTGCGCCAGCTGGGCGTCGTAGACCTCTTCGATTTCGTGATGGCTGTCGCGCAGCACCAGCAGGCCGATGATCACATCGCCCAGCAGCAACAGCAGCAATACCGGGGCAAGAATTCGTGCGCGTACCGAGGTCATGCCTTGAGCTCCAGCAGGTAGCCGACGCCGCGAACGGTGCGGATCAGGTCAGTGGACAGTTTCTTGCGCAGGTTGTGGATCAGCACTTCCAGCGTGTTGCTTTCGACCTTCTCCTGCCAGCCATACAACGTGGTGGACAGGCGCTCGCGGGTGACCACCTTGCCCGGGCGGATCATCAGTTGATGCAGCAGTTGATATTCCATGGGCGTCATGGGGACTTCGTTGCCCTGAAAACTGACTTGCTGCGAGGCCGGATCCAGGCTGATGCCGGCGTGTTCCAGCAACGGTTGCGCCCGACCCTGACTGCGGCGCAGCAGGGCGCGCACCCGGGCCTTCAGTTCGTTGACGTCGAAGGGCTTGATCAGATAATCGTCCGCACCGGCATCCAGTCCGGCGATGCGGTCCTGAGTACCGTCGCGGGCAGTCAGGATCAACACCGGCAGCGATTGCTGTTCGGCGCGCAACTGGCGCAGCAGGTCGAAGCCGTCCAGGCGTGGCAACCCGAGGTCCAGCAGCAACAGGTCGAAGCGTTCGCTGCGCAGGGCGTGCAGGGCGCTGAGCCCGTCCTCGATCCAGTCGAGCGTATAGCCCTCGGTGTTCAGGGCGACCTTGATGCCTTGGCCGATGGCACGATCATCTTCCACCAGAAGCAGACGCATAAGAGGTTCCGGGCAATGGATTGGGGGAGGGCGGGGCGCCATCATGCCGTTATGGTCGTGGCTCGCGTAGAGCCATATGTCGAGAAGATGTAACGACCTGTTACGCCTTAAGCTTTTCCTAAGATTGCTTTCGCACAGTAGCGACTCCTTAACTGCTGCGAGTATCCAACATGCGTAAAGTCCTGCTGATTTCCTTGCTGATGGCCAGCCCTCTGGCACTTGCCGGTCCGCAGTGCACCACTGCCGACAAATCCCAGTGGCAGGACCAGGCCAAGTTCCAGGAGCAACTCAAGGCCCAGGGTTACCAGATCAGCAAGTTCAAGGTCACCGACGGCAACTGCTATGAGATCTACGGTTTTGACAAGGACAAGCGCAAGGTCGAAATCTACCATGACCCTGTATCCGGCAAAGCCGTGAAGACCGAGATCAAAGGCTGATGAGCCGGGTTTCCCTGCGTCTGTGGGACCCTCTCGTCAGGCTGTTTCATCTGTCTGTCGCGGGTGTCTTCATCGCCAACTACTTCTTCACTGAAGCCGGTGGCGACTGGCATGTATGGCTCGGCTATTACGCCGTTGCCTGGCTGTGTGTGCGAGTGGTGTGGGGATTCGTCGGGCCACGCAGTGCCCGCTGGAGTGACTTCTGGCCGAGCCCGAGTCGTTTGCGGGCTCATGTGCAGTCGCTGATCGATAGGCGACCTGCTCATCGGCTCGGCCATTCGCCTCTGGGGGCACTGGTCATGGTGCTGATGATGGTGTTGATTTTTTCCATCGGCCTGACCGGCTGGATGATGGAGGAAGTGGATGCCTTGTGGGGGGCCGACTGGCCGCTGCAGATCCACGAAACTCTGGCCAATGTGCTTTGCGCGCTGGTCGTGCTGCATATGGCCGCCGCGATCTTCGAGAGTTTTCAGGTACGTGACAACCTGCCGCTGTCGATGCTGACCGGCAAGCGCCGTTCATTGCCCGAACAGCCCGAAAACAACAATTGAAATAGCCCCTGTAATTCCTTTCGCTAAGGTGCTGGATTTTCATGCCTGTTATTTCCCGAAACCTGGCTGCATGGAGCGCGGGCCTTGCTGTTGTCTTGATCTTTCTCAGTGCCTGGCTCAGCCACCCGCTGCACAGGCTTTCTCCTTTTGCGGTCAGTGAGACGCCGGTCAGTGTCGAGGGCGCTGCCACCGCGGCGACCTACAGTTCGCGTTTTGCCTCCTCCGATCTCGATGATTTCGTTCACTCCTCTGCCGTCACCGCCTTGCCGGGCGGTGACCTGATGTCGGTATGGTTCGCCGGTTCCCGTGAGGGCGCAGGGGACGTGGAGATTCGTGCCTCCAGGTTCGATGCCAGCGCCGGTGAATGGGGCAATGAACAGGTGCTCGCAACCCGTGAGTCCACCCAGGCCGGCACGGGCAAATACATTCGCAAACTGGGCAATCCGGTGATTGCACTGGCTCCGGATCAGCGTCTCTGGCTGTTTTATGTGTCGGTATCGGTGGGCGGCTGGGCGGGCAGTTCGGTGAATGCCATGGTCTCTCAGGACATGGGCGCCACCTGGTCGCAGCCGCGTCAGTTGATCACTTCGCCTTTCCTGAACATCAGTACTCTGGTTCGTGCAGCGCCGGTATTCCATGCCGACGGCTCCATCGGCCTGCCGGTCTATCACGAGTTTCTGGGCAAGTTTGCCGAGTACCTTTACCTGAGTCCCAGCGGTGACGTGATCGACAAGTTCCGCATCAGCCGTGGCACCAACTCTCTGCAACCCACGGTCGTACCGCTGGACGGTCAGCGGGCCGTGGCGTTGCTGCGCTATGCGGGCAATACCTATCACCGCGTACTGGCCAGCCGCACCGAAGATGGCGGCCAGACCTGGAGCGAGCCGCACCCGCTTGAGCCGAGCAACCCCAACTCGTCGCTGGCAGCCGTCGGTGTGCCGGGGCGCGGTCTGCTGGTGGCCCTCAATGACCTGCGTGACGGTCGTTTCAAGCTGAGCCTGTACGGCACCGATGAGCAGATGAACCAGTGGCGTCCGGTGATCGATCTGGATAAATCCCCCGATCCGCTGGGGCATCCGTTTTCGCTGGAAGCCTATCGGGAAATCCTCGGTGAAGGTTTCCGGGCCTCCAGCGGCGCACGGCGTCAGCCTCTGGAAGCCGAGTTCCTGAGCAATCTGGACCAGCGGGTCTGTTCGCCGCAGGGGTGCGATTTTGAATACGAGTACCCGTATTTCATTCGCAGCCCGGACGGTATGTACCACCTGGTCTACTCCTGGAATAACACCTTTATCAAGCATGTCAGCTTCAACGAAGCCTGGCTGGCGGAGCACTTGTTATGATCGCGCAATGGCTGACACACCTGGCGTTTGCGCTGGTGCTGTTTCTGATCCTGTCTTCCTGGACTTCCTCGCAGCGCTGGCGTCTGGCGATACTGGCCGGTGCTTCACTGGCGAGCGTGGTTTCCATCGATGGCCTGTCTCTGGCGTCCTATGTGCGCAGCCTGAGCGATGACCTGGCGATCCCCAGTCTTGTCGGTCTGCTCTGGCTGACTGCCCAGCGTCTGGGTTTCGTCCAGCCACTCGAGGCTTCCCAGCGCCTGTTGGTGTTGTCGGTGCTTGCGGCCCTGGCCCTGGTTCTCTACCCGGCCACGCTGGGCATCACCTATTTCGATCCCTACCGCTGGGGCTTCAACCCGAGGCCGATGATCATCGCGGTCGGGGTTCTCACCCTGATGTTGCTGTACCTGCGCAGCCATCTGGGGGCCTTGATGCTGGCGCTGGCCACACTGGCTTTCACCTTCCGCATCAAGCCTTCGGAAAACTACTGGGATTACCTGATCGACCCGTTTCTGGCGTTGTATGGCTGCATTGCGTTGCTGGTATTCGTTGCACGTCGCCTGTATCGCAGCTACTCACAACCCGGAAATGCATGAACAGAGGAATGAAAATGAGTTGGCTGCAATCACGACGCCTGCAGTATTGGGCAGGCACCATCGTGCTGTTTTTCCTGTTGTCGGCCTTGTTGAGGGGCGTGTTTTTCTGGAGTTTTTCCGGGGTCGAGCACGAGAAGCTGTTCAGCGACCCGACCGTGCTGCAAACCCTGAGCATCGGTTTTCGCTTCGATCTGCGCCTGGCATTGCTGGTGTCGTTGCCGGTGGCGTTTCTGCTGTGGCTGCCGCGCTGGAACATGCTCAGCGTCCGTGCGCTGCGCTGGGTAACGCGCTCGTACCTTGTGCTGGCGCTGGTGCTGGTGACGATGATTCATATCGTCGACTTCGGTCATTACGCCTATCTCGGTGTGAGGCTCAACGCCAGTGTCCTGCGCTATCTGGAGGATGCCCAGATATCCCGGGACATGATGTGGCAAACCTATCCGGTGGTGTGGATCAGCCTTGGCTGGTTGCTGAGCGTGCTGGTGCTGACGCGCGTCCTGCTCTGGCTGGAACGCATCACGCTGCAACGAGCGCCACGTCCGGTCAGGCGCTGGTCGGCGGCCTGGGGCGCGGCTGTGATGGTGTGTGCGACTTTTCTGGGACTGCTGGGCCGTGTGGAAAACCTCAACCTGGAGAACCCGGTGCCGTTGCGCTGGAGCGATGCGTTTTTCTCCGGCAATAACCAGGTGGCGGCATTGGGGCTCAACCCGGCGCTGTTCCTGTATGACACCCTCAAGGTTTCCCAGTCCCGCTACGACGAAGATCAGGTGCGTCAGCACTATGATGTGGTCGCCCGATACCTGGGCGTGGCGCAGCCCGATGCCCAGAGCCTGAGCTTCAAGCGTCAGCAAGCCGTGCAGCCTTACCGGGTCAACGGCGAGCGTGCGCCGAACGTGATTTTCGTGATGCTCGAATCCCTGGGCACCAGTGCCGTGGGGGCCTATGGCAACCCGCTCAATCCCACGCCGAACCTGGATCGTCTGGCCACCGAAAGCTGGTTCTTCAGGCATTTCTATGTTCCGGTCACCGGCACCGCCAAGACTGTCTGGGCGAGTATCACCGGAGTTCCGGACGTCACCCGTCAGGAAACCGCGACACGCCATCCGCTGCTGACCCGCCAGAATACGATCATCAATGACTTCAAGGATTATCAGAAGCTGTACATGATCGGCGGCAACTCGGGCTGGGCGAACATGAACGCACTGATTCGTCGCAGCATTGACGATGTACGTCTGTATGACGAGCGTGACTGGAAGTCGCCTCAGGTAGATGTATGGGGTATTTCCGATCTGGACCTGTTCAAGGAAAGCGACAGGATCCTGCGTGAACTGCCCAAGGATCGCCCGTTCTTCGCGTACCTGCAGACCGCTGGCAATCACCGGCCTTTTACCATTCCCAAGGAGAACGATGGCTTTGAGGTCAGCAACCTGACGCTGGAGCAGGTGCAGGCGGCGGGTTCGCGCAGTGTCGAGCAGTACAATGCCGTGCGCCTGCTGGACTTCAATATCGGTCGCCTGATGGAACTGGCCAAAGCGGGCGGCTACTACGAAAACACCATCTTCGTGATGTTCGGTGACCACAACACCCGCATCAGCCAGATACCCCACATGGCGCCGGCCTTCGAGCAATTGGGGCTGGAGAGCAATAACGTTCCGCTGCTGATTCATGCGCCGGCGCTGCTGGGCTCGCGGGTCATCGAGGAAGCGGTCGGGCTGGCGGACCTGTTGCCCACGGTGGCAGGCATGGCGGGTGTCGAGTTCAGCAACGGCGCGATGGGGCGTGACATTCAGCAACCGGCACCGGAAGGCGAACGAGTGGTGCCGCTGGTATTGCGTGAAGGCACCTTCCCGCTGATCGGTGCTGTCACCCGGCATTACCTGTTGCAAATGGAGCACGACGGCAGTTCGCCAACCCTGCACGACCTGTCTTCCCGCACCCCGCTGGATAATGTCGCCGAGCAGAACCCGCAAGAGTTCGAGCGGCTGCGCGACCTGACTCGCGGGCTGCATGAGAGTTCGCGTTTGATGTTGTATCGCAACGTGCGCTGATTTGAAGTGGGAGGCGGTGAAGTGCCGACAAGCCGCCTCCCATGGCATGTAACTCTTCTGACTCGTCCCACCACCGGAATCTGCCCGGAATAAATTTCCTGCTGCGGTGATCCAGAAACGCTTGTGCGACGTAGAGCCTTCGTGGCTGCTGGCGATGGAGACGCGTATTTCGAGTGTTCCTGCCAGTCTGCTACGCTGGAATTGTCTCTCAGGTAAGATTTCGTACGTCAGCAACAGACTTTTACCGATGCATAACCTTCTGTTATTCATCGGTAATTTTTGTAAAACTCTGTCAGATATCGTCGGCAGTCTGTATGTTGGGGCCCAATTTCGCCTGGATGCGGTTTTTTGTCGTTCCCACCCTTGAGAGCATTAGTGGATGTTGGCAACGTGTACCCAGGCTTCCCCGGCCCGACTACTTGATGCTCTTCGTTCTGAAACGAATCAGTTACATGTCGGTCTGGAAAAGCGCCTGCCGTTTTTTTCCCCTGTCCTGACGAGCGCTTATTACCTTCGTCTGATCCAGGCCTACCATGGTTTTTACAGGCCGCTGGAGTCCGAGTTGCTGGCCAGTGGCCTGATGCCGGATGAACTGGATGCGCCCGAGCGAGTCAAAACTCCTGCATTGATTCAGGATCTGCATGCCTTGGGCATGACCGATCAGGCGATCGATGAACTTGCCCTGTGCAGGCAACTGCCTCTGATCGACTCTCCCGGTGCCTGTCTTGGCGTACTGTACGTGCTTGAAGGTGCCACTCTTGGCGGGCAGATCCTGCGCCGCGAAATCCACAAGCGGCTGGGGCTGAACGAGCAAACGGGTGCGGCTTTTCTGAATGTCTATGGCAACGCAACCGGCATGCGCTGGAAAGCGTTTCTGGCTCATCTGGACAGTGTGCAGGCCGACGCCGCAACCACAGAGGCTGCCGTGTTGGCGGCCCAATCCACATTTGCATGTTTCGAGCACTGGCTCGATGGTCAAGAGGTACTGTTATGAGCCAACTCGATAAAGACACTTTCGAGGCCCTTCTGGCCAACTGTGCCAACGAGCCGATTCAGTATCCGGGTGCCATTCAGCCTCATGGCGTGCTCTTCACTCTGACCGAACCGGATTTCGTGGTGCAGCAGGTCAGCGCCAACGTGCAGGAACTGCTCGGCAAGAACCCCGATCATGTGCTGGGACAGCCATTGGAATTCGCCGTGGGCGACGGCTGGGCCAATGTGCTTAAAAGCGCCAGCACCCAGGAGTCGTTCAACGACATTGCGCAACTGATCGTTACCGTCAATGGCCGGGATTTCGAGGCTCTGATGCACCGGCATCAGGGCGTTCTGGTGCTGGAGCTGGAAATTCAGGACAAGGAAGCGCAAGTTGCCAGCAGTGAGCGGATTGCCAACCTTGGGCGCATGCTGCGTCAGTTGCAGGCGGCCAAGACTTTGCAGGCGCTGTACGAAATCAGTGTCCGTGAAATCCAGAGACTGACCGGCTATGACCGGGTGCTGATCTACCGTTTCGAGGAAGAGGGGCACGGCCAGGTCATTGCCGAAGCCTCGTCGCCCGGCATGGAGCTGTTCAGCGGACTGTTCTTTCCCGCTTCGGACATTCCCGAGCAGGCTCGCGAGCTCTATCGTCGCAACTGGCTGCGCATCATCCCCGATGCCGATTACACGCCGGTGCCGCTGATCCCGCAACTGCGCCCCGATACCGGAAAGTCGCTGGACCTGAGCTTCTCTACCTTGCGCAGCGTTTCGCCGATTCACTGCGAATACATGAAGAACATGGGCGTGTTGTCGTCCATGAGCGTTTCCCTGCTCAAGGACGACAAACTCTGGGGGCTGATCAGTTGCGGGCATCGCACGCCTCTGTACGTTTCCCACGAACTGCGGGGGGCCTGTCAGGCCATCGGCCAGGTATTGTCCCTGCAGATCCGTGCGATGGAGGCCCTGGAAGTCACTCGCCAGCGCGAGGCCAAGCTGCAGATGCTGCAAAGCCTGAACGACTCCATGGTCTCTGCGTCGGAGAACGTCTTCGACGGTCTTGAGCAGCAACCGCAAATCCTGATGGATCTGGTCGGTGCCTCGGGTGTGGCGATCATTGACGACAGACAACTGCATACCTTTGGTCTGTGCCCCGAGCCTGGCGAAATCAAGGCTCTGCATAAATGGCTGATGGCCAGGGGGCAACAGGTCTTTTTCAGCCATCATCTGTCCAGCATCTACCCGGAGGCCGAGGCCTATCAGCAGCAGGCCAGCGGTGTTCTGGCCATGAGCTTGCCAAAACCGGTCGATAACGGCGTGCTGTGGTTCCGTCCCGAGGTCAAGGAAAGCATTCAGTGGAGCGGTAACCCGAACAAGCCGCTGGATATGGAAGGCTCCGGTGCAGGCCTGCGTCTGCGACCGCGTACCTCGTTCGAGATCTGGAAAGTCGAGATGGCGGGTATCTCGACCAAATGGACCCATGGCGATATTTTCGCTGCCAACGACCTGCGTCGCTTTGCACTGGAAGACGATCTGGCGCGTCAGGTGCGCCGGGAGCAACAAGCCGTGCGCGCCCGTGACGAACTGGTTGCCGTGGTATCCCATGACCTGCGCAACCCGATGACGGTCATTTCCATGCTCTGCGGCATGATGCAGAAGGCCTTCAGCTCCGACGGGCCACATACTTCACGACGTATTTCAGCAGCCATCGATACCATGCAACAGGCTGCCAGCCGCATGAACGTCTTGCTGGAAGACTTGCTCGACACCTCGAAAATCGAAGCGGGCCGCTACATCATTTCTCCGCAGCCGCTGGAAGTGAGCCATATATTCGAAGAGGCCTATTCCTTGCTGGCACCACTGGCCATGGATAAATCCATCGATATCTCCTTCCATAGCGAACCGGACCTGAGAGTCAGCGCCGACCCGGAGCGCCTGTTCCAGGTGCTGTCGAACCTGATCGGTAACGCCATCAAGTTCACGCCCAAACAAGGCCGGATCGACGTGGCTGCAGTGCCCAGCGGCAATGAAATCGTCTTCACCGTGCGCGACTCGGGCGAAGGCATTCAGCCGGAACAACTGCCGCACATCTTCGAGCGCTACTGGACCATCAAGGAAGGCAACCCGACCGGCACTGGCCTGGGGCTCTACATCTCCCAAGGCATCATCAAGGCCCATGGCGGCGTACTGACTGCAGACAGCCAGGTGGGGCTGGGCAGTGAATTCAGATTTACGGTGCCGGTGGCGGTGTAAGACATATCTGATGGCTCTGTCTGTATCAGGAGCCAGCGGCCTGTAGGAGGCAGCTTGCTGGCGACTTGATTCAGTCCCTGCCCGGTCACGGCTTGTGAGACGGCTTTTGGTATTCATGGAATGCGGGACTCTTCGCAAACACATCCGCAATAAAATCCATGAAGACGATGGCCCGTTTGGGCAGCAGCCGATTCGCCAGATAGACGACCTGAATCGGGACAGGGGGTGCCACGTAATCAGTCAGCAACAGCTGAAGATTGCCACTTCGCAGCCCTTCCTCATAAAGCCATTCAGGCCCTTGCGCGATTCCCAATCCGGCATTGACGTACTCGCGTATCGCCTCGGGCGAGTTGACACGTAGTCGGCCGGAAACCGCAACATCGATGTCTTTGAAGCGCCAGTTAGTGCCCGTTGAAAGCAGTGTGTAGATCAGGCAGTCGTGTGCTTTCAGTTCGGCGGGTGAGGCTGGTGACCCGCGTTGCGCAAGGTATTTACGGCTGGCAACGCACACACGCTCGAACCAGACCAGTGGGCGGGCTCGCATGGCACTGTCTTCCAGGTGTCCAATGCGAATCGCGAGTTCAGCCCCTTCGTCGACCAGATTAACGTAGCGATCGCTGATCTGCAGATCGAGCGACACGTGCGGATAGCGTTCCAGGAAGGTAGCGACATGCGGCACGATGAAGGTGTGAGCCAATGCGGTCGGGCAGGCAACGCGCAATAATCCGGACGCAGCGACATTCCCTTTCAGTGACGACTCGGATTGCTCCACGGAGTCGAGAATGCGTCGAGCGTCTGCGTAATAGCGTTCTCCCTCAGGCGTCAGTACCAGCTTGCGTGTGGATCGATGAAGAAGCCTGGTTTGCAAATGGTCTTCAAGTGCTGCGACATAACGACTGACGTTAGGCTGCCCCAGCCCTAGATCGCGACCCGCAGCTGAAAAGCTGCCCGTTTCGACCGTTCTTACAAAACAGGTCATTAGCAGCAATCGATCCATCAGGCGTCTCTCATTCATGCAGTTGAGGCATGATATTTATACTATTTTCTCGACTTATCAATATCTGCGCATGAATACATAGTTTCTCTCAGAAGGTCTGCCGCTCGGCTGGCCTGCAAATCGAGAGGAAATTCATATGTCCCGTTTACAAGGCAAGCGCACCCTCATCACGGGCGGTACCAGCGGTATCGGTCTGGAAACTGCCAGGCAATTTCTCGCCGAAGGCGCGCGCGTGATCGTCACAGGTGTCAATCCGGAGTCGATTGCCAACGCTCAGGCAGTCCTGGGGAGCGAAGTCCTGGTGCTGCGTGCCGACTCGGCCAGCATCGCAGCGCAGAAGGAACTGGCGCAGGCCGTGGAGGCTCATTACGGACAACTGGATGTGGCCTTCCTCAATGCTGGCGTATCAGTCTGGATGCCCATCGAAGACTGGACGGAGGAAATGTTTGATCGCTCCTTCGACATCAACGTCAAAGGCCCGTACTTCCTCTTGCAGGCACTGCTGCCGGTTTTCGCTGACCCTGCATCGGTTGTTCTCAACACCTCCGTCAGTGCGCACCTCGGAGATGCGCGTTCATCCGTTTATGCGGCGACCAAGGCCGCGTTCCTGAACATGTCGAAAACGCTCTCGAGTGAACTTCTGCCGCGTGGTGTGCGGGTAAACGCGGTCAGCCCTGGCCCGGTCGATACGCCGCTGTATGACAAGCTGGGCATTCCCGATGCCTATCGGGAACAGGTCAACAAGGATATCGCTGCAACCATTCCATTCGGCCGCTTCGGTACGCCTGAAGAAGTCGCCAAGGCAGTGTTGTACCTGGCCTCGGACGAGTCTCGATGGACGGTTGGTACGGAAATCATCGTCGACGGCGGTCGCTCGCTTTAACGGGCTGGCACGGACGTAGCGTTTATACGGCCCGCTCCCTGCATGGTGGCGGGCCTTGCCAATTTAATGGTGGGTATTCCATGTCCCAATCACAGTTCACACTCGTCAGCCACGGGCTGTGCCCGTTCGTTCAGCGTGTGGTCATTCTGTTACTCGAAAAAGGCGCTCCCTTTCAGCGTATCGATGTAGACCTTAAAGACAGGCCGGACTGGCTCGTTCGCTGGCGCGTGTCGAGGTGCTGAAGGAGCTAATTCATTGGCTCTGTCTGCATCAAGTGTTGCAAGCCCGTCATAGGACTGTTGGAGGCAGCTCGCTGGCGACTGGACCGTTTTCGCCAGCGAGCTGCCTCCAACAGCATTACCAGCCCTGTACCAGAGCCTAACGAGGACAGAGCCAATTCATTTGCGAAGGTCGCGTGCAGTCGTATAAGCGGCGCACTCGGACATCCCCTCTGATCGCACCGGTCAACTCCCTCTTCGCACGACGTTCAATCTGCGACAAGAAACATTCCTGTTAGCGACTATTCAGAACTGACGCTTTTCCCTTAACGCCATGTTTTTAAAGGGATAAATGAATGGATTTCCGATATTTTTATAGTATTTTCTATGTATACATAAAAAATACAAAGCATTGACGGTGCCTTCGGCCCGTGCGAATCTGAATTCAACAACAAGCTGTAAGCACGGATTCGCCTGCTCTGGAGGTCTTTGTGAAAAGCGGCAAAAACACGCTCTATGACGACCTGAAACGTCAGATTCTCACGATGGAGCTGGACCCTGACGAGGCGCTGGACGAGGCGGCGATCAGTGAGCGTTACGGTCTTTCCAGAACCCCGGTGCGGGAAGTCTTTCGGCGTCTTGCCGGTGAGGGCTACATCGATATCCAGGAAAATCGCGGATCTCGGGTGATCCCCATGAACCATTCGACGCTGCGCAACTTCTTTCTGGTAGCGCCCATGGTCTATGCCGCGATAGGACGTCTGGCCGTGCAGAACTTCAAGGCCCGCCATTTACAGGACCTGAAGGAAACCCAGCAACGATTTCGTACTGCGACAGTGACGCGTGATGCACGGATGATGGTGGTGGAGAACAACCGTTTCCACGCCATCATGGGGGAAATGGCGGGCAATCAGTATCTGGAGCCCAGCCTGGAAAGGCTGCTGATCGATCATGCCCGTATCGGTCATACCTTTTTCCGTCCCAGCAACGAAGACATGGAGCAACGGCTGCAACTTTCTGCCGAGCACCATGATGCGTTTATCGATGCGATCGAGAAGCGCGATGAAAGTGCAGTTGTCGATCTGGTATTCGAGCATTGGGAACTTTCCCGCGAAAACATGGAAATGTTTATTGCGCCTCAAGGAATGAAAGCAGACCTGCCTTTTTCGATTGACTCACTCTGACAGTGAGCGGTGTTTGTCAGGACATCAAAGCAAGCAGTGCAAGAGGGTGAAATTCAAGTTTCACACCACGGACTTCCCTTGTCTGGAAGTTTATAAAAACAAGTTCAAACGTAGATCGAGGAATGCGATGAAGAATATTTGGAAAGTCGTCTGCGCGGTTGCGTTGATGGGCATGATCATGTTGCCCGTACGCGCAGAAGAAAAAACGATTACGATCGGAACCCTGTCATGGGAAGACTTGACGCCCATTACCGGTGTGACCAAAAAGGTGCTTGAAGACTCAGGCTATAACGTCAAGGTCATCGAGTTTTCCGAATGGGGTATCGCTTATGCTGCCTTGGGCAAAGGGGATATTCAGGTCCTGGCTTCTCAAACGGACTACGCTGCCCAGGATTACTGGAACAAGAACAAGAATCGCCTGGAGAAGCTGTCTCCGGTTTCGTATGGCCTTTACCAGGCTATTGCAGTACCTAAATATGTCGATATCGATTCGCTTGAGCAATTGAGCGACAACGCCGAGAAGTTCGGTTCAAGAATCATCGGCATCGAGCCCGGCTCGGGTCTGATGAGCGATGCCAGCAAAGCCGTCAAGGATTACGGGATCAAACTGCAACTGGTCGAAGGCAGTACCGCTGCCATGACCGCCGCCTTGAAATCAGCCATTGATCGCAAGGAGTGGGTTGCGGTAACCGTATGGGAACCTTCCTGGATGGCTCAGAAGTTCGATCTCAAGTTCCTCAAGGATCCGAAGGGCGTTTTCCCTCCGCCGCAAGGTTATTACTGGATCGGTCATAAAGGCTTTTCTCAGGAATACCCTCATGCCCGTGAAGTCATTGCAAGTGTCTACCTCCCACTGGCCGATATCACCGCCATCAATGGCCAGGTCAAGGACGGCAAAAGCATGGATCAAGCCGTCACGGAGTGGACGAATAATCATGCGGACCTGTTGAAGCGTTGGGGCAATATCAAAAAATACTGAATCGAATTTTCATTTAACTGCCGATTTCTGATCCATTGAAAAATAGAAAAACCAGTGAACTGGTTCAATAGGCTCAACAATGAATACGGTTAAAGTAGACGCCAACGAAGTACTTGTAGATTGTCAGTCTGTCTGGAAGATATTTGGACATAACGCCAAGGCGGCAATGGATGCGGTAGTGCAAGAGGGGCTCGGCAAAACCCGTATCCTGCAGGACTATGGCTGTGTGGTCGGGGTTTCCAATGTCAGCCTTCAGGTTCGCCGTGGCGAGATCTTCTGCATCATGGGTTTGTCCGGCAGTGGCAAATCCACGCTCATCAGACTGCTCAACAAACTGATAACGCCCAGCTCCGGGAAGGTCCTGGTCAAGGGCAACGATCTGTCCGCCCTGTCTCCCGCGAAACTGCGGGAAGTCAGGGCACGCAATATCGGCATGGTCTTCCAGAGTGTTGCCTTGCTGCCCCATCGTACGGTTCTGGAGAACACCGCATTCGGACTGGAGGTTCAGGGTGTCGGCAAGGCCGAGCGTTATCAGGTGGCGGAGCGTGCATTGGCAAAGGTGGGGCTGACCGAATGGGCCTCACGCTATCCCGACGAACTGTCCGGCGGCATGCAGCAAAGGGTAGGGCTGGCGCGGGCCATTACCGCCAATCCTGAAGTCATCCTGATGGACGAGCCCTTCAGTGCGCTTGATCCTCTGATTCGTCGGCAACTGCAGGATGAGTTCCGTCAACTGACCAAGGATCTGGGCAAGTCAGCGGTTTTCATCACCCATGATCTGGACGAGGCGATCCGCATTGGTGATCGCATTGCGATCATGAAGGATGGCGTAATCATTCAGGTCGGTACCGCCGAAGAGATTGTTCTCAATCCGGCAGACGATTATGTGGCCGAGTTTGTGGCAGGTATTTCAAGGTTGCATCTGGTCAAGGCGCACTCGGTCATGACACCTGTCGCCACCTTTCAGGCGGCAAATCCGGCTTGTGATCTCTCCCGGTTTCCCCAGGCTTCGGCCGAGGCGGATATCAACGAGTTGATCGGCCTGGCGGTGGAGTCCAGGGCCGATGCCATAACGGTGATCAAGGATGGCGTGGTGGTAGGCGTGACCACACCCCGTGATCTGCTGCGGGGTGTTCAAGGTATTCCGAACGACAGCACGGCCGGACAATTGGCCGACGTCCTGGAGACGTCAGCATGAACACGCCCGATTTTTCAGCGCAATTCGACTCGACTATCGATGCGGGGCTCGAGTGGCTTTCCGAGAACGGCGAATCTGTTTTCAATGCGCTCAACCATGGTCTGGAAGGTGGATTCAAAGGCGTGCTGTGGTGCCTTTCCTATCCGCCCCATTACGTCGTTGCGCTTGCCGTCGGCCTCATCGGCTGGCGTATGGCAGGTATCCGTTTTGCCGTGCTGTCGATGCTGGCATTGCTTGGATGCGCGATGATCGGTCTGTGGCCCGAGACGATGAGTACACTGGCGCTGGTGCTCACGGCCACGTTTCTGGCGTTGTTGGTCGCGATCCCGGTGGGTGTGCTGGCGGGGCTGACGCCCATGCTTGACCGGATGGTCGATCCCTGTCTGGATCTGGTCCAGACCTTGCCGCCCTACATCTATCTGCTCCCGGCGATTGCGCTGCTTGGCTACGGCCCGGGGACGGCACTGCTGGCCACTTTCATTGTGGCGGTGCCGCCAGCCTTGCGTCTGACTTCCCTGGGGATCCGCATGACGCCCAGAGAGTTCATCGAGCTTGGCGAGGCCAGTGGTGTGACCGGGTTGCAGATGTTCTTCAAGATCCGCTTGCCGTTCGCGATGCCGAGCATCATGGCTGGGGTCAATCAGAGCCTGATGATGGCTTTTGGCATGGTGGTGATCGCTGGCATCGTAGGCTCCGGCGGCCTGGGTGAGTCCATTTATGGTGCAGTGCGTACGCTTGATATCGCCCGGTCGATCAACGCAGCCATTGCGATCGTGATTCTGACCATGATTCTGGATCGACTGGCGCAAAGTGCGACGCAGTCGCGCATGGGAGCAAGCCAATGAGCCTCACTGAGCTGCGTTTTTCTCCCGGCGAATTCATGGCCCCCGCCATCGACTGGTTGAATACCAACCTGCATGGTCTGTTTGTATTGATCAGCAAGGTGATCGAAGCCACGCTGGGCGGCATTGAAACCGCATTGCTGGCACCACACGCTTATGTCCTGATCGGTGTGGTCGTGATCCTCGCCGTTGTTTTCGCCAATGTGCGGGTGGCTGTTTTTGCTGCGCTGATGCTGGCGTTCTGTCTGTTTTCGGGGCTGTGGGTGGCTTCCATGCAGACGATTGCGCTGGTTTCGGTATCGGTGCTGATCTCGGTGAGCATTGCCTTTCCTCTGGGCGTCCTGGCGGCTCGATTCAAGCGTGTCGATGCGGTGTTCGTGCCGATTCTCAACATCATGCAGACCGTGCCGCCCTGGGTTTACCTGATCCCGGCGGTCATGCTGTTCAGCCTGGGGCGCGTGCCGGCAATCATTGCCACTATCGTATATGGCATTCCACCGATGCTGCGGTTGACCACGCTGGCATTCAAGCAGTTGCCCAAGGATCTGCTGGAGCTTGGCCAGGCACTGGGCGCTTCTCCGCGTGCGATTCTGTTCAAGATCGAGTTACCCACTGCGGCCCCGACGTTGCTGGTGGGGATCAACCAATGCATCCTGCTGTCGTTGGCCATGGTCGTGCTGGCGGGGCTGGTGGGGGCCGGAGGGCTTGGTGCGGAAGTCACACGCGGGCTGACCCGAATGGAGATGGGGCTCGGACTGCGTGCAGGTCTGGCAATCGTGTCGGTTGCGTTGCTTCTGGATCGCTTGTCACGCGGTGCATTGCAGCGTCACTCTGCGCGCAGGCTGGCGTGAAGCGTCCTGGGGGCAGGTATCAACGTGTCAGGCTCTGTACGAAATGTTTTCGAGCGAAGGTGAGGCAAGGCAAAAACAGGCGAGGAACGGTCGGAGTCGCGCCCGACTTTACTGGTGTAAATGAGCATTCCGATCGGACTCGCGCACGAGCCTGTTTTTAACGCAGCATC
>JAAIGF010176007.1_pt1 | contig 46151 bp, 37 predicted proteins | sample 6487441 | NCBI WGS metagenome assembly JAAIGF01 (sample SAMN13974129, study PRJNA590717) | phyllosphere metagenome | biome: pepper field; feature: multiple bacterial spot infested pepper fields; material: pepper leaves; isolation source: leaves from pepper fields | host: Capsicum annuum ...
AAAGCTATTCACATACATCGAGGTGTTCTACAACCGCCAGCGCCTGCACAGTGCTTTGGGCTATCGCTCGCCGGTCGAGTTTGAAAGGACGGATGTTCCTTAATTAAACGGTCCGAGAAATCGGGGATGGTCCAACCTGACTCCTTTTCCGCCCCGTTTACGTAAGTTGTACCTTATTCGGAGGACGACGCTGTGGCGGCCGCCGTCACCGACCTTCTAAAGGCAAGCAGGCGATCGACCAGCGCGTCCGCGTCATCGCCAACGCCGCTGGCCGCCTCCCACAGGCCCGGCTCCAATCTGGAAGGCTCCCACGTCGCCAACCGCAGCAGATCGTCGGCGAGCATCTGGGTCTCATGCTCGTTCATCGGATGCGCGGCGCGATAGTGCTCCTCGGGCATCGTGACAATGTCGACCGCGCGGTTCATGCAGCCGTCTGTCATTCCCATTGCGCGGGCCCTGGAACTGATGTTGTTTCCATACGCATAAGCGTGTGCCAGGCGCTGGACGGCACTGAGCGCGCAGGTAGTGGCAACACCGGCCAACGCGGCAATTCCGCTGTACTTTGCAAGTTGATCTTTCTCGCTGATATAGCCCATGAATGCGACCATGGGTGGAGGAATCGAAGCGATACCAGTGAGAGCGGCGCCGATGCCGGCGACGGTCGAAACATGGCTTGCAATCCGTTGCCCCGTCGTTCTGGTCGACGCTCTGCGCACCGGTTGTTGTGGTAGGCCTTGCAACTGTGCATCTATCCGTGCATCGGCATGTCGCGGCTCTGTGGCGCCGAGTTCGATCTCGGCACGACCGCTTTCCAGATCGATCTCTTCTCTTCTCGCCATCGGCGACAAGGACGGTAACACTGCGGGACGCATGAGACACCTCACCATGGATGGTCGATGCCAATTTTCTCATCGAAACATCGCCGCGCCTCATCGCGCGCCGAAACGCACGCGCTTTCGACGAAGTCGCAAGAACGGAATCAGGTCTATTTAGAATTCAACCTGGACCCAGTTCCCTGGTTTGCACACTTGAACCTACCTAGCTTGCGCCGAGGACTCAGACTGAGCCAGCTAGGCCATCGATAGATACAAAACCATCATTGTAAATGCACCAGCCTGGCTGTCATGACCAAGAGGAAAGTGTCTCAACGATACGAGCAAATTCCTTTAACGTCATAATTTTAGGATACTCGACGTAGTACATCCGCTCATATATGTCGCGGCGCTCTTTCACATCAGTAAGGCGCCCCGCACTACTGGTATCGCAAAGTTTTTCCAGTTCCTCGAGATCAAACCGTTCCTTGCCGACGGCATCGGCGCGTACTAATGCTGACGCGATATCGGAAGCATGTAAGGCTTCATTGCGTCCCTTAAGCTTCTTATGGAATTCGAGCGCCTCTGCGCCTTTCAAAGTTTTCATCGCTATTTTCCTGTCAATCAAATTAGCTCGCTATGAGCAGCTAGCGCGGCCGACCACGACTTGCCGTTATATTTTTCCAGCGCGGCTCGCGTATTCCCCGCGCGCTCGGGATCATCTATATTATTTGTCAGACGATCAATCAATTCATTGTCGATTATCTTATCAGCCAAATCACCGGTAACCGAGGACTGCGGGGACGTTATCTTTTCATATAAATCAGCATCCTCTACACTCAACTCACCGCCCATGACGCTAGCAACCATGACCTTCTTACCATCCTCGGCTGTTCCGAATAGTCGATAGTTTCCCAGGCTCGGATCGGCGATGAACCTGTCTATCACACTCATTCTATTGCTTCGTACGGCCACAAATCCACTCGAGACTACAGGGTAAGGAGGCCTAGGATCTTCACCTTCAGGTTTCCGTTGCAAAACTCCCGTCAAAGAATTCTCAAGGGGTGCATCGATATCGCACAATTCAACTTTTCGACCTGTTTCTTTGGCTAGTTCTATATAGCTGTCGATTTCGTACGCCCTTGCCAAGCGCTTGTCGACAACAATGCTAGCGATTGCACCGCTGCCCGTCCTTTGAGAGCGAAGCCCGTCTTCAAAATGGTCAGCAAGAAAACATGATTCGTTATGAACTTGCGCCGAGCTAAATATCTTGGCGCCGGCCTCCGACTTCGCAAGCGAACTCTTGAATACATCTGGATTGATGCAACCTTTCCCACCTGTCTTCTCCAGAGCTGCGGCGAGAGCTGGAATTTTTTTTGTGGCTATCCGCGTCTTACCCGTGGCAGTGTTTCCGCGCAACGCAAACAATGTCGGTTGGCAGCCATCGCGCTCAAGAGATTCTGCCAGGGTCAAGGCCGAAGATCGTGCTTCATCTAATAGCTTTTCGTGCAACTTACGGCGCTCCGGATGCCAGTTCTCCGGATTCGCCAGATACTCCCATCGCCCCGGACCAGAAGATGGGAGGTTGCCCAAACCATATAACTCATCGGTGCCTTTAAGCTGAGTAGCCTGTTGATGTGTCACCGCGGCGGTCGATGCACCTGCGATCGGCACCGAATGCGGCGGCGATGCATGAACATAAGCATGAGTGGTGTTGCTGCTCTTCGAACTAGCGGGTCTAGCTGGCAAATTATCAAGCTGGGTCTGGAATTTATACTCCGGCGCCGCTTGTGATGACTCAGCTTGGACGCCTTTGGATTCTGCGTCATCGAAAGGAACATGAGAAGTAAAAAGCCCGGCTGTGCCAGCAATGCCTATCTTGTTTTTTATGTTAAAAAATGTCCAGAGTCCAAGAAAATACAGTCCGACTGACTCTGCAACATTAGTCGCGATTCGAACCGCGACTCGCACACCCACGAACTACATGAGCAGCAAACGAACCTATGAAAAATGAAAAAAAACGGGGGTCAGGTTCGCTTACGAAATTCCTCTGCACCTAGGAAAATGGCTGCAACCCAGAAAGTTCTCGCCGCTGCGCCGGTTTCTTCTCTGCACGAGTGCGCTGCCGCAGCGTGGGCAGCTTGGAGTGGCAATGTTTGCAGAGGCAGTGGAATCAGCTGAACCAAAGACAGGCTCGATGCGCGCGGATATCGCCGTCGGCTGCGCTGTGGCTTGTTGCTGCACTGCTTGGATCATGTCCAACAACTGTTCGCCGCCGATCAATTCGATCGGTTTGCCTTCGGCAAAGCGCTCGGCGTCTTTCGTGTAAGTGCCGATGCAGGCGATCTTGACCGCGTGGGCCTGGTGATGGGCCAGCAGGCCGTACATTTCGCGCACGACGCTGACGCCAACCTGCTGACGCTTCCATTGTTTGCATTGCACGAGTGTGCGGCGGCCGTCCTTGCGCAGAATCAGGTCGATGCCGCCGTCTGCACCGCCCAGGCCGGTTTGTTCGACGCTATAGCCTTGGCGGCGAAATGCTTCGCCTACCAATCGTTCGAATTGGCGCCAGCCGCCAGCGGCCAGGCTCTCCAGGGTGGTACGTGTGTCCAGAAAGCGTTGCCGGCTGCGTTAGCCCAGATAGGAGCACAGCGCGGCGAGCCAGCAGATGCCGAGCAGCATCCACGCCAATGGCGCGAACGCCCCACTCGACTGTTGGGCAAACCCTTGCGACAGCATCCCGCCATGGTGGGAGAACCACCAGCCGATGCCGTAGCGCACCCCAAGATACCCAACGATTCCCGCTACAAGGCCGAGCGGCCACGGCAACGCGGCCAACGCTTCAAACCCCCTCTGCTTCTTTCTGCGTCCCATGCAAGAACCCCCGTTCCAGGTTCGAACATAACCGCTGAAACGCGCGTTGTCAGTAAGGGGGCGATGCTATTGCGATCTGCACCCCATCAAGTGATTAGGATCGTGCACTTCAGCGCGGAAGGCTTACACGGGCCTCAATGCTTGAGTCCGCTAAAACTACGTCGGCAGTTGCATCGGCAGCCGCAAGCCGACTCTTGAACGGGTTGCGCGCGGATTGTTCTTGGATACGGCGATCAACATGACCAGATGCAATGCGGGCTAGTGGTCGCCAACTTGGCCATTGCTACGACGAGCGGAGTCTTTGGATCGTCGGTGGAGGCAGGTTTGAAGGTTCTCTGCCTTGAGATCAAGCGGGCAACATTCAGTTGCGGCAATTCGTTCCATCCAACCCCTTCCCTTGAAGGGGAAGGGGCTGCCGGCCTGGAGTGATAGGCGAATACTTCGCCAAATCATTTCACTGCCGAAATCAGTTTGGTGGTGCAATCGTATAATCAGGCTGCTCACGGAAGAACTGAGCTGTAGATGTATAAAACATCATGTTCAGATTATCGTATTGACCTTTAACGATCCCATGCATCACTCCCGATGAGCTCACCACCGGTCCGCCGGAATCGCCTGGACCTGTCAGGCCGCCGAAGTCAGGGGTGGCGGCATGCAGTCCTTGGAGTCCTGGGTCTGGGAAATTTGCAGGAATGCGCGCATCGGTCCAGTCGCACAACACGTCGGTGCTCATGCCGCTTGTGCAGAAGCGGTCAGTCGGAGGAGCGGGCGTGTGGTCATTGCCGCAATCGTATCGAGCCCGCCAGCGCGCGACCGATAAAGAATTGCCCGCGAGAGCAGGACCTTGCCTACCGCACGCGGCTCGTAGGTCGAAACGATTGTGCAGTGAATTCCCGTTGATGGCGCTTCGCAGTGCCGGTAGTTATGCAGCACCGGTTCCACGCGAATCAATTCGAGATCTGAAACGCTCGATTTCCATGAGACATAGCCAAGATCTGCCCCATCTACGGACACTGTGCTGTTGTAGTCACCACAGTGACCTGCAGTCAGAACGAACCGGACCGCTCTCCGATAGGGCGTCAAGTTAGCAAGGACGCCTGTCTGCTTAAGCACAAGGCCGGCAGTGCAGCGGTTACCCAGGCTCATCGTCAGCACCGTACCGCCAACCACTGGCTGCCGGAGTCTGGCCTGATCGATGGCAAGCGCCGAGGCAGACGCAAGGAGCGCCAGGACACCAACGGCGATCAAAGAGCCGCGACGTGCACGTCCCATTTTCTTTTGAGACGTATCTGGACGCGCGAAGTAAATATTAATCATCTTTTCCTACGAGGTTATGGTGAAACAACTCAAGACATCGTAATTCCTCGGCAATTAACTATTTTTTTTAGGGACGAAGCGCCGCCGCAGCAAACGAAGTAGATCGCTGCCGCGCTTTTGCGTGCAGCTGCGCATTGACCAATCCGGAACTGCGCAAGATTTCAACATGCAGCTTGATCGGCTTCAGCGGTTGAGCAAGCTGTGCGCATCACAACAAGGCCAGATTCGATGACGCAGTCGCCGGCACAAAGGGGCTGGTCCTGGGGATCCTTGATCGCATGACCGAGCAGGCTTAAGCCACTCGGCCACACAATGCGCGTCCTCGCCAGGGAACGGGGACACGCAGTTCGATTTACTTGATTTCCACCGCACCCACATCGCAGACCGCGGTATCACGCGCAACACCACGCTGGTCGATCGTGCGGCAGTTGCTGCCGAGGTTGCGCACCGGGCTGTTGGCCGCCGGCAATTGGGTAAGCGTGGGGCCGCCATTGGCGGCCGGTGCGCCCAGCAGCGGATTGGTGGCGCGTGCGAGGCCGGCGGTGAGGCAGCTGTGGAACAGGCCGCCCGCAGCCGAGTACTCGATCAGGTTGTTGCCGGTGCTGCTTTGGTCGCTGCAGAAGGTGCGCTCGGTCTTGGAATAGAAGATGCTGTTGCGGATGTCGAAGCCGCTGCCGAACAACGTGGACCCGGGGGTGTTCTCGGCGAAAGTGACGTTGTTGAAGCGCACCGTGGTCTTGCCCTGGTCGCCATTGGACGGCTGCCAACCCACATGCTGGATCGCCGCGCCCACACCCTTTGCATAGTTGCCATAGAAGGTGCTGTTGCTGACGTTGCAGGACGGGCCGTAGCAGTCCATGTACAAGGCGCCGGCGTTGCTCTTTTCGGCGCGGTTGGAGATGAAGCTGGTTTCTTCGACGTTGATGATGCCCGGCGTACTGATTGTGGTGCCGGAGTGTGTGGTATCGCCGAAGCCCAGGCTGATGCGCGCACCGCCGGCCGGGCCGCCATAGGCGATGTTGTTGGCGAAGGTGGAGTAGCGCACGTCGATGGTGTCCGGTGCATACGCCCACAACGTGGCGCCGCCGCCGCTGTTGGCCGCGCTGTTGTTGCGCACCACCGTGCCGCACACCGAGAGCGTGGCGCCACCGGCGGCGGCGTTGAGGTAGCCGGCGAGCGAGGCGCCGTCGGTGTCGATTGCGCCGCTGTTGCCGAACTGGTCGGCATCCGGGAAGCCGGCCGGCGCATTGATGGCCTGGTTGCCGACAAATTCGGAATTGACGATGGTCAGACGGCTGAGCTGCGTGTAGAGCGCGCCGCCCAGCCAGGAGGTGTTCTTGGAGAACGAGCTCTTGACGATGGTCACGTCGGTATCGCTGCCGGCAAAGATGGCACCACCCCCAATGCTGCTGCGGTTGCTCAGGAACTGGCTGTTGATCACTTCCAGCTTGCCGCGGTAGCTGACCTTGATCGCGCCGCCACCCCAGGTGCCGGGCGCGTACTGGGTGTTGGATGCCGGCTGCACGGAGCTGCCGTTCTGCAGTTTGAGATTGCGCACCGACAGTGCATTGCCGTTCTGCACCTGGAAGATACGCGCGGCCTGGCGGCCATCCAGGGTGATCTTGCCCTGACCATCGATCACCGTTGGCGTGCTGGCGCTGATGTTGATGGTCTGGTTGACGGCGATGCTGGTCGCACGCGTGCCGCAGTTGAAGGTGACATAGCCGCCTTGCGCCACCGCAGTGGCGAGTGCGCTGGCGGTACAACTGGCGGCCGTGCCGTTGCCGACCACCACGCCGGCATTGGAGTGCGCCCACGGCTGCGGCGTGGTGCATTGCGCCACCGATGGCACGGCGGCGATGGCCGCACTGGTGGTGACCAGCGCAAGAAGCCCCGCCGTCACGACGGTGGCGTGAAGTGTTGAACGCATGGTGATGTTCCTGCTTGAGAAAGGGATCGAAGGAGAGCCGGTTGCACGTACGCAACGTCAACGGATTTGATGACAGGTGTATTGCAAGCCGCAGCGTCGCGATCGAGGCGTGGCATGCGGCGCGATCACACGCATCGCGCTTCCAACCTAAGTTCCATCACACCACGCGTCGATGCGGCGCCATCGCGCGGGCGCACATCGCTTCGCGCATGCCGACTACGGCCAGTGCAGCGATCGACCGATGCTGCACTGCTGCATGCAACTGCCACGCTGCATGCAGTGCGTCGCCGCATCGCGCGTTACCATGCTGCACTCTCGATCCTGTTGCGATCCCGGCGATGCCCGATGCACCCCGTACCTACGATGGCACGCCGGCCAGCCGCTTCCAGCTGCCTGCCGGCCCGTGGGTCTCGGTCTTCGAGGCGCTGTGCGCGTGTTTTCCGGCGATCGCGGCCGAGCGTTGGCGCGACCGCTTCGCACGCGGCCTGGTGCGCGATGCCAACGACCAGGCCCTGGCGTTGTCAGCGCCGTATCGCGTGGGTGCGGACATCCGCTATTTCCGCGAGGTCGCCGATGAGCCGGTGATTCCGTACGTCGAGACCGTGGTGCATGCCGACGCGCAGTTGGTGGTAGCCTGCAAGCCGCACTTCTTGCCGGTGGCACCCGCCGGTGCATACGTGCGCGAGACGCTGCTGACGCGACTGGTGCGGCGGCTGGACAATCCGGCGCTGGTGCCATTGCACCGCATCGATCGCGAAACCGCGGGGCTGGTGCTGTTCTCGGCCAATCCTGCCACGCGCGGGATCTATCAGGCCTTGTTTCGGCAACGGCGCATCCGCAAGCACTACCTGGCGGTGGCACCACCGCTGCCACAGCTGAGGTTTCCGCATGTGCACCGCAGCCTGTTGGAGCCGGGCGAGCCGTTCTTCCGCATGCACGAGGGCGTGGGCGAAGCGAACAGCGAGACGGTGATCGAGGTGGTCGCACGCAACGCAGACACCTGGACGTATCGGCTGGAGCCGGTGACCGGGCGCAAGCATCAACTGCGTGTGCACATGGCCGCGCTGGGCGCGCCGATCCTGCACGACCGGTTTTATCCCGAGCTGGAAGCCCAGCGGCCCGATGACCCGGAACGCCCGCTGCAGCTGTTCGCGCATACATTGGCGTTCGATGACCCGCTGACCGGTGAGCCACGGAGTTTTAGAGCGAAGGTCGGGCCGAACAGTTAGGAACAGAGCAACCAGCACTGCACCTGTGGATTACTTCAGTTCTTTCTCGAACTCGGCAACGAATTTGGTCAGTGAGGTTCCGCATGCATTACAGAAGTCTCGCAACTGAAGCAGATCCATCCGGCGACTGCCTCGCTCAACGTCACTTACATACGACTGCGGGCGCTCCAACGCATTGCTCAAGGCGACCTGCGTTAAACCGGCGGAAAGGCGAAGTTCGCGCAATTGCTGCAGCAGGATGTCGTAATGATCTTTGTGGATCGACTTGATTGGCATGGCGGCGAGGTTGGTAGGCCGCACTGAAGCTATATCCCCTTTTCAAATATCTGAAAAAGGGATAAATTCAGGCTGCGGATATCCCGTCCGTTTCCGTCGAGGATGGGCGCCATGACGACCTCAAAAACCAGCAAAACGGCCGCGCTACGAAAGCAAGAAGAAAACTTCACCTTCGGCGTCACGGTCGAGCAGATCGACCGCTTTCACACACTGCTGCGCACGATCACCGCGCAGAGCGACATGGTGGCGGTCTGCAGCGGCAAGCCACTGGACGCCACCAGCCTCTCGGTGTTGGGCGAGAGCATCTTCAATGCCGCCCGTGCGGTGCGCGGTGTGGTCGATGAGATTTACGAACAGCGGCTCGGCGGCCATGGCTCTGCCGATGCGGCCGAGCCGCGCGTGCAGCGCGGCGCCAGGGCCTGACTGGGCGCCGCGTGCAATCGCGTCAGCCTCAACGCACCTTGTACAACACCGCCGCACCCGGCCTGGGTTCGAACATCGGCACGGTCTGCTGTTTGAGCGCGGTGCCCTTGGCGTCCCACACCAGGGTGTCGGTGGGGTATTCGTCCTTGCGGGTCATGCTGTCGATCTGTTTGGCGATGACGGTGGATCCGGCTTTCACGTCCGGGTTCCAGGCGAACACGCCCCGGCGGCCGTAGAACACGGCCGGTGCTGCGGCGTCCAGGCGACGGTCGGGGCACATGACCAGGCCGCGTTCCAGCATCACGCGCAGCGCGCCGACCGGCACGGCCTTGACGGTGGGCGTGGTGCGTTCGGTGCTGTGGCCGGGGCAGACATTGGCCGAGCGGGTGAGCATGTCTTCGACCACCTGGCGGTCGGACTGGGCCAGCGCCGGCAGCGCGGCGGTGGACAGGGCAAGCATGGCAAGGGCGGATTTCCAGGGCATCTGACAACTCCTCATGAGGTGAGACTCCAACACTGCAGCCCATCCACGCGCGGGCTGCTGCCAGTGACGCGCCCGGATGCTAGCAACCGCTGCGTTAAGTGCTGCGAAGGCGGGCAGGCGCGGGCGACGCCGTGCAGGCGGTGCGCCGGCCCTGCACGCGTGCTCCATGCCGGGCCGCCGCGCCGCGCTGCATCACGCAACGGCCGCTGACGCGCCTGGCGGCTGTCAGGAGTCTCCCGATTGAGCGGCAGCAGCGGCCCGGTTAGCGTGCGCGCACGTACTCAGCTGGACAACCCATGGAACGCGCCGACCTCATCGCAGCAGTGCTTACCGGCATGCGGCGCGCCGAAGATTTTCGCGCGCAGGGCGCGCTCTACAGCACCGCGCACAGCGAGCAGATGCAGGTGGACCACGGCAAGGCGGCCGACGCCGAGCTGGTGCTGTCGATGTTTGCGTTCACCCCCGAACACCTCAAGTTGCTTGGCACCGCCGGCATCGAAAACCTGGGCGAAATCGTTTGCCACGCGTGGGCCTTGAACGGTGGCAATAACGAGGCACTGATCCGCTGGTTCCGCCAACCCATGAATGCCCTCGACGGCCAGACGCCTGCGGCGATGGTGCGTGGCGGGCGCATCCAGGTGCTGCTGCTGGTGCTGCGCCAGCAGGTGGAATGGGAATTGCCGCGCTCTGCCTGATGCCTGATCGACACCGCCGTGCATGCGGTCCGGCATGCGCGGTGCGGTTGCGGCGGGCGTTGCACGCGCGCGTAGCCGTGTGCAACGCGATGATCTCAGCCGCTCAGCGTTTCGGTCGCGCCACTGCGTACACCTCTGCGGCGATCTTCTTCATCAGCGCGTCGCTGTCGTCGCCCTCGGTGTAGAGATCGAAGTGGGTGCGGCCTTCCAGATAGCGGAAATCGCTCCTGGCGCCCAGGCCATCGAGCACCGCCTGGAATTTATGCGCCGCGCCATCCAGGTAGAACGTATCGGCGGTGCCGACGATCACATGGATCTTGCCGTCCAGGTCCGCCTTGAGCGTGGGCCATTGCGCGGCCACGCGCGCGGAAATGTCGTAGTGGGTACGCCAATAGGTCACCACGGCCGGGTCCACCTTGCCGGTGTCGCGGTCGAACATCGGCAGCGGGCGGCCGTCGGCGCCGCGCGGTGAAAAGACCCACTCGAACGAGGTGAGCTGGCCGCCGTACGGGCCGAGCACCCGTTCGAGCTTGGCGAAGGTTTCCAGATCGGCCAGCACCTTGCCGTGGTCGCGGATCAGCGGAAACTGGCTGCCGTCGGCGCGGCGGTAGACGTTGGCATTGGGCGTGTACAAATCCGGGCCGGTGAAGTCACGGAAATCGCTGGAATCCGGCGAGGTGGACCAGGTGCCGCCGAACAGTTTGGGGTAGCGGGTCTGCAACCACAGCGTGGCCCAGCCGCCGGACGAATGCCCGTTCAAGAAGCGGCCGCTGGCCTTGCCGTCCATCTTGTACTGACGCTCGAGCGCCGGAATCAGCTCTTCGGTCAGCGCGGTGCCCCACGGGCCGTTATTGACCGAATCGGCGAACTCGTGGGTACCGGTGGGCGTGGACTGATCCAGGAAGACCCAGATCATCGGCGGTATCTGCTTGGCCGCCATCAGGCGCCAGGTGGATGCAATGCTGCCGGCGAAGCGGTTGTAGTTACCACCGAAGCCATGCGTGACGTACACGGTGGGATAGCGCGTGGCGGCCTTGGCGTTGTAGCCGGGCGGCGTCAGCACACGGGCGCGCAGCGACACCGGCCGGCCCCAGAACGCGCTGAGCGATGGGCTCACCATCGAGGCATCGGCGCTATGCAGCCTGGCTTCGGGCACCGCATCGCGCACCGCCTGCGGCGCGCGCGGCGAGACCTGCCACGGATCGTCCGAGACCGGCACCTGCTTGCTCAAGGTCAGCGCCGGCAGCGGCTTGCCGTTGGCCAATGTCACGGCGGTGACCTCGCTCAGCAGATCGCCGCCATCGCGGCCGCTGTAGCCATAGCTGCCATCCGGGTCGAGCACGGCCTGGAACAGATAATCGCCGGCCGGCAGCGCAGAAAACCCGCGCGGGAAGGCGATGTTGTCCAGATCGATCTGCACACTGCCGCCGGGCGCCAGCGCGGTGACCTCCTGCGCGGCCACCGCCACTGCGGTAGGGCGGAAGGGATTCATATCCACCTCCTCCACCTTGCCGTCTTTCCCGCTTTGCTTGGCCTGCGCCTGGGCATCCTTGGCCAGGGTGGCGAACACCAGCAGGCGCCCGGACGTGGCCTGGTCGGTCGCCCCGCCCAGGGTGACGCGCAGCAGACGATGCGCCGGCGCCGGCTCGGCGGCGTGTAAGACACAAGCGCACAACAGGCCGACGGCCAGGCCCAGGCGTGGGGCAAGACGATGCAGGGACATGCAGATCCTTGAAAGCGGATGTGTGGGGTGGGCTTGGTGGCCCTGTGCGGACTGTAGCCAGTTTCTGGGGGAGCTGCGCGCGCTGTGGGCGAGATGAGGTCAGCGCATCCAATCCAGGTATTTTACGCGCTCAGGTTGGGGTCGCTTGCGGCGCAAGAGTGGCTAGAGTTGCATGTGTTCAAGGCGTTTGTGGTGAGGGCGGACTAGCTCAGCGCAGCTGATACAGCACAGATACCATGCAGTTAGATCGACTGTCTGAACTGCTGAGGCAACCGGATATCCAGGTCACGTCGAATTTGCGAGTGGAGCTCAAGACATCGATAGGCAAGCAGCAGACAGGCGTCAGATAAGTTATATGGCGATATTTGTAGTTAGAAGTTCATGCATCGCTGCGACCCGGTAGAAAGCGACCTATGGACGCTTGTCTACTGGTAGAGTGGCGAACTGATAATTCCTACTTATTCCCTGTGCCACTCGGTGCAGACAACGTCGTCGATGCCGGCAGTCAGCTTCCGGTGCACTTGTCCGACAGCCCAACGCTTGATCGCGTGGGCTAATTGCTGGCAATGCCGATATGACGGTCCAGACTCGTCGAGCGCTATGTTGACGGGCCCGGAGCACGTCCACAATACAAGTTGATTTTGATTATGTTTCTTGTGCTTGTAATCATATGCAACTAACCAGTTCGCCGTGCTTATCGCAATCCGAGTGCGCCATGACTTGGTTGATCTATCGAGCGTGATGCTTCCTGTGCGGGGGGCTGTACAGCTTGCTGGTTTGCGGTTTCCAGCTTCTGCAGGTTCTCTGCCAACGGCTGCTTGACGGCCTCACCTTTGTCGACATGGGTGCGCAGGAGGTCCATGTCATTTCCTGGATTCTTATAAGTTGCGAAGACATTGCCATTGGTTTGGCTTGGAACGACTTCTTGGATCTCGGGCAGAGGCGGACGATTAAGTTTTGCCTGGACAGCCAGGGCGCCGGCAATCCGCTCCTTGTCTTGCTGATTGGTGTAAACACCAGCATCTGGACCCAGCTTGTCGAGTCCAGCAAGAGCCTGTTTGAACAATGGATCATCACGCAGCCGGGCTTCTTGTTGCGGATCGAGAGGTGCTCCACCTGCACTAAAGGCACGTCCTGAATTACCTAGACCTGGTACCGCGGGCTGGACCGACTCGTCCAGCTGTCGCCCCGATGCAGGCGCCCAATGTCCTAAGACTCCGTCGTTTTTCGGTTCCTGAAGACCCACGTCCCGCAGAACGCTATCAGCGAGTGTGTTTGAGTTTTGCAGCAGGGGATCGTAGGGATATTTGTCATCCTTACTCCTGGCATTAGCGACCATGCGGCCCCACGTTCCGGACAAGTCCGCGCCATTTGCAATCTCTTCCCGATACTGCTTTTGGCCAATTGCATTCGGATTGTCCCGATGATCAGGGTTGTTTCGGTCATAGGGGAGGTTGGTCTCAACGTGCATCCGTCCGTACGGCAATCCAGGTCGCTCATCGCCAGTCCAGCCGCTAATAGTGCGCTGGTTGCCCTCCTTGTCCGTGTAGAGAAGGAACTTGTGGTGGTATTCCTTGCCGAGAGCAGCCCCGATATTCCGGTACCCGACTTCGATCTTCTCATCCATGACATGCTCCTGTGGCTTACTGATTCTTGATATGAACGGCTTCGACGTGTGTCACCTTGCCGTCGGCATCCAAAGAAAAAGTCATCACTACGGAACGTGCATCGGGATCCAACATCGCTTGTCCCTTGTTGTCCCTGACGACAATCTTGCTTTCGGTGTCTTCAACGACCTTCGAGGTTGGAGATTTACCGAAGGTCTCTAGCACCGACGCCTTTGTAGTGCCCAACGGTATGTATTTCGTAACGATATTGCTCACATCGATCTGCTCGAATCGAACGGGTTTTTGGGAAGCATAAATCTCGTCAAACATTGGGCTGGCTCCTGTCATCGAGGGGTCTTCCTGTGTCGAAGTAGTGCGCGCATTGTCCGCATTGGCGCAGGACGAAAGTGGAAGTACCGCAACCCCGACAAGTGCAAGTGTTGCGGCCAAGCCCTTCGACATGATGCGTGGCATGGCGATCTCCTGATGCGACTAATCACGTGATTCGAATATCCGCGAGATACTGTCCTTCTCGGCCAAGCTCGAAAACCGAGTAGCGTTCAGGCGGACGGCTGCCAGCTTACTACAAGCTCTCAAGAGCCGATAGTCGTTGAGCGGATTGTCAATGGGCTTTGCGCTGACGCTTCTGGGCCAAGCCCAGCATGGATCGGTGAGTAAGAGCAATCCATGAGTCATCAATAGACGCTCAGACTTCAGTAGCGGCCCTGACGTACCGAGTCGCTCACTAAGTGACGGATCCGTTCTGTCTCAGTTGTTTTCTAGCTCGATCGACCGAACCCGGTTTGCTCTCCTCTGAAAATCAAAACTGCATCACGTAACGAAATCGCTGAGACGATTTGTCGGGTTGGCATGTTGCAGAAACTCAAAATCGCTGCACCAGAAAGTAATCGATTAAACATCGATGGAGATCTGGAATTACCTTCAACGCCGTATCTAATCGTCAAAAGCGCAAGCGATTATCTGCTGTTTGAGATGTTCGCAAATGGCACTGCGTGCTCTTTCAAAGCGCAGTACATCGCACTACAAACCGTGGCCGCTGATCGTCCTTGCACCATAAACTCACACTCAGGAGTGATCAAAATGATCCAGAAAAAAAACCGTCGTTGTGCGCTTGCGGCATGCAGCCTCTCGCTTGTGGCGATGGTGCTGTGTATGAGCGCAGCTGTTGCCGCACCGGTGCCCGGGAAGGACACCGTCACGTTGCGCCATGTCTTCGCCACGCTGCAGAACGGTCAGCAGGATCAGAAGCCCGAAGATGTTGCGGCGTGTCGCAAGCAGGTTGCCGAGCCGACGTCCAAATACCTGGGAGTGGCGGTCACCACCACCTATTCCATCGATGTGCAGTCGAAGATGATGACCGCTTCGGCGTCGCTGCCATCGCCTGTTGCCACGCAGCCGTTGATGCTCACGGTGCCGCTGTCGCCGTTGGGGTTGTCCGGCGACTATGCGTTTGGTGCATTCCGGCCGAGCGCACTGCCCAACACCTATGTGCTGTTCTCGGTCGGGCTGAATTTCAAGGACCCCAAGTCGTCCGTGCTCGTGCTCAACAGCGACAAGCGCTACAACTGCCTGGTCACCAGCGATCCGGCGCCCTTCCAGGGAGCCTTGAGCAGCCAGCTTGGAAAGGACCAGGGGCGTTGATGTTGCAGCGTCCCAGTCGCCGCCGGACGGGCCAGCCGACCAGGGCTTCAGCGCGTTCGACCAATCGCTAAGCGGCCGCGTCCCCGGAGCAGGATGTGCCCAGCACAGGACGCTGGCGATGGGCGAGCGGTGGCGTTGTCCGGGACGCCGTATCCGAGCAAGCGGCGTGGTTGCCTGCCGCGATGTGTGGCAGGCAACCAGCCCTCAGCGATACGGCCCCGGCCCACGCCAGACCGGTTCGCCCTGGCGGTAAACCTCCATCATGTTGATGACTTCGCGGGCGTCGCCGATGGACTTCAGTTCGGGCGAATCCGGCGGCAGCAGGCGGCATTTGCTGGAGCCGCGCTTGAGCGCGACATCCAGCGGGCAGATCATGCGTTGCTGGGTGCCGGGCAGGATGATGGCGATTTCCTGCATGCCTTGTTCTTTCCAGGCGCGCAGCTGGGTTTCGCTGCGCACGTCGTAATAGACCTGGAAGCCGCCGATATCCAGGCTGGGCTGGGCGTTGTTGCGGTCGTTGCGGCGGCCCTGGCTGATGGTGGGGGTGTTGGCCATGCCGTCTTCGGCGCCGTCGGCCGGTTCGTCCAGCATGCCGGGCGGCCTGCCGGTCCAGGTGTCCGGGCGGCGCTGTGCGGATGCCGCCGGCGGAGCGGGCGGTTGCGGCGGGGTGGGGCGTTGCTGGCGACGCGGCTGGCGGCGTTCGGCCAGGCTGCCTTGCGCGGTATCGCCCTGCCGCGGCACCGGATTTTTGGCCTGCTGCACCAGCGTGGACTGCACCGGCGTGGATGTCGGTGGCACCGGGGTGGGCGAGGGCACCGGCTGATCGGGCTGGGAGGTGTCGCCGACAAAATCCACCTTGATGCGTCCACCGCTGGCCGAGCCCTGCGGCGGGGTCATGGTGGGGGTGGAGGCCGACAGCAGGATCAGCAACATCAGCACGTGCAGCAGCGCGCTGATCAGCGCGGCAATCCACGGTTCGATGCGTTCGATCAGCGGCTCGGTGCGGGGCAGCCAGTCGCTGGCATCCAGATGGACGTGCAGCACCTGCAGGGCGCCCTCGCGCACGCGGTAGACCAGCACGTACGGGGTCTGCTTGACCACCCATTCGCGGGTGCCGGGCGCGCGGCCAACGCGGCCACGGCCGGGTTGCTCGGCCAGGGTGCGGGTGGCTTCCAGCACCTGCCGCGCCATCGCGGCAGCGGCGGTCGGGTTGAGCGCGTGGTAGTGATCCTGGGCGTGTGCAAGCTGCGTGGCGGCCGGGACGGTCCAGTCACGCCGTAACATCAACGCCCCATCTGGCGAACAGTGCGCTCACCTGTGCCGGAGTCGTCAACGCGCCCTGATCTGCAGCGGCAATGCCGTCCTGCACCGCGGCCTGGAAGCTGGCGTCGGCCACGACGCGGACCACGTCACTCCATCCAGCCGTCTCGGGCAGCGTGTCGATCAGCATGTGGGCGTCTTGCTTGATGGCGGACATGGCACGGCGGTGGGGGAGCACTGCGCAAGTCTACCCGCGCCGCTCCTGTTCGCGTGTGGCAGGCGCCGGCGTCCGCGCGCGGCGTTCACCGGGCAGGCGGCAAGCGCCTGCGCGGCAGCGGGCTGGGTGGCGCACGGCCTAACCGCATGCCCGATGCCGGCAGCGACCGGCAGTGCTGCCGCCTGCAGAAAGTGACACTTGGCACCTTGTTCGTGCCCATGGCTGGTTTCATTCTGCGCGGGTCGCTTCACTCATTCGCAAAGGACTCGCCATGCCTGCCGCTGCCATCGCACCCCTGACGCCGTATCTCTCGATGGCCGCCATCGGCTACCTCTACTACCGGCGCATCCGGCGCAGCTTCGGGCGCCAGCAATGGAAGCCGGTGGCCACGGCGGTGCGCAGCGCGGTGCTGCTGATCGCGGTGGCAGCACTGGCGTTCGCGGTGTACGGCTTGCCGCAGGTGCGGCTCGGTATTGCCGCAGGCGCGCTGGTCGGCATCGGCCTGGGTGCGCTGTCGCTGCGCTACACGCATGCCGAATGGGTGGATGGCCAAGGCTGGTACACGCCCAATCCCTGGATCGGCGGCGGCTTGATGCTGGTGTTGCTGGGGCGCCTGGCCTGGCGCTGGGCCGATGGCGCGTTCACTGCCGGTGCGGCGGCGGCTGGTTCGCAGGCCAGCCCGCTGACCCTGGGGATTGCCGCGGCACTGGTGCTGTATTCGCTGGTGCACGTGGGCGGGTTGTGGTGGCGGCTGCGCCAGCTGCGCCTGCAGGCAGGCGCTGCGGGGGCGGTACGCTGACCCCGCCGCGATTGGCCCTGCGCGCTCACACCTGCGAGCGGAACGGGAACACCAGTTTCTCGCCAAGCCTCTGCCGCAACGGCCGCGCGCGCCAGCGCTCCAGCGAATACTGCTCGGCACGTTGCAGATCGCGTTCGAATACCTCGGTCATGCGTGCGGCCAGCGTGCGGTCGTAGACATTCAGGCTGGCCTCGTCGTTGAGGCGGAACGAGCGGATGTCGAAATTGGTGGAGCCCACCGACACCAACAGGCCGTCGATGATCAGCAGCTTGGTATGCAGCATGGTGGGCTGGTATTCGTGGATCTCGATGCCGGCCTGCAGCAGCGGCTCCCAGCTGGCCTTGGAGGCCAGCCGCACCGAGACGGCATCGATATGCTTGCCGGGCAGCAGCACCCGGATGCGCACGCCGCGCGTACGTGCTTCGAGCAGCGAGCGGGTGATCAAGGCATCGGGTACGAAATACGCCGCAGCCAGGTCGATGCTGCTGCGTGCGGCGGCGATGGCGATCAGGTACATCAGGTGCATGCTTTCGCTGCCGCCGGCCGGCGAGGCCACGAACAACTGCGCATCGCTGTCGCCGGCAGCCTCCAACGCCGGGTAATACTGCGCGCCGTTGACCACACGGCCGGTGGTCTTGATCCAGTTGTCGTTGAAGGCGGTCTGCACCTGCGCCACCACCGGGCCCTCGATGCGGTAGTGGGTGTCGCGCCAATGGTCCGGGTCCTGCGCGTCGCCCATCCATTGGTCGGCCACGCCGACCCCACCGGTGAAGCCGATGCGGCCATCGATCACCAGCAACTTGCGGTGGGTGCGGTTGTTGATGCGGTGCAGGTTGTACCAGGCCAGCGGGCGGTAGCGATGCACCTCCACGCCGGCCTCGGTCATGGTGTCCACCAGTGCATGGTCCATCTTCAGGCTGCCGCCCCAGTCGATGGTGACCCGCACCTCCACCCCGGCACGCGCGCGCTCGGACAAGGCGTCGCTGAACTCGCGGCCGATCTCGCCCGACCAATAGATATAGGTTTCGAACGTGATGGTGTGCTGCGCGCTGCCGATGGCCTCCAGCATGGCCGGAAAGATCTCGCGGCCGTTATTGAGCACGTCGATCCTGTTGCCCGGCAGGATGGCCGGCCCCAGCAACACCGACATCTCGCGTTTGAATTGCGGATCGGCAACGTCGTACAGGTGCTTGGGGATGTGCTCGAGCTTTTTCTCCGGCGTGGCGAAGTTGAGCAGCAGCAGCCCCACCAGCAAGGTGACCGCCACGGCGGCCACGATGATCCATGTCATGCATCCCACTCCGATGTCCCGCCACTGCGGGCGCAAGCGGCCGGCATTTTGGCAAGGCCGGTGGCATGGGGTTTGTGAAGGGGCGAGGCGACAGGGCGGCGGCTCATGCCCCACTGTGCGCCATCTCCCCTGGCGAACAGTCTTTGGACATCATCCCGCCCCTCAGCACAGTTCTGTGCCGGGGCGGGCAAGGATGTCAGGCCACCATGCTGGCAGATCCCCGAGTTTGATTCTGCTGTTGCGATTGCTCCATCGCGCGCGAGCGCTCCATAGCCACTACTTGCTGCGCTTGCTCACTGCTCTCCTGTAGCGTTTGGTTCACCGCTTGCCCCGTATTCACCGGTGAAGTGCAGCGATTCAATGCCGCCTCGTCGCGAGAGGTGCTGATCTGCACTGCACGTGCCAGGGAGCCGTCGCTATTCAGCTCGACGCGGTCTACCGACGTTAGTCCGCTGCGGATCCCTTCCACTGAGAGTACTCCGGCAAGGCGCTCACTGTGCAGGCCTGAGCAAATGCCACGTTGCGATTCGGCTGCATGCACCTTTTCCAGCATCTGGTGGAAGAAGGAATGATGACTATGATTTGGGCTCGAAAGCAGTGGAGGAGTGTTTGCCGGTCTGGCGAGCACCTCATCGCTGCGCGGTGAGGGCGCCTCCATAGTCCCGGTATGCCTATGTCCTCGGTACGTACCAGGTGCCTGCTCAGGGTCATTGGTTTGGATCTGCTCTGCTGTTTGCCTTGCCAAGCTGTCTAGCGTTCCACGATCTGCAATGCCAGTGACCGGTAATCCATTGGCTTCCTGGAAGGCGCTGACCGCTTGACGTGTGCCACTCCCCAAATAGCCATCCACACGCAGGGGCTTACTGTCCGCGCCGGTAAAACCAAGCTCGATCAGATCGGATTGTAGGCCGCGTGCTTGCCGACCAATGGCATCTAGCGTCGCTGGGCCTGCCTTTCCATCAACAGGCGTCAGTCCATTGGCCCACTGGAATGCCTCGACCGCCTGCTTGGTCGACGCATTAAACTTTTGGTCTATCTGTAACGCATGGCCGTCTGAGTCGCCATACCCCAGCGCGCTAAGATTGGATTCGAGTTTGCGTACTTCACGGCCGCTGGAACCCTCTTTGAGGATATGGCTCTGCGCGGCCTGCCGGCCCGGTGATGCGTTAACCAGTTCCAGCGCTTTCTGGACATCGGGATCAGTACGCTCAGAGGAAGGGTCGAAGTTTCTGCCACTGACTTTCAAATGGGCTCGATCCAGCGCAGCCTGATTCTGAGGATATGCATCCTCATAATTCTGGGCAACATTCGCAGCCTTAGGGCCATCATAATATGTGTGAGTCGAACGAATCTGATCTGCCTTGGCTAACAACTGATCGTAATCTCCACCTTCCTTGAGAACCTTTTCAAGTTTTACTAATTGGCTAGGCATTTGATTCGCTGTCTTTGCGAGCAGGCTAATTGCTTCAAACCGGCGATCTTCTGCGATGTTAGTGCCATGCGCGTCTAGAATTCCCATTGCCGTCTGCGTGGCATTCCTGACCTGCGGATAATCGATATTGCTGTGGATCCACTGCTTGCCTTCTGTAGAGCTAGCCCACGCGTTGATGCTGTCGCGCGTACCGACATCAATAAAATTGAGTGTGGGCCGACCGTTCAAACCGTTTCCATGACTCAATAGATCGCGGCGTAAATCCGCATGATCTTCCGCGAAGGGAAGTTTGTGCTCCTTGGCGTATGCTGCGGCCTGCTGGATAACGCCATCAACGTAGGTTTGCTCACCCGGTTGCAGCGCACGGTTCTCAATCGAACCTAGCGGCCACGTGCCACGTTGGCCGAAGTCGACTTGAATCGTACCAAGGCTATAGCCGCTATTCTGTGCGACGCGATTGACCTCACCCCAGCGAGGCTCTGACGTGCCGACAGTAATTCCCGCAATTGCCAAATGATAAGAGGCGGCACCGCCCTCGGTTCCGCGTCCGACGGAAAAGTAAACGGCGCCAGAGACGGTTTCGAGATCGCGCGTATCGATATTGGTAGGCATAAGAGTTCCTTTCTTAACGGTTTTTAACGTTGAATCAGTTGATTAGTGCGGCATACTTCTCGAGTTGATCAGCCCGTGCGGTCAGCCTCAGCATGGCAGCCTCTGCGGATTCAATGTTTTCCGCTTGGCTATCCCCATAAATCGCGGCCTCCAAATTGCCGTCTTTGGTTCTGGACTGCAGCCATGCGCGTTGCGCCTCCACTAGTTTGGTACGCACATCAGCCTTTAGAGAACTCAAAAGCAGTTTGTACGCTTTGTTCAAGCGTCTGTCCTGAAGCGTCTCTTCCTGGGACACACACGCAGCACGTTCTACCGCACCGCGTGCCTGTTTTTGACACGTCACATATGTTGCGGACAAACCATTTGAGGAATTAAAAGTGGTATTTCGCTGGTCCGCGGCGTGGGCACAGGTCATTGAACTGACCAATAGTGTTGTCGTCAACAGTAGGCGACTTCTGGAGTTGCGTTCTTGCACGACGTATTCCTCTTTGAAAGAATTTTCGGAATAGTAAAATGAAAGCCTTGCGGGCTCATGCGTAAGATATCTTAGAGACTAGGTGCATGGCATGAAGGCCAGTGACATATTCATAGGCGATTGGATAGCCGGTTAAAGCAAGGCGACATGACGCAAGCTAGCGCCATCATCCACTGCAAGGCAACGTTGCTGGAACCGGCAATGCCTGCCGGTGCGTCCTGGCTGTTTCTGGTACTGCCCATGGCAGCAAGCTACAGACTGCCCACGCGCAGCATGGTGAGCGTCACTGGGACGGTGGCCGGGCACCCACTGCAGGCGACGCTGCAGCCGGACGGGCGGGGCGGGCATTGGCTGACGATCGAACGCGCCCTGCAGCAGGCAGCCGGTGTGTGCGCTGGACAGACGGTGGCGCTCGCGCTGACGCCCGTGGCCGAAGAGCCCGAGCCGCTGGTGCCGGACGATCTGCATGCAGCGCTGGCCGCGCATCCGGCCGCGCGTGCGACCTGGGACGACATCACCGCCGTGGCGCGGCGCGATTGGATCTTCTGGGTGGTGTCCGGCAAGAAGGCCCAAACGCGGGGCAAGCGCATCGCCACCGCATGCGCCATGCTGGCCTCGGGCAAGCGGCGTGCGTGCTGTTTCGATCGCTCCGGCAAGTACAGCCACGCGCTGGCGGCACCCACGCCAAAAGCGGGCTGAAGCAGGCGGCCCGGTGTGCGAGTTGCCGCCATCTATAAGCCAAAATGCTTACATGCGTCACACAAGCGCGCACCTATACTCCGGTGCTGTCCCACCGAAGAGGTTCTGACCGCATGAGCGCACCCCCATCGTCTCCGATCGCTGCCGGTTCTGGCACAGCTGCCGGCAGCCTTCGCCGCTCGGTGTCCAACACGCTCAAGGGCTCGGCCGGCAACCTCGTCGAGTGGTACGACGTCTACGTCTATTCGGTGTTCGCCACCTACTTCGAGTCGCAGTTCTTTTCCAAGGAAGACAAGAACGCCACCATGTTCGTGTGGGCGATCTTTGCGATGACGTTCCTGATGCGCCCGATCGGCGCGTGGTATTTCGGCCGCTTCGCCGACCGTTATGGCCGCCGCCTGGCGTTGACCATTTCGGTATCGGTGATGGCGCTGTGCTCGTTCGTGATTGCGATCACGCCCACGGTGGCCACGATCGGCATCGCTGCGCCGATCATCTTGCTGGTGGCGCGCCTGCTGCAGGGCTTTGCGACCGGCGGCGAATACGGCACCAGCGCCACGTACATGTCCGAAGCGGCGATTCCCGGCCGGCGCGGGTTTTTGTCGTCGTTCCATTACGTGACGCTGGTGGGCGGGCACGTACTGGCACAGACCACCTTGCTGATCATGTTGCATTTCTTCGATGCCTCGCAGGTCTCCGAATGGGGCTGGCGCGTGGCGTTCGGGCTGGGCGGCATCGGCGCGTTGGTGGTGTTCTGGCTGCGCCGCACGATGGATGAGTCGCTGAGCTCCGAATCCATCGCCGATTCGCGTACCGGCAAGGCCAAGGCCTCCGGCTCGATGCGCGAATTGTTCGTCAATCAGTGGCGTCCGCTGCTGTTGTGCTTTTTGATCACCGCCGGCGGCACGATCGCGTTCTACACCTATTCGGTCACCGGGCCGAAGATGATCCAGACCGCGTTCGCCGGTGGCGACGTGATGGCCGGCACCATCATCAATCTGGTGGCGCTGACCGTGCTGATGCTGATGCAGCCGGTGGGCGGCTGGTTGTCGGACATCGTCGGGCGCAAGACCTTGCTGGTGTTCTTCGGCATCGGCGGCGTGCTCTACACCTGGTTCCTGGTGATGGAACTGCCCAAGCAGACCGACTGGTTGACCGCGTTCGCAATCCTCACCGTGGGCTTTGTGATCCTGACCGGCTACACCTCGATCAATGCCGTGGTGAAGGCGGAATTGTTCCCCACCCACGTGCGCGCGCTGGGTGTCGGCCTTGGCTACGCGCTGGCCAATTCGGCCTTCGGCGGAACCGCGCCGTTGCTGTATCAGGCCTCGCTGAAGACCAACCACGTGACCGAGTTCGTGATCTATGCGACGGCGGTGATTGCGGTGTCGTTGGTGGTCTACATGTTCTTCCTGACCAACAAGGGCAGCAACTGGCTGGACGACGAAGCGGCGATGCATCAGCGCAAGCGGTGATGCGCGCGCGCGGGCAGAGCCCTTCCCTTCTCCCTGCGGGACATTGTCCCCCTTCATGGGGGAGAAGGTGCCCGAAGGGCGGATGAGGGGCGCCTCAGGTGATTGGCATACCGAGCGTGGTAAACGCGTCGCCACGCGCCGCCAAGGTGAAGCTTCGATGCTGCGGTCGTGCATTGGTAGCCAAACCCTCAGCTCAACCCCCGCTCCGCGTCCCGGCCTGCACTAGCAGCGCGGCCGCTGCAAGACATGCGCGCCAGTGGCGCGCAAGCAGTGCCTTATCGTCCTGGCGGGAGAGGGGCTAACGCGGGCTGCTGTTCTGCGCCGTCCTGATGCTGCGCTGTTGTCTTAGCAAACACGCTGTAACGCAAACCAATCAACCCCAACAACGCTTCATCACGATGCGCGCCTGCCGGCACCTTGCCCACGCGCGTCAGTGATGCATCCAGACGGTCGCGCAACGCATCCGGCCCAGGCAACGGACGCTTCCGTGCAACCTGCCGCCGGTAGTGCGCAGCCACGTCGCGCAACATCGCGTCCACCGCATCGCGACTGGACGCCGGCAAGCCATGCCGTGCGCGGCGCAGCTGCAGGATGTTCAAGCCTACGCGCACTTCGTTGAGCATATCCACCGAGGCCAGGTCGCTACCTTCCGGCGTCAACGCCAGCCGTGGCGCAAGCAGACCAAGCAGATCCAGCATGCGTGCGGCAAAGTGCTGGCGATCCTGCGCGCCATGTCCGTCGGCGGCATCGGCCAGCGTGCGCCAGCCCTGGCGCACCAGTCGGCGCGCGCTCCATTCGGCACCGACCGAACGAAACAGACGCGTCAGCACCACCGCAAACCCGATCCCCAGCACCATCGCCACCGCCGCGTTGACGAAGCTCTGCAGGTTGGCGCTGTAGGTGTTCTGCAGGCTCAGCAGCGCGGTGAGGTTCACCACCAGCGGCAAGGCGATCAGCATGCTCCCGGGGCGATGCAGCAGTGCGCCCAATGGCAGGAAGACCGCCGCCAGCACCACCACCAGCATCGGGAAATCGTGGATGGCCGGGAAGATGCCGAACTGATAGATGCCGGCAACCACGCTGGCCACCACCGCCCAGGTCAGGAACGACAGCATGCTCGGCGCGGGGTCGTCCTGCGCGGCGAAAAACGCAGCAGTCACTGCGGCCATCATCGCGCCGTTGCCGCCGCCTTCCCAGCCGATGCCGATCCACAACACGCAGTACGCCATCAGCGCGAAGCCGGCGCTTAGCGCGGAAAATGCGGCCATGCCCAAATCGATGTGGCGCGTGGCGTGTGCCGCAACCGGAGTGTCAGCGATCTCTGCAGAGGGCTGGCCCGGTGGCCGCCACGCTGCCGCACGCGTTGACGAGCGCAGCGCGCCATCGCGCGGCGCCGCGTCGTCCTGCGTGGGCACGGCCGGCTGCGCCGCGAGACGGCGCGAGAAGCCCAGGCGCTGCAGCAACGCCCCGGGCGCTGCGGAACGCGCCGCGGCATCACGCGCTGCAGGGTCGGCTTGTAGGGATGCATCAGGTGCCGGCGCCGGCAGCGCACGCAGTGCAACGGGCGCGGTGCCCTGCACCAGCGCCTGCTGCAACGCGCGGCAGTCCTGCCACAGGTCGAGCAGCTCCTTCAGGCGCAGCAGCACACTGTCCAGCAGCAGGTGATCGATGTCCTGATCCACCACCGGGCGCAGTGCCTCGATGCGCGCACGCAGTGCATCAGCCTGTCGGGCGGCATCGGCATCGGCACTGCCGGTGTCGGCGACATGATCCACCCACGCAGCAACAGCTTCCAGCAATGTCGCCAACTCCGGCCCGTGCGCGGCGTCGTCGCGCTGCAAGGCGTCCAGGCGGTCGGCAATCGAGGACAGCACCGGCAACAGCATCAGCATGCGTGCGCGCAACTGTTCCAGCGCAGGCGCGGCGCCGGCATGGCGTGGGTCGTCATGGCGCACGAAGGCGATCAGGGTCTCGAACTGCACCAGATCGGCCGCCAGCCGATTGCGCGGCGCCTGCGACGGGCCGCGCTGCAGCACCTGGCGGCACCACTGGGCCGCATCCTGCATCCAGTTGCCGATCCGCGCGGTGAGCATCGGCTTGACCGAGGCCGGGAACAGCAGCGACGCGAACAGCACCGCCATCACCGTGCCCAGGATGATCTCTTCGCTGCGGGCCACCACGGTGTCGAAGATGCCTTCCGGCGAGGTGACCGCAGGAAAGCCGATGAAGGCGGTGGTGTAGCCGGCCAGCAGGAATGCATAGCCGCGCGGGCCGCGATTGAGCAGCGCCAGGAACAGGCAGGCCGAGAGCCACAGCGCCATCGCCGCGCTCAGCAGCAACGGCGTTTCCACCAGATTCGGCAGCATCACCAAGGTGGCCACACCAGCCAGCAAGGTGCCGAGCACGCGGTACACGCCCTTGGCACGGGTGGGGCCGAGCAGCGGTTGCGAAACGATGTAGACCGTGGCCATGGCCCAGTACGGTCGCGACAGATTGCCGGCCAGTGCGACATACAGCGCCGCGATCGAGGCGGCAAAGGTCTTGGCCGAAAACAGCCAGGCCTGGCGATCGCGCAACAACGGGCTCATCGTGCAGCCGTGGTGGTGTTGCGCCCGGCGTCGGCATCCCAACCGCCGCCCAGCGCCAGAAACAGCTGGATCTGGTCCTGCGACACCTGCGCCTGTGCGTTGGCCAGGGTCATCTCGGCGCTGGCCAGGGTGCGCTCGGCGTCCAGGCTGGACAGGTACGGCGTGCGTCCGCCCTGATACAGGCGCCGGTTTTGCGCCGACGCCAGCTCGGCCTGTTGCTGCGCCTGTTCCAGCAGATGCAGGCGGTCCAGGTCCTGCGCATAGCGCGACAAGCTGGTCTGCACCTCGCGCAAGGCCTGCAGCACGGTGTTGTCGAACTGCGCCAGCGCCGCGTCGGCGCCGGCTTCGGTGGCGCGCACCCGCGCACGCGCACCGCTGGAGGGCAGCGTCCAGGAAATCAGCGGGCCCAACGACCACGCATGCGTGGCCGGCTCGCCGAAATCCGCCAGCAGGCCGGTGGCACCGATCGAGCCGCCCAGACGGATATCCGGATACAGCTCGGCGGTGGCCACGCCGATGCGCGCGGTGGCGGCGGCGAGCCGGCGCTCGGCCTGGCGCACGTCCGGGCGGCGCGCCAGCAGCGCGCGGCCATCGCCGATCGGGATCGGCTGTTGCACTGCAGGCGCGTGCGCGCAGCTGTCCACGCCGGGCGGCAACTCGCCGGGCGTCTTGCCGAGCAGCGCGGCCAATTGGTAACCGGCGGCCTGGCGGCGTGCGCGCAACGGCGGCAGCGCCGCTTCCAGCATCGCCACCTGTGCGGTGGCGCGCGCCAGATCGGGCGGCGTGCCGCGACCGGCCGCGATCAGGCGCTGGGTGATCTGGCGGCTGTGTTGCTGCAACTGCAGCGAATGCTCGGCCACCTGCAGCTCATGGTTGGCGTGGCAAATCTCCACGTAGCTGCCGGCCACCTGCGCGGCCACGCTGACGCGCGCCAGATCGATCGCCGCCTGCGCCACCTGGGTGTCGGCATGCGCGGCTTCGGCGCCGCGTTGCAGCTTGCCGAACAGATCGAACTGGTACGACACGCCGAACTTGCCATCGGCCAGGTTGAATACCGGCAGCTTTTCTTCCTGCAAAAATGCTTCGGCCGAGACCTGCGCGCGGCTGACACCGGCTTCCACGTCGTAATCGAACCCGCCGGCATCCATGGCCTGTTCGTACACCGCGGCAGCGCGGCGCAGGTTGGCACCGGCGACCTTCAATTCGACGTTGTCGCGCAGGGCCTGCTCGATCAGGCCATCCAGCATCGGGTCCTGATACAGCGCCCACCAGCGCGCCGGCAGCGCGGCGCCGGGCTGCACCTGCGCGTTGCCGGTGTCCAGGAACGCGGCATTGGCGGCCGGGCGCTGGTAGGCCGACTCGGCCGGCACCGCGTAGTTCGGGCCGACCGTGCTGCAGGCACTGAGCATGCTCAGCAGTGCGGCCACTCCCAGCGGACGCAACATCGCGCGGTTCATGGCGCCGCCTTGGCCTGCACATGGGCAGGCGCGGTCGCCGGGGTTGGGTGCGCTGTGTCGGGCAGAATGCTCACCGTGGCAGTGCGCCCTGCGATCAACTGCACATGCGCAGGCACGCGATCCAGCACGATGCGCACCGGGATGCGTTGCGCCAGCCGGACCCAGTCGAACGCCGGCGTGACATTGGGCAATGCGCCGGCGCTACCGCTGCGGTAGCGGTCTTCGATCCCGGCGGCGATGCTCTGCACATGCCCCTGCAGCGTGACCGGCTCGCCCATCAGCTGCACGTCCACGCGCTGGCCGGGGTGCACGCCCTGCAGGCGGGTTTCTTCGAAGTAGCCATCGACGCGGAACGAGCCGGTGTCCAGCACCGCCACCACCGGACGCCCGGCGTTGACGTAGTCGCCCACCCGCACGGTGCGGTCGCTGACGCGACCGTCGGCCGGGCTTCGCACCTGGGTGCGTTCCAGGTTGAGCTGGGCCAGATCCACCGCCGATTGCGCGGTGGCCACTGCGGCCTGCGCCTTCTGTACGTTGGAGCGGCGCACTTCGGCATCTTCGGCGGCGACCAGATCCTGCAGGCTGCGGTCGCGCGCGATCTCGCGGCGCAACTGGGTCAGCGTAGCCTGGCGTTCGGCCAGCGCGGCGCGCGCCTGTTCCAGCGCGATCGCATAGCGCGCGCGGTCCACCACGAACAGCAATTGCCCGCGCGTCACCGGTTGGTTGTCGGCCACGGCGACCGATTCCACCAACCCGGAGACGTCCGGCGCCACCTGCACCACATCGGCGCCCACGTGCGCATCGCGCGTCCACGGCGCCTGCATGTAATAACGCCACAGGTGCTGCAACACCCACGCGGCCAGCACCACCATCGCCAGGGTCAGCAGTGCCGGCCCCGCGGTCTTGATCAGCTTTTTCACGATTGCATCCAACGGGTAAGGAAGAACAGGCCGCCCAGCAGTGCGATGTACAACGCCAGGTTGAACAGCGCCGGGTGCCAGATGTAGCGGTAGGCGCCAGCGCGGGTCAGCAGCGCGGCGATGCTGCTGTTGAGCAGGTAGGCCAGCGTCATCAACGCCAGCAAGGTGGGTACGAACACACCGTAGAGACTGAATTCGCCGTACATCGGGCACATCCTGGAAAAAGAACCACAGCGCCCGGCGCAGCGCGCCGGGGCATCGGAAAGGGCACAACGGGCGTCGCGCGCGACGCCGACAGCCGACTCAGTCGGCCTGGCTCAGCCGCGCATGCGCCTGCGCGATCTGCTCCCACAAGGTCAGCACCACCTGCACGTCGGCGTCGCTGAGTGCGCCCAACACCGGCGCACGCAGTGCATCCAGGCGGATCTCGATCTGGCCGACCAGTGCCTGGCCTGCATCGGTGAGCCACAGCTGGTTGGCGCGGCGGTCGCTGCTGTCGGCCTCGCGGCGCAGCAGGCCCTGCGCGGCCAACTTGTCCAGCAAACGCACCAACGAGGGGCCTTCCATGCCCAGTTGCTGGGCCAGCGCCACCTGGCGGATGCCGCCGCCGGAGCGCCCGATCATCAGCAATGGTCCGGTGCAGGCGCTGGACAGGTCGAACTCGGCAAACGCCTGATCGGCCAAGCGTTGCCACTGACGGGCAGCCACCAGCAGGCCGGAACTGAGCTGGGCGCGTGGAGAAAGAGCAGGTTTCATAATAGATAGGATGCTATCAATTCATAAATGAATCAATAGTCACTGAACATTTGCAAGCTGGCGCAACCGCCACTGGGGCGGCCGGGCCGTCCTCGGGTACCATGCACGCCCCCTTTGGGTGCACCTGCGCATGAGCCAGTCCAACCAGCCCGATTCCTCCGTCACCCAGACCCAGGCCGAAGAGGCCGTGCGCACCCTGTTGCGCTGGGCGGGCGAAGATCCCACGCGCGAGGGCCTGCTGGACACCCCGCGCCGGGTGGCTGAAGCCTACGGCGACTGGTTCAGCGGCTATCGCGAAGAACCGCGCGAATACCTGGAACGCACCTTCGAGGAAGTGGCCGGCTACGACGAGTTGATCGTGCTGCGCGACATTTCCTACGAAAGCCATTGCGAGCACCACATGGCGCCGATCATCGGCAAGGTGCACGTGGGCTATCTGCCGCGTGGCAAGGTCGTCGGCATCAGCAAGCTGGCCCGCGTGGTGGAAAGCTACGCGCGCCGCTTCCAGGTGCAGGAAAAGATGACCGCGCAGATCGCCCAATGCATCCAGGACGTGCTGCAGCCGCTTGGCGTGGGCGTGGTGGTGGAAGGCGCGCACGAGTGCATGACCACCCGCGGCATCCACAAGCGCGGCGTCAGCATGGTGACCTCCAAGATGCTGGGCACCTTCCGCGAAGATGCGCGCACCCGCGCCGAATTCCTGCAGTTCATCGAAGTGGGCGGCAAGCGTTGAGGCAGTCGCGGCAGCGCCCATGAAGCACCAGGCACGTATCGCCGGTTATCGGCAACTGCGCGAGCAGCCGGTATGGAAACTGCTCGCCGCCGACCACGCACCCGAGCTGATCGGCCTGCTGCAGACGGTGCTGATGGATGGCGAACGCCGCCTGCCTTCGGCCGTGTTGCACGAACGTTTGCAGCGCCAGCTCGACGCCTTGCGCGCCGACGAGCTCTCGCGCGAACTGCCGCGCACCGCACAGGCATATCTGGCGCATTGGTTGGCACAGGGCTGGCTGGAACGCCGCCTGCCTGAAGGCGCAGCCGAAGAAGAATACGAACTCTCGCGTGCCGCGACCCAGGCCATCCGCTTCATCGCCGGCCTGCGCGAAAGCAGCAGCAGCGCCACCGAAAGCCGCCTGTCGCTGGTGATCCAGCAACTGGTGCAGCTGGCCGGACAGACCGAGGCCGATCCAGAGCTCCGGCTGGCCGCGCTGCGCGATGAACGTGCGCGCATCGATGCCGAAATCGAACGCGTGGCCTCCGGCCGCGTGGCGGCGCTGGACGGCAAACGCGCGCTGGAACGCGCGCGCGACCTGATCCATCTCTCTGACGAGCTGGCCGAAGATTTCCACCGCGTGCGCGACGACTTCGAGCAGCTCAACCGCCAATTCCGTGAGCGCATCATCGACGACGAAGGCGCGCGCGGCGACGTGCTCGAACAATTGTTCAACGGCGTGGATGTGATTGCAGACAGCGAGGCCGGGCGCACCTTCGAGGCGTTCTGGAGTCTGCTCAACGACACCCAGCAAAGCAGCCAGCTCGACCAGGCGCTGGATGCGCTGCTTGCCCGTGGGTTTGCCCGCAAGCTTGATCGCCGCGAACGCGCCTTCTTGCGCGGGCTGACCGGCACGCTGCTGGAACGCGGCGGCGAGGTGCACACGGTGATGCAGCATTTCGCACGCAGCCTGCGCGGGTTCGTGCAAAGCCGTGGGTATCTGGAACAGCGCCGGCTCAATCAATTGCTCAAGCAGGCCCAGGGCGAAGCCTTGCAATTGCGCGACAGCCTGCACGCCACCACCGCCACCGGCTATACGCAGGCACTCAGCAGCAGCCGCCTGCGCTCGCTGTCGCAATGGCGGCTGCACGATCCACGGCTCACCCAGGTCGATGGACGCGTGCAGGCCGCCGACGCGGCCGAGATCTCGCTGGACAGCGTGGGCGATCTGGTCGCGCAATCGGAGATCGATGTACGCAGCCTGCGCAACGACCTGCATGAGCTGCTCGGCCAACGCCCGCGGCTGACCATCGGCGACGCCTTGCAACAACGCCCGTCCGTGCAGGGCCTGGGCAGCGTGATCGGATACCTGTCGCTGGGCACGCGCCACGGCATGGTGATCGAAGGACAGATGGAAACGGTGCAATGGGAAGGCAGCGACGGCGCCGTGCGGCGCGCGCGCATTCCCTTGGTGTGGTTTACCCGGGAGAAACGCAATGAACTGGTCTGAGGACGCCGGCCCGGACGCCGACGAGAGCACCGCGGTGTCGGCCATCGACGACCGCATGCCGATGACGCAAGCCTCCAGTGCCGAGCCGCGCGGCGAGCTGTTTTTAGGCGACACCGGCACGCTGCCGTTCGACGCGCGGCGTGCGCTGTGCCAGTTGCTGGCAGGGCCCAGCATCGATGCGCAACGGCACGGTGCGCTGTGGCCGGCGTTGTTGCGCAACGAGGTGGCGATCCGCCAGGTGCTGTGCGAGCTGTTTCTGGAGCTGGTGCTCGACCGCGAGGGCGGGGTGGCCTTCACCCGCCAGGCCGACACCGCCGAGCTCGAATCGCCCACCTTGCTGCGCAGCGCGCCGCTGACGTTCATCGAGTCGGTGTTGCTGCTGTTCCTGCGCCAGCAACTGGCCGAGGCCGATACGCGCGGCGAGCGTGCGGTGGTGGACGAAGCGCAGTTGGTGGAGGCGTTGTCGGTCTACGAGAAGAACGTGTCCACCGATCGGGCGGGCTTCGCGCGGCGGGTGATGACGGCCATCGGCAAGATGCGCGACAACCAGTTGCTGTCGCGTTTGCGCGGCAGCGAGGAGCGCTATGAAGTCTCGCCGGTGCTGAAGCTGTTGTTCTCGGCAGAGGATGTGCAGGCCTTGGTGGTCGCGTATCGCGGTTTGCGGGAAGGGGATGTAGCTGCTGAGTAATTTTCCTTCTCCCGCGCCGGCGCGCCGGCTTCCGTTCTCGCGTCGGGACATTGTCCTCCTTCATCGGGAAGAAGCTGCCCGCAGGGCGGATGAGGGCACGTTGTGGCGTGGTGCTTGGGAGCATGTCGTATGTGTTGCATCTACTGCGACGGCAGTTATAGGAATCGCAGCATCAACAGCAACAGCGCCGCAGCAACACACCACACAGCAGCGCGGCACCATGCGTCATCCGGTTTTTCGCGTTCCACGTCGTCCCGTTTTGATGAGTGAGCTATGAATTCCCAGTCCAATCTGTCGCCAGCGCAACCAGGTGCCTCCTTGTTTGCCGAGACGCTCGCCGAGCAACGTGCGCAGCAGTTCCGCATGCGGCGCTTGCAGGTGCACAACTGGGGCACCTTCAACGGGCTGACCGAAGTGCCGATCGCGGAGAAGGGCTTCCTGTTCGTCGGGCGTTCGGGCTCGGGCAAGTCCACCTTGCTGGATGCGATGTCGGCACTGCTGACGCCGCCGAGCATCGTCGACTTCAACGCCGCCGCGCGCGAAGCCGAGCGCAGTGGGCGCGATCGGAGTCTGGTGTCGTATGTGCGCGGTGCGTGGGCCGATCAGCAGGACAGCGCGTCCGGCGAAATCGCTACCCAATACCTGCGCAAGGGCGCCACCTGGACCGCGCTGGTGCTGGAATACGCAAATGCGCACGGCGAGGCGGTGAGCCTGATCCGCTTGTTCTGGATCGCCGGCAGCGGTAACGCGGCGGCCGATGTGCGGCGTCACTACATGGTCGCGCCACGCCGTTTCGACGTGGCGACCGAGCTGGATGGCTTCGATCTTGACCTGCGCAAGCTCAAGGCGCGATTGGGTGAGGACGTTGCGCATTTCGACGGCTTCGCCGGCTACGCCGAACGTTTCCGGCACGCGCTGGGCATCGGCAACGAGATGGCGCTGCGGCTGTTGCACAAGACCCAGTCGGCCAAGAACCTGGGCGATCTCAATGCGTTTCTGCGCGGCTTCATGCTGGACGAGCCGCGTACCTTCGAAGCGGCCGACCGGCTGGTGGAAGATTTTGCCGAACTCGATGGCGCGCACCATGCGGTGGTCACCGCCCGGCGCCAGGTGGAAACCCTGACCCCTGCGCGCGAGCACCACGCGGCGCTGATGGCGCTGCGCCACAGCGTCGGCGAGTTGCGCGAGCTGCAGCTGGGCGTGGACAGCTACCGCGAGCAGCAGCGGCTGGCCTTGCTGGAGGAGCGGCTGCAGGAGCTCGACAACCAGGACCGTGGACTGGCCGGCGAAGAAGGCCAGCGCCGCGAATCGCTGGATAACCACGAACAAAAACTGGTCGGCCTGGAGCGCGAACAGCGCGCCGCCGGTGGCGAGCAGATCGAGGAACTGGAACGCGAACGCGCACGCGTCGAGCGCGAGCGCGACGAACGCCTGCGCCGCCGTGCACAGATCGAACAGGCCTGCCGCCAGCTCGGCACCGCCCTGGCGGCCGGCGCCAGTGGCTTTGCCGCACAGATCGCGCATGCGCAGACCGTGCTGGATAACGGCAAGCACGACGCCAGCGCGCTGGATGAGGCCATCGCCGAACGCATGGGTGCGCGGCGCGACGACGAGCGCCGGTTTGCCGAAATCCGTGCCGAACTGGAGGCGCTGAAGCGCGCGCCATCGAGCATGCCCGCACCGATGCAGGCCCTGCGCGCGCGCTTTTGCGAAGACACCGGCATTGCCGAGGCCGCGCTGCCGTTCGTTGGCGAGCTGGTGCAGGTGCGCGAGGACCAGACGGCCTGGCGCGGTGCGATCGAGCGTGTGCTGCACGGCTTTGCGCAATCGCTGCTGGTGGACGAGCGGCATTACGCGCAGGTCAGCGAATGGGTCAACCGCACCCATATCGGTACGCGTCTGGTGTACTTCCGTGTGCGCCGCAACGACGAGCTGCATTCGCGGCGGGTCGATCCCGGCGCGCTGCCCGGCAAGCTGCAGCTGCGCGAGCACGCCTTTACCGAATGGCTGCGCAACGAACTGACCCGTCGCTTCGACTACGCGTGCGTGGACAATGCCGCAGCATTGCGCAACGCCGACCGCGCGATCACCCGCGAGGGCCAGGTCAAGCATCCTGGCGATCGCTATGAGAAGGACGACCGCCACGCGGTCAACGATCGCAAGCGTTGGCTGCTCGGTCACGACAACCGCGACAAGCTCAAGGTGTTCGAGCGCGAAGCGCAGGCGCTGGCCCAGCGCATCGCCAGCTGCGATGCCGATGTGGCAGCGCTGCGCAAGCAGCGTGAGCAGGACCAGGAACGCCAACTCGCTGCGCACACCTTGGTGGAGCGCGACTGGGACGAAATCGATGTCGGCCCCAAGCTGCAGCGCCTGAGCGATATCGACGAACAGTTGGTGCAGCTGCGCGAAGGCAACAGCGGCCTGCGCGCGCTCGGGCAGGCCATCGACACTGCACGGACCCTGCGCGACCAGGCCAAGCGCACCTATGAAGATGTGCGGCTGGAGCGCGCGCAACTGGCGCGCGAACGCGTGCGGCTCGAACAGCAGCACGCGGCCTGCGCGGGCCGCGCCGGTTCCGCCACGCTCACGCCCACCCAGTTGCAGGGCTTGCGGGAACGGCTTGCCGCATTGACGCCGCTGTCGCTGGACAATCTGGAAGCGCATTTCCGCGTGGTCGAACGTGGCCTGGCCGAGCAGTTGGCCGACAGCCAGGGCCGCGACAGCCGGCTCAGCGCGCAGTTGCTGGAATGCTTCCGCAAGTATTGCCAGCAGTGGCCCGAAGACAGCGGCGATTTCACCGTGAGCCTTGCCAGCGCCGACGATTTCCTCGCGCGTCTGGACCGGCTGGAAAGCGATGGCCTGCCGCGTCACGAGCATCGTTTCTTCGACCTGTTGCAGACCCAGAGCAAGAACAACCTGCTGGCCTTGCAGCGTTACACCGCCGAAGCCCACAAGGGCATCAAGCAGCGCATGGACGAGGTCAACGCCAGCCTGGAGCAGGTGCCGTTCAATCGCGACACCGTGCTGACCATCGAGGTCGGCGACCGTCGCCTGGCCGAGGTGCAGGAATTCCAGCAGCAGTTGCGCGCGGTGCTGTCGCATCAACAGACCGAAGACCGCGCCCTGGCCGAAGCGCAGTTTTCCACCTTGCGTGCGCTGGTGGCGCGCCTGGGCGCGCAGGAACCGGAGGCACGCCGCTGGCGCGAACAGGTGCTGGATGTGCGCCTGCATGTGGAGTTCATCGGTGTGGAACTGGACGCGCAGACGCGCGCGCAGGTGGAGATCTACCGCAGCGGCGCGGGCAAGTCCGGCGGTCAGCGCCAGAAACTGGCAACCACCTGCCTGGCGGCCGCGCTGCGCTACCAGCTTGGCGGCGAAGACGGCGAACTGCCGCGCTACTGCGCGGTGGTGCTGGACGAAGCCTTCGACAAGGCCGACAACGAATTCACCGCGCTGGCGATGAACATCTTCGAGAACTTCGGCTTCCAGATGGTGGTGGCCACGCCGTTGAAGTCGGTGATGACCTTGGAGCCCTTCATCGGCGGCGCATGTTTTGTCGAAATCAGCGGCCGCCATAACTCCGGCGTGTTGCTGATCGAATACGACGAGCAGGCACAGCGATTGAAGCTGCCGGAGCGCTCGCGTGGCGATGAGGCAGCGGTGGCCGATGCCACTGACGCCGCGTCAGCGATCGAGGCTGCGAGTGAGCCTGTAGGAGTGCAGGGCGCTGCAAACGCAGACGGCATTACAGCTGATGGCCTCCCGCTACACATAGCCTTGCCCGTGCCCGGCGATACCTCACCCGCAGCGCAGAACACGCATAGTAGTAAGCGCAAGCCGGCAGCGGCGACGGCGACGGCGAACAAGCAGAACAAAAACAAGCAAAACAAGAACGCCAAGACCACATCGCCCACACGCGCTGCGGCACAGCCTCACGCAAAGCAGCCGAAGAAATCGCCTTCGCGCACTCCAGCTGTGGCTGGCAAGCCGGTAGCGGACAAACGTACCTCAGGCGCGCAGCAAGCGCCGGCGGTGTCGTCAGGAGCTGCATCCAGGTCCAACGTGGGCAAGACCACGCGGTCTTCAAAAGCGCAGGGCAAGCCGATTGTGGCCGCAAACGCATCCAACGCCACGTCCAGCAAGGTCGCCGCCGCATCTGCGCCAGTGAAAAACACTGCCGCAGCCAAGCCACGTGCAACAGCCGCATCGACTGGTCAGCCAGCGCGTGGCGCCGGCAAGACAACCTCGGCGCGCGCGGTGGCTGAACCGTCACCGGCCACGACGCGCGTCGCCAGGGCAGGCGCCCCGAAGGCGCGCGGCAAGCGCTGAAGACAGTGCACAGGTGACGCCATCTGCAGGGTGACGTCGCCGTTTCGACTACGCTGCGTTGGCAGCGGGTGCCAGTGATGAGTGCAGCAGATCCCAGCCCATCTTGCCGATCAGCACGATCACCAGCACCAGGAACAATTTGCGGATCAATGGCGTGCCGCTACGTAACGCCATCCGTGTGCCGGCCACCGCGCCGGCCACGTTCGCCGCCGCCATCGGAATACCGATCGCCAGCATCACCTGTCCGCTGGGCAAGAAGAACGACAACGCCGCAAGGTTGGTGGCCAGGTTGACCACCTTCGCCGCCGCCGAGGCGCGCAGGAAATCCAGCCCGAAAAAGCGAATGAACAGGAAGATCAGGAAGCTGCCCGTCCCCGGGCCGAAGAACCCGTCGTAGAAGCCGATCGCCGCGCCCATCGCCAACGCGGTGGCCAGTTCGCGCCGGCCGATCTGACGTGGCCGATGCAGCGCGCCGAAGTCCTTCTTGATCAGCGTGTAGATCAGCATCGCAATCAGCAGCAGCAAAATCAGCGGCCGCACCGCCTGCCTGGGCATCAGGCTGACGGCGGTCGCGCCCAGGAACGAGAACGTAAACGCTGCCGCGGTGGCATACAGCACCGGCCGCCACGGAAAGCGCACCGTGCGCGCGTATCGCCACGCCGACGCAGCGGTGCCGAACATCGCACTGAACTTGTTGGTGCCCAGAATCAGCGACGGCGCCTGCTGCGGCAGCGTGGCAAACAGGCCCGGCAGCTGGATCAATCCGCCGCCGCCGACCGCCGCATCCACCAACCCGGCCACGAACGCAATGCACAGCAGCCACGGCAATTCGGTGGGAATCAGTTCCAGCAAGACCACGCTCCGCGCAACGGGGGGCGACAGCATAGCCGCCGCTCCCGCGTCCCGCTTCGCAATGCAATCCCCAATCCCCAATCCCATCCCGCACAATCCCCGCATGCCGACCGCACCCACCGACCCCTGTCCCTGCGGCCGCCCGGCCGATTACGCACGTTGTTGCGGCCCGTATCACGCCGGTGCCGCCGCGCCCGACGCCGAGACGTTGATGCGCGCCCGCTACAGCGCCTACGTGCGCCGCGATGCTGCGTACCTGCTGGCCAGCTGGCATCCGTCCACGCGCCCGGCCGCGCTGTCGCTGGACGAAGGCGGGCGCACCACCTGGCTTGGCCTGAGCGTGCAGCGCACCCTCGAGACCGGCCCCGAGACGGCCGAGGTGGTCTTCCTGGCGCGCTATCGCATCGGTGGCGGCAGCGCAGTCCGCATGACCGAACACAGCCGTTTCGTGCGCGAGGCAGGTCACTGGTACTACCTCGACGCGCGCTGAGTCCCACGCCGACCGTCCCACTCCAACCCGACGTCGCCAGCCAACTGCGCCCTCGATGCACCGCCCGCCAGGCCTGTTCAGCCCGACGAACGGTCTTTACGCCCGCCATTTGTCGACGCCGCGTTCGCAGCCGATCGCCGAAGCTTGCCGCGCAGGCGAACTCCGCCGCGGGGGGACTTGGATCATGGCAACCTTCAATCTCTGGCAGTGGGTGCTTCTGGCGGCGGTCGTGTTCGCGATCGTGCTGCCGGCGTGCGTGGCGACCGCACTGATTCGCTTCGGCCCGCGCCACGATGCGCCGCGCCATGCCCGCACCCGCCGAGCGACCGACAACGCCCCATCCGCGCCGGCCCTGTCGATGCTGACCGGGATCACCGGCGACGGCAGCTGAGCCCGTCGGGCCGGCGGCCTCTCGCTCGCACCGAGCCGCCGGCCCCACCCAGGGACGCCTCACGTATCGCCCTCTGCACGCTTGTGACCCCCAGGTTGGCTATGCTCGGCGGCTAGACTTGCCGCGCAGGAGCACTTCACCGCATGACGTCTGTCCACCCGCCAGCCATCGCGCCATGACGCTGGCCCGGCGTGCATTGCCGTTCGTGTTGGGACTGCTGCCGCTGGCAGCCTCTGCCGATCCGGCCTTCGACCGCTGCCTGGCTGGCCTGCAGCCCCAGGCCGCTGCCAAGGGCGTGGACGCTGCCAGCTTTCAGCGCTTCACCGCCGGGCTGGCGCCCGATCCCAGCGTGCTGCCGCTGCTGGATGCGCAGCCCGAATTCACCACGCCCATCTGGGATTACCTGGCCAGCCTGGTCGACAGCCAGCGTGTCAGCGACGGCCAGGCCATGCTGGTTACCCACCGCGAACTGCTTGCCCGCCTGTCCGAACAGACCGGCGTGGACCCGGCCACCATCGTGGCGGTGTGGGGCGTGGAGAGCGATTACGGCCGCGTCACCGGCAAGCGCCCGCTGCTGGTGTCGCTGGCCACGCTGTCGTGCGCGGGCCGCCGCCAGCCGTTCTTTCGCGGCGAATTCCTCGCCTTGCTCAGCCTGCTGCAGCAAGGCGATCTGTCGGCGGAAGGACTCACCGGCTCCTGGGCCGGTGCGTTCGGGCAAACCCAGTTCATGCCTTCGACCTACGCCCGCATCGCCGTGGATGGCGACGGCGACGGCCGCCGCGATCTGGTGACCAGCATTCCCGATGCACTGGCCTCCACCGCCAACTACCTGGTCAAGGCCGGCTGGGAACGCGCCCGTCCGTGGGGCATGGAAGTCACCCTGCCGCGGGGCTTCGACGCCAGCAAGGCCGGGCGCACCCGCCGCCAACCGCTGCAGGCCTGGCAACGCGCCGGCCTGCTCGGCACCGACGGCACACCGCTGGCACCGGCCGGACTGCCGGCAGAAACGCCGGCCGCCTTGCTGTTGCCGGCCGGTGCCAGCGGCCCGGCGTTCCTGGTGTTTGGCAACTACGACGCGATCTACGCCTACAACGCCGCCGAAAGTTACGCGCTGTCCATCGCCCTGCTCGCCGATCGCCTGCGTGGCGGCCCCGGCCTGATCGCGGCCTGGCCCACGGACGATCCGGGCCTGGGCCGGCCCGAACGGCGCGAACTGCAGCAGTTGCTGCTCGCCCGTGGCTACCAGATCGGCGAGGCCGACGGCATGGTCGGCAGCGCCACCCGCCGCGCCATCCAGGTCGAGCAGACCCGCCTGGGCCTGCAACCGGCCGACGGCCGCCCCGGCCAACGCATCCTCACCGCGCTGCGCGCCGCCCCGCCAGTTACCGGCGCCGCCGCCATGCGCGCCACCGCGTTCAAGCTGCCGGCCGCATACCCGGCCTTCGCCCAATCCCCCAGCGTCCACAAGGCATCCCCCATGTCCGACACCACCGGCCTGACCACAGGCGATTTCCACGGGTTTCCGTCGCTGCTGATCGACACCCCGTTCTCCACCGCCGCCATCAGCCTGTTCGGCGGTCAATTGCTCTCGTTCGTGCCCAAGGGCGGACAGGACGTGATGTGGCTCTCGCCCAGTGCCAAGCAGCCGCCTACCCCGATCCGCGGCGGCGCGCCGGTGTGCTGGCCGTATTTCGGCCGCCAGGACCAGACCGGCGACGTCCCCGCCCACGGCTTCGTGCGCACGGTGGCCTGGCAACTCACCGAAAGCCGCCGTGAAGACGACGGCACCGTGGTGCTCACGCTCACCCCGCCGCGTTTCGACGACCTGGCGCTGCGCCTGCGCATGACCCTGCGCATCGGCCGCACGCTGGAGCAACGCCTGATCACCGAAAACACCAGCGCCGCCCCGGTGCGTTTCACCCAGGCGCTGCACAACTATTTCCGTGTCGGCGACGCGCTCAAGGTCAGCGTGCAGGGCCTGGATGGCCTGGACTATCTCGATAAGTACGAGAACTACGCCACTGCCCATCGCCAGCAAGGCGACTGGAGCCTGCGCGACCCACGCGACCCCGGCCGCAGCGACCGCATCTACACCAATGCCGGCGGCCGCTACACGCTCACCGACCCGGTGCTCGGCCGCCGCGTCGTCATCGCTACCGAAGGCAGCCGCTCGCTGGTGGCCTGGAACCCGGGCGAAGAGGCCGGCAGGCAGATGGCCGACGTGGGCGAGGGCTGGCGCGACTACGTCTGCCTGGAAGCGGCCAATGCCGGCCCGGACGTGATCGAACTCGCTCCCGGCGCCAGCCACACCCTGACCCAGACCATCAGCGTCGAGTAGCCGCCCAGGCCCGCGCTGCTGTCTACGCCAAAAATAAAGCAGCATCGAGGCTTCCTTCTCCCATCGGAAGAAGGTGCCCGAAGGGCGGATGAGGGTACGCGCGAAGCCTGGTGGAGGCTGAGCGCACATGTCGCTTCGCCCCGTACCCTCACCCCAACCCCTCTCCCGCAGGAGAGGGGCTTTCAGTAGAGGGGGACCTTGGGCGCATCAGACGACAGCCCACCCCAACCCCACCATTCAATCCACCGCTACACTCGCCGCTTCGCCCAACTGCGCCGCGCGATGTCCCTCTCTCCCGATTCCGCTCCCGTCCCCGGGCGCCGCCGCGCCGCGCTGATCTTCATCTTCATCACCGTCCTGATCGACGTGCTGTCCTTCGGGGTGATCATTCCGGTACTTCCGGATCTGGTGCGCCACTTCACCGGCGGCGACTACGTGGTGGCCGCCGGCTGGATCGGCTGGTTCGGTTTCCTGTTCGCTGCCATCCAGTTCGTCTGCTCGCCATTGCAGGGCGCGCTCTCCGATCGCTTCGGTCGCCGCCCGGTGATCCTGCTCTCGTGCCTGGGCCTGGGCCTGGACTTCATCCTGATGGCCATTGCCCACAGCCTGCCGATGCTGCTGCTGGCGCGGGTCATCTCCGGCGTGTGCTCGGCCAGCTTCTCCACCGCCAATGCCTACATCGCCGATGTCACCCCACCGGACAAACGCGCCGGCGCATTCGGCATGCTCGGTGCCGCCTTCGGCATCGGCTTTGTCGCCGGCCCGTTGATCGGGGGTTGGCTGGGCAGCATCGGGTTGCGCTGGCCGTTCTGGTTTGCCGCCGGGCTGGCCCTGTTGAACGTGCTGTATGGCTGGTTCGTGCTGCCCGAATCGCTGCCCGCCGAACGCCGTACCGCGCGGCTGGACTGGTCGCACGCCAATCCGCTGGGCGCGCTCAAGCTGCTGCGCCGCTACCCGCAGGTGTTCGGCCTGGCGTCGGTGGTGTTCCTGGCCAACCTGGCGCATTACGTGTATCCCAGCATTTTCGTGCTGTTCGCCGGCTACCAATACCATTGGGGCCCGCGCGAAGTGAGCTGGGTGCTGGCCGGGGTCGGTGTCTGCAGCATCATCGTCAATGCGTTGCTGGTCGGCCGCCTGGTGCGCCGGCTCGGCGAACGCCGCGCGTTGCTGCTGGGGCTGGGCTGCGGCGTGATCGGCTTCATCATCTATGGGCTGGCCGACAGCGGCACTGCCTTCCTGATCGGTGTGCCGATCAGTGCGTTGTGGGCCATCGCCGCACCGTCCGCGCAGGCCCTGATCACCCGTGAGGTCGGCGCCGACGCGCAAGGTCGCGTGCAGGGCGCGCTCACCGGCCTGGTCAGCCTGGCCGGCATCGCCGGTCCATTGTTGTTCGCCAATGTCTTCGCCTGGTTCATCGGCAGCGGTGCACCGCTGCATCTGCCGGGCGCGCCGTGGTTGCTGGCCGCTGTACTGCTGGCCGCAGGCTGGGCCATGGCCTGGAAACGGGCCGCGCGCGGCGCCGGCACCAGCCCCGCGGCGCAGCCGTGAAGCCAACCTATTCAGCTTGCGCTCGCGTCTGCTTTTTCTGATTTGCGCAGGCACTGCTAGGCTGGTGTCCTTCGTGCCGCGGCACCGCTTTGAGCCCCTATGGTTTCCGACGTCCTGGCAGTTCCGCCATCGGCTGCGCTCGCACTGCGCCACGCCACCCAGGATGCCCATCGCCTGGTCGAAGCAGTGCCGCTGATGCAGGCGTTAGCGCAGGGGCGGGTCGATTCGGCCGCCTATGTGCAGATCCTGCGCCGCCACCATGCCTTGCTGAGCGGCTTCGAAGCGCAACTCGGCAACTGGCTGGCCACCCTGGTCGGCAACGGCTGGCATTACCGCCGTCGGGTGCCGGCACTGCGCGATGACCTGCGCGCGCTCGGCCAGCAACCGGATCTGCCGGCCGCACTGCCCGCCACTGCCGACGATGCCGCGCGCTGGGGCATGTTGTACGTCATCGAAGGCTCGCAGCTCGGTGGACGGGTGATCGCACGCAGCGTGCGCAAGCAGCAGCCCGCGCTGGCCGGCGCCCTGCGCTATTTCGAGATGGCCGACGACGACCCGGCCGGCTGGCGCCGCTTCCAGGCAGCGCTGGACCGACGCCTGGCCACCCCATCCGCACGCGACGCCGCCATCGACGGCGCGCAGGCCATGTTCGCCCACTTCCATACCTGCCTCGCAGCGGAGCCACAGCCGTGAATCAGCCCACCGAACCTCTGGATATGGATGTCTGCGCGCGGGAACCGATCCATATTCCCGGCCTGATCCAGCCTTACGGCGTGTTGCTGGTGATCGAACCGGCCGATGGCCGCATCGTGCAGGCCAGCAGCACCGCCGCCGATCTGCTCGGCGTGCCGATGGATGCCCTGCTGGGCATGCCGTACACCCAGGTGCTGGAACTGCCCGATGCGCAGCCATTCGCAGTAGACGATCAACCGCAGCACCTGCTGCACGCCGATGTGCGCTTCCCGCAGCGCAGCGCGCCGACCGATCATCCCTGGGTGGCCGCCTGGCATCTGTATCCGGAGCAATGGCTGATCGAAATCGAGCCGCGCGACGCGCGCCTGATGGATGTCACCCTGCGCGAAGCGCTGCCGCTGTTGCGCAGCATCGAGCGCGATGCCGGCATCGACGAAGCGGCGGTGCGCGCGGCCAAGGGCCTGCGCAGCATGATCGGCTTCGACCGGGTGATGGTCTATCGCTTCGACGAAGAGTGGAATGGCGACGTCATCGCCGAAGCGCGCCAGCCCGAACTGGAAGCCTATCTGGGCCTGCATTACCCGGCCAGCGACATCCCGGCGCAGGCACGCGCGCTGTACCTGCGCAACCGCGTGCGCCAGATCGCCGATGTGCGGTACCAGCCGTCGCCGATCCAGCCCACCTTGCATCCGCGCCTGGGCACCCCGGTGGATCTGAGCGATGTCAGCCTGCGCAGCGTCTCGCCGGTGCACTTGGAATACCTGGCCAACATGGGCGTCAGCGCCACCCTCGTGTCCTCGATCGTGGTCAACGATGCGCTCTGGGGGCTGATTTCCTGTCACCACTACAGCCCGCACTTCACCAGCCATGCCATGCGCGATGCCACCGATGCGGTGACCCGCGCGCTGGCCGGGCGCATCGGCGCGCTACAGGCGGTGGGGCGGGCGCGGCTGGAGTCGGTGCTGCTCACCATCCGCGAAAAGCTGATCACCGACTTCAACGACGCCGAGCACCTGACCGTGGACATGCTCGCCGACATGGCCCCGGACCTGATGGACGTGGTCGACGCCGATGGCGTGGCAATCTTCCACGGCAACGAAATCAGCCGTCATGGCAGCGTGCCGGATGCAGAGGCGTTGCGCCGCATCCGCGACCACATCGAATCCGAGCATCACGACGCCCTGCGCGAGGATGCGGTCGGTGCCCTGCATGTGGACGCCATCGGCGAGGTGTTCCCTGAGCTGGCCGACCTCGCTCCGCTGGCCGCCGGCTTCATCTTCGTGCCGCTGATGCCGCAATCGCGTAGCGCCCTGTTGTGGACCCGCCGCGAGCAGGTGCAGCAGGTCAAATGGGCCGGCAACCCGCAGCTGGCCAAGCTGCAGGACATCCCCAATTCGCGGCTGTCGCCACGCAAGAGTTTCGATCTGTGGCAGCAGACCGTGCGCGGCCGCGCACGGCGCTGGTCGCCGCTGCATCTGGAATCGGCGCGCAGCCTGCGTGTGCTGATCGAACTGATGGAACGCAAGCGCTTCCAGCAGGATTTCACCCTGCTCGAAGCCTCGCTGTCGCGGCTGCGCGACGGGGTGGCCATCATCGAACGCGGTGCCAAGGGCGCCGCGCACCGGCTGATGTTCGTCAACCCGGCGTTCGCCGAACTCAGCCAGACCGAAGTGGCCGAGTTGATCGGTTGCGACATCCTCGCTTTGCTGGCCGACGATGCCGCACGTGGCAAGGTCGAACTGTTCGAAGAGGCGCTACGCCTGGGTCGCGCCGCCTATGTCACCTTGCCGCTGCGCACCCGCGATGGTGCACCGGTGTATCGCCAGTTCCATCTCGAACCCTTGCCCAGCCCCAGCGGCGTCACTGCGCACTGGCTGCTGCAGTTGCGCGACCCAGAGTAAGAGCGCTGCGATCACCGGCAGGCGGCCAGCGCATGCATCTGCCGCACTTGGTGCTCCATCAGCGGGCACGCGGACTAAGGCGCTGCTTTCGTCCGCAATGCCAGCAATGTGATCGTTCCGGCCACCAGGCCCCAGAACGCCGCGCCGATCCCGCCCAGCGTCAGCCCGGAGGCGGTGACCAGAAAGGTGATCAACGCCGCTTCGCGTTCGCTGTCCTCGCGCAATGCCGCCGCCAGGCTATTGCCGATGGTGCCTAGCAGCGCGATCCCGGCAATGGCCATCACCAATTCACGCGGGAAGGCCGCAAACACCGCTGCCACGGTCGCACCGAACAACCCGACCAGCAGGTAGAACACGCCTGCACTGACCGCAGCGGTGTAGCGCCGCGCCGGATCTTCATGCGCTTCGCGACCCATGCAGATCGCCGCCGTAATCGCCGCCAGATTCAACGCAAAGCCACCGAACGGCGCCAGCACCGCATTGACTGCACCGATCCAGCCGACCGTCGGTGAGATCGGCACCGCATAGCCGGACGCCCGGATCACCGCCACGCCCGGCACGTTCTGCGAGGCCATGGTCACCACGAACAACGGAATCGCCAGGCCGAACAGCGCCGCCCACGATAGCGACGGCACTACCAGCACCGGGTGGGCCAGTTGCAACTGCACCGCCTCCAACCGCAGCAGCCCGCCGCTGGCAGCGATCGCAATACCCACCAACAAGGTCGCAATTACCGCATAGCGCGCGAACCAGCGCCGCCCGCCCAGGTAGGTCGCCAACATCGCCAGCGCCAGCAACAGCTGGCTCTGCATCGCCACAAAGATGTCCAGGCCGAAGCGCAACAACACGCCGGCCAGCATCCCGGAGGCAAGCGAGACCGGAATACGCCGGATCGCGCGTTCGAACAATCCCGAAAACCCGGCCACCATCCCCAACACCGCGGCCACCCCAAATGCACCGACCGCTTCGCCTAACGGCACTCCGGCCGCACTGCCGATCAGCATCGCTGCGCCCGGCGTGGACCAGGCCGTGACCACCGGCACGCGGTAGCGCAGCGACAAGCCGATACACGTCACGCCCATGCCAATGCCCAGTGCCCACATCCACGATGCAATTTGCGCCTGGTCGGCGCCCAGATGGCGCGCGGCCTCAAATACGATCACCGCAGAGCTGGCGAACCCCACCAGCACGGTGACAAACCCGGCGGCAATCGCGGGCAGGGATAGATCGCGAAGCAGATTGCGGGAAGCGGGCATGAGGGCGCTCTCTGTCTGGTACATACATTTTCATCGAGCCAACCCGCGATCGATACCGCACCGTTACGCCTCCGGGTGTCGATCAATGAGCCTGCAGCCTGCATGCGTGCGGGACGTGGTGAGAGTGCGCAATCGCGTGCCGTATCCGGGTGGATACAGGTCGATGTCATGCCAGTGTCAAAAAGTGCTTGCACTTCCGCGTGGTCTCGATAAACTGCGCGGCCTCGCTCAGGACAGCGGCGCTTCTCGAAGCATCGCAACAACGAACGAGGCGAATCGGAAACATCACAAGGTGTTGACGAAACGAAAAAGCCGGCTATAATGGGCGGCTCGCTACACGGAAAAGACGCTACGGCGGATTGAAGTGCAGCGGCGGCAACTTCCTCTTCACGAGGGGTTGACGAGGATGAAAAGCCTGCTAATATGGCCG
>JAAIGF010000549.1_pt1 | contig 45856 bp, 43 predicted proteins | sample 6487441 | NCBI WGS metagenome assembly JAAIGF01 (sample SAMN13974129, study PRJNA590717) | phyllosphere metagenome | biome: pepper field; feature: multiple bacterial spot infested pepper fields; material: pepper leaves; isolation source: leaves from pepper fields | host: Capsicum annuum ...
CAGCGGCCAGTCGCCCATCGAGCCGCAGTACACCACCGCGCTCATGCCGGCCTCGATCAGTTCGCGGCCCTTGCGCACCAACGCGTCGAAGTCCGGCTTGCGCTCGGCGGTGCACGGGGTCATCAGGGCGGGCATGGTGCCAGCGAAGATATTGCTCATGTTCGTTACCTCGGGAATTGTCATTGTTGTGGGGTGCTCAGCGGCCGGCGTTGCGGGCTGCAGATTCTTCGTCGACGGTGCGTAGCGACTTGCCGCGGGTTTCTTTGGCGGCCGCCACGGCCACGATCGAGATGGCCGCCGCAGCTACCAGGTACCAGGCGATGGGCGTGGAGCTGTTGTATTCCTTGAGCAGGGTTACGGCGATCAGCGGCGCCAGCGAACCGGCCAGGATCGGCGCGACCTGGTAGCACAGCGACAGTGCGGTGTAGCGCACGTGGGTGGGGAACAGTTCGGCCATCAGGGCGGAGTAGGGCGCATAGGTCATCGACTCGATGGCCAGGCCCAGGGTGATTGCTGCCATGATCAGCCAGTCGTTGCCGGTGTCCATCATCGGGAAGCCGACAAAGCCCCAGAACGCGGTGAGCACGGCACCTATCAGGTACACCGGCTTGCGGCCGATGATGTCTGACAGGTAGCCCATGGCCGGGATCATGAAGAAATGCAGCAGGTGCGCGCCGAACATCAGCAGCAGGATCTGCGAGGTGTCCTTGTGCACCACCAGTTTCAGATAGGTGATGGAGAACGTGACCACGGTGTAGTAGAGGATGTTTTCGGCAAAGCGTGCACCAATGCCGATCAGCACTTCGCGCCAGTATTGGGTGACCACTTCCACCACGCCCAATTGCTGGCTTTCCAGCTTCTGCTGCTTGGCCTGGGCCTCCTTGAAGATCGGTGCATCGTCAACCCGGGTACGGATCCAGTAGCCGATCAGCACCACCACGGCCGAGAACCAGAACGCCACCCGCCAGCCCCAGTCAAGGAACTGTGCCTCGCTCAGGTTGGACGACAGCAGCAGCAGGATGATGGTGGCGATCAGGTTCCCGGCGGGTACCCCCGCTTGCGGCCAACTGGCCCAGAAGCCGCGGCGGTTGTCCGGGCTGTGTTCGGACACCAGCAGCACCGCGCCGCCCCATTCGCCACCGAAGGCAAAGCCCTGGATCAGCCGCAGCAGCACCAGCAGGATGGGCGCGGCATAGCCGATGCGCTCGAAGGTGGGCAGGCAGCCCATTAGAAAGGTGGTTACCCCAACCACAATCAGGCTGATCTGCAGCAGATGCTTGCGGCCAACCTTGTCGCCGTAATGGCCGAACACCAGGCCGCCGATGGGGCGGGCCAGAAAACCCACCGCGTAGAGGGCAAAGGCGGCGATGATGCCGTCCATGGCGCTGCCGGTCTGGCGAAAGAACAGCTGGCCGAAGACCAGTGCCGAGGCGGTGCCGTACAGGAAAAACTCATACCACTCGGCGACTGCGCCGGCCATGGCCGCCGCTACCACACGCTTGATGCCCGCTGGGGCCTGGTCTGCTGTTTTTGCGACATTCACCGATGCCGCCGAAGAGGGTGTGGCCATGGTTTTGCACTCCGATACGTAATTATTGAAAGAAGGAGTAGGCAGTGCGGAGCTGGCAAGTTCGGCGCCGCTGATTCCTTATATGGTATTTCGTATACGATATCTAGAGAAGCAAGAACGAAGCCAAGCATGCTGAACTGCGGTGTAGATCTGAGAGCGGGGTAAGGGGGCTGCACAGCAGCCCCAGTGCCTAATTGTGGGGCAAGTGCTCGTACAAGCTCTGGCACACCCCATTGATGTGCTCTTCGATCAGCCGCGCGGCCAGTTCCACATCGCGTGCGCGGCACGCAGCAACGATGTCACGGTGTTCGTGATCGGCGCGCAGCTTGCCCGCCGACAGGCTCATCTGCATGCGCAGGTAGCGTTCTACCTTGTCATGGATCGAGCGGATCAGGCCGACCAGATAAGGCCGCCGCGCCGGTTCGTACAGGCAGGCGTGCAGTGCCCAGTTAAGGTCGGCCCAGCGGCCCACATCGTCTTCACCGACGAACTCTGCGCAGATGGCTTCGGCCCGGGCAAAGTGCTGGTCGGTCATGTTGGGTATCGCCAGGCGAATCGCCTTTACCTCCAGCAACACCCGTACTTCGAACATCTGCGCCAGTTCCGGTTCGGAAATGCGGGTTACCAGTGCGCCACGGTTGCGGTGAAAGTCGACCAGGCCTTCGGCCTCGAGCCGTTTCAGCGCTTCGCGCACTGGTATTTTGCTGACGTTGAAGGCCTGTGCCACTTCATCCTGGCGCACGGGTTCACCTTCGGCCAGCTGGCCCGAGATGATTGCCTCGCGCAGGTGCTTGGCAATGATTTCCGACATTGAGGGCGTTGCACCCAGGTCGGTGGCTTTGAAAGACGGCAGCGGCACGGTAAATTCCAGCAAGAGACAATACAGATATCTTATACGAAACGACTTTCCAACCCAGTGCATTTAAAAAATGAACAGCAGGGGCAGGGGCTATTCCAGCCATGGCACGGTGGGCATATGCTTGCCTGTCAGAGGCATGATCTTGCCGCTTGCGGCAAATTACACATTGTCGGCAGCCCCTTGATGGGAGCGCAGTTGCTGGGCATCAGGGAGAGCGTCCATGAATCAGGGAACCAGGCCGGCCCCAGCCGGCTTCAGTGAACAGCAGTTGCACACTTTGTTCGAGTTGATCAGCGATGGCATCTGGGACTGGAATGCCAACACCGGCTACGTTTATCGCAACCCCGGCTGGTACGCCATGCTCGGCTACCCCAGCCATTCCATGGCAAATACGGTCTTCACCTGGGAGCATGTCATCCACCCTGAAGACTATCCACGGGTGATGGCACATTTTGAGGCTTACATTGGCCAGCGCAACGAGCGCTACCTCATCGAATACCGTTGCCGTTGCCACGATGGCAGTTATCTGTGGATCGAAGACAGCGGCTACATCATTGCCCATAACGACGATGGCTCGGTGGCGCGCATGCTGGGTGCGCATCGCAATATAGACGCCGGCAAGCGCCTTGTGGCCCAGCTGGAACAGAAGAATCAGTCCCTGGAAAGCCAGGTGGCCGAACGTACCCGCGAGCTGTCATGGGTGAACCAGCAGTTGCAACGGCAGCTGGATGAAAACCGTGAGCTTGCCGAGCGCGATGCCTTGACCCGTATCGCCAACCGTTACCGGCTGGAGAAGGTTTTGCAACTGGAGTGCCAGCGCGCCCAGCGATTCCGCCAACCGTTGGCGCTGATCGCCATGGACATGGATGATTTCAAGCCGATCAACGACCGTTATGGGCATGCTCGTGGTGATGCCGCGCTTGTGCGGGTTGTCGAGAACCTGCGCACCTGCCTGCGCGAGCTGGACCTGCTGGCACGCTGGGGCGGTGACGAGTTTGTCATCGTACTGCCGCAGACCACGCTGGGGGAGGCTCTTGACGTGGCGGCTCGCTTGCGTCAGGTGATGGAGCAACTGGAACCAGTGGGTGATTGCCGGCTGACCATGAGCTACGGCGTGGTGCAGCGGGAGGACGGGGAGGACCAGCATGCGCTGCTGGCGCGGGCTGACAAGGCATTGTACCGGGCCAAGGGGAATGGCAAGAACGCCATCGCCGAGTGAGGGGGCTTGCCGGCGACAGGGCCGGTACAGGCATAAAAAAGACCCGCGACGCCTCACGGCGCCGCGGGCCAAATCGGCTTTGGCCGCTTCAGTGTCAGATATGCAGGGCGTGGCCCAGGGCGCGCAGTGCGGCTTCCTGTACCGCTTCACCCAGCGTCGGGTGGGCATGGATGGTACCGGCCACATCTTCCAGGCAGGCGCCCATTTCCAGCGACTGGGCAAACGCCGTGGACAGTTCGGAAACCGCCACCCCGACCGCCTGCCAACCCAGAATCAGGTGGTTGTCACGCCGCGCTACCACGCGCACGAAACCGCTTTTCGATTCCAGGCTCATGGCCCGGCCGTTGGCGGCGAACGGGAACTGCGCGACGATGCAGTCCAGGCCTTGCTGGCTGGCCTGCTCCGGGGTCTTGCCGACTACCACCACTTCCGGGTTGGTGAAGCACACCGCAGCAATCGCCGCGGGCTCGAAACGGCGGGCCTTGCCGGCGATGATTTCAGCCACCATCTCGCCCTGGGCCATGGCCCGATGCGCCAGCATCGGTTCGCCAGCCACGTCGCCGATGGCCCAGACGTTGTGCATGCTGGTCTGGCAGCGCTCGTCAATGGCAATGGCGGCGCCGTTCATCTTCAGGTCCAGGCATTCCAGGTTGAAGCCTTTGGTGCGTGGCCGGCGGCCTACCGCCACCAGCACCCGGTCAGCTTCCAGGCGTAGCTCACCGCCCTTGCCGTCGTTGGCCCGCAGGCAGCCGTTGTCGTAACCTTCGACGCTATAGCCCAGGTGCAGGGCGATGCCCAGCTTCTTCAGCGACTCGGCCACTGGCGCAGTCAGCTCGCTGTCGTAGGTTGGCAGAATGCGCTCGCGCGCTTCCACCACGCTGACCTGCGCGCCCAACTTGCGGTAGGCAATGCCCAACTCCAGGCCAATGTAACCACCGCCCACCACCACCAGGTGCTGTGGCAGGGCTTTCGGTGCCAAGGCTTCGGTCGAGGATATCACCGGGCCGCCCAAGGGCAGCATCGGCAGTTCGACACTGCTGGAGCCTGTAGCCAGCAACAGGTGTTCGCACTGGATACGCTGGCCATCGACCTCGACCTGCTTGCCGTCGAGCACCTTGGCCCAGCCATGTACCACTTTCACCCCGTGCTTTTTCAGCAGGGCGGCCACACCGGTGGTCAGGCGGTCGACAATGCCGTCTTTCCAGGCCACGCTCTGGCCGATGTCCAGGCGCGGCGAAGCCACGCTGATGCCCAGCGGCGAGGGTTCGGTAAAGCGCGAGGCCTGGTGGTACTGCTCGGCCACGTGGATCAGCGCCTTGGACGGGATGCAGCCGATGTTCAGGCAGGTACCGCCCAGTGCCTGGCCTTCCACCAGCACGGTAGGAATGCCCAGTTGGCCCGCGCGAATGGCTGCCACATAGCCGCCGGGGCCGCCGCCGATGATCAACAGGGTAGTCTGGATAGTCTGTTGCATGCTCACTCCACGAACAGGCAGGCAGGTTGTTCGAGCAGGCCACGGACGGCCTGGATGAACAGTGCGGCGTCCATGCCATCGACCACGCGGTGGTCGAACGAACTGGACAGGTTCATCATCTTGCGCACGACGATCTGGCCGTCGATCACCACGGGCCGCTCAACCATGCGGTTGACGCCGACGATCGCCACTTCCGGAGTGTTGACCACCGGTGTGCTGACGATGCCGCCCAGCGCGCCGAGGCTGGTCAGGGTGATGGTAGAGCCGGACAGCTCTTCGCGGCCGGCCTTGTTGTTGCGCGCAGCGTGGGCCAGGCGCGAGATCTCGCCGGCATTGCTCCACAGGCTGCCGGCTTCGGCATGGCGCAGCACCGGCACCATCAGGCCATTGTCACCCTGGGTAGCGATGCCGACATGCACCGCGCCATGGCGGGTGATGATCTGCGCTTCATCGTCGTAGGTGGCATTGATCTGCGGGAAGTCACGCAGGGCCACGACCAGGGCGCGCACCAGGAACGGCAGCAGGGTCAACTTGCCACGGCTGTCGCCGTGCTTGCTGTTGAGCTGCTGGCGCAGGGCTTCCAGGGCGGTGACGTCGATTTCTTCCACGTAGCTGAAGTGCGCGACGCGGCGCTTGGCGTCCTGCATGCGTTGGGCAATCTTGCGGCGCAGGCCGATGACCGGCACCTGTTCGCTGTCGGTGCGTTTGGCATAGCCATTCGGTGCCTGCCCGGCACTGCTCTGCGGCTTGCTCATGAAGATGTCGAGGTCTTCGTGCAGGATGCGCCCGGCCGGGCCGCTGCCATGCACGTAACGCAGTTCGATACCGGCATCCAGCGCACGCTTGCGCACGGCTGGCGAGGCCAGCGGCTTGTCGCCCGGCTGGCGTGGCACGAAGGGCGCTGCCTCGTGGTTGGCCGGCGCCTGGTACGCTGCCGGTTTAACCTCTTTTTGCGGTTCAGGTTTGGCGGCTACAGGGGCTGCAGGCGCTTCGGTCGGTTTGGCTTGCGGCACATCCACATGGTTGCCGCTGCCCTCGACTTCGATGCGGATCAGCTCGCTGCCGACCGCCATCACTTCACCCGGCTGGCCACCCAGGGCCAGCACCTTGCCGCTGACCGGCGACGGGATTTCCACGGTGGCCTTGTCGGTCATGACGTCGGCCACCACCTGGTCCTCGGCGATGACGTCGCCGACCTTGACGAACCATTCCACCAACTCGACCTGTGCGATGCCTTCGCCAATGTCCGGCATCTTGATGACGTGCGTGCCCATTCAGACCTCCATGACCTTTTTCAATGCCGCACCTACCCGCGAAGGCCCTGGGAAGTAAGCCCATTCCTGCGCGTGAGGGTAGGGGGTGTCCCAACCGGTGACGCGCTCGATCGGCGCCTCCAGGTGGTGGAAGCAATGCTCCTGTACCAGCGACACCAGTTCGGCGCCGAAGCCGCAGGTACGGGTGGCCTCGTGCACCACCACGCAGCGGCCGGTCTTTTTCACCGACTCGACGATGGTGTCCAGGTCCAGCGGCCACAGGCTGCGCAGGTCGATCACTTCGGCATCGACACCGCTTTCTTCGGCGGCCACCTGGGCCACGTACACCGTAGTACCGTAGGTCAGTACGGTCACGTCATTGCCTGGGCGGGTAATGGCAGCCTTGTCCAGTGGCACGGTGTAGTAACCGTCCGGCACGGCGCTGTGCGGGTGCTTCGACCACGGCGTTACCGGGCGGTCGTGGTGGCCATCGAACGGGCCGTTGTACAGGCGCTTGGGCTCCAGGAAGATCACCGGGTCGTCGCATTCGATCGAGGCGATCAGCAGGCCTTTGGCGTCATACGGGTTGGATGGCATGACCGTGCGCAGGCCGCACACCTGGGTGAACATCGCTTCCGGGCTCTGGCTGTGGGTCTGGCCGCCATAAATGCCGCCCCCGCAAGGCATGCGCAGGGTCAGTGGGGCGATGAACTCGCCCGCCGAACGGTACCGCAGGCGGGCCATCTCGGAGACGATCTGGTCGGAGGCCGGGTAGAAGTAGTCGGCGAACTGGATTTCCACCACCGGGCGCAGGCCGTAGGCACCCATGCCCACGGCGGTGCCGACGATGCCGCTCTCGGAGATGGGGGCGTCAAACACACGGGACTTGCCATATTTGGTCTGCAGGCCCTCGGTGCAGCGGAACACGCCGCCGAAATAGCCGACGTCCTGGCCGTACACCACGACATTGTCGTCGCGCTCGAGCATGACATCCATGGCCGAGCGCAGGGCCTGGATCATGGTCATGGTAGTAGTGGCCATGGCGGTTTCCGGGTTGATGCTGTTGTTGTGGTCGTTCATCTCAAACCCCCAGTTCCTGGCGTTGACGGCGCAGGTGGTCGGGCATTTCCTTGTACACGTCCTCGAACATCGAGGCGGCGCTTGGAATGTGACCATTGGCCAGGGTGCCGTACTGCTCGGCTTCTTTCTGCGCGGCAATCACTGCCGCCTCGAACTCGGCGGTGGTGGCCTGGTGTTCTTCCTCGGACCAGTGGCCGATCTTGATCAGGTGTTGCTTCAGGCGGGCAATCGGGTCGCCCAACGGGAAGTGGCTCCAGTCGTCAGCCGGGCGGTACTTGGACGGGTCGTCGGAAGTCGAGTGCGGGCCGGCGCGGTAGGTGACCCATTCGATCAGGCTCGGGCCCAGGCCGCGGCGGGCGCGTTCGGCGGCCCAACGCGAGGCGGCGTACACGGCGACGAAGTCGTTGCCGTCAACCCGCAGCGAAGCGATGCCGCAACCCACGCCACGGCCGGCGAAGGTGGTCGACTCGCCACCGGCAATGGCCTGGAAGGTAGAGATGGCCCACTGGTTGTTGACCACGTTCAGGATCACCGGGGCACGGTACACGTGGGCAAAGGTGAGGGCGGTGTGGAAGTCCGACTCGGCGGTGGCGCCGTCGCCGATCCACGCCGAGGCAATCTTGGTATCGCCCTTGATCGCCGAGGCCATGGCCCAGCCGACTGCCTGCACGAACTGGGTCGCCAGGTTGCCGCTGATGGTGAAGAAGCCGGCCTCGCGCACCGAGTACATGATCGGCAACTGGCGGCCCTTGAGGGGGTCGCGCTCGTTGGAGAGCAACTGGCAGATCATTTCGACCAGCGACACGTCGCGGGCCATCAGGATGCTTTGCTGACGGTAGGTCGGGAAACACATGTCGGTGCGGTTAAGCGCCAGCGCCTGGCCGCTGCCAATGGCTTCTTCGCCCAGGCTCTGCATGTAGAAGGACATCTTCTTCTGACGCTGGGCAACCACCATGCGGCTGTCAAAGATCCGCGTCTTGAGCATGGCGCGCATGCCCTGGCGGAGGATTTGCGGGTCGATGTCTTCGGCCCACGGGCCTTGCGCGTTGCCCTGCTCATCGAGCACGCGAACCAGGCTGTAGGACAGGTCGGCGGTGTCGGCAGCGTCGACATCAACTGGGGGTTTACGGGCTTGACCTGCGTCGTTCAGGCGCAGGTAGGAGAAATCGGTCTGGCAGCCTGGCCGGCCGGTGGGCTCGGGCACATGCAAACGCAGGGGGGCGTACTCGTTCATGCTTTTTACGCTCGCTCGGGTATTTGTTTTTGTGAGCTCTGAAGCGGCCGCCGCTGAGTACCGGCTTGTGACTGGTAGGTCAGCGTCACCTACATCTTAGTGGCCCGGCAGGAGAATTTTTCTCTCAAGTTGATTGCCTTTGCTGCGCGGGGCAGATAAACATTCCGCATAAACATAAAAAACCGGTGATTTTGTCTCATGCGCAAACTCGATCGTACCGATATCGGCATTCTCAACAGCCTGCAGGAAAACGCCCGTATCACCAACGCAGAGCTGGCACGCTCGGTGAACCTGTCGCCTACGCCTTGTTTCAACCGGGTGCGAGCCATGGAGGAACTGGGGGTGATCCGCCAGCAGGTGACCTTGCTGTCACCTGAGGCACTGGGGCTGGATGTGAATGTGTTCATCCATGTCAGCCTGGAAAAACAGGTAGAGCAGTCGCTGCACCGCTTTGAAGAAGAAATTGCTGAACGGCCAGAGGTGATGGAGTGTTACCTGATGACGGGCGACCCGGATTACCTGTTGCGGGTGCTGCTGCCGAGTATCCAGGCGCTGGAGCGGTTTCTCGATTACCTGACGCGGTTGCCGGGGGTGGCCAATATCCGTTCGAGTTTTGCGCTTAAACAGGTGCGGTACAAGACAGCGCTTCCGTTGCCGGCCAATGGCATGACACTGCGGGAATAGTGTTCTCTTGTGCCGGCCTCTTCGCGGGCAAGCCCGCTCCTACAGGTACGGCGCCGGCCTTGAAGGCAGTGGTGTTCCTGTGGGAGCGGGTTTGCCCGCGAAGGGGCCAAGCACAGGCACCAAACAGGCTGCTTGAAATTTTAAACACCCCCAGCCTATGTTGTTGTCAGCGTACAACAACAAGGACAAGCGTCATGAGCACTGCTCAGTTCCAGGGCATCGATGAAATCGAATGCGTCACCCCCGACCTCAATGGCGTGCCGCGCGGCAAGGTGATGACCGCCGAAGGTTTCCTCGAAGGCCGCCGGCTGCAGATGGCCCGGGGGGTGCTGCTGCAATGCATCATGGGTGGCTACCCGCCCGCGAAGTTCTATGGCAGTGACGACGGCGACCTGGCGTTGGTGGCAGAACCCAGCCAGGTCCATCGCCTGCCCTGGAGCAGTGACGGTCGTGCCCTGGTCATCTGCGATGCCAATGAGCTGGATGGCCGGCCTTCGGCGTTGTCCACCCGCGGTCAGCTCAAGGCCGTGATCGCCCGCTATGCTGCGCTGGGGCTGGCACCGGTGGTGGCGACCGAGCTGGAGTTCTTCGTGTTTGCCCCCAACAGCGACCCGCTGTTGCCGTTCCAGCCACCGCTGGGCATCGACGGCCGTCGCGAGCTGGGCCATTCGGCATTCAGCGTCAGTTCCAACAACGGCCTGCGGCCGTTCTTCAACGAGGTCTACCAGTGCATGGCCGCGCTGGGCCTGCCGCGCGACACTTTCATGCACGAAATGGGCGTCAGCCAGTTCGAAATCAACCTGCTGCACGGTGACCCGATGCTGCTGGCCGACCAGACCTTCCTGTTCAAGCACCTGCTCAAGGAGGTGGCGCTCAAGCATGGGCTGACGGTGGTGTGCATGGCCAAGCCGCTGGCGCGTACGCCCGGCAGCTCCATGCATATTCACCAAAGCCTGGTGGACGCGGGCAGTGGGCGCAACGTGTTCAGCGATGAACAAGGCTTGCCAACCGACACGTTCCACCACTTCATCGGCGGCTTGCAGGCGTGCATGGCCGACTTCACCGCGTTGTTCGCCCCCAACGTCAACTCCTACCAGCGCCTGTGCCACCCGTATGCCTCACCGAACAACGCCTGCTGGTCCGAGGACAACCGCGCGGCCGGCCTGCGTATCCCGGCCAGTGCGCCAGTGGCGCGGCGGGTGGAAAACCGCCTGCCTGGCGCCGATGCCAACCCCTACCTGGCGATTGCCGCCAGCCTGGCCGCCGGGTTACATGGCATCGAGCAGCGCCTGCAGCCGTCACCGGCCATCCAGGGTGAGTTCGAGGTGCCGGAGCACCTGAGCCTGCCATGCACCTTGCATGCGGCGCTGGAGCGCTTGAAGCGCAGTGCGCTGGCGCGGGAACTGTTCGGCAGCGAGTTCATCGAAGGCTACATCGCCAGCAAGACCCTGGAACTGACCGATTTCTTCGACGAGATTACCCCGTGGGAGCGCCGGGTGCTGGCTGCACAAGCCTGATCGCGACACGACCTGCACCGGACACGCCCCGGCTATGCCATTTTGATGCCCGGGGCCTGCACTGACCGGCGTTTGCCCTTATGCTGCTAGCACCTACCGCCACCTGACCAGGGAGCTTTGCGGGACGTATGCGAAATGTATGGAAGCCGTTTCAGTCGTTGTATTTCGCCGCGCTGATGATGTTGATCGGCTCGGGCCTGCTCAGTACCTACCTGGCCCTGCGCCTGGCGGCCGACCATGTCGACAGCCTGTGGGTGGGTGCGCTGATGGCAGCCAACTACTTTGGCCTGGCGGTTGGCGGCAAGGTCGGCCACCGGCTGATCGGCCGGGTCGGGCACATACGGGCCTATGCCACCTGCGCCGGCATCGTCGGCGCGGCGGTGCTCGGCCATGGCCTGACCAGCTGGCTACCCGCCTGGGTCGGCCTGCGCATGATTGTCGGCCTGGGGATGATGTGCCAATACATGGTCATCGAGAGCTGGCTCAACGAGCAGGCCGACGTGAAGCACCGCGGCGCAGTGTTCAGCGGCTACATGATTGCCTCGTACCTCGGCCTGGTGCTTGGCCAGCTGATCCTGGTGGTACACCCGCAACTCGGCCCTGAGTTGCTGATGCTGGTGGCGATGTGTTTTGCCCTGTGCCTGGTGCCGGTGGCAATGACCCGGCGCATTCACCCGGCACCGTTGCGCCCGGCTCCCATGGAGCCGAAGTTCTTCATCAAGCGCGTGCCGCAGTCGCTCAGCACGGTGCTGGGTTCGGGGTTGATCGTGGGGTCGTTCTACGGTTTGGCGCCTTTGTATGCCTCCAGCCAGGGCATGACCACCGAGCAGATCGGCTTGTTCATGGGGAGCTGCATCTTTGCCGGCCTGCTGGTGCAGTGGCCGCTGGGCTGGCTGTCTGACCGTTACGACCGCGCGGTGTTGATCCGTAGCGTGGCGGTGGGCCTGGCGGTGGCAGCTGCGCCGCTGGCCATACTGCCCAGCGTGCCGCTGGAGTTGTTGTTCGGCATTGGCTTCCTGATTTCATTGCTGCAGTTCTGCCTGTACCCGCTGGCGGTGGCGTTTTCCAACGACCATGTGGAAAGCGAGCGACGGGTGTCTTTGACCGCGATGCTGTTGGTGACCTATGGCGTTGGCGCCTGTATCGGGCCATTGGCAGCGGGTGTGTTGATGAAGGTGCTGGGGCCGCAGATGCTGTATGCGTTCTTCGTGTTTTTTGCCCTGGTACTGGTATGGCGTATTCGGCCGAAAGCGGTTACCGGGCTGCACCAGGTGCAGGACGCGCCGTTGGGTCACGTGGCGATGCCTGCGGCCGGTTCGCCGTTGTCGGCGGCGCTGGACCCCCGGGTGGATGAGCAGACCGTGCAGGATGTAATGCAGGCACCGGTGGCGGCTGAGGATACCGAGGATGAAGGGAAGGGGGCTGAGCCACAGCCTGCTGAGCCAGAAGAAGTCAGCAAGTCGGTGTAAGGCTGTACCGGCCACTTCGCGGGTAAACCCGCTCCTACACCGATTTGTGTTGTCCCACCGATCTGTGTCGTGCCACCGATTTGTGTTGTCCCACCGATCTATGCCGCCCCGCCGCCCGATGTAGGAGCGGGTTTACCCGCGAAGAGGCCGGCACAGGAAGAACACAAATGAAAACGCCACCTCAATAGGTGGCGTTTTCGCATTCAGCCAACGATCAATAGTCGTCCTTGTCAAACCGCCGCGCCTCACGCTGGAGCTGGTACACAAAGCTCTCGATCTTGCGCTGTGCCTGCCCGCTCAGGTTATGGAAGCGCACACCGGCAAAGGTGGTATTGATGCGCTCTTCATAGTGCAGGTGCCGCAGCTCGACCATGGTATCGACCAGGCCCAGCGGGTTGCCCGCCTTGAAGCGCTCATACACCTGGCCCAGTTGCAGGCGGTCTTCGACATTGCCGTCAAAGCGCAGCTTGCAGCCAGTAGCCGAGATATCCAGCAATTTGCCGCGCAGGGCGCCGTTGCCCTTGAGGTGGGTGCCATCGAGAATGATGTCGACCAGCTGTGACAGCTTCAGTGCGGCGCGGAAGGCGTTGCGGCGCTGGTGGTAGGTCATCTCTTGCGGCAGGGCGCCGCTGTAGCAGCGGTGGCCGTTGACTTCGCTGATTTTCAGCGCGTGGTTGCATTCCCAGGCGATACGCACGCCATCGTGGAAGCCTTCGACGCGAAAGTGTTCGCCGTTCTCGATGAATTTCTCGCCGTCACGGGGGATCATCTCGTCCAGGGCCAGTGTGTTGCTTTCACGGTCCACGTGCACCACGTAGCTCTGAAAACGCTGGCTACGGTCATGGAAAGTGATGATCAAGGGGTCGTGGCTTTCCTGCAGTTGCCGCAAGTTGGCCGCAATCTCCAAGGGGGTGATCAACACCTTTGGCGGTTGCGGGGCATCGGATTCATTGAACACGGCTTATCGTTCTCCAGGCAAAAGCGGCACACGCAAGTAACGGCATTTTGCCAGTATGTTCCGTGCCTTGACAGAAAAATCAGACTTGGCTGAGGGCGCGTGGCTTGGCCAGCAGCGAGGTGCCCCCGCGGCTGTCGTACAGTGAGGGCGAATCGCCGCCCATGAGGATGCGAATCTGGTTGTTGGTGACGTGCTGCTGCACTTGGATGATCCGCCCGTTGGTCAGGTTGACCTGCTGGCAGTCGTCCATCAGTTGCGACAGCATGTCGAGCCGCTGCAGCAGCACCTCGCCATGTGGCGATTGCGCGGCCACGGCCTGTACACCACTGCGGTCGGCACTGAGGCCGAGGCTGGCGAGCAACTGGCTGCGGCGCTGGCCGTGCTGCTCGAGCAAGATGATCAGCGACTGCTTGCGCGCCAGAATCTGTTCCAGCAGCGGCATGTCGCGGCCATGCAGGGCGATCGCTTCCTGGTGCAGAAGGTCGCGCAGTTCCTGCATCGGGGCAATGTCATCTTCGATCAGTTGCAGCAAGGTGGTGTCGTGCATGGCTAACTCTTGGCTTTTCTGGCGTCCGTGAAGTCAGCGCGCCGTACGGTCAGCGCTGGGCTTCGAAATCAAGCAGTTTGCTGGCGACCCGGCCGGCATCGACCTGGTAGCTGCCGTCGGCGATCGCCTGTTTCAACTGGGCCACACGGGCGCTGTTGACCACTGGCTCGTCGCGCAGCTTGTCGCTGATCTTCTGCAACTGCTGGGCCTCTTGGCTGAGGTGTACCGCTTCTCCGCTGGCGTTGGTGTCTTTCACCGTCTCCTGGCTGGCTGCCGGTTTTTCGGCGCTGCCGGACGCGGTGTTGCCGCGTACGCCGCCCGTGACGGACGGAGAATTATTCAAACGACTGAAGTCGATGACCATGATCAGAAACCTCTGGGTATTTGGACGCTTGCCTTGTTTTCGGCCAACCCGATAGAAACTTTAGGCACAAATGCACTGCCGCCTGTCTGCAAGCTCGCCAACCCGTTTTCTGACACAGTTTAGGAAAAGCGCCACCTCACTGCCAGCGCAATCGAGCGACTGGCCTACATACTGACCTCGACCTGGCCCGGGCCGGTGACCCTGGCCTTGACCACCCGTTTGGAATTGAGGTTGCGTACCCTGATCTGCTCGCTCAGGCCACCCTTGCTCAGGGCTTCGCCGGGCATGCGCACGCTCAGGCTGCCGCTGCGGGCAATGATCACCACCTGGTCGCCCTTGCGCACCACTTCGGCCTGTTCCAGGTGCTGCGGGGTGAGCACCTGGTCGATCACTGTCGGGCGCAGCATCTTCATGCCCACTGCCTGGTCCAGTTCGGTCAGGAAGCCCTGGCCCAGAGTGCCGACGTCACGCTCGCGCAAGGCTACGTCGCCTTCACCCACGGTGTTGTCGCGCTTGAGGGGGCGGGTCACGACCACCACGTCGCGAAACAGGCGCACGGTGGCCGGCACGAACACCGTCCACGGCGCCGCGCCGTTGCAGCGTACCCGCACTGTCACCCGGCCCAGCGGCTGCGAGGGGCTTTCCAGCGAGGCGTCCAGCTGTTGGCTGCACAATGGCATGCGCAGGCGTGGGTCCAGCGTGTTGACCTGGATTTCATAGCGGCCGGCGGTCTGGGTGCTGGCCAGGTAATCTTCGACGGTGAATTCAAGAAACCCTTGGGTGACACCGATAAGCTGTTCAGGCAAGGTGAACGCGTCCGCTACCGTGCGAACGCCGGGCACCAGCAGGCACAGCGTGGCCAGCGAGCCAGTCAGCAGGCGCGTCAATCGTCGGAAAAATGTCGTTTTCGTGTGCATGACGCTCAAAAAAGCAAAGCCCGTGCCGACTCGTAACCCGAGTTGCAACGAAAGGCTGAAAGATTAAGGAGTCTGGCATGGCGGGTGTTATGGATTCGGTCAACCAGCGCACGCAGCTGGTGGGGCAGAATCGCCTGGAGTTGCTGCTGTTCCGCCTCAATGGCGAACAGCTTTACGGCATCAACGTGTTCAAGGTCAGGGAAGTGCTGCAATGCCCTGCGCTGACCCTGCTGCCCAAGGCGCACCCGGTGGTGCGCGGGGTTGCCAACATCCGCGGGGCGACCATCCCGATCCTCGACTTGTCGATGGCCACCGGGTTGCGTCCGCTGCAGGAAGACACGCGCAAGAGCTTCGTGATCATCACCGAATACAACACCAAGACCCAGGGCTTCCTGGTGCACTCGGTGGAGCGCATCGTCAACATGAACTGGGAAGAGATCCATCCGCCACCCAAGGGTACTGGCCGTGATCACTACCTGACCGCGGTCACCCGGGTGGATAATCGCATGGTCGAGATCATCGACGTAGAGAAGGTGCTGGCCGAAGTGGCGCCGTCCTCCGAGTCGGTGTCGGCCGGGGTGGTCGATGCCGAGGTGCAGGACAAGGCCGTGCTGTTGCGGGTGCTGACCGTTGACGATTCGTCGGTGGCGCGCAAGCAGGTCAGCCGCTGCCTGCAGACCGTGGGCGTGGAAGTGGTGGCGCTCAATGACGGCCGCCAGGCCCTGAACTACCTGCGTCAGCTGGTGGATGAGGGCAAGAAGCCGGAAGAAGAGTTCCTGATGATGATCTCGGACATTGAAATGCCGGAAATGGACGGCTATACGCTAACGGCGGAGATCCGCAGCGACCCGCGTATGCAAAAATTGCACATCTGCCTGCATACTTCGCTTTCCGGGGTGTTCAACCAGGCAATGGTCAAGAAGGTCGGCGCCGATGACTTCCTGGCCAAGTTCAAACCGGATGACCTTGCCCAGCGGGTGGTCGACCGGATCAAGGCAACGCATTGAAGCAGCCGGGGCAGGCCCCGGCGCCAGTGATTGAAAAGAGGCGGCAGTAGTGTCTACGGGTAATTTGGATTTCGAACAGTTCCGGGTCTTCCTGGAAAAAGCCTGTGGCATCTTGCTGGGCGAGAATAAGCAGTACCTGGTTTCCAGCCGTCTCAACAAGCTGATGGAACAACAGGGCATCAAGAGCCTGGGGGAGCTGGTGCAGCGCATCCAGGCCCAGCCGCGCGGCGGGTTGCGCGAGCAGGTGGTCGATGCCATGACCACCAACGAAACCCTGTGGTTTCGCGACACCTACCCGTTCGAGGTGCTGAAGAACAAGGTCATCCCCGAGTTCATCCGCAACAACCCCGGCCAGCGCCTGCGCATGTGGTCGGCGGCCTGTTCGTCGGGGCAGGAGCCTTACTCCATCTCGATGGCCATCGACGAATTCGAACGCAGCAACCTCGGCCAGTTGAAAATGGGCGCGCAAATTGTTGCCACCGACCTGTCCGGCACCATGCTGAGCAACTGCAAGACCGGTGAGTACGACAGCCTGGCGATTGCCCGCGGTTTGTCCCAGGAGCGCCTGCAACGCTACTTCGACCCCAAGGGGCCGGGGCGCTGGGCGGTCAAGCCGGCGATTCGCAGCCGCGTCGAATTCCGCTCGTTCAACTTGCTGGACAGCTACGCCAGCCTGGGCAAGTTCGACATCGTGTTCTGCCGCAATGTGCTGATCTACTTCTCGGCGCAGGTGAAGCGGGACATTCTGCTGCGTATTCACAGCACCTTGAAGCCGGGTGGTTACCTGTTCCTCGGCGCTTCGGAGGCGCTGAACGGGTTGCCAGACCATTACCAGATGGTGCAGTGCAGCCCGGGGATTATCTATCAGGCCAAGTGAACCAGGAGCCGACAGCGAAAGTTGCCGGTTTTTTGTTTGCCTGTGCCGGCCGCTTCGCGGGTGAACCCGCTCCCACAGTTACACCCCTGTCCTTAAGGGTGGTGCATAACCTGTGAGAGCGGGCTCGCCCGCGAAGCGGCCGGAACAGGAAAACCCGAACGTCAATTTTTTGTTTTGCCGCTTTTGCCGCCCGGCAATTGCCGCTTTCGCCGCCCAAGGCGGAAGGCCTTTGCCGCTTTTCTGGCATCACCCTGACAGCATCTTGCTGCTAAAGCCCGTAAATAGGGGCTTTTCTGTGGTTGGCACAGCCCTTGCTAAACCTTGCTCAACGAAATTCCGGTCAACCTCTGAAGGTTTCCCCGACATGAGCATCAGCTTCGACAAGGCGCTCGGCATCCACGAAAAGGCCCTGGGCTTCCGCGCCCAGCGCGCTGAAGTGCTGGCCAACAACATCGCCAACGCCGACACGCCCAACTACAAGGCGCGCGACATGGACTTTTCTTCGGTACTCGCCGCCGAAACCAGCAAGCAGCAGGGCGGCCGCTTCGCCATGGACCGTACCAACAGCCGGCACATCGAAGCCGAAGGCCTTGCCATCGCCGCTGACGACACGCTCAAGTACCGCACGCCGCTGCAGCCTTCGATCGACCAGAACACCGTTGACGCGCAGATCGAGCAATCGAATTACACCGAGAACGCCATTGGCTTCCAGGCCAGCTTCACCTTGCTCAACAGTAAATTCAAAGGGCTGGTTTCCGCCCTGCGGGGAGAATGACCATGTCCCTTTCCAGTGTCTTCAACATTGCCGGTAGCGGCATGAGTGCGCAGAACACGCGCCTGAACACCGTGGCGTCGAACATCGCCAACGCCGAAACCGTGTCGTCGAGCATCGACCAGACCTACCGCGCCCGCCACCCGGTATTCGCCACCACCTTCCAGGCTGCTCAGGCTGGCAGCAGCCAGTCGCTGTTCGAGGACCAGGGCGAAGCGGGGCAGGGCGTGCAGGTAAAAGGCATCGTCGAAGACCAGAGTACCCTTGAAGCCCGCTACGAGCCGAACCACCCGGCAGCGAACAAGGACGGCTACGTCTACTACCCAAACGTCAACGTGGTCGAGGAGATGGCTGACATGATCTCCGCCAGCCGCGCGTTCCAGACCAACGCCGAACTGATGAACACGGCGAAAAGCATGATGCAGAAAGTCCTGACCCTGGGGCAGTGATAGGAAGCCGACATGACCACCACCAATTCCACCACCGACGTCGGTAGCGCTTTCCTGACTTCGCTGCAAAAGCAGCAGAACAAGAACAGCGACAGCACCGGTGCCGCCGGCAGCGCGCTGGGCAAGGACGCGTTTCTGCAGTTGCTGGTTACCCAGATGAAGAACCAGAACCCCCTCGATCCGCAGGAGAACGGCGAGTTCGTCGCCCAGCTGGCGCAGTTCAGCAGCCTGGAAAGCATGCAGTCGCTGAACGAGGCGGTGACCTACATCGCTACAGGGTTGCAGTCCTCCCAGGCCCTGCAGGCCTCGTCCCTGGTCGGGCGCAATGTGATTGTCCAGACCGACAAGGCCGTGGTCGACACCAGCAAGGACATGAAGGGCTCGGTCAACCTGACGTCGTCCAGTACCTCTACTTCGGTCGGGATCTACGACAAGGACGACAAGCTGGTGCGCACCATCGAGCTGGGTACCCAGAAGTCGGGGAGCATCGACTTTACCTGGGATGGCCTGAACGATGACGGTGAAGTCGCGGCCGCGGGCACCTACACCTTCAAGGCCACTGCCTCGATCGATGGCAAGGCCACGGCCATGACCACCAACCTGCCGGCCTCGGTCACCAGTGTGACCATGGGTACCAACGGTTCGGAGATGACGCTCAACCTGGCCGGGCTAGGCAGTGTTGCGCTTTCAAAAATCCAAAGCATCGGCATCTAGGGCCTGAGCAAAACGACAGGAGTGACACATGTCTTTCAATATCGGCCTTAGCGGCCTCTATGCAGCAAACAAGGCCCTGAACGTTACCGGCAACAACATTGCCAACGTTGCCACCACCGGCTTCAAGTCGTCGCGTGCCGAGTTCGCCGACCAGTACTCCAACTCCATTCGTGGTACCAGTGCCGGCAAGACCGTGATCGGTACCGGGGTGAAAACCGCCGCGGTTTCGCAGCTGTTCACGCCAGGCAACATCAACTCCACCGGCCAGGCGCTGGACATGGCCATTGATGGCAACGGTTTCTTTGCCCTGAACGACAATGGCTCGAAGATCTACACCCGTGCCGGCGCGTTCTACAGCGACAAGGCTGGGTATGTGGTGAATGCTTCGGGTGCCAACCTGCAGGGTTATGCGGTTGGCGAGGACGGCAAGATCATTCAGGGTGTGTTGACCAACCTGCAGATCGACACCTCCAACCTAACGCCGAAGCCGACCAGCCTCATCACCGAGAAGATCAACCTCAACTCGGCCGCAACCGCCCCTTCGGTAACGCCGTTCGACCCTACCAACGCCAGCTCCTACAACTTCACGTTCAACACCCCGGTGTACGACAGCCAGGGCAATGAACACCAGATGAACCAATACTTCATCAAGGACGATGCGACCAACACCTGGTCGATGCACACCACCATCGACGGCCGTAACCCGGAAAACCCGGCGTCGACCACGCCGCTGGTCAACGCTGTGCCGTTCAAGTCCGATGGCACGCTGGACAAGAATGCAATGACTGCAGGTGATGTCACCGGCGGCCTGGCCATTGGTGAAGACAAGATCTTCCAGCTCAACAACTGGATCCCGGCGCAAAAAAATGCCGCCGGCGAGTGGTCGGCCAACGGCGCCATCGCCAATGCGGGCGGTGTGAAGCTGGACATGCTGGGGGCTACCCAATACAACGCGTCGTCCGCAGAAATTGCCAAGACCCAGGATGGCTTCGCCACCGGTGAGCTCTCGGGGTTGAGCATCGACCAGAACGGCTACCTGTTTGCCAGCTTCACCAACGGCAAGGACAAGGTGATTGGCCAGGTGGCGATTGCCAACTTCGCCAACCTGCAGGGCCTGACGCCGATTGGCGGCACCAACTGGAAAGAATCCTACGCCTCGGGCGTGCCGGTTATCGGCGCCCCGGACACCGGTACCCTCGGCCAGATTTCCGGCGGTGCGCTGGAAGACTCCAACGTCGACCTGACCGGCGAGCTGGTCAACCTGATCAAGGCGCAGAGCAACTACCAGGCCAACGCCAAGACCATTTCCACCGAAAGCACCATCATGCAGACCATCATCCAGATGACCTGATGATGGCTGGGGCTGCTGCGCAGCCCGTTGCGACACCAGGCCGCTCCTTCAGGTGATCGCGATCCCTTGCAGGGGCGGCCTTGTGTCGCGATGGGCCGCAAAGCGGCCCCAGATTCTGAAAGGTTAACGCTCATGACAAGGCTGATGCTGATAGCCCTGCTGGCCATGGCTCTGCCGCTCTCGGCCGCCCCCGCCCCGTTTTACCAATGGCAAAGCCTGGTCACCGGCCGTTACCTGTGCTCGGCCCACAACCCGGGCAAAGGCTGGGTGCGCCATTCCGGCCCCTATAACAACGCGGGTTGCCGCAGCCATTGAGCAAGCCCTTGCCGCAGGCGGCAAACAACCGCCGACAAACTGACGGTCATTGCCCCTCGCCATGCTGAAAGGCCCGTAAACCGGGCGTTTCAGACTTGGTTCGATTATTGCTTTGAACCTGCCCAGTGACAGCGCGGCAGCTACGCGCAGAGGAGATACTGTGGACAAGTTGCTTTATGTGGCCATGACCGGTGCCAGCCAGAACGCGCTGGCGCAGAAGGCCCACGCCAACAACCTGGCGAACGTCTCCACCAACGGTTTTCATCGCGACCTGGAACAGGCCCGTTCGATGCCGGTGTTCGGTGACAGCTTTCCGGCGCGCGCCTTTGCCATGACCGAGCGCCCGGCCACTGATTTCAGCCAGGGCCCATTGGTCGAAACCGGCCGTGACCTCGACGTGGCCGTGACCGGCAACGGCTTTATCGCCGTGCAGGCCCCGGACGGCAGCGAAGCCTACGTGCGCACCGGCAGCCTGAACATCGATGCCCTCGGCGTACTGCGCGCCGGCAACGGCATGCCGGTGATCGGCAACGGTGGCCCGATCGCCATCCCGCCCGAGCAGAAGGTGGAAGTGGGCGCCGACGGCACCCTCAGCATACGCTCCATGGGTGAGGACCCGCGGGTGATCGCCGAGGTCGACCGCATCAAGCTGGTCAACCCCGACACCAAGGGCCTGCAAAAGGGCCTGGACGGGCTGATCCACACCACCTCCGGCCAGCCGGCCGATGCCGACGTCAATGTACGGGTGGTGGCGGGTTTTCTGGAAGGCAGCAACGTCAACGCTGTCGAGGAAATGACCTCGGTGCTGGCGTTGTCCCGCCAGTTCGAACTGCACGTCAAGATGATGAACACGGCCAAGGAAGGCGACGAAGCCATGGCTCGGGTTTTGCAAATCGGCTAATCACTTTTGAACGGGTGCCGTAAAACAGGCGCACGAGGAGAAACTACATGCTTCCGGCTCTTTGGGTCGCTAAAACCGGCCTGTCCGCCCAGGACACCAACCTGACGGTCATTTCCAACAACCTGGCCAACGTCTCCACCACCGGCTTCAAGCGTGATCGCGCCGAATTTGCCGACCTGCTCTACCAGATCAAGCGTCAGCCTGGCGCCCAGTCGACCCAGGACAGTGAGCTGCCTTCCGGCCTGCAGGTCGGTACCGGTGTGCGCATTGTCGGCACCCAGAAAAGCTTTGTCGCCGGCAGCCTGCAGACCACCGAAAACCCGCTGGACATGGCGGTCAACGGCCGTGGTTTCTTCCAGGTTCTGCAGCCGGACGGCACCGTTTCCTACACCCGTGACGGCACCTTCCACCTGAACTCCGACGGCCAGATCGTCACCGCCAACGGTTATGCCCTAGAGCCGGCCGTGGTCGTGCCGAACGATGCGCAAACCTTTACCGTGGGTACTGATGGCACCGTGTCGATCACTACCGCTGGCAACCCCGCGGCGCAGGTGATCGGCAACATCCAGACCGCCGACTTCATCAACCCGGCCGGCCTGCAGGCGATTGGCGACAACCTGTTCCTCGAAACCGCCGCCAGTGGCGCGCCGCAGGTCGGCACCCCAGGCCTGAACGGGTTCGGCACCACCCAACAGCAGACGCTGGAAAACTCCAACGTCAGCACCGTGGAAGAGCTGGTGAACATGATCACCACCCAGCGCGCCTACGAGATGAACTCCAAGGTCATCTCCACCGCCGACCAGATGCTGTCGTTCGTTACCCAGCAGCTGTAAGCCGCTTCGTACTTTCGTTACACCCGTGCCCGTGAGGTAAGCGTCATGAATCGTCTGTTGTCCGTTTTCGCCCTGGGGGGGGCGGTGTTGCTGGCAGGTTGCGTCGCGCCGACGCCCAAGCCCAACGACCCGTACTATGCGCCGGTGTTGCCGCGCACCCCATTGCCGGCAGCGGCCAACAACGGTTCTATCTACCAGGCCGGTTTCGAGCAGAACCTGTACAGCGACCGCAAGGCGTTTCGGGTGGGTGACATCATCACCATCACCCTCAACGAAAAGACCTCGGCCAGCAAAAACGCAGGCTCGCAGATCGCCAAGAATAGCAAGACCGATATCGGCCTGACGTCGCTGTTCGGCAGCACACCGAACACCAACAACCCGTTCGGCAGTGGCGACCTGTCGCTGGAGGCCGGCTACAGCGGTGACCGTGCCACCAAGGGCGACAGCAAGGCCACCCAGGGCAACACCCTGACCGGTTCGATTACCGTGACCGTGGCCGAAGTGCTGCCCAACGGCATCATCGCGGTACGCGGTGAGAAGTGGCTGACGCTGAACACTGGCGAAGAGCTGGTGCGCATTGCCGGTATGGTCCGTGCCGACGATATCGCCACCGACAACACCGTGCCGTCCACCCGGGTGGCCGATGCGCGCATTACCTATTCCGGTACCGGCTCGTTCGCCGATGCCAGCCAGCCCGGGTGGCTGGACCGCTTCTTCATCAGCCCGCTTTGGCCTTTCTGAGTACGGATGACCATGTTCAACGTAAGGCAGCTGATTGCCGCAACCCTGCTCCTGTCCTGCGCCTGCGCGGCCCAGGCCGAGCGGCTGAAGGACATTGCCAGCATTTCTGGCGTGCGTTCCAACCAGTTGATCGGCTACGGCCTGGTGGTAGGCCTGAACGGTACGGGTGACCAGACCACCCAGACGCCGTTCACCCTGCAAACTTTCAACAACATGTTGTCGCAGTTCGGCATCAAGGTGCCGGCTGGCTCTGGCAACGTGCAGTTGAAGAACGTGGCCGCCGTTTCCGTGCATGCCGACCTGCCACCATTCGCCAAGCCGGGCCAGGTAGTGGACATTACCGTGTCTTCGATCGGTAACTCGAAAAGCCTGCGCGGCGGGAGCCTGCTGATGACCCCGCTTAAAGGTATCGACGGCAACGTCTACGCCATCGCCCAGGGCAACCTGGTGGTGGGCGGCTTCGACGCCGAGGGCCGTGACGGCTCGAAGATCACTGTCAACGTTCCGTCGGCCGGCCGTATTCCGGGTGGTGCCAGTGTCGAACGCGCAGTGCCGAGCGGTTTCAACCAGGGCAATACCCTGACCCTGAACCTCAACCGCCCCGACTTCACCACCGCCAAGCGCATCGTCGACAAGGTCAACGACCTGCTGGGCCCGGGCGTGGCCCAGGCCGTGGACGGTGGCTCGGTGCGGGTCAGTGCGCCGATGGACCCAAGCCAGCGCGTGGACTACCTGTCGATCCTCGAAAACCTCGAGATCGACCCGGGCCAGGCGGTGGCCAAGGTCATCATCAACTCGCGTACCGGCACCATCGTGATTGGCCAGAACGTCAAGGTATCGCCGGCAGCAGTGACCCACGGCAGCCTCACCGTGACCATCACCGAAGACCCGATCGTCAGCCAGCCGGGGGCCTTCTCCAATGGCCAGACCGCCGTGGTGCCACGTTCGCGGGTGAACGCCGAGCAGGAAGCCAAGCCGATGTTCAAGTTCGGCCCGGGCACCACACTGGATGAAATCGTCCGCGCGGTGAACCAGGTGGGCGCAGCGCCCGGCGACCTGATGGCCATCCTCGAAGCGTTGAAGCAGGCCGGCGCCTTGCAAGCCGACCTGATCGTGATCTGAGGGCGCCGCGGATGAACAGCAAAAGCCTGGTTTCCGGCAGTGCCGACAGCGGTGCCTATACCGACCTCAACCGCCTGAATGCGCTCAAGCACGGCGACCGCGACAGCGAAGCCAACGTGCGCAAGGTGGCCCAGGAGTTCGAGTCGCTGTTCATCAGCGAAATGCTCAAGGCCTCGCGCAAGGCCAGCGATGTACTGGCCGACGACAACCCGATGAACACCGAAACGGTCAAGCAGTACCGCGACATGTACGACCAGCAACTGGCCGTGAGCATGTCCCGCGAAGGTGGCGGTATCGGCCTGCAGGACGTGCTGGTGCGCCAGCTGACCAAAGGCCGCAGTGCGTCGATCAACACCAGCCCGTTCCCGCGTGTCGACAACGCTGGCCCGGCGCTGTGGGGCAACAAGGTGGCGGAGCCGGTGCATGCCACCGACTCCACCGCTACCCGCAATGACGTTGCCGCGCTCAACTCCCGGCGTCTGGCCTTGCCGAGCAAGCTCACCGACCGCCTGCTGGCCGGTATCGTGCCATCGGCGGCCACTGCCAACACCGCTGCTGTGCCGGCCCGTGAGGGCCAGCAGGTGGCCAGGGCCTTTGCCGTGCCGGACAACGGCCTGCGCATTGTCGGCCGCGCCGTGGCCCAGCCGCCGCTGGCGCCGAAAAAAGCCTTTGCCGACAGTGACGAATTCGTCGCCACCATGCTGCCGATGGCCGAGCAGGCTGCCAGGCGCATTGGTATCGACCCGCGCTACCTGGTGGCCCAGGCTGCGCTGGAAACCGGCTGGGGCAAGTCGGTGATGCGTAACAGCGACGGCAGCAGCAGCCACAACCTGTTCGGCATCAAGGCCACCGGCAATTGGCAGGGCGAGCAGGCGCGGGCAATCACCAGCGAGTTCCGCGATGGCCAGTTCGTCAAGGAAACCGCAGCGTTCCGAAGCTACGACTCGTATCAGGACAGCTTCCACGACCTGGTCAGCCTGTTGCAGAGCAATTCCCGCTATCAAGGTGCGCTGGATGCGGCCGATAACCCAGAGCAGTTTGCAAGAGAGCTGCAAAAGGCAGGTTATGCGACCGACCCGGGCTATGCGCGCAAGATCATCAGCATCGCCCAGCAAATGCAGACAACCCCGCAATACGCCATGGCTGGCAGAACCACGAATCTATAAAAGGACTAAATCATGTCGAGCCTGATTTCGATTGGCCTGAGTGGCCTGAATGCCAGCCAGGCGGCATTGTCGGTAACCAGTAACAACATCGCCAACGCCGCGACCAGTGGCTATTCGCGCCAGCAGACGGTTCAGGCAGCGGGGCCTTCGCACAACATTGGCGCGGGGTTCCTGGGTACCGGTACCACGCTGGCGGACGTGCGCCGCATCTACAGCTCCTACCTGGACAACCAGCTGCAGACCGCCACCTCGCTGCAGGCAGACTCGGTGACCTTCCAGGACCAGATCACCAGTGTCGACAAGCTGCTGGCCGACCGTGATACCGGCATCAGCTCGGTCCTTACCGCCTTCTTTTCGGCGCTGCAGACTGCAGCGGCCAAGCCGGGTGACGTTGCCTCGCGCCAGTTGCTGCTGACCCAGGCGCAAACCCTGAGCAACCGTTTCAACGCGGTGAGCACCCAGCTGTCCCAGCAGAACGCCACGATCAATTCCCAGCTCGATACCATGGCCGGGCAGGTGAACAAGCTCACCGCCAACATTGCCGAGTACAACAAGCAGATCGCTGCCGCCAGTGCCTCTGGCAACACCCCCAACAGCCTGCTGGACGCGCGCAGCGAAGCCGTGCGCCAGCTCAATGAGCTGGTAGGGGTGACGGTGCAGGAGCGTGACGGCAACTACGACGTCTACCTGGGCAGTGGCCAGTCGCTGGTCACCGGTACCAAGGCCAACACCTTGTCGGTGGAGCCGGGGGTGGCCGACAAGAGCCAGGTCGGCCTGCGCATCAACTATGACTCGTTCAGCTCGGACGTGACCTCGGTGGTTTCCGGGGGCGCAATTGGCGGCCTGCTGCGTTATCGTCAGGACGTGCTGACGCCATCGATGAACGAACTCGGGCGTGTTGCCCTGGTGGTCGCCGATAGCATCAACAGCCAGCTGGGGCAGGGCCTGGATGCCAACGGCCAGTTCGGCAGCTCGCTGTTCTCCAGCATCAACAGCGCCACCGCGATTTCCCAGCGCAGCCTGGCCTCGTCGAACAACAGCGCAGGTTCGGGCAACCTGGATGTGACCATTGCCAACAGTGGCGCGCTGACCACGTACGACTATGAGGTGAAGTTCACCAGCGCCAACCAGTACAGCGTGCGCCGCTCCGACGGTACCGACATGGGCAGCTTCGACCTGAATGCCGACCCTGCGCCGGTGATTGATGGCTTCAGCCTGGCGTTGAAAGGTGGCGGCCTGGCGGCTGGCGACAGCTTCAAGGTGATCCCCACCCGTGCCGCCGCCGGTAGCATTACCACGACCCTGACCGATGCCAACAAGCTGGCCTTTGCCGGGCCGGTCAGTGCCACTGCCGGTAGCGGCAACAGCGGTACAGGCACCATTACCCAGCCAACCCTGGGCGAGTCGCTGGACATTTATGGCGGTGGCGACACCGCGCTGGTCCAGCAGTCGATTCGCGACTCGATGCCGGTGCGCGTGGTGTTCGACGCGGCCAGCGGGGGGGCGCAGGGCTACAAACTGTTTGATGCCAAGGGCACCCAGATCGGCACCGGCAGCGTGGTGCCGGGCACCGACAACAAACTGTCGGTGACCGTGCCGATGCTCGATGCGGCCGGCGACCCGATTCTCGATGGCAGCGGCAACCCGCGTACCTTCAGTGTCGAGACCACCATCGGCGGCAGCCCGGCAGCCAATGACAGCTTCACCCTGTCGTTCAACGCCGACGGCAAGGCCGACAACCGCAATGCAACGGCATTGCTGGGCCTTCAGACCAAGTCGACGGTGAACACCGGCTCCGGCGGCGGTACCAGCTTCACGTCGGCCTACGCCTCGCTGGTCGAGCGCGTGGGTGCCAAGGCCAACCAGGCATCCATCGACAGCACCGCGACAGAGGCGGTGCTCAAGTCTGCCAGCGAAAGCCGCAGCGCGGTGTCCGGGGTCAACCTGGACGATGAAGCGGCCAGCCTGGTCAAGTTCCAGCATTACTACACGGCGTCATCGCAGATCATCAAGGCGGCGCAAGAAACCTTCAGCACCCTGATCAACGCTTTGTAAGGAGTAGACTCTCGTGCGTATTTCCACTGCTCAGTTCTATGAGGCCAGCGCCAGCAGCTACTCCAAGAACTTCTCCAGCATGAACAAGACCAACGACCAGGTGACGTCGGGTATCCGTATCCAGACCGCCGCCGATGACCCGGTCGGTGCTGCGCGCCTGCTGCTGCTGCAACAGCAGCAGTCGTTGCTGGACCAGTACAGCGGCAACATCAACACGGTGAGCAACTCGCTGTTGCAGGAGGAGAGCGTGCTCTCCACCATCAACGATGCCATGCAGCGGGCCAGCGAACTGGCGATCCGTGCCGGTGGTGCCGGGGTGACCGACTCTGACCGCGTGGCCATCAGCACCGAGCTCAAAGAGATCGAAGCCAACATCTTTGGTTTGCTCAACTCGCGCGATGCCAACGGCGACTACATGTTCGCCGGCTCCAAGAGCACCACGCCACCGTATGTGCGCAACTCCGACGGAACCTATAGTTACCACGGTGACCAGACCCAGCTGAGCCTGCAGGTGTCCGATACCCTGAACCTGGCCACAAACGACACAGGTTTCAGCATCTTCGACTCGGCCAGCAACAAGAGCCGTACCCAGTCGACCCTGCTGGTACCGGCAACTGACGATAGCGTGGTCGGTGTGTCGTCAGGCCTGTTGACCTCAAGTACCACCTACAACAACAGCTTCACCGCAGGCCAGCCCTACAAGCTGACTTTCACCAGCGCAACCCAGTACACCATCACTGACGCCAGCGGCAAAGACATCACCTCCGAAACCGCCACCAACGGTACCTTCGACAGCAAGACCGAAGGCGCCAACAAGATTGCCCTGCGTGGCGTGGAGTTCGAAATCACGGTTACCCTGGAAGAGGGTGCCGATGCCGATGCAGCCGTGGGTGGGCGCGAGTTCTCTCTGGCGGCACGACCGGATTCGTTCAACACCACCCGTAACGGCAGTAACACCTCCAGCGCCCAGGTCACCAGCAGCAGCGTGACCGACGAAGCGGCCTACCGCAGCACGTTCCCGAGCAACGGTGCGGTGATCAAGTTCACCGGCCCGGGCGCTTACGAGTTTTATGCCCAGCCGCTGACGGCCGACAGCAAGCCGGTCGCCAAAGGTACCTTCAGCGCGCCATCGTTGACGGTGGCCGGGGTGACCTACCAGGTGTCCGGTTCGCCGGAGGCCGGTGACCAGTTTGCGGTCACTGCCAATACCCACCAGAACCAGAACGTGCTGGAAACCCTCAGCCAGCTGCGTGCTGCACTGGACACGCCGGTGACCGGTGCCGGTGCGGCCAATGCGCTCAAGGATGCCGCGGCCTCGGCGATTGCCAACCTGGCCAGTGCCCGTGAACAGGTCGACATCACCCGTGGCTCGATCGGCGCCCGTGGCAACTCGCTGGAGATCCAGCGCCAGGAGAACACCAGCCTGGGCCTGGCCAACAAGACCACCCAGAACGCCATCGGTAACACCGACATGTCGCAGGCGGCCATCACCCTGACCTTGCAGCAGGCGATGCTCGAGGCCTCGCAGCTGGCCTTCTCGCGCATTTCGCAGCTGAGCCTGTTCAACAAGCTTTAAGCTGCCCTGTCAGGCCGGTACAGCCCCCTGTAGGAGCGGCCTTGTGTCGCGAAAGGGCCGCAAAACGGCCCCGGCGATATCAGCTGTCAAGCTGATAATTTTGGGGCCGCTGCGCGCCCCGATCGCGACACAAGGCCGCTCCTGCAGGGGGTGTGTCCCACTGGTCACTCCTCGTATTCCCCAGTCCCCGCGCCCTCGCCACGGCTTTCGTAGCATTTCAATGTGACCAATGAGTCAAAACGGTCATCTTCCCTGTATTCTATGCAGCAGCTGTTGCAGCATTTTGTTACCGGTTGCGCAGGCGAGCTCTGCTTTCACCCCCTGGCGGTGACGCTCCGGTATTTGGCGCCCTCAATTCATCGAGTGGTGGTCTTTGGCTGTTTTCATTGGGAAGCCAGAATGATTGGCATCAAAAGTATCGCGAGTTACGTGCCCACCGCTGGCCTGGACAACTATGTCCAGGGTGCGAAGTTCGGCAAGGACGAAGAGTTCATGTTCGGCAAGATCGGCGCCTCGTTCCTGCCGCGCAAGGCCGAAGAGCAGGAAACCTCCGACCTGTGCGTAGAAGCCGCCCAGGCGCTGTTCGCCAGCAACCCCGACCTTGATCCGCAATCGATCGATGCGTTGATCGTGGTCACCCAGAACGGTGACGAAGAAGGCCTGCCGCACACCGCTGCCATCGTCCAGAGCAAGCTCGGCCTGTCTACCCGCGTGGCAGCGTTCGACGTGTCGCTGGGCTGCTCGGGCTATGTGTATGGCCTGTACGCGATCAAAGGTTTCATGGAAGCGGCAGGGCTGAAGAACGGCCTGCTGATCACTGCCGACCCGTACTCGAAGATTGTCGACCCGGAAGACCGCAACACCACCATGCTGTTCGGCGACGCCGCCACGGCCACCTGGATGGGTGAAAACGCGGTATGGAACCTGGGCCAGGCACGCTTCGGTACCGACGGCTCCGGTGCCGAGCACCTGAAAGTCACCGATGGCAAGTTCTTCATGAACGGCCGCCAGGTGTTCAACTTTGCCTTGGTCAAGGTGCCAGCGCACCTGCATGAGCTGCTGGATGCCAGCGGCCTGAAGTCGTCGGATATCGACGCCTTCTGCATCCACCAGGGCAGTGCGGCGATTGTCGATGCCGTGGCCCGCCGCTTCGAAGAGCAGCACCCGGAGAAATTCGTCAAGGACATGCTGGAAACCGGCAACACCGTGTCGTCCAGCGTGCCGTTGCTGCTGCAGAAGCACATGCTCGACGGCAGCTGGAAGCGCGTGGCGATCAGCGGCTTTGGTGTGGGCCTTTCGTGGGGCTCGGCCATTCTCTACCGCGACTGATCCTCAGCAGCCTTGAAAAAGCGCCCGGCGGCCACCGCCCGGCGCTTTTTTAATACCTGAAAAATAAACACAGCTCTACACGCGCCGCCCCCCCCCTGTGGGAGCGGGTTCACCCGCGAACACCGGCAAAGCCGGTGCCATCCACCGCGTCGCTTTCTTCGCGGGTAAACCCGCTCCCACAGGGGAGGGGGATGCTGAGGGCTGGTACTCCACCTGGGGTCAAGAGCGAATTTTGACGCCAATAAACCGCCCTTAACCCCTTGATTTCTCGGGGCTGGCCCCCTGCCAGCATTTTTTTTTCGAAAAAGCCCTCAAGCAACCCGCACACCCGACGATAACTATTACGAAGGTTCTCTAGGCCAATCCGGCGGTTGCCAAGGCCGGAAGCCGCAGTACCCATCCAACGAGGATTTCGTCATGGCTTTAACTGTAAACACCAACATTGCGTCGATCACCACCCAAGGCAACCTGACCAAGGCCAGCGTTGCCCAGACCACTTCGATGCAGCGTCTGTCCTCGGGTCTGCGCATCAACAGCGCTAAAGACGACGCTGCCGGCCTGCAGATCAGCAACCGTCTGACCAGCCAGATCAACGGCCTGGGCCAGGCTGTGAAGAACGCCAACGACGGTATCTCGATTGCCCAGACCGCTGAAGGCGCAATGCAGGCTTCGACCGATATCCTTCAGAAAATGCGTACCCTGGCACTGTCCTCGGCTACTGGCTCCTTGAGCGCCGACGACCGTAAGTCGAACAACGACGAATACCAAGCGTTGACTGCAGAACTGACCCGTATCTCGCAGACCACCACCTTCGGTGGTCAGAAGCTGCTGGACGGTTCTTATGGCACCAAGGCCATTCAGGTTGGTGCAAATGCCAACGAAACGATCAACCTGTCGCTGGAGAACGTGGCAGCAAATCAGATCGGTTCCCAGCAGGTGAAGAGTGTTACAGCCTCTCCGAAAACAACTGGTCTGACTGGCGGTACTCTTACTGTAACAGGTAATGGTCAGAGTGAGGACTTCACCGTTAAAGCTGGCGCCTCTGCAAAAGAAATCGCCAAAGGTCTTAATGGTATCATTGGTGGTCTTACCGCCACTGCTAGTACTGAGGTTAGCTTCACTGTTGATGCAGCTGCTTCAACCGCACCAGCAGATTTCACGATTACTGTGGGTGACCAAGACGTCAAACTGCTGGGCGTGAGGGACACGGCTTCGCTTGCTGATCAGCTGAAGTCCAACTCCGCGAAATTGGGCATTAGCGTTAACTATGATGAAAGCAATGGCTCGCTTTCCATCAAGTCTGACACTGGTGAAAACGTTGCTTTCTCTGGCACCAACGCTGGTGCCACTGCTGCAATTAAAGTTGCAAGCAAAGGCGGTGATGGCCTCTATAGCGGTGCTGTAGCGATTGCTGACACAATGATCGCTACTGGTGCAGTATCTCTGGATTCTGCGAAAGGATATTCTTTGACCAGTACTGGTACAGCAGTTACTGAGCTGTTTGGCGCGAAAGGCACTTCTGAAAAAACTACTATTGCCCAAACTGATGTAACCGACGCAACCAAGGCACAAAACGCCCTGGCCGTTATCGACAAAGCCATCGGCTCCATCGACAGCGTCCGTTCAGGCCTGGGTGCTACCCAGAATCGTCTGCAAACCACCGTCGACAACCTGCAGAACATCCAGAAGAACTCCACCGCTGCCCGTTCCACCGTGCAGGACGTGGACTTCGCTTCGGAAACTGCTGAGCTGACCAAGCAGCAGACCCTGCAGCAGGCTTCGACTGCGATCCTCTCGCAGGCTAACCAGCTGCCATCCTCGGTCCTGAAACTGCTCCAGTAATTCAGGCGCCTGAGTAAAGGGTGAAAGGGCGCGTATACGTGCCCTTTTGCCGTTTTTGGCATGAGGAGTTCGAGACATGGACATGAGTGTCAAGCTGAGCCAGGTGTATCCGTCGGTGTTACCCCAGGCGCCAGTAGCTGATCGTGATCCGGCAGCCCCTGCCGAAGTGCAGGCAGTTGCTGCCCCCGAGCAGCAGCCGCACTCGCGCGAAGACCTGGAAAAGGCGGTTGGCGAGATTCGTGATTTCGTCCAGTCGAGCCAGCGTCAGCTGGACTTTTCCATTGATGATTCCACGGGCCGGGTTGTAGTCAAGGTGATTGCCACCCAGTCTGGTGAGGTGATCCGGCAGCTTCCGTCGGAACTTGCGCTTAAGTTGGCGCAAAGCCTCAGTGAAGCCAGCAGCCTGCTGTTCGATGATCAGGCATAGGCTGGCATGATTTTTGTTGTTGTCGATAATTTGATGGATATTTCCGCCAAGGATCCGGCAGCTACTGAACAAGGAGAGCAATGATGGCAGGTACAACAGTCAGCGGTATTGGCTCGGGCATCGATACCCAGGCGATCGTCGAATCCCTGGTAGCCGCGCAAAAGGCGCCGAAGCAAGCGCAGATCAATACCCAAACGCTGAAGGCAACCACCACGTTGTCCTCTATTGGCAAGATTCAGGCGGCTCTGGACGCGTTCCGCGGCGCCCTGACCAACATGACCGATACCAACAGCTTTGGTGGCCTCAGCCTGAAGTCTTCGGATGAGAAGGTCGCGACAGTGACCATGGGCACAGGCGCTGCCAACGGCTCGTTCAAGTTGATTGTCGACAAGTTGGCGACCGCGTCAAAAGTGTCGACCAAGGTTTACGCCAATGGTGCGGGTTCGGTAGTAAACCCCGGCAGTACGCCGACCACCTTGACGATGACTCAGAATGGCAAGGCCCACGATCTCAGCGTTCCTGCCGGAGCAACCTTGCAGCAGGTGCGTGACAGCATCAATAGTCAGTTTGGTACAGCAGGTCTGAGTGCCAACGTACTGACGGATGCCAATGGCTCTCGTTTGATCATCACCTCGACCAAAATGGGTGTAGGCTCGGACATTACCCTTTCGGGTAACTCGGGTATCGATACTGACTACACCGTGGTCGACGAGCCTGCAGACGCCGAATATACACTTGACGGCATCGCCATGAAGTCCAAGACCAACGACATTACTGATGCCGTAAGCGGTCTGAACATCAAATTGGTGGGAACTTCGCCGAAAAGTACCAGTGGTGAAGTCACGGCGACCATTCTCTCGCTGACTACCAGCTCCACCACGTTGAAGTCGGGCTTGAAAGGTTTCATCGATACCTACAACGCCTTGCTCACAGTGATGAACGCAGAAACCAAGGTCACCAAGAACGCCGACGGCACCATGACCGCTGCGGCGCTGACCGGTGATGCCACGATGCGCACGTTGATGACTTCCATTCGTGAAGAGCTCAATGCAGTATCCGGCAACGGTACCCTGAAGTCGCTCGCAGCCTTCGGTGTTACCTCCGCTCAGGATGGCGGTGCGCTTAGTCTCGATGACAAGAAGTGGGACAAGGCAGCTGCAACTAACGCGGCAGACCTGACCAGCATCTTCAATGGCAAGGACGGCCTGCTGGCGCGCCTGCAAAAGGTCACCGAGCCATTCGCCAAGGCCGCTACCGGCACCCTCGCCGAACGGTCCAAGGTCCTGAGCGAAAGCCTGACCAAGCTCAAGACCGAGCAGGATACCCTGGACGCCCGTATGGAAGCCCTGCAGAAAAGCCTGCAGGACAAGTACAACAACATGGATACCCTGGTCACCCAGCTGCGCCAGCAGCAGAGCTCGGTGCTGAGCACGCTCAACGCGCTGAACAAGTCGAATAGCGACGATTGATCGGTGAACATTGCATGAAGCTCGGGCATGATGCCGGGCTTCATGTCATCGGCCGGTAAAGTTTTGCCCCGCCCGCCCGATACAAGGAATATCTCCCCTTTAAGCCTGCCCGTCACGAGGTCGCAAGATGAATCCCATGAGAGCCCTTCGTCAGTACCAGAAGGTCAATTCCCATGCCCAGATTTCCGAAGCTACGCCGCACCGCCTGGTGCAGATGCTGATGGAAGGTGGCCTCGATCGTATGGCCCAGGCCAAGGGTGCCATGGCGCGTGGAGACATCGCGGAGAAGGGCCTGATGCTCGGCAAGGCGATCGACATCATCATCGGCCTGCGCGATGGTCTTCAGCCTGAAAAGAGCGAAAACCCAGAGTACGTCGAAAAGCTCGACGCCCTGTACGTGTACATGACCAACCGCCTGATGCAGGCCAACGTCGACAATGATGCCGGCATTATCGACGAAGTTGCCCAGTTGCTGATTACCGTGAAAAGCGGTTGGGACGGCATTGCCGATGCCCAGCCTGCCAGCTGACGGCAAGGAGATTACCGTGACCGCACTGCAACGCCTCGATGACACCTGCGACGCCCTGATCGGCGCCCTCGGTGAGCGTGACTGGGATGCCATCGCCAAACTGGATGTGGCCTGCCGCACTTGCATCGACGAGGTGCTGGAAACCCACGCGATGGACCAGGCGTTGCTGCGCGAGAAGCTGGAAGGGGTGCTGGAGGTCTACCGCAACCTGATCGATGTGACAACCGGTGAACGCCAGGCAATTGCCGAAGAGATGATGCAGATCAATCAAGCGAAAAATGCTTCGAAGGTTTACCATCTGTTCAGTTAAGATGCGCACAACTTAACAAAAGGCGCCATAAATTTGACTGTGTGGGCCTTTTTGACTTTACTAGTGGCTGTTTTCGAATTTCAGACGTCCGAACGCTGACCATTCAGTCGGAATGATGTCGAGCACGCCCCTGCAGGGCGCCGATATGACTAGGGAAGTTGCTATTGCATGTGGCGTGAAACCAAGATCCTGCTGATCGATGACGACAGCGCGCGCCGCCGCGACCTTGCGGTGGTGCTGAACTTCCTCGGCGAAGAAAACCTCGCGTGCGCCAGCCATGACTGGCAGCAGGCGGTCGAGCCATTGTCCTCGAGTCGCGAAGTGCTGTGCGTACTCATCGGCACCGTGAATGCTCCGGGCAATCTCCTGGGGCTGCTTAAGACAGTGGCTGCGTGGGATGAGTTCCTTCCGGTTCTGCTTTTAGGTGAAATTTCTTCTGCCGAGCTGCCCGAAGACCTTCGCCGCCGCGTGCTGTCCAACCTGGAAATGCCGCCCAGCTACAGCCAGCTGCTGGATTCGCTGCACCGTGCCCAGGTTTATCGCGAAATGTACGACCAGGCACGGGAGCGCGGTCGCCAGCGCGAGCCCAACCTGTTCCGTAGCCTGGTCGGCACTAGCCGTGCCATCCAGCACGTGCGGCAGATGATGCAGCAGGTGGCCGATACCGACGCCAGCGTGCTGATCCTGGGTGAGTCGGGCACCGGCAAGGAAGTGGTGGCGCGCAACCTGCACTACCACTCCAAGCGCCGCGAAGCGCCGTTCGTGCCGGTCAACTGCGGCGCGATTCCGGCAGAGCTGCTGGAAAGCGAACTGTTCGGCCATGAGAAGGGCGCCTTCACCGGGGCAATCACCAGCCGTGCCGGGCGCTTCGAACTGGCCAACGGCGGCACCCTGTTCCTCGACGAAATCGGCGACATGCCGTTGCCGATGCAGGTCAAGCTGCTGCGCGTGCTGCAGGAGCGTACCTTCGAGCGCGTGGGGAGCAACAAGACCCAGAGCATCGATGTGCGCATCATTGCCGCAACGCACAAGAACCTCGAAAGCATGATCGAGGACGGTACCTTCCGCGAAGACCTGTACTACCGGCTGAACGTGTTCCCCATCGAGATGGCGCCATTGCGTGAGCGGGTGGAAGACATCCCGCTGCTGATGAACGAGCTGATTTCGCGCATGGAGCATGAGAAGCGCGGTTCCATCCGCTTCAACTCGGCCTCGATCATGTCGCTGTGCCGCCACGGCTGGCCGGGCAACGTGCGCGAGCTGGCCAACCTGGTCGAGCGCATGGCGATCATGCACCCGTACGGGGTGATTGGCGTATCCGAGTTGCCGAAGAAGTTCCGCTACGTCGACGATGAGGACGAGCAGATGGTCGATAGCCTGCGCAGCGACCTGGAGGAGCGTGTGGCGATCAACGGCCATACGCCGAATTTCAGCAGCCACGCCATGCTGCCGCCGGAGGGCCTGGACCTGAAGGACTACCTGGGTAGCCTGGAGCAAGGCCTGATCCAGCAGGCGCTGGACGATGCCAACGGTATCGTTGCGCGCGCGGCTGAACGTTTGCGTATTCGTCGTACCACCCTGGTCGAGAAGATGCGCAAATACGGCATGAGCCGCCAGGGTGGCGAGGACCAGGCCGAGGATTGATGGATGGGTCAGGGTGTTCGCCTTGGCCTTTCTGGCGCCTGTGAGATCGAGCGCCGCCCGCGCGGCGCTTCGCGGGCAAGCCCGCTCCTACGTTTGTTTCGGGCCAGTATTGCCTGTGCCAGACGCGCGCGACCGCCTTGTTTGTACGGCACGATATCGAGGCGTGCGCCAAGGCGTTCGCGTGCAAATCCCACAGGCACAATTGGCCCGAAACAAACGTAGGAGCGGGCTTGCCCGCGAAGCGCCGCGCGGGCGGCGCTCGATTTGCGCCCCGCCACAAATCCCAAGCCAAGCACCAAACCCGCATCCCCGGCACGGCTATTGCTTTACCGCTGGCAACACACCGTTTTTATGACGGTCAGCCACGCGAGAGAGCACGATGCCCCAGGCCGCCCACCTATCACGAGCCCCCGATCAGCAGGGGCATGCCCCGCTCGAACAGGACAGCCGCCAGGGTGTCGAGCACGCCTTTGCCCTGTTCAATCAGGTGTCCAGCCAGCTGAGCCAGTCCTATAGCCTGCTCGAAGCCCGGGTCAGTGAGCTCAAGGGCGAGCTGGCGGTGGTCAGCGCCCAGCGTATCGCTGAGCTGAGCGAAAAAGAGCGCCTGGCCAACCGCCTGCAAAACCTGCTGGACCTGCTGCCTGGCGGGGTCATCGTGATCGATGGCCAGGGCTTGGTGCGCGAGGCCAACCCGGCCGCCTGCGAACTGCTCGGTGAGCCGCTGATCGGCCAACTATGGCGTCAGGTGATCGCCCGCAGCTTCGCCCCGCGCAAGGACGACGGCCACGAAGTCTCGCTGCGCGACGGCCGCCGCCTGTCCATCGCCACCCGCTCGCTGGATGCCGAGCCCGGCCAACTGGTGCTGCTCAACGACCTGACTGAAACCCGGCGCCTGCAAGACCAGCTGGCGCGTCACGAACGCCTGTCGTCGCTGGGGCGCATGGTCGCCTCGCTGGCGCATCAGATCCGTACGCCACTGTCGGCCGCCATGCTTTACGCCAGCCACCTCGCCGACAGCGACCAGGACCTGAGTGCGCAAACCCGTCAGCGTTTCGCCGGTACCTTGAAGGAGCGCCTGCATGAGCTGGAGCACCAGGTGCGCGACATGCTGGTGTTTGCCCGTGGCGAGCTGCCGCTCAATGACCGGCTAACCCCCAAGGCATTGTTTCAAGCCTTGCAACAGGCGGCCCAGTCGCATGTGCAGGGGCATGCCGTGCGCTGGCAGTGCGACAGCCACCTGGGTGAACTGTTGTGCAACCGTGACACGCTGGTCGGTGCCTTGCTCAACCTGATCGAGAATGCGTTGCAGGCCAGCGAGAGCCCGGCGCGGCTCAAGGTGCACCTGTTCCGTCGCGAGCGCACCTTGCATCTATGCGTGAGTGATGCTGGCAGCGGTATCGATGTGGACTTGCTTGGCCGCCTGGGTGAGCCATTCCTCACCACCAAGGCCACTGGTACCGGCCTGGGCCTGGCCGTGGTCCAGGCTGTGGTGCGTGCGCACCAGGGCGCGATCAGCCTGCGCTCGAAGGTGGGCCGTGGTACTTGCGTGCGGGTGCAACTGCCGTTGATCGACGGACTATTGGCGGAGGGCGCGTAATGGTCAAGGTGCTGCTGGTCGAGGACGACCGCGTCTTGCGCCAGGCGCTGGGCGACACCCTGGAGATCGGTGGTTTTGCCTACCGGGCGGTGGGTAGCGCCGAAGAGGCACTGGAAGCCGTGCTGGACGAAGCGTTCAGCCTGGTGGTGAGTGACGTGAACATGCCCGGTATGGACGGGCACCAGCTGTTGGCGCAGCTGCGTCGGCAGCAACCTCAGATGCCGGTGCTGCTGATGACCGCGCACGCCGCCGTTGAGCGCGCCGTCGAGGCTATGCGCCAAGGCGCTGCCGACTACTTGGTCAAGCCCTTTGAGCCCAAGGCGTTGCTCGGCCTGGTCGAGCGGCATGCCGCCGGGCGAGTGGCTGACGATGAAGGCCCGGTGGCCTGCGAGCCGGCCAGCCGCCAGTTGCTGGAGCTGGCGGCGCGAGTGGCGCGCAGTGAATCTACCGTGCTGATTTCAGGTGAGTCCGGTACCGGCAAGGAAGTGCTGGCGCGTTACATCCACCAGCAATCGCCACGGGCGGCGCAGCCCTTCGTGGCGATCAACTGCGCGGCCATCCCTGACAACATGCTTGAGGCCACCCTGTTCGGCCACGAGAAGGGCGCCTTTACCGGCGCCATCGCCGCCCAGGCCGGCAAGTTCGAGCAGGCGGAAGGTGGCACCTTGCTGCTCGACGAGATCTCGGAAATGCCCATGGCCTTGCAGGCCAAGCTGCTGCGCGTGCTGCAGGAGCGCGAAGTGGAGCGGGTGGGTGGGCGCAAGCCGATCAGCCTCGACATTCGCGTGCTGGCCACTACCAACCGTGACCTGGCAGGCGAAGTGGCAGCCGGGCGCTTCCGTGAAGACCTGTACTACCGGCTGTCGGTCTTCCCCTTGGCCTGGCGACCGTTGCGCGAGCGCCCGGGTGACGTCCTGCAGCTGGCCGAGCGCCTGCTGGCGCGCCACGTGGCCAAAATGAAGCACGCCCCGGTGCTTCTGTCGCCGCAGGCGCGAGCCTGCCTGCAGAACTATACCTGGCCAGGCAACGTGCGCGAGCTGGATAACGCCCTGCAGCGGGCGCTGATCCTGCAGCAGGGCGGGGTGATCGAGGCGGCAGATTTTTGTCTGGCAGGCGCCATTCCATTGTCGGCTGGCATGGGGCCATCATTTGAGGTCGTAGTCGAGCCCAGCGGGTTGGGCGACGACATGCGCCGCCATGAATACCAGATGATCATCGACACCCTGCGCGCCGAGCGCGGTCGGCGCAAAGAGGCCGCCGAACGCCTGGGGATCAGTCCGCGCACCTTGCGTTACAAGCTGGCGCAGATGCGCGACGCCGGGTTCGATGTAGAGGCCAGCCTGTTCGGCTAGTAGGTTTTTTTGCAAGAACGCAGCCCCCTGTGGGAGCGGGTTCACCCGCGAAGAATCCAGCGCGGTGGATGGCACCGGCTTCGCCGGTGTTCGCGGGTGAACCCGCTCCCACAGAGGTGTGTATTGCCTTGATGCCATAGGCTGGCACCTTTGTTGCTTTACGTAGGCTATCCGCCGCATGAGTGTCAAAAAAATGCGGCCGCAGGAGAGAGAAGGGTCATGAGCCAAGGTGTTGAATTCAATCGTCTGATGTTGGACATGCGGGCCATGCAGGCCGATGCCATGTCGCTGCCCAAGGTCACGGCGGCCCCCGAACTGGCGCCAGGGCAGAGTACCTTTGCCGACATGCTCGGCCAGGCCATTGGCAAGGTGCATGAAACCCAGCAGGCCTCGACCCAACTGGCCAACGCTTTCGAAATCGGCAAGAGCGGCGTCGACCTGACCGACGTGATGATCGCTTCGCAGAAGGCCAGCGTGTCCATGCAGGCCATGACCCAGGTGCGCAACAAGCTGGTCCAGGCGTACCAGGACATCATGCAGATGCCGGTTTGAGGACGGATGTAACCCATGGCTGAAGCAGTCGTCGAAAACGCCCCCGCCAAGGCTGGCTCGCCAGCGGCCAAACCGCCGCTGTTCGGTATGGCGTTTCTGGAAAACATCGCGCAGATGCCCATGCTGCGACAGATCGGCCTCATGGTCGGCCTGGCGGCCAGCGTGGCGATCGGCTTTGCCGTGGTGCTATGGTCGCAACAACCCGATTACCGTCCGCTGTACGGCAGCCTGTCGGGCATGGACACCAAGCAGGTCATGGACACCCTGGCCGCTGCCGACATCCCCTACAACGTAGAGCCCAACTCGGGTGCCCTGCTGGTCAAGGCCGACGACCTCTCCCGTGCGCGCCTGAAACTGGCCGCTGCCGGCGTGGCGCCAAGCGACGGCAATGTCGGCTTCGAGCTGCTCGACAAGGAGCAGGGCCTGGGCACCAGCCAGTTTATGGAAGCCACCCGCTACCGCCGCAGCCTGGAAGGCGAGCTGGCGCGTACCGTGTCCAGCCTGAACAACGTCAAGGCCGCGCGCGTGCACCTAGCCATTCCGAAAAGCTCGGTGTTCGTGCGTGACGAGCGCAAGCCAAGTGCCTCGGTACTGGTCGAGCTGTACCCGGGCCGCGCCCTGGAAGCCGGGCAGGTGATGGCCATCGTCAACCTGGTTGCCACTAGCGTGCCGGAACTGGACAAGTCCCAGGTCACCGTGGTTGACCAGAAGGGCAACCTGCTGTCCGAGCAGGTCCAGGATTCTTCGCTCACCCAGGCCGGCAAGCAATTCGACTACAGCCGTCGGGTGGAAAGCATGCTCACCCAGCGTGTACACAACATCCTGCAGCCGGTGCTGGGTAACGACCGCTACAAGGCCGAAGTGTCCGCTGACCTTGATTTCAGCGCGGTCGAGTCCACCTCCGAGCAGTTCAACCCCGACCAGCCGGCGCTGCGCAGCGAGCAGTCGGTTGACGAGCAACGCGCCAGCAGCCAGGGCCCGCAGGGCGTGCCCGGTGCATTGAGCAACCAGCCGCCAGGCCCTGCCTCAGCCCCACAGACCACCGGTGGCGCCGCTACCCCGGCGGCAGCCATCCAGCCTGGCCAGCCGCTGGTGGATGCCAACGGCCAGCAGATCATGGACCCGGCCACCGGCCAGCCGATGCTTGCGCCGTACCCGTCAGACAAGCGTCAGCAAAGCACCAGAAACTTCGAGCTGGACCGTTCCATCAGCCACACCCGTCAGCAACAGGGGCGCATGACCCGCCTGTCGGTAGCGGTCGTGGTGGACGACCAGGTAAAGATCGACCCTGCGACCGGCGACAGCACCCGTGCCCCATGGGGTGCCGAAGACCTGGCGCGGTTTACCCGCCTGGTACAGGACGCAGTCGGATTCGACGCCAGCCGTGGCGACAGCGTGACGGTGATCAACGTGCCGTTCGCCGCCGACCGTGGCGAGGAAATTGCCGACATCGCCTTCTACCAGCAGCCGTGGTTCTGGGACATCGTCAAGCAGGTGTTGGGCGTGGTGTTCATCCTGGTGCTGGTATTCGGTGTACTGCGGCCGGTGCTGAACAACATCACAGGGGGCGGCAAGCAGGCTGCCCCGGATAGCGACATGGAGCTGGGCGGCATGATGGGTCTGGATGGCGAAATGGCCAACGACCGCGTCAGCCTGGGTGGCCCGACAAGCATTCTGCTGCCTAGCCCGAGCGAGGGTTACGAGGCACAGCTCAACGCAATCAAAGGCCTGGTGGCCGAAGACCCGGGCCGTGTGGCCCAGGTCGTGAAAGACTGGATCAACGCCGATGAGTGATAACCGAGCCGTTACCGCCAAGCTGAGCCGCGTCGACAAGGCGGCGATCCTGTTGCTCTCGCTGGGCGAGACCGATGCGGCCCAGGTGCTGCGGCATATGGGCCCCAAGGAAGTGCAGCGGGTGGGAGTGGCCATGGCGCAGATGGGCAATGTGCACCGTGACCAGGTCGAACAGGTAATGAGCGAATTCGTCGACATCGTCGGCGACCAGACCAGCCTGGGCGTAGGCTCCGACGCCTACATCCGCAAGATGCTCAACCAGGCCCTGGGCGAGGACAAGGCCAATGGCCTGGTCGACCGCATTCTGCTGGGTGGCAACACCAGCGGCCTGGATAGCCTGAAGTGGATGGAGCCGCGTGCCGTGGCCGATGTGATCCGCTACGAACACCCGCAGATCCAGGCCATCGTGGTGGCCTACCTGGACCCGGACCAGGCCGGTGAAGTGCTGAGTAACTTCGACCACAAGGTGCGCCTGGACATCGTCCTTCGCGTATCGTCACTGAACACGGTGCAGCCTGCAGCGCTGAAAGAACTGAACCAGATCCTCGAGAAGCAGTTCTCGGGCAACTCCAATGCAGCGCGCACCACCCTGGGTGGTATCAAGCGTGCGGCCGACATCATGAACTTCCTCGATAGCTCGGTGGAAGGTGCGCTGATGGACGCGATCCGCGAAATCGACAGCGACCTGTCGGAGCAGATCGAAGACCTGATGTTTGTCTTCAACAACCTGGCCGATGTCGACGACCGTGGTATTCAGGCGCTGTTGCGCGAGGTGTCGTCCGACGTGCTGGTGGTGTCGCTCAAGGGCGCTGACGAGCGGGTCAAGGACAAGATCTTCAAGAACATGTCCAAGCGCGCCTCGGAACTGCTGCGCGACGACCTGGAGGCCAAGGGGCCGGTGCGGGTCAGCGACGTGGAAACGGCGCAGAAGGAAATCCTCACCATCGCCCGCCGCATGGCCGAGGCCGGCGAGATCGTGCTCGGCGGCAAGGGCGCCGAGGAAATGATCTAGGTTTTCCCAATCTGCTGGTCTGCGCGGTCCCCTGTGGGAGCGGGTTCACCCGCGAAGGCGTCAGGCCAGGAGATAGAGGTTGTCGCTGCCGACGCATTCGCGGGTGAACCCGCTCCCACAGGGATTGCGAAGGCTGAACATGGTTTTGGGAACATGACAGCATGTCCAGCAAAGAACATCACCCCAGCGACCTGATCCGTGCCCGCGACCTCGAGGGCGTGGACGTGTGGGCGCTGCCCAGCTTCGACCCTGAGCCTGAACACGTACCCGAGCCCGAGCCGGAACCCGAGGTCATCGAAGAAGAGGTCGAGGAAGTACCGCTGGAAGAAGTCCAGCCGCTGACCCTGGAAGAGCTCGAAGCCATCCGCCAGGAAGCCTACAACGAAGGCTTCGCCACGGGTGAGCGCGAGGGCTTCCACAGCACCCAGCTCAAGGTCCGCCAGGAGGCCGAAGAGGCCCTGAAGGCCAAGCTCGACAGCCTTGAGCAGTTGATGGCCAACCTGATGGAGCCGATTGCCGAGCAGGACACACAGATCGAGAAAACCCTGGTGCACCTGGTTGCACACATGACCCGCCAGGTGATTGGGCGTGAGCTGCGCAATGACTCCAGCCAGGTCACCCAGGTGCTGCGCGAAGCGCTCAAGCTGCTGCCCATGGGCGCGGACAATATCCGTATCCACCTCAACCCGCAGGATTTCGAGCTGGCCAAGGCCCTGCGCGAACGCCATGAAGAAAACTGGCGGCTGCTGGAAGACAGCGCGTTGCTGCCCGGCGGTTGCCGTATCGAAACTGCCCATAGCCGCATCGACGCGAGCATGGAAACGCGCATCGAGAAAGCGGTGGCGCAGTTGTTCGACCAGTTGCACGACCATTCCCTGCACCCGGCGGCGCCAGACGTGTCGGTAAACCTGGATGCGCCGATCGAGCGCGCCGTGGGCAAATCCGATGCGCCTTGAACGCACCAGTTTTGGCAAACGCCTGGGCAGCTATGCCGAGGCCATCGAGCTGCCCGCTCAGCCTGTCGTCGAAGGCCGCCTGCTGCGCATGGTCGGCCTTACTCTGGAGGCCGAAGGCCTGCGCGCCGCCGTGGGCAGCCGTTGCCTGGTGATCAACGACGACAGTTACCACCCGGTGCAGGTCGAGGCCGAAGTCATGGGCTTTGCCGGGCCCAAGGTGTTTCTCATGCCGGTTGGCAGCATTGTCGGCATTGCTCCTGGTGCCCGCGTCGTGCCGTTGGACGACGGTGGCCGCCTGCCCATGGGCATGAGCATGCTCGGCCGGGTGCTCGACGGTGCCGGGCGTGCGCTGGATGGCAAGGGTGGAATGAAGGCTGAGGACTGGGTGCCGATGGACGGCCCGGTGATCAACCCGCTCAACCGCGACCCCATCAGCAAGCCGCTGGATGTGGGCATCCGCAGTATCAATGGCCTGCTAACCGTCGGCCGTGGCCAGCGTCTGGGCCTGTTCGCCGGTACGGGTGTGGGTAAATCGGTGTTGCTGGGCATGATGACCCGCTTCACCGAGGCCGAAATCATCGTGGTCGGCCTGATCGGTGAGCGGGGCCGTGAGGTAAAGGAGTTCATCGAGCACATCCTCGGTGAAGAAGGCCTCAAGCGCTCGGTGGTGGTGGCGTCGCCTGCCGACGATGCGCCACTGATGCGCCTTCGCGCTGCCATGTACTGCACGCGCATTGCCGAGTACTTCCGCGACAAAGGCAAGAATGTGCTGTTGCTGATGGACTCGCTGACCCGTTTTGCCCAGGCACAGCGGGAAATCGCCTTGGCCATCGGCGAACCGCCGGCCACGCGGGGTTACCCGCCGTCGGTGTTTGCCAAGTTGCCCAAACTGGTGGAGCGGGCGGGTAACGGCGAGCCGGGTGGCGGTTCGATCACGGCGTTCTACACCGTGCTGTCCGAAGGTGACGACCAGCAAGACCCGATCGCCGACTCGGCGCGCGGCGTGCTCGACGGCCATTTCGTGCTGTCACGGCGGCTGGCGGAAGAAGGCCATTACCCGGCGATCGACATCGAAGCTTCGATCAGTCGGGTAATGCCGCAGGTGGTCGACGCCGACCACTTGCGCCAGGCGCAGAAGTTCAAGCAGTTGTGGTCGCGCCTGTCGCAAAGCCGTGACCTGATCAGCGTGGGGGCCTATGTGGCCGGCGGCGATCCGGAGACCGACCTGGCCATTGCCCTGCAGTCGAAGCTGGTGGAATTTTTGCGCCAGGGCCTGCGCGAGAACGTGGGTATGGCACAGAGCCGCGAACAGCTGGGGGCGATCTTCACGCCCCCGGCGGGCTGATAGGCCATGGCGCTGCCCGGGCGCGCCGCGCGCCTGGCGCCGGTGGTGGACATGGCCGAAGAGGCCGAGCGCAAGGCGGCTCAACGCCTTGGTCATTTTCAGCAGCAGGTGGCCACGGCCCAGGCCAAGCTGGCCGAGCTGGAGCGTTTTCGTGAGGATTACCAGCAGCAGTGGATCAACCGCGGCGGGCAGGGCGTGAATGGCAGCTGGCTGGTCAATTACCAGCGCTTCCTCGGGCAACTGGAAACGGCCATGACCCAGCAACGGCAAAGCCTGGTCTGGCACCAGAACAACCTCACGAACGCCCGCGGCACCTGGCAGCAGGCCTATGCCCGGGTTGAAGGCCTGCGCAAGCTGGTGCAGCGCTACATGGACGAAGCCCGACGGGCTGAAGACAAGCGTGAGCAGCGGTTGCTGGATGAGCTGTCGCAACGCTTGCCGCGGCAGCATTATTTGTAGGTGTTCGACGATGTGTTTTCAGCGCCTGTGAGACCGAGCGCCGCAGGTGTTCGCCGCAACATTTTCAGCGCCTGTGAGATCGAGCGCCGCCCGCGCGGCGCTTCGCGGGCAAGCCCGCTCCTACGTTTGTTTCGGGCCAGTCCATCCTGTGCCAGGCGCGCGCGATCGCCTTGTTTGTACGGCACGATATCGAGGCGTGCGCCAAGGCGTTCGCG
>JAAIGF010186831.1_pt1 | contig 45850 bp, 71 predicted proteins | sample 6487441 | NCBI WGS metagenome assembly JAAIGF01 (sample SAMN13974129, study PRJNA590717) | phyllosphere metagenome | biome: pepper field; feature: multiple bacterial spot infested pepper fields; material: pepper leaves; isolation source: leaves from pepper fields | host: Capsicum annuum ...
CTAAAGAAAAAGTTGCCATGATTACGCGTCCTCTACGTCGTGATACTCCTCGCACGCCTGCAAGGTATTCTGAATCAGTGTTGCGACCGTCATCGGGCCTACGCCGCCTGGGACCGGAGTAATATAGGATGCGCGCGCTGCGGCATCTTCATACACCACGTCGCCGACCACTTTGCCGCTTTCCAGACGGTTGATGCCGACATCGACCACAATCGCCCCTTCTTTAATCCACTCGCCAGGAATAAAGCCCGGTTTGCCCACCGCGACGATCAGCAGGTCGGCGTTTTCGACATGATGGCGCAGGTTTTTTGTAAAGCGGTGGGTGACGGTGGTGGTGCAACCGGCCAGCAGCAGCTCCATGCTCATCGGGCGACCGACGATATTGGAGGCGCCAATGACCACCGCATTGAGGCCGTAGGTGTCGATATTGTAGCGTTCCAGCAAGGTCACGATACCGCGCGGAGTGCACGGACGCAGGCGCGGCGCGCGCTGGCACAGGCGGCCAACGTTGTAAGGATGGAAGCCGTCGACGTCTTTATCCGGCGCGATGCGCTCGAGAACTTTGACGTTATCGATCCCTGCCGGCAGGGGCAGCTGAACCAGAATACCGTCGATGGTCTTATCGGCATTCAGAGTGTCGATAAGCTCCAGCAGCTCGGCTTCGCTGGTGGTTTCCGGGAGATCGTAAGAGCGGGAGACGAAGCCCACTTCTTCACATGCTTTGCGCTTGCTGCCGACATAAATCTGCGAGGCCGGGTTGCTGCCGACCAGCACGACGGCCAGCCCAGGGGCGCGTTTTCCGGCCGCAACGCGAGCCTTCACTTTTTCCGCAACCTCAGAGCGTACCTGCTGCGCAATCGTTTTACCGTCAATAATTTTTGCTGCCATCAGAGAGAGGATTCCATCTGTATCTTTACGAAAGGGGGATGAGGATATTTTGTCAGAAGCGGGCCTCGCTGTCAGTCCTCGTTTGCTGTTTTATCCTGTCTGAGGCTAATTTAGCCTGTTATGACCATGGTTATTGCATGGTTATTGGTGCGTTGCGCCTGGCCACTGAGTCGATTTACGCGCGCATTAGCCCCGGCGGTATGCTTCTTGTACAGTTGGTGGGGGATATTTCGCCAGCGTCGTATAAGCCCCGCAGTTTCCTGGCAAAATGGATTGACTCGACCGACGTGGACCGTATAATTCCACGCGTTTCACTCCGCGAAGCACTTGCTTCTCAGGGCGCCCTTAGCTCAGCTGGATAGAGCAACGGCCTTCTAAGCCGTAGGTCACAGGTTCGAATCCTGTAGGGCGTGCCATTAAGAAACAATAACTTACGCCAGTTTTAAACCAGCCTGATTTCCTCCTTGTGTCGTATTTGTGTCGCTAGCGCCAAAAATGGCGTCAATTTTCCGTGCGTGTTCGGTCAGGTGGTTCGGCGCCAGGTGAGCATAACGACGTACCATCTCGATACTCTCCCATCCTCCCATTTCCTGCAAAACAGAAAGCGGTACGCCGGACTGAATAAGCCAGCTCGCCCAGGTGTGCCGGAGGTCGTGAAAACGGAAATTCTCGATCCCCGCTTTTTTCAACCCGGCTCGCCAGGCATTATTGTCATCCACCCGCATTTTTCTAACCGCGGGCGTCAGCGTTCCATCAGGGCGATGTTTTGCCGTGGTGTGAACGAACACCCAGTGTGAGTGCTTCCCTATCTGATCCCTTAATACCCTGCATGCGGTATCATTCAGAGCTACGCCAATCGCCTTGCCCGCTTTTGCGTTCTCCGGATTTACCCATGCAACCTTTCTCTGCATATCGACCTGCTGCCACTCAAGCCCGATGATGTTTGAGCGGCGCAGGCCGGTTGCCAGTGCAAATATCACCACTGGCTTAATGCTCTCCGGCATGCACTCGATCAGCCGCTCAGCTTCTTCTCTGGTCAGCCACCGTATCCGCTTACTGATCGGCTTGCGGGTTTTGATAACAGGGGCTGTTTTTATCCAGCCCCAGTCATTCGCCGCGGCCCTGAGAAGGGATCGAATGAAGGAAAGGTGTTGCGCCTTCGTCGCCTGCGAAACCTGCCGTGGTTTGTATTCCGGAACAGGATTACCCTTCCTCAGCGCGGCATCACGTTTACTCTCCCACACCTGCAGGTGCTTACGGTTGATCATCCCGTTAACGGCTTCATGAACTTCCTCCGCCGTTATCTTCGAGACATCACGGCCGGAAAAATGCTGCAGCCAAAACTCAATTTTGGTTTTGTCATCATCCAGCGATCGCTTATGGTCCTTTTCCCGCAGCCACCGGATGCAGCACTCTTCAAAGGTTCTGACGGGCAGGTCGCCGATCTGGTCAACCCGCCACGCTTCCGCCTTCAGCTTGTCGTGGAGCTCCTGAGCCTGCTTTTTGTCCCCCGTGCCAAGAGATCGCCTAACTCTTTTTCCTGACGGCGTAAAGAAATGACAGTGCCACACGCCGCCCCTGAGGGTGATTGACATAAAACTTCTCCTTTATGTTCACCCGCGTTCGCGATGACAGGATCGCGCGGGGTTTTCAAATATGCAATACACGCAGCCTCGGTCGTTCTGTACTTGTTGCCGACCTTACGGCCGGCGAGTTCTCCAGAATCAATCAGGCGGTAGATCACCCGCGCCGACACGATGAGCAAATCGGCGGCCTGCTGTGCTGTTATCGGTTTGTCAGATGCCATATCACCTCCGATGCTTACCGCGTAATTCCTCGTCTTCCTGACAGTCAGCACAGCGCTGACATCCCGCCACTGCCTCCCGGCGCCTTTCTGGTATTCCTTCCCCGCAATCCGCACAATGAGCAGCCGAAACTGCGTTATGGTCGATGCGATACTTCGCTATAGCGGCTTCACGTTGCAGCTCTTCGAGCTCGTTGGCTTGGTCGATGATTTCGGCGCTCATGCTGCACCTTCCAGTTCATCAGGCAGCTCAATTTCATCGCCAAATTTCGCGAAGACGACGGCGCGACACACAGCTACACGTGGGTTATCTGCAATGAGCCCGCGGCGACGTCCTGGTGCTACAAGCTCATTAACTCCTACCCAGTGATAAACTTTTCCTGTAGCCGGGTCCGCTGACTGGTAACAGCTGATAGAAAATCTCTCCATCAACTCACCGCATTGGCTCCAGTTGGTTGATGGTGAAAACACATCACGGTTATGTAACGTGCCGCGCTCTCCGCATAGCTGATGCCTGCCATTCAGGTAAACCTGCGCATCCTGTGGCCTGTCAATTTCTCCGCCTATTGAAATTGCTACGGCAACATCAAGCTGCAGGCCTGTAAGGTTTGCTGTCTTCACTTTCATGCTGCACCGCCTTCATTTTTCTCGGCTTCAATCGCCATCTGCTCAAGTTTTCGTGAAAGCTCAGCAGACAGGGCCTGGAACTCTTCCTCTGTCGCTGCGGGGATCGGCACAAAACGGATACCGATATGAGCGAGGCCATGTGCAGCTTCAAGGGATTTCCTTAAATCAACGGGAGAGGCTCTGTTCATTCGGCCCCCGGTTCTGAGGGTGTAGGAGCCCAATGAGTAATGTTCATTTCCTCATCATCAAGACTATCTATTTGATAGCTCCACTCCCAATCGCCAGTTTCTTTCATACCTTCAGAAAGCCATACAGAGCGCCAGCCAATAACCCAACCCTCTCCGTTGGCATCGAAGAGTAAAACCTGTTGATTCGCAGCCGGAAGATAATCCCCAACGGAAACAACATTTGATTTAAGCGAGTCCCTCCAAGCCACAGCCGCCAATTCCCCGCCAAGAATATTCATTCGGGAATGAACTGCCGGTTCCTTTCCATCTTCAAAATCAACGACAAAAGTTACCTTACTCATGATTCCACTCCATACCGGCCATTCATGCGGCCAATGCTGCTGACGAATGCCGTAAGGCTGATGCCCATTGGCTTAATTTTTTCGTGGTGCTTTTTGAGGATCGGTGGCACCACCTCATTCCATTTCGGTTTTGGCTTGGCCTTCAGGGCGCGACGGATTTCATCAACGCATTGGCGCCCCTGATTGCGCATAACGTTTTCTATTTCTGGCGTCATGCTGCCTCCCGCTTCTTATTGAGGTGGGGTGCATTCGAAAGGAAAACGGCCCTTGCAAAGCCCAGGGGAGTAGCACTGCGAATGTTGGCGCGCTCGTCGCTGGGTGGGCATTCGTGAATTCGGTTGTCCGGATACCAGTCAGTCACCAATCCGGCAAAGGACGTCCCGGATATGGCCTCGATCGCCTTTTTCTTCGGCACCATGCGGCCGCAGGCCAGCCTCACGGCGTCGATAGCCGCTTCAACCATCGGGTGCATATTCTCTGCCGGCGCCTTGAAGTCATTACCCGTCCAGAGGCAGGTCTGCTTCGTGTAGTTGTCATCCGTGCACAGCCCAGTGAACTGGTACGGATGGAACGTGTAATCGGCCGAGCCGAAGATGCTACTGAACACGCTCACCGGGTTTTCGAATGCCCACGGGCAGCCGGCCGCCAAGCCAACCATCCGGCATTGCTCAGCGACCAGCGCGGCCTTGCCCTGGAAATGCGGGTCTTTGGCGCGCTTGGACTCGAACCAGCGGGAACCGGAAACAGCCACGTCCGTGCATGGCGGGAAGCCGATGACGATGACGGCGTCCTCAGAGCGGATGATCTGAGATAGCCGCGGCATCGCCTCAAGGATGGTTGCCGATATGCGCTCAACAGGACCGTCGATCGAAGTTTCAGGGTGCTGCGGGTCCACCAGAACGGCGCGATAACCTGCTTCAACCCACGGCTCAGCCATGACGCCAGTGATATCGCACAGGCAGATAATGGTTCCTTTGCTCATGCTGCCTCCGTCTTCACAACTTCAATGGCGCAGCCGGGTATCAGCTCAACTGAAGCGGTGGCGCACTGATTGCCCCAATGACTCCAGCTTGGTGCAGCGCTGCGGCTGAAAAGTTCTATCCGCGGCACGTCGCCGTAGAGCAGTTCCAGGCGGTGGCGAACTTCCCACGGTTTCTCGCTGTGTGCGCCGAGAGGGCTGTAGACGACTTGCTTAATGCCAGCGTGCTTGCGCTCCAGCCCGGCGCCGCGGGTGGCGATCAGCACATCTTCGGTATTGGCGCGGGTATGGTTGCCACCGTTCATGCGTGTCTCGGCATTCAGCAGGTCGAGGAAGTCGTAAAAGTCGGCTAACTCTCCCTCTGCCAGGGCCTTGGTAATGCGCAGTTCGGCCAGCTGATTCAACTTCACCCAGGTGAAACCCTTCATTGTGCGCACCGTAAAGCCCCAGGCTTCGGCCAACTCGATCGCCTCCTGGTTGTGGGTGCCGGTGTACCACATCGCCAGCACAGCGTTATCCGCGGCGAGCTCCCACACCGGGAGCCGCTTCATATCGAGCAAGCTCATGGTGGGGTAGTGATCGACGGCGGCACCGTTGCTGATCGTGTTCCCGTAAGACCAGGCCGGGTCAGCATAGATAAGTGAGTAGCGGTTCATTGCGCACCTCTTTTCGTGTCTGCCTTTCTCATGCGGCTTAAAGTCCTGGATACCGATGCAACGCTGCGGCCCATCTTCATGGCGATGCTTTTATGCGACTCGCCTGCAGCGCGCATTTCAGCGACGATCTGCTTCTCTTCTGGCTTCCATGGCTTGTAGACAAACGCTGTGCTGATGGAATAGCTCTGTGCCAGGCGGTAGAAGTTCGCCTGGCTGATCCCCAGCGCATCCGCTGCGCGACAGGCAGGCATGGTTCCGGCGACGGCGCGGAATTGCTCTGGTGTGATGCTCTGCTTATTCATTGGGCCTCCCGAGGTAACCGGTAAATTTCTCCGCCAAGTGTCCCGTTTCCCCAGCGCTCGACGGCCAGGAATGGCTTAACCATCTCCAGTTCCGGTGCCGAGATGAACACTTCCTTCATCTCAAGCGCTGGCGCCCACCCGGCGTAATAAGGTTCATGAAAATTCAGGGTTATCCCTGCGTTGTGCCCGAGGGCGCCTGCTGCGGTCTGCCAGCGATGAAATACAGTAATGTTGTTCCGCGCGTCCTTGCGCAGGATGGACAGGATTGACTCAGCTGTTACTTTCATGGCTGCCACCACTTGCGGCTTGTTTCAGTTCTCTCAGGCGGATGCCGGTAACGTCCCTGCACTTCGTCTGATGCTCAGGGAAGCCATGAAGGCTGTTCCATGCTTTTCCGTAGTTATCCTGGAGGGCCTTAGGATCGTTCTCTGAGCCTGCGTAAGCAGTGAAATCAGCGAGAATCTGATCTGCGTCTGCTGGCCTTACCTGGTGAGCCTCATAGTCAGGGTCCACAGCCGTCTCTTCTGTAGGGATGCAGAACGCCTGAAAGGCTGCATATTTGTACGCAATCGACATGGCCTTGTTCGTTGCTTTATCGCCGCTATCCATCGCCTCGCCGTAGGTGACGACGGTATGAATGCTGCCGTCCTCCGTGCTGACAAAATCGAACTCAGCCCGGACGGTTACATAAAACAACGCGCCACCATTTTTGCTGGTTCGTTCACAGCATGACCGCTCAGTACACCGCGGGAGGATCAGTAACTTGTGCTTCACCAGGGCAGGGGCCAGAGCGTTGTAAACGTCATCGATCCCACGGAATGCGTAGTTGACCTGGCTGCCCTGTTTTCTGGCCTTGCTGATGCCTTTCTCTGCCAGCTCTCCGGCCACAGCGCTGATAGCGGCGTATACTTTTTTATCCGTCATTGAAAATTCCCCGCGAATTCATCCCAGCTGATCACCGGGTTCTGCCGTTCCGCAGAAAGGTTTACTGGTTCGTCATCGTCGAAATCACGTTCGCCGATCGCATAGCTCATCAGCTGAATGAATTCGTCGTCATCCCATTTTTCCGCCGCGCTCATGCCGCTTTCTCCCGATGAGTAATGACGTAGCCATGCTCCGCCAGACATTCGATCACCACGTCCCAATCCAGTTGCATGAGGACTTCACGACCGTTAACCGTCCCCGACAACACCACGTCTTCCAGCTCGACGGTTAACGTGTTATGCGGGCCTACAGATGTGCGCATGTCTGTGCATTCACATTTGATATTCATAAGAGCCTCAAAAAATGTTGTAAGAATCCCCGGCGCGATAAAAGCCGCCTGATAGCTCAGTTAAATTCGTGCGCTGATATGCGCGGTTAATGCGTCCCGGCTGGAACCAGGTTTGGCAGCAGGTCGCGTGCCTCAAATGCTTTGCGAATGTGGCGCAGGTTGCCTTGAGGCTCGAACCAGAAGGTTTCTTTCAGGTAGTCACGTGAAACCTTCCAGGTGGCGCCAGTTTTAGCGTTACGCATCATCACGGCGCGTCCGCTGTTAGGAATTGAGTTAGCCATTGAACACCCCCGTAACGTGCAGAATTTTGATAATCAACGCTGTCCAGATAACGCCGCAGATCAGCAGGCAGTAAATCAGTGAACGAATGCCGTTTCTGCTCATGCTGAACCACCAGGCATCAGGCAGAACGCGCTTGCTATCAGTACGCATACGACGATGGCGAATGCGTGTGCCAGAAACTTAAACCACTCAGTTTTATCTTCTTCACGGATCATCTCTTCACCTTTGCCTTATCGCGGCTAACGGGACGTTTTGACTTCACCCCGGCGTTGCCGGTGTTGTTTGGATGAGATGATAATGTACTAATGGTTCATCAATGTAAAGTACCAAAAGTACATTTTTAATTTGGCAATAGTTCATTTCAATGTAAGTCAATGAACTTAAAGTATATTTATTTTGCGTTTTGTTTTTGGTGATGGTTGTTTGGCAGTAGAGCTGGCACTGGACGTGCTGATGCTGAGGGAAGAGTAGGGCAGTAAAAACCCGGCGCGGTGGCCGGGTACTGGTTTTATTTTTAAGTTAGTGAAGCTCTGAGGGGGCGTCATGACTCATATCAATTAGTACCTGCACTGGGGCTGGGTCTATATCTGCAAGTGATTTGACCACTATACCCATTTCTTTGCAGCGGTTGAATACACCTTTGTCATGTGTCCAAACCTCATCTACATTGAGCGCCTTAGCAATGGAAATAATTTGCCGGTCGAATTTTACTTTGCTTGCTGTGTCAGATTTCATCATAAGCTTTAACTCTTTTATCGATGGCATCTGAGCGCATTCAATTGCAGATATTTCATCAAAGCTAGCAATCTCAAAACAAGATTGTCTCTGAATTAAATTAAGGTGCGTTTGGTGATCTTTCTTATCAATACCAACCAGATACTCAGCTAAAACTGGGGTAGGTATGATGACGGCTCCGCCACTGCTCTCTACCATATCGATCAGTGCTTCTACCCTTCTCATGGGATCTGGTATTTCCATGCCATTTTCAGGGTTAGATAACTTGCATCCATCTTTCATTCCTGTGATGGCCTGCACTAAAATGTTAGTATCGAATATTATTCGCAATTTAGCGCCCTTAAAGCTTTTAAGATGGCTTGAGTGTCATCTTCTTCTGTCCATTGATTACCGGGAGCATTCTGCAATGCTTTAAAAGCAGTCTTCAAGTTAGAGCTTTCTAAGACTTCATAGGATTCAATTATTAATTTTTTTAGCTTCCACTTGCCATCTTTTTTAATCCATTCACTATCACCTGAAACCCGTATTTGCTTGAAAAGCAATGCACCAAGCTTTGCGGCCATAGCGGGAGTTGCCTCACAGTGATATGTCTCCCCGTTAGCCCCCTCAAGCTTCACTGGCGCGGAGTCATCCTTGCCACCAACGTTGTAAAGTTTTCCTTGCACCTTACCTTTCTTTCTTACGACGAAAGGGGCTTCTTCATTGATTGATGGAAAATCAAGAATAGTAACTTTATCCTGGTTGATTAATTTTGCGCCAAAACCATCTTGAGCCAGCAAAGAAACTAATTTTAAGTAAGAGCTTCCAGATGTTGCAGCTTGTGTCATTGAGCGCTGTATAACTGCATCGTATGACGCTTGGTTATCCACCCAGGTATTCAGGCACGCCGACCCTTCGCTCACATCCTTAAAGTGAACGGCATCCACCGAACCATAAAGGTCGGATAGAGCTGATAGATACTTACCAAGGCGAGACATTGTAAGCTCGTCTGGACTGGTACCATCAAGTTTCAAGGTCAGGCGCTTATCTTTGCCCATTAATTTATCGAAACCCCAACATCAATTAAAAATCGCCCATTACATATAATCATTGTTGTGCATCACTAGAGAGCCGTCAACGGGTTTGAACCCCTTGCTTCTGATCTCCCAAACACCGCATCAGTCCACAGGCATGACTAACCATGCTTCCTGTACGTCTGCGGCATTACCAAAAACACATCGAACTACCGGTCTGGCTCACTCAAAATCATCCCGCTCATCCTTCCGCTTGAAGAAAACTTTATCCAGCCTGAGGACTATCCCAACCAACCCGATAATCAGCAAAGTAATAAGTATGGGGATAACTAAGTCAGACATGCTTCCTCTGCATTGTTTAAATCTTATTTAGGCGGAGCATCAGAGGACTGGCTGTCTAGCCATTCTGCAAGTTTCTTTAAAATCTGCACTCATGTTGGATCTGCCTTATGTACCTGGAGTCGCATAGCCACCCAGAATGAACCACGCCAGAAAAGCGACTGCAATGATGAACACGCTCGCCGGAAATGCTATACCAATTCTCATAAGACCGCCCTTAACTGTCACTCGCCATCACCCTTAATCCGCCGCCCCATGTACTTGGCATACAGCTCATCAGGCCACCATAAGCACGATAGCAACAACCGAGAGCAAAGTAACCACGCCTACTATCAGATATTCTCTCATCACCCAAACACCTCATCAGGCCACTGGTTGGCTAACCATGCTTTCTGTATGTTTGCGGCATGCTGCCGATCACCTTGCCGAACACGAACACCCGATTCATTTCGTCTTTTTCGATCGGGTCCCAGGCTGCATAGCTCTTGTTATCTGAGATAACCAGCAGCTTGTCCTTCATCTTCTGCAGGCGCTTGACGTGAGCAGTGTCGTCGTACAGGAAGGCGTATATCCCGTCGCCGTCGAAGCTCTTAACGCTGATGTCGACGAACAGCAGATCACCCGGCTCAATCGTGCCGGACATGCTGTCACCCCGGACGTTGATGATCCGGATGTTCTCAGCCTTACGCCCATCGAACATGTGCCGGGCTTCCGCTGGCGCATACTCAACCGAGTGGAGGATCTCCACGAACTCCTGATTGATAACCCCAGGCCCAGCGCTAACCGTTATGTCCAACAGGTCAATACGAAAGACATCTTTCAGGATTGGGGTTGCCTCTGTATCGATTCCGTCCTCATCGACATCACCGAGCAGATACGATGCTGACGTACCAATGTGAGACGCCAGAGCTTTCAGCGTTCCGCGTCTTGGAATCGACTCTCCATTAAACCATTTGCTTACGGCCTTAGGGGTCAACTTCATCCTCTTGGCGATCTCAGCCTGTCGACCATGTGGTATCAATCCAGCTTTATCGCAGGCCAGCGCTAGCCTCTGAGAGAATTCTTTTCGCGCTCTTTCTTCATGAACCATATGTTCAATCATAATATCACTTGCGTGAACTATCAGTTCCGACATAATATGTACTTACAGTTCATTATCGAGGGTTAAACATGGCACCGAATAGTCTTGGCGAAATCATCAAAAAGATTCGGGTTCCTGTCGTAGCTGAGGCCTGTGGTTGTTCGCCGCGCGCAATTTACAAATGGATTGCTAACGGAAGCCTTCCGAGGACGGATTACACCGACGAAACCAACTACGCAGAAAAGATCGCTCTCGCTTCTGGCGGCCAGTTTACTGCTGCTCAGATCCGGGAAGTCAGCAAGCCTAAAGCCGCCTAACCGGCGGCCTTTCAAACAACACAGAGGAAGTATCACAAATGGAGAGTTCAACGACACGCAACAAAGTGGAGGCTCGCAGGATAGAAAGCTGGTTACACAGCCAGATAGCTGAACTGGGAACCACGAATATCGCCAAAGTGGCCGGAGTGAATAAGTCGACGGTGAGTCGCTGGCGGGAAAGTCTGCTGCCGAACATGTCGCTACTGCTGGCCATCCTGATTTCTAACAGGCCGGGAGAGAAAGGTGACTTTGAAGCATAAGTGGGAACAGAAAGGCGAAAGCCGCAGTGCGCGAACACTAACGGCTTTCTACGCGAATTAACTGAACAAATTCACAGGAGTAATTATGCCTAAGAGCAACAGATTTTACCAGGCACAAACACACAAAAATGTTACCCGCGATCGCTTCATTCGCTCTGTTAACCCGGTGGTTGGCATGAAAATGCGCGCCATCCTGGAAGAGCTGAAACGGAAGGAGGAAGGCCGTGAGTAACGTTCTCCGCATATCCGATTTTAGAGGGTCTCAGAAGCCCATGGAGAAACCTCAGCCATCAGGGCAGGGGTTGGTATTCCTGCACCGCAAAGTAAGAGAGCTGCCGTTCTACAAGACCGACAGTGAAGCCGTCCATCTGTGGATCCATCTCATCATGGAGGTGAATTCAGCTGACGGGATGGTAACCACAGAGTTTGGTGAGTATCCGGTTTCCCGCGGTCAAGTGATCACCGGGCGACATACCCTGTCGAAAGACACGGGAATAGCACCTGACAGGGTTAAGTACCTGCTGAACAAGTTCGCGAAAATGGGCATGATCACCACCCTGGCAAACAAGAAATTTACACTCTTAACCGTCACCAAATATGACGATTATCAGCAATTTTTTGTGCCAACAGAATGCCAACAAAGTGCCAACGCAAACCCAGTAACCACGCTGCGTACCGGCGAGGTTGTGCCAACAGAATGCCAACAAAGTGCCACAAACAATATATTAAATAATATCTCTTCTACTGACGTAGAAGAGAGTGCATCAGAGTCACCAAAATCCGAACCTAAAAAACAGTCTCTCAGCTGTGAGCAGGTTGTCGATGTTTATCACCAGGTGCTACCGGAAGCGCAGGGCATCAGGGTCCTTACTGATAAGCGCCGCAACCTGATCCGCTCTTTCTGGCAGAAAGCCAACAAAATTACCCGTCAGCTTGATGGCCACAGCTTTACCCTGGCTGACTGGGAGTCTTACCTGAGCTACATCGCCAGTAACTGCCGCTGGATGCTTGAGAATCGCCCTGATCAGCGCACCGGGAAAACTTGGCGCCGGAAGTCGCTGGAATATTTCCTGAACGTCGATGTCTACGCCAAAACGCGCGAGGGGGCCTGTGATGACCTCTGATTTCATGACACCTCCGCACAGTATTGAAGCAGAGCAGAGCGTACTTGGCGGACTCCTGCTGGACGACGACAACAGCGAGCGTACTCAGAAGGTACTTTCGATTCTCAAGCCAGAATCGTTCTACGCGCGTCAGCACCAGGTCATTTTTGCTGAAATGCGCCAGATGTACCGCGACCATAAGCCTGTCGATCTGCTGACCCTGTTTGATGCTCTCGATAGCAAGGGGCTGACGGAAACCGTTGGTGGCTTTGCATACCTGGCTGAAATGTCGAAGAACACGCCAAGCGCGGCGAACATCGTGGCATATGCGATGCGTGTTCGTGAGACCGCTATGGAGCGCTACGGCATCGAGAAAACAACGAAGGCGATCGAGTTGCTTTATGCCCGCAACGGCATGACGGCAGAACAGAAGTTTGACGCAATTCAGGGATTATTCACTGAGATAACCGAGCACGTAAAAACAGGGCGACGGACTGGGCTTCGCACGTTCTATGACGCTGTTACTGACTGGTCAGCAGAATTCGACGAAAGGCTCAAGCCGGATGGTCGTTCCCGCGGATTGTCGACCGGGATCCGCTCTCTGGATGAGCTTCTCGGTGTGAAGCGCATTGTGCGCGGCAGCCTGTTTGTTATCGGCGCACGTCCGAAGATGGGTAAAACCACGCTATACACCCAGATGGGTGTTAACTGCGCGACGGTCGAGAACGAGCCAGCCCTTATGTTTTCTCTGGAAATGCCGGAGGGGCAAATGGTGGAGAAAATCACTGCGCAGAAGGGGAGGATCTCGCCAAACCTGTTTTACCCGGACATGACGAAGGACGACTACGGGTATCACGGCGACTGGAACAGCGATCTGAAAAAAGCCACCGGCGTGATGGGGGCGCTGATTGACACCAATAACCTCCTGATTGATGACACCCCGGGTATTTCACTGGCGCATGTCATGGCTGAGTCACGTCGCATCAAGCGCGAACGCGGCAAGGTTGGGATGATCCTCGTTGACTACCTGACGCTGATGACTGCCGATAAGGCAGAGCGAAATGACCTGGCTTACGGGCTGATCACCAAAGGCCTCAAGACCCTGGCGAAGGAGCTGGATTGCGTCGTGGTTCTCCTGACTCAGCTTAACCGTGAGCTTGAGAAGCGAACCAATAAGCGCCCCTTGCCGAGCGACTCCCGCGACACCGGGCAGATTGAGCAGGACTGCGATTACTGGCTGGCCATATACCGGGAGGGCGCCTACGACGAGAATGCAAACCAGAGTGACACAGAGCTCCTCCTGCGCCTTAACCGGCATGGTGAGACAGGTGTTGTCTATTGCGAGCAGCGTCACGGGGCGATTTATGACTGCGATCAGGAAGCTGCCAGTCAGCGCCGGCGCGAGAAAGAGGAAAAACCAACCAAGCGGGGTGGATTCTGATGAAAAAGAACTCGGGCAAACAAGCCGTTATTAACTTCATCGGCCAGCATCCTGGCTGCAGCTTTCAGGATATCCGCCGCGGGACCGGGCTTGACTCTTCAGTGGTCAATTCCTCTCTGTGGCAGATGCACCGTGACGGCCAGGTTATTCGTGAAGGTGAGTGCAGGAGCTACCGGTACACCCTGATCGACACGACAGCCGTAACCGAAAGCGATCCGTCTGTTCAGTATCGCCAGCGTCCTGGCGGCGTAAACCCAATGACCAACCTGTTTAACCAGTGCCTGGCGGGAGTAAGAAAATGACTATCACACTACAAGCAGTAAACGAGCTCATCGCCTCCCTGGAGAACGCGGGCGAGCTGTCGATCAGAGAGACAAAGGTTATGGCGCTGGCGAAAGCTTACCAGCAGCTGGCTGCGGAGAATGTGCAAATCAAAGCTATGAACGATTGCCTATCTGAGGAACTGCGTGGTTATGAGTCTGATGGCGCTTTTGAGGGGCCGAAGATGAATCTGCTGTGGTGGCAGGTCGAAACCCCCGCCACCGACCGCATCGTAGCCGGAATTAAGGCTGATGCGATTACCGCTTCTTTGGATGCCTGCTCTGACTATCTTGATACTGACTGTGTTATGGACAGGCTTGATATCAGCTACGAAGAAGCCGAGAAGCGAACCTCAGGGGCAATCGAGTTTCATGATGCGATGGTCGATTTTGCAAACCAGCTGCGCGAGGGGGCCGACAAATGATTACCGGGACTGCGAACTATGACGATGTTCCTGATGTTCTCTGCGCCTTGTGCGGCGGTTATTACAAAGCCGACGCTCCGGAAAGTCACGAATGCGAAGAGGAAGCGCAACTCCATGACGAAATTGAATGTGATATCTGCGGTTTCAAAAGCACAGACCCAGGCGGCGCTCACTACTGCTGCGAGGATAACTCCGATGACTGATATCACCGAACTGGCGCTACTAGTCAGTAAAGCGAAAGCGTCTGTATTTACCCTGGAATATATCTCGCAGTTTGAGCCTGCTGATATCGACTCCGATGACGTTGATTTGCGGTTTGAGGTAGATGGCCGAGATACCGGCACCAACGTTTCTATCGTCGATGAGTGCGGGCAGGCTGCAAAGGTTATTGGCACGCTGGTAGAGGCGCTGGAGAAGGCGCAGCAGCGGATTGATGAACTGGAGAACGATGAAGTTCGTCAACGGCTGGCTAACGCTGAGCACCAACTCTACATGGCTGAACTGGCTAAGCATAACCTCAAAGCAAGCCGCAAAGCCCAGTTCCGCAAGCGTAGAGCGGCCGAGAAGCGCATCGGCGAGCTGGAGCGCGAACAGGAGCAACTTCGACCAGTCGGTGTGATGAGCGAGCAGGCATTTCACCGTCTTGAAAACAGAGAATGTCGCTTTATTGCTCTGTGGCCGCGCCCTGGTATCTTTTTGCAGCGCAAGCGACCCGAGGACGGCGAGATCGTTTATGCGCGTACAGCTGCCGCCGCTGGCATCAAGGTGGAGGCTGAGTGATGGCACTGACACATGATGAACTTTGCCAGATAGCCTGCCGCTTTCTGCAAAACAACGGTTTCAAGGTGGCCTTTCATGATCGGTTCCGAGCATGGACGCCATACGGTGAGCAGGCTGATGCAATCGGCTTTCGCAATGGGGCCAGTTGTTTGATTGAGGCTAAATGCTCTCGTTCTGACTTGTTGGCCGACCGCAAGAAGCCTTTCCGTGTTGAACCCGAGAAGGGCATGGGAGACTGGCGTTTCATGATTAGTGAGCCGGGTATCGTAAATATTGAGGATTTGCAGCCTGGGTGGGGATTGCTTCACGTGGTCAAAGGTCGGGTTAAGAAGGTTCACGGCTGGCCTGGAAACTGGGAGTGGGTTAACCGGGACAGCAAGCCATTTCAGGCTAACAAACAGGCGGAATGCGATTACATGTTTAGCGCGCTCCGTCGCATGGACTTACGCGGCCACCTCAAAGAAGTATACGACGGCGTGATAGTTAACCGGGCAGCAGAAGGAGCCAACCAATGACCAGCAAATTAACCAGAGAGCGCATTGAGCTAATCGCTAACTTTCATCGTGCAATGACACTGCCGCCGTCTCACGCTGAAATTGAAGAATTGGCGCGCATGGCGCTGGCCGCACTGGACAGCGAGCCGGTGGCGTACATCAGCAAATCAGACCTTGATGCCGGTTATCCGCATATCCTGGCAAGAAGGGACTTCAACAAGGCTTGCACCATGCCTGTATATGCCGCGCAGCCAGCGCCGGTAGTGCCGGAGGAAAAACCAATTCCAAATACACTGAGCATGTACGCCGTGGATGCAGTAGCAGCAATCGCTGAGGTGAAGGGCTGGAACGCCTGCCGCGCCGCCCTGCTCGAACGACAACTTGTCGACCGTGTCGATGAGAAGTCGCTAACCAGCATCAATCCCGCGTCAGATCTGGTTTCCTTGCAAAAAAAAGCTGAGTCGATAATCGGCAACTATCCGGGAATTCCGGATGGTTCAGAACATTGCCCATGCTGCGGCAAAAAGTTACGCAGGGCGTGCTCCGTTGAAGGCTGTGGCGGAAAGCATGTTGCACATGGCCTATGTCAAAAACACTACGATATGAAGAGACGGGAAGACCCGGAACAGGTAGAGAGGTTCCGGGAAGCCGACAGGCGGTATCGGGGAAAGAAGAAATCAACGGTAACTACGCCGCAGGAGCCAAAACCATGACAGAGGGAATGCGACAGCACCGCGCTTTCGTGCTGAGTTGTTTGCTGGCAAGAGCTAAGCGCAGAACGGCGCAGGAGGTGAAAGGTGAGTAACGTACGCGATGAAATCAGAACCTTCGACCTTGATCAATTACGCTCTCTTCGAGAGTTCGTGGGCGCCATAATAGCCATGAAGGAGGATGAACCGCGCCGTACGGTATGGTGTGTCTGCTCTGACGGTATTTGCCTTGGGAATTTCAGAGAGGATGAATATCTGAAAGCTGCGGCATTCCTTCTGGAGAAGGCCACCGAGATTGATGCCCACCCGGACTCTGATAGGCGAGATAGGCGCCTTGAGATTTTATCTCATCGCGTCATCGAGTCAGAATACGAGGGATGGTTTGATGCCTAAATCCCCCGCAGAACGCAAAGCCGCGCAGTTGTAGTGATGCGGAGCAAAGATAAATATCAAAGACCATGCTATCGTGTGGTCTTTCTCTTTGAGGGGAGTTGTTTATGACATGTTCTGTGTGTGAAAAGCAGCCAAGGCAGCGGCGTCAACCACCTTTAGAGTGCATGAAGTATATTCCTGAAGAACAAGGGGAATACATGAGTCTGAATGGTCGTGGCACTAAGGAAAGCTACTATATTTGTACTGAGTGTGGACATAAATGGTTGCATGAAACAGGCAATTACGGAATGGGCTGGCAGCCTTAAGGTGGACTAATGTCTCAGTGGAATATTGCAGCCAAATCGAAAGACGAGCAGGACAAGGTCAATGTTGACCTCGCGGCGTCCGGCGTCGCGTACAAAGAGCGCCTGAACATGCCGGTTGTCGCCGAAGTGGTAGCCAGGGAGCAGCCAGAACACCTGCGTGGGTATTTTATGGAGCGCGTCCGCTACTACCGCGAGCAGAGCATCCAACTCCCGCGCGCAAGCGATCCGCGCTATCTGGAAATGGCTGAGCAGAACGCCAAGAAATAGCGATTTTATCGTATATGCTCATTTTGCTTTTATCCCTGTGACGGGCGATAATTAGCTTGTCAGTCTGGACAACTGACAACTTTACCCCGGCGCCAAGTGGGGACACATGGCGCAAACACTGCAATTTGAGAAGAGTTATCAAAACGTACTGATTCCCGCAGAGCCGGGAACCAGCGAATACCTGCAACTTATCCCAGTAGGGCAACTGCTTTGCGGTGAGTTCCGCAAGCCCCGGAATTACGCATTCCACAAGAAGTTCTTCAAGCTTCTGACCCTCGGGTATCACTACTGGACGCCTTCCGGTGGACTCATTGAGCCCGCGGAGCGCACCCTCATATCCGGGTTTATCGACTTCCTTTCATCCGACTTCGATCAGCGCGCTGCGCTCCAGAACGCCGCGGAGATGTATCTCTCCTCTGTCGGTATTTCTCGTTCCAGAGATATGGCGCTGCTGAAACACTTCGAATCCTTCCGCGAGTGGGCAACCATTCAGGCTGGCTTTTACGACGAATACCAGATGCCTGACGGTAGCCGTCGTCGTGTCGCAAAGTCGATCTCCTTCGCCAGCATGGACGACAGCCAGTTTAACGGCGTCTACAAGTCAGTGCTGAATGTGCTCTGGAACTACATTCTGCGTCGCAAATTCCACTCGCCGGCTGAGGCTGAAAATGCCGCCAGTCAGCTGCTGAGCTTTGCGGGGTGATGGCTATGCAATGTCTTCTCGCCAAAGTAATGGAGCGCGGCATCTTCCGCGTGCCTGCGCGCCGCAAGCGCAAGGTCGAAGTTAAGCCTTCCGACATCCCGACCCTGAAAGACTACACCGCCCGCCTGGTCGATAAGAAGTGGCTCCGCCTGAGAGCAAGGAGGCCACATGCTTAAACGTACTCAGCGCCGGTGCAAAATCTGCCGGGCCAAATTCACCCCGGCATTCGAAAACCATCGTTGGTGCTGCCCTGAGCATGGCGCTGAATTTGCCATGCAGGAACTGGAGAAGAAGCGCGATAAGCAGGCTCAGGCGAAAGCGAAGAAAGAGCGCGCAGCCTGGCGCAAACGCAAAGCCGCAGTGAAACCTCTCCGACACTGGGAAGACATGACCCAGCGCGTCGTTAACGACTATATCCGCGAGCGTGACCACGATCTGCCATGCATCAGCTGCGGCACGTTCGAAACGGTTCAGTGGGAGGCCGGGCATTACCGATCCCGCGGTAAAGCATCTCACCTGCGCTACAACGAGGACAACATTCACAAGCAGTGTCATCACTGCAACGTGCAGATGTCAGGTAACCAGCAGCAGTACCGCATTGCTCTTGTAGAGAAAATCGGCGCTGAGCGCGTCGAAGCGCTCGAAAACAACAACACCCCTCACCGATACACCATCGAAGAACTTGAAGGCATCAGGCGCCATTACAGCGCGCTACGCCGTGCGCTCATAAAACAACGGGAGGCCGCATGAGCAAAATCCAATACCCAATGTCCACTGCCGCTGTTTTTGATGACGTGGTTTATCCCATCCACCTGAACGGGCCGCATCAGATAGAGAGCGAGGTTATGGGTGCGATCAGATGGTTCTGCCGGTGGCACAACGAAGAAATGGCCGTCGTTAAGGCGCATGTGCTGTTTAGCTGCTGGGGCCTTTACCTGACGTATGACCAACTTATGGCGGAGGCCAAATGAGCCGTGACGTTATCGAACGCATCCGCGACCGTTGGCAAAAGCTCCGCCTCTTGCGTAGCCGCGGCACCGTACTGGTTGACTACAAAATATTACGCAATTTCGTCCGTATCTATAAGCGCCTGGGAGAGACAGCATGACAGCTCAATACTTGGAATTCGTTCGCCAGCAGCTGATAGTGGCCACCGCCGATCTGAGCGGCGCGACGAAAGGGCAACTGGTAGCCTTTGCAGAAAATGCACAATTCACCGCTACGGCGTGCAGCCGGGGAAGGAAGAAAGTAGCCGACCCGGTAACCGGCCGCATGGTAAACCCATCCAGACCGCCAATTCCCGGTCAGCAGTCCCGCGCGAAAGGTTCATCAATCGCTCTCGTTCTGCCCGTTGAGTATTCGACGGCCAGTTGGCGCCGGGCTCTGCTGTCGCTGGAAGAGCACCAGAAAGCCTGGCTGCTGTGGAACTACAGCGAGAACATCCGCTGGGAGCACCAGGAGACGATCACCCGGTGGGCATGGGGGCAATTCAACGAAAAGCTGGCCGGCGTGCGCATTGCAAAGAAAACAGTCGATCGCCTGCGCCAACTTATCTGGCTGGCCGCGCAGGATGTCAAAGCCGAGCTGGCAGGGCGGGAGGCGTATGAATATCAGGCGCTGGCGGAGCTGGTTGGTGTAGCAAAGTCCACATGGACAGAAACCTACCTCCCTCATTGGCTGGCGCTGCGCAGCAGTTTTGTGAAGCTTGATAGCGACGCTCTCATATCGGTAACGCGATCACGTTCACAACAAAAGGCGACAAATTTAGATTTGAGAGGATATAAGTAATGGACCAAGAAACTCTTAAATCTATTCTTAAGTACGACGCCTTTTCTGGTTTGTTTTCATGGGCAGTGAAAAGGCAGAAGGTGGTTGTAGGAAGCGTTGCTGGAAGCAAAAATTCTCTTGGCTATGTGCAAATAAAAATTTCTGGGAAACTTTATCATGCTCATCGCCTTGCATGGCTCTACGTGTACGGATATATGCCAGAAAAAGAGATCGATCACATAAACAGAATAAGAGACGACAACAGGATTGCCAATCTTAGAGAAGCAACCAGCCAACTTAACTCTCTTAACACTGGTATCTATAAAAATAACACATCAGGTAGCAAGGGTATTTATTACAACAAAAGAGCAAAAAAGTGGCAGGCACAGATTCTCATCGATGGAAAACGGGAGTATTTAGGTCTCTATGATGATTTAAAAAGAGCCGATATAGCATTTAGACTTGCTAATCACTTCAGACTTGCAAAACCGAACTGAAAGGCATATATTTCATGTAAATCTGATATCGTCGCCATAGCTTCGATTGTCGACACACAAAGAATTCAAGCCCGAGGGGCTTTGTTGAATAAATCGAACTTTTGCTGAGTTGAAGGATCAGATCACACATCTTCCCGACAACGCAGACCGTTCCGTGGCAAAGCAAAAGTTCAAAATCACCAACTGGCCCACCTACAATAAAGCCCTCATCAACCGTGGCTCCATAACTTTCTGGCTGGATGATGAAGCTATTCAGGCCTGGTATGAGTCAGCAACACCTTCTTCACGAGGCAGACCTCAGCGCTATTCTGACCTTGCCATCACGACTGTGCTGGTCATTAAACGCGTATTCAGGCTGACCCTGCGCGCTGCGCAGGGCTTTATTGATTCCATTTTTTCTCTGATGAACGTTCCGCTACGCTGCCCGGATTACAGCTGTGTCAGCAGGCGGGCAAAGTCGGTTAACGTCAGTTTCAAAACGCCCACCCGGGGTGAAATCGCACACCTGGTAATTGATTCCACCGGGCTGAAGGTCTTCGGTGAAGGCGAGTGGAAAGTCAAAAAGCATGGCCAGGAACGCCGTCGTATATGGCGAAAGTTGCATCTGGCAGTTGACAGCAAAACACATGAAATCATCTGTGCAGACCTGTCGCTGAATAATGTGACGGACTCAGAAGCCTTCCCGGGTCTTATCCGGCAGACTCACAGAAAAATCAGGGCAGCATCGGCAGACGGCGCTTACGACACCCGGCTCTGTCACGATGAACTGCGGCGTAAGAAAATCAGCGCGCTTATCCCGCCCCGAAAAGGTGCGGGTTACTGGCCCGGTGAATATGCAGACCGTAACCGTGCAGTGGCTAATCAGCGAATGACCGGGAGTAATGCGCGGTGGAAATGGACAACAGATTACAACCGTCGCTCGATAGCGGAAACGGCGATGTACCGGGTAAAACAGCTGTTCGGGGGTTCACTGACGCTGCGTGACTACGATGGTCAGGTTGCGGAGGCTATGGCCCTGGTACGAGCGCTGAATAAAATAACGAAGGCTGGTTTGCCAGAAAGCGTGCGTATTGCCTGAAAACACAACCCGCTACGGGGGAGACTTACCCGAAATCTGATTTATTCAACAAAGCCGCCCGAGGTTAACGCCTTGGGCTTTTTGCTTTCCGGCGACACGACAGGGGTATTCGCGAGATGCATTGCATCAGTACCCCTGTCACATCGTCGTAGAGCATTGAAACGAGTTTCATCAGATGTTAAATTTTTGGTGTGGTGAATCCCCCTATGCGGAGGGGCATTGCCAGTCTGATATGTTTTTTTGCGCATTGCGAGTCGTCTGTGGACTGGCGGCGACTTACCGGGAGGCACCCGGCACCACACCTAATAAAAAATGATGATAGCTGTAAGGCCCACTTCGGTGGGCTTTTTCTTTGGGCAAAAAAAAGCCCGCATGGTTTCATGCAGGCAAGGCAGTTACATTTAGATTTTGTCCCGGTATATGTTTTTTTGTCCGGAAGTCGAAAGATACTGTCTCGAATACATTTTGTAAATAACGGATTCAAATCACAAGGCCATGCATTTGCATGGCTTTTTTATTATCAGGTCCCGCGGAAATCATCACCGACATGCTTCGTTGTTAAATCCAGCCTGACGGGCCTGACCTTCTCACACACAGCTTCCCGATCTTTCATCGGAGGCGGTAACTATGGCTAAGCGTATGCAAGACAAAGAGAGCATTGCCGGGATGTCCTGGCTGGTTCTGCTGATCATTGCTTGCTGGGGTGGACTTGTCCGCTACCTGATAGATGTGAAGCAGAGCAAGGCAACATGGAGCTTGATCAATGCTCTTGCCCAAATGGTGGTTTCAGGGTTTACCGGCGTTATTGCTGGCCTGGTGAGCATTGAAAGCGGACTGAGCATTTACATGATACTGGCCACTTCCGGAATTAGCGGGGCAATGGGTTCTGTTGCTTTGACCTATTTCTGGGAACGCATTACCGGAGTTAAGGCGCCATGACAGCAGATCAGATTATCGAGGGGATCCTCGGCAAGGAGGGTGGTTATGTCGATCATCCGTCGGATAAAGGCGGGCCGACCCGCTGGGGCATCACGCAGACCACCGCCCGTGCACATGGCTACACCGGTGATATGCGGAACCTGCCCAGGGAAACAGCAAAGCAAATCCTGCTGAGCGATTACTGGACCGGCCCCCGGTTTGACCAGGTGGCAGCTCTATCTACGTTACTGGCAGATGAGCTTTGCGACACTGGCGTGAACATGGGGCCATCTGTAGCCAGTAAGTTTTTCCAGCGCTGGCTGACCGCAATGAATATGCGCGGAAAGCTGTATCCCGATCTGATTCCGGATGGTGCCATTGGTCCCCGAACCATCACCGCGCTTAAGGGATACCTTTCCGCCCGCGGGAAAGAGGGTGAACAGGTTCTGTTGCGTGCGCTGAACTGCAGCCAGGGTGCCAGATACCTCGAACTGGCGGAGGGCCGCGAAGCCAACGAGGATTTTCTCTACGGTTGGGTTAAGGAGCGTGTCCTGTGAAGATGATCATTTTCGCTTTGCTTGTGCTGGTGGCTGTGCTCGTTCTGTTACTTCTGCGCAAATATACCCGGCTGGAGTTCGTAGGCCATGCCAGCCTGCTGCTGAAAACGTGGTCTGTAAAGCTGGGAGCTATCGGCGCGCTGGTTGGTGTATGGGCGCAGTCGTTCCCGGATGCTGCGCTGCACGCCTGGGCGATGCTGCCACCGGATATCAAAAGTATCCTGCCGCCAAACATCGTTGCGTTGATTAGTCCTGCGCTGGTGGTGCTGGCCGTGCTATCGCAATACGTACGCCAGCCAGCATTGAAAGATAAGGCCGACAAACTGAAGGAGCCGCAGCAATGAGCTTCGAAATTATCGCGGGGCTGGTGGTTGTCATCCTGGGCGCTATCGCTGCCGCGTTCGGTATTGGCCACGTACGCGGGACCAGTAAGGCAGAAGCCAAAGCCGATCAGCAGCGTACCGAAGAAAACGCCGCTGCTACTGTCGCCGCCGCAGAACGACGTGCTGAAGTCACGAAAGGGGCCAGTGATGTACAGGAAGACGTTAAGCGTATGGGTGATGACGATGTTGATCGCGAGCTGCGCGAGCACTTCACCCGCCCCGGTAGTCGTTGATACGGCCTGCAGCTGGGTGAGGGTCATCTACCTGACCGACCACGATATCGATGTGCTGGATAAGCAGACCAAGCGTGACATCCTGGCGCACAATAAAGCAGTGCAGGCTAACTGCCCGTAACGGAGTATCCATGAAAGAAAGAAAACTCGTAATTGAAATTGATGACAGCGCCATTGATTCAGTCATCGAAAAGGTGCGCCTGCTCAAGGATGAACTGAGAAGCCTTAACCTGCCGATCAACATCTCTGTTGCAGTGCCGGCAGCATTAAAGCCGGAAGAGGAAAGGAACACGCAGGATGCCAGAAGCGTATTCCTTAGCAACCTTGATGCCGAAATTACTCAGGCTTGGTCATCATTGACAGAGCTTTTGAATATACGTCGCGACGCGACCTCCTCCGACTAGCTGCTGCCGCTGTTTTTAGTTCATTCACGGATTTTGTGAATTTAGCCCTCACGTTACTGGCGCTATCTGTTGGCAACTCGCTGAAGAGGCAGGATACAGCGATAGATAAGATCTCGGTCTCACCTTTGAGTGACTCCAGCTCCTCGACGATTTTCTGTAAAAGCTTCTGATTATCAACGGACATTAAAATGCTCCTTACTTTTTGTGTGAAAACTCAAAGATAAGCGAGCGTTACTTTTTGCAACATCCTGATATTCGATCAGTGCCGCCACCGTGCGGCATTTTTATTACCAGAAGTAGGAGAAAAAGCATGTTGACAGTAAAAGTGATGTCGCCTGGCGGCGGCGAAGAAATCCATAGCGGCCTGAGCGTTGGTTTCAACCCCAATCAGCAGAGTATCTCAGTGTCTGGAATGGACCAGAACGTGTTCCTGAAGCAGGGGGAGGTTGCCTATGTGATGAACGCAAACGGCAAGACCATTTCCCGTTACGAACACAGGGCCCAGCAGTAGGCATTACAGAAGCTCCTGAGCTAAGGGGCTTCGATAATGCTAAACCGAAGCATCTGCCTTAAGTGTTATAAAAAACCCCGTGGAGGAAATCCCAAAGCTACGGGGTGCTGTACAGCCAGCCAATGACTGATTGTAGCCACGAAGTTGGTTTATTTTCTACTGGTTGAGAATAAAACTGAGAGCCAGGAAGGCTTGAGAGTGGCTCATCCATAAGCTCACGGGTAGAACGGCAGACTTTGTCATGGCAGAGCAAAGTCATAAGTTAGTTTAGGTAACATTTCGGATATAACAAGCGTAGCGGGGCATTCCTAATAATGGAGCACCGCAGCTAAAGCATTACAGGAGCCATTCTGCCGAGTGGCTTCGATAAGCTCCCCACATCGCACAGAGGTAAGACATGTCAGAGATCACACCAGCAGAACAGATCCGACTGAATCTGTTTTCCACCCTGAACTACGACACAGCAGCCGCAAAAGAGGCTATTGCATTCGTCCAGGATAGCCAACTTAAATATCAGCTGTTTATTCAACAGTACAGCCGCGTAACAACTGAGTCAGAAGTGGTGGCGCGGACCATCAAAGCAGTTCAGGAATCGACCGAGGCGCTGGCGCTGTTTGATACTGCCGCTGAGAAGGTCAGCTAAGGCATTACAGCAGGCATTCATCGAGTGCCTGTGATAATGTTAAAGCTCCTGTATAAGGGGCAGTTGTATGATATCATGCAACGAAGCAACCAAGCTATGGAAAGTCCGGGTAATGGTTTTGGAGTGAATGTGACGTTTCGCAACGATATAGATGGCTACTTTTTCCTGTTGCTTAGTATGTGGCCAGTGCTAATGATTTTATTCCTGGGATTGTCCCCTGCATTTTACGGCGTGTTAATGCCTAAAACGGCAATTGCTTGTCTGGTGATCGCTGCAGCCTTTGGCATTGGTGGGTGGTTCTATGGATTGTGATCTAAGTAACATTTGGTCAGGTTATAAACTGGTATCTGACCGCATTACAGCAGGTATTCATTGAGTGCCTGTGATAATGCCCGTCAGACAATGGACTGATATCATTGTCTGTTTCTCCCGGTGTATTTTGAAATACTCAATACTCTCATAACGTCTCTGCCTGCCAACATCAGAACGCCAGAGGTTAGTTAGCCGGATAGATGCACCTCTCTCTGTTGGCTCCTGAGAGATTCTTTATACGCTGGTTGGTAGTGACCAAAGGCCGCATAATTTTGCGGCCTTTTTCATTTCTGTAAAATGAAAGTCCTCAGGCGGTTAACGATGCTCTGGACCATGGAAGTGATCTCCACCATGTCCGCCGCTATGAGGCCCAGGGGGAAGGAAACATCCTGAAAGAGACAGCGCACCACAGATCACAAAAACAGCAAGCATAATTCTTTTCATAATAACTCCTGAACTAAAGAGCCTTAATTCCAAAACATAAAAGTGAATATTTTATGGAGAATCAGTAATTCCTTTTTCTCCCTCACGTTAAATAGGAATAATCCATGGCAAAACCGGACTGGGGTGAGCTTCAGCGACGGTTCCTGTCCGATCATGCCGCAACCGGCGTATCACCGAAGGATTGGTGTGAAGCGCAGGGACTGAATTACGCTACTGCCCGCCGATACATCAAGAAACCCACTGCGCAAACTGCGCAAAAACCTGCGCAGAAGAAATTGCGCACTGCGCAAAAGGAAAAGTGCGCAGAAGAGCTGGTGGAAGATGATGGACTCACCGATCAACAGCGTTTATTTGTCGCGGAATACCTGAAGGACAACAACGCCACGCAGGCCGCTATCCGTGCCGGGTACAGCAAGAAGACAGCGAATGAGCAGGGAGCAAGGCTGTTAGCAAAAGTTAGTATTGCGCAGGCCATTGCGCAGCAGCAGAAAGCATCCATTGTGCGCACGCTGGGAAGTGCTGATGAAGTGCTTGAACAGATGTGGCGGCTGGCAACATTCGACGCCAACCAACTTTCTCAGTATCGCCGCGGGAGCTGCCGTTACTGCTGGGGTTTCGGTCACCAGTATCAATGGCGCGATGCGGTTGAGTTCGAAGAGAAGCTGGCTGAGGCTTTAGCGAAGAAAGGGAAAGAGCCAAACGACAGAGGCGGCTACGGTTACGACCATACCAGCTCGCCTAACCCGAAATGTCCTCGCTGTAATGGTGATGGCATCGGCCAGCCTTTCTTCGCCGATACGCGCAAGCTGGCACCGGATGCTGCGCTTGCCTATTCCGGTGTGAAGCTTGGTAAGAATGGCGTTGAGATAACCGCCATCAGCCGGGAGCGCATGTACGAGGCGGTGATAAAACGTCTCGGCCTGGCTGATAGTGAGTTCGCCCAGCGTCTGCAGCAGATTGAAATCGAGCGCCGGCAGCTGGAGATCGACAAGCTCCGTAAAGAGCTGGCCGCTGACCCGGAGGATGACGAACCAACGCCAGTTGCAATCAATATCAACGTAGTCGATGCGCGAGTGAGGGAAGAGGATGGCGATAGCACCGACGCTTAACATCCCTCAGGCCAAATTCCTTGCGATGCAGTACAAGTTTAAGGCCTACGTCGCCGGCTTCGGTTCTGGCAAGACGTGGGTCGGTTGTGGTGGTATCTGCAAAGGGATGTGGGAACACCCCAAAATAAACCAGGGCTACTTCGCCCCGACCTATCCTCAGATCCGCGATATTTTCTACCCCACGGTAGAGGAAGTTGCTCACGACTGGGGACTGAAAGTCAAAATCGTTGAAAGCAACAAAGAGGTCCATTTCTACAGTGGGCGCCAGTACCGCGGCACGACAATTTGTCGGTCGATGGAAAAGCCCGACACGATAGTAGGCTTTAAAATCGGCAATGCGCTGGTGGATGAACTCGACGTTCTGAAAGCGGATAAGGCGCGTCAGGCGTGGCGAAAAATAATCGCGCGTATGCGTTATAAGGTTGATGGTCTGCGTAATGGCATTGACGTGACTACCACACCTGAAGGATTTAAGTTCGTCTATAACCAGTTTGTTAAGGCTGTGAGGGAAAAGCCTGGACTAAGGTCGATGTATGGTCTGGTACAGGCTTCGACATTCGACAACGAAAAGAACCTGCCGGATGACTATATTCCTTCGCTCCTGGCGAGTTACCCGCCGGAATTGATCAAGGCATATCTGAATGGCCAGTTTACTAACCTGACCAGCGGCACCATTTATCATCAGTTCGACAGGGTGCTGAATAATTCCAGTGAGGAAGAGCAGCCAGGTGAAGCGCTGTATATCGGGATGGATTTCAACGTCGGGAAGATGGCAGGGATCGTCCATGTATTGCGGCTCGGCTTACCGCACGCGGTAACCGAGATTATCAACGCTTACGATACGCCCGACATGATACGCATCATCAAGGAGCGTTTCTGGCTGTATGCCGACGGAGACTACCGCAAGGTCCGCGAGATTTATATTTATCCGGATGCCTCTGGTGATTCCAGGAAGTCAAACAACGCCAGCAAAACAGATATTGAGCAGCTCCGGCAGGCCGGATTTAACGTCATCGTTGATGATGCTAACCCGCCGGTAAAGGACCGCATCAACTCCATGAACGCCATGTTCTGTAATGGTAATGGTGATCGTCGGTACAAGGTGAATGTGGCCCGTTGCCCGGTCTATGCCGACTGCCTGGAACAACAGGTGTGGGATAAAAACGGCGAGCCGGATAAAAAGAGCGATAACGATCACCCCAACGATGGCGCCGGTTACTTCATTGTGAAGCAATTCCCAATCGTTCGACCTGCATTCTCTATTTCACTGGACACGACATTCTGATGGCCAATAACGATATTACTTATGTTCGCCCTGAGGTCAGGGCGGCGATGCCCGTGTGGAAAAAAATTCGTGACGTGTGCAAAGGGGCTGATGCTGTAAAGGCCGCCGGGAATGAATACCTCCCTTTTCTGGATCCGTCCGATAAGTCTGCACGCAATAAAAAGCGCAATGCTGATTACATTCAGCGCGCCGTTTTCTACGCGATAACGGGCAATACAAAAGTGGGTCTACTGGGGCTGGCATTCAGAAAAGACCCGACCATGACCGCGCCGGATAAACTGAATTATCTTCGTGACAACGCCGATGGTGCTGGTGCCAGCATTTATCAGCAGTCCCAGCAGGTTACAGAAAATATTCTGGAGGCCGCGCGCGAGGGGCTTTATACGGATTATGCAGCTGAGACCGACGAGGCGATCATCCTTCGTTATCAGGCGGAAAGCATCATTAACTGGCGCACCAAACGCATCAATGGGCGTGATCAACTGGTGCTGGTGGTTTTACGCGAATGCATGGAAAAGGAAGATGGTTTTGCGTACGAGGATGAAATCCAGTATCGCGAACTGGCTCTGGAGAACGGAAAGTTTGTCTGCCGGGTATGGCGAAAGTCAGCTGACGCAGGCTCTTTTTCCGTCACTTCCGAGTATCATCCTAAGCCAAAAGGTGAGGATTTCTGGGATGAGATCCCCTTTACCTTCGTTGGTGCGCAGAATAATGATCCCACCATCGACGAGTCGCCTTTAGCCGCCCTCGTTGAAATTAACCTTGGCCATTATCGTAATTCGGCAGATTACGAAGACAGCGTATTTTTCTGCGGTCAGGTTCAGCCGGTGATTTCCGGTCTTGATACCGCCTGGCGTGACTGGCTGCAGGATAAGGGAATTCGTGTCGGTTCTCGTTCTCCATTCCTGCTGCCGAAGGAGGGGAGTTTTACCTATGCTCAGGCGCAACCAAACACCCTGGCTAAAGAAGCGATGGACAGTAAGCGTGATTATTCTGTTCAGCTTGGCGCCCGGCTTATCGAGCAGAACGGCGCGGTTAAAACCGCCACGCAATCCAGCGGCGAGCAAACCGCATCCACATCGGTGCTCGGCATTTGTGTTTCCAATGTCTCGGAGGCCTATACGCTGGCGCTCGGCTGGTGCGCCAGATATCTCGGCATAAAAGGCGAGGAATATCGTTACAGCATCAATCAGGAGTTTATCGCCAAAGTCGCAGAATCCGGCATGGTAACGGCAATCGTCAATGCCTGGCAGTACGGTGCGATTCGCGACACTGATATGGTCAGAGCTCTGCAGAGGCTTGACCTGATAGATCCTGCTGACGACCCTGAAACTGTCATTGACGCTATTCGTAACGGCGCGCCTAACCTGATTGGTGGCAATAATGGCAACGGCGAATGACAAACTGCAGGATGAATCCATAGCCCACGCTATATGGGTTAGTCGCTACAGCACCGGCGTTGCCAACAGGATGATAAAAGTTCTGAATGACAGCGACGCCGAACTTACCGCCAGGCTGCTGGTGGCTATCGATACGCTGGATCCCGAGAGCTTTACCGTTTCGCGTCTGGAAGCGTTACTGGTCAGTGTCAGGGCGATAAACAAGGATGCGATTCAGTCGATGTATGCAGCTCTTACTGCCGAGTTGCAGGAACTGGCGAAGCACGAAGCCATTTTTCAGATGAGCCTCTTCCAGTTTGCTATTCCCGACGATGTTCTTGCTCTTCATCCGCTGGTGGGCATCTCCCCGGATGCGGTTTATGCCGCGGCGATGGGGCGTCCATTCCAGGGACGTTTGCTGAGTGAATGGGCCAGCAACCTCGAAGCTGATCGGATGGCGCGGATATCCAATACGGTGCGGCAGGGATTCCTGCTGGGCGATACGCAGGAGCAAATCGCAAAAAAGGTCCGTGGTCATGCTAATCGTGGTTACCAGGATGGTGCGCTGCAGATGAGCCGGGCCAATGCAGCCAGCATTGCAAAAACGGCAGTAGGGCATCTTGCATCGACAGCCAGACAAAGCTTTGCGTCGGCGAACGACGACATTCTGAAGGGTAAGCAGTGGTTATCTACTTTGGATAACCGGACATCAAAGGATTGTCGGATCCGCGACCGTCTCAAGTACACGCTGGATAATAAACCGATAGGGCACAAGGTGCCTTATCTGCAGGGACCTGGAAAAATCCACTTTTGCTGTCGGAGCACTGAAACTTACATCCTGAAATCGTCCGAGGAGTTGGGTATCAAAGTCGGCGAAATCAAGAATAGCTCGCGCGCCAGCATGGATGGACAGGTTCCGGCTGATACGAATTACCAGGACTGGTTCTCCCGGCAGTCGTTCACGCGACAAGCTGAGATTGTCGGAGAAACGCGCGCCAGGCTGATTCGTGATGGCGGCATGTCTCCCGATGAGTTCTACAACGACAGGGGCGAGTGGCTGACGCTGGACCAGTTGCGCTCAAAGGATGAGCAGGCATTCAGAAACGCCAGGCTTTAACTAACATATCTTATTCAATCAGGCTGCCTTCGGGCGGCCTTTTTTATTGGGCCAGGCCCACAGTAACTATCCCAAGGGGACAACATGCTTATTCGTAACATGCTCATTAAATATTATTCGGCAGCTGGTGGTGAAGGTGGTGATGGCGGTGGCTCCGGTAGTGGTGCGCCCGAGATTACGCCGGAAATCCAAAAGCTGATCGATGAGCAGGTCAGTGCTCAGGTTTCAGGCCTGAAAAATAAAAATAGTGAGTTACTCGGTAAGCTCAAAGAGTCCACTGAGTCGCTTAAGCGTTTTGAAGGTATCGATCCTGACGCGGTGAAAACTATTCTCCAGCGTTTCTCTGATGATGAAGAGGCGCAACTGATCGCCGCCGGGAAAATTGACGAGGTACTGGATAAACGCACTGAGCGGCTACGTGCTGATGTTGATAAGCAAATCAAAGCCGCTAATGAACGCGCTGAAAAGGCGGAAGCGTTCTCCAACAAATTCCGTGATCGTGTCCTGGGTGATGCTATCCGCAGCGCAGCGCTTAAGGCTGGCGCGCTGCCAGAAGCATCCGACGATCTGATTCTTCGTGCTAAAGGCACATTCCAGCTCAACGACGAAGGCGAGGCCGTAGCAGTTGATGCAAATGGCGATGTTCTGTTCGGTAAAGACGGCAAAACTCCGCTCACCCCGGTTGAGTGGGCTGAATCTCTGAAAGAGACGGCCCCGCACCTGTTCCCGCGCGCCGAAGGCTCCGGGGCTGGTGGTCATAAACCCGGTGGCGGTGGCGGTAGTCTGAAACGTTCAGAAATGAGCTCAAGCGACAAAGCGGACTACATCCGCAAACATGGCCAGCAGGCCTATCTCAAATTGCCTAAGTAAGGACTAATCAATGCCTACGACCGTAAACAGTGACCTGATTATCTATGACGACCTCGCGCAGACTGCGTTTCTTGAGCGTCGCCAGGATAATCTGGAAGTCTTCAACGCCGCTTCAAACGGCGCAATCATTCTCGACAACGAACTGATCGAGGGTGATTTTCGCAAGCGCACCTTCTATAAAGTTGGTGGTTCTATCGAATCGCGCAACGTTAACTCCACCGACCCGGTAACGGGTAAAAAAATCGGTGCCGGCGAATCTGTCAGCGTCAAGGCGCCGTGGAAATACGGCCCGTATGAAACCACGGAGGAGGCGTTTAAACGTCGGGGTCGCGACGTTAGCGAATTCTCCGAGGTGATCGGCGTCGACGTCGCTGATGCAACGCTTGAAGGTTATATCAAGTATGCCCTACAGGGTCTTGTTGCAGCCATTGGCGCAAATGCTGACATGACGGTATCCGCGGATATTGCCACTGATGGTAAGAAAACGCTGACCCGTGGCCTGCGTAAATACGGCGATAAATTTAACCGTGTTGCGCTGTTCGTTATGCATTCCACGACCTATTTCGACATTGTTGATCAGGCTATCGACAACAAAATTTACGAAGAAGCTGGCGTGGTGGTTTATGGCGGACAGCCAGGCACGTTGGGTAAACCGGTGCTGGTAACTGACACCATGCCAGTTGATGCGATTCTGGGGCTGGTGGCCGGCGCGGTATCCGTAACGGAATCACAGGCTCCGGGCTTCCGTTCCTACGATATCAACGACCAGGAAAACCTTGCCATTGGCTATCGCGCAGAGGGCACGGTTAACGTTGAACTGCTGGGTTACAGCTGGGATGAGACGAAGGGCGCTAACCCTGACCTGACCAAAATCGGCACCGGTGCGAACTGGAAGAAACATTTCACCAGTAACAAATCCACTGCAGGCGTACTGATTAAGCTGGAAGCCCCTGCGGGGGAGTAACCCTGTCAGTGGATAAAACTTCCGCAACTGCTGACAGTACCGACGCGGTGACCGTTTCGCTCAAGTACACCAGAAATGGTGCAGGAGTCTCCGGGGCATCTGTGGCGTGGACGTCTACAGGCGGCACACTAAGTGCTTCGACGTCACAGACAGGGTCTGCTGGTGGCTCGACGGTGAAACTCACCTCTGCTACGGCCGGCTCCTTCACGGTGACGGCTACCGTTGACGGCGTGGTGAAAACAACTGAAGCGATCGCGTTCACTGCTCCAGCGGGTGGTTAACTGACGGGGCGAAAGCCCCGTTTCTTTTGGTGAGGATCCGATGACCGTTTATATAACAATCCAGGACGTTGACGAGTTGCTGGGGGATACCTGGGCTGCCGCCGACAAAAAGGCTAAAGCCGTGCTCCAGGCAAACACCTGGATGACGGCGCTTAACCTTCAGGATATCGACCCGGAGCATATTCCTGAAGAAGTTAAGCAAGCCGGAGCGTTTATCGCTTCCGTAGCCGCTGCAGGCAATCTGTATCAGCAAAAAACAGATTCCGGCGTGGTGACGAGCAAAAGCGTTGAGGCCGACGATGTGAAGGTTTCCCGCACTTTTGCCGAGCTTTCAACCACCAGCACTGAATTACTCGATCCTGATTTGCAGCTGGCGCTGGATATGCTCAAACCGTGGATGATTAACCCTTTCCAGACGTTCTTTGTGAGGGCGTGATATGTCCGATTTGAAGGTGGTCCCATTTCAAAAGCCCAGCCATCACAACCTTGATAACGACCAGGTTATTCGCCTGCTGAAACAGGCTCTGGAGCGAGCCGAAAACGGCGGCTGCCACAGTGTCGCAGTGATACTGCTTGATGATGAGGGTAACGCGATTGATTGCTGGCATAACGGTGGACGCCCCTATGTGATGGTTGGCGCTATGGAGTCGCTTAAAACCGACTTTATCCATGCTCATATTGAGCGGCGGTAAGGGGGTAACATGCAAAATCCATATGTGCATTATGCCGGCGACGGGCTCGGTCCTCGCGATGTGTTTGTGAATGGAAACCCGATCAGACATGTCGTTTACGCAAACGAGGCAAAGGGTGTTGTAGAGTTTGCTCCGCTCCCGCTGCGGGTTAAACGCAATGGCGAAATTTATACCCGCAAACTCCACGGTACAGTGATCGTTAAACCTCAGCAGCGTATTGGTGGGTGCAATGGGCATTCGTGACGAGCTGCAAACCGAAGTCGCCGCGGCATTCGATACCGACCTGCAGGATGCCGTTAAGGATTTCACTGGGTCATATACCGTTCGGGGGGCCTGGGACCCGGTGACGGAAACCGGCACTGAAACGCAGGTGACTTACTCGGGGCGTGGAGTGCTGGCGCGCTATAAGCTGCGCCGTATCGATGGCGTTAACATTCTGCATGGTGATGTGAAGCTAACCGCACTGGTTAACGAGGTGACTGATAAGCCGGCCGTCGGGCATATCATCACCGCACCGGATCCGGTTACGGGTGAGCTTCAGCGCTACGAGGTCATCACCGCTTCTGCCGACTCTGCTGGCGCTGCGTACTCCATTCAACTGCGGAGGGCGTGATATGGCTAAGGGCTGGAACATTGACCCGGCGGCATTCGCCGGGCTGGTGGCAGAAGATGTCAAACTACGCCAGCGTACAATCGCCATTCAGCTGCTGAATGAAATCGTTCAGCGATCGCCTGTAGGAGACCCGGAGCTGTGGGCCATCAACGCGACCGCGGTTCAGTACAACAAAGCTGTTGGGGAATGGAACGAATCTCTTTATGCCGATCCTGCCAACCTGACAAAGACGGGCCGTCTCAGAAAAAAAGTCCGTGTTAATGACAGCATGGATATCAGGCGGCCGGCTGAGTATCGCGCAGGAACCTTCAGGGCATCGCATTTTGTCAGCATCGGCGAACCTAATCATTCCGTCCCGACCGAACCAGATCCGCGCGGGACAATGACGTTTCTTAATGGCAAAAATATTATTGACCAGGCGCCAGCCTACTCGGTGATTTACATCCAGTCGAACCTGCCTTACTCCGTGCCTCTGGAGAATGGCCACTCAACACAGGCGCCGACAGGCGTCTATGCCGTCTCGTTTAATGGTGTGATTCAGGCCCACAAATGACCCTCACAGAAATCAGAAACGCTGTCATTACACGAATGACGGCGCAGACCGCTATTGCCGCTGAGGACGTGCGTTATTCAAATGACAGTCGCGGCACATACGACCCAACAGGCAAAGCCATTTGGGCGAGATTAACGAATGTTACTGGTGTTGCCGGAGCAAATGAGATCGGCGCTGGCCCGGTGGTTCATCGAACAGGTGTCCTTATTGTTCAACTCTTTGTTCCCGTCAATGACGGAACCGTACTCATCACCGAAACAGCCGACAAAATCCGGGAGCTATTCGAATTTCAGGATGACGGCCGACTGAGCTATTTCGCGGTTTCCTGCTATGACGCGGGAGAAGCTGACGGCTGGTATCAGATCAATTTAAACATCCCATATCGCGCTCTGTAGCGCACAATTAACAGGAGGCTCCTGTGAGTTCAGGCGCAAAACGGATCACGGCGTTTATCCGTGAAACTACCCCCGGTACCACGCCAGTGGCTGGCGACTGGGATCTGCTAAAACGCGCATCCTTCGGCCTTGGGCCGACTCAAAACACCAACGACAACGACGAAATCGGCGGCTCCCGAATGGCACAGGGCGTAAGTCGAGGCACTGTCGATGTTGGCGGGGATGTGGAGACAAAATTTCGCTGGGGCCAGCTCGATGATTTTCTCGCGTCATGCTTCGGTGCCGAATGGGTTGATAACATCCTGGCGATGGGTAACGACCGGATCTCTTTCTCCATCGCGTCATACGATGCTGATGTGGGTATCGCGTCAATTGCCCGCGGCTGTCAGGTCGGCACCCTCCAGTTAGAAATCCCCAACGATGGTGATATTGCCGCCACACTGACCTTTGCCGGGCTGGACTGGGCGACGAAGGCTGATGATACGAGCTATTTCGGAACGCCTGTCGATAACTCCGGTGAGCTTCGTTATTCATTCAAAGAAGTCACCAATATCAAACTGAACGGCGTAGACGGCGGCACGGGATTCTGTGTCGATTCGTTCAATATCCAGTTCGACAATAACCTGCAAACGCAGCGCTGCATCGGTACTGGATCGGCGTTCGCCGGGGCGAATATCCCGACGACCTTTACCCCGTCCGGTAGCGTTACCTTGTCCTGGTCTAAAGCGGCGTGGGATCTGTATCAGAAGACGTTCACAGGTGAGCTGTTCCCGTTTGAGTTCACCGTATCGAATGCCGAGGGTTCTTACCGCTTTTACTTGCCGAAAGTGCAGGTAGTTGCTGACTGGCCAGACGGTGGCAATACCGACATTATCCAGGTTCAACTGGATATTACCGGCGCTGACGAATCGCCAACCGTGACGCGTACTCCTGCCGGCAGTTGATTCTGACGTTTCCCCGTTGCCCGTTCCGCTCTGCGTGGGGGTTCGGGCTTTTTTCATGCAGAGGTTTTTAAATGCTAATTATTTCCCCGCGAATTGACCTGGACGGCGAACGCTGGTTCTCACCAATGGAAGGTCTGCGCCTGCTGGTCGCCAGTAGCGAAAACCCGCAATACCGTTCCCGCAATGCACTGGTGCGCCGCCACATCGACAAGATGGACGCTGGCTATAAGGTTGGTACCACTGAATTCGACCTTGCCAGCGTAGGCGACATTGATTCCGTTGACGACCTGCTGATTGATAACGTGGCCCGTTATCTGCTGAAAGGCTGGGAAGGGGTAGGCGAACTGGTTGACGGCAAAGAGGTCGCTATTGACTACACGCCGGAACGCGGCGCGGCCATGCTGAAGCAGCACCCTGAGCTGTACTGGCAGATCATGGCTGAAGCCGCAAGCATTGCTCAGGGTAAAGAGCAGCAGACTCAGGAAACAGTAAAAAAGCCCTAGAAGCCCAGAAATGGTTAAGCGAATTCGGCGGGGAGACCGGCGAAAAAGCAAAGTGGCGCCGGGAGAAATTAAACCTCCCGCCAATCCCTGAGCCTGAAATTGATGCTGTAACGGGGGAGATCCTCAACGCTTACGCCATGATATCCCGCGGCAGGAAGTATGCCGGAATGGCCGGAGTGCCACTCCCTCTATCCCTGAACGATATCGAGCTTTATCTGGCATCGCGCACCATCCTGATCGACCGCATTGAATTTGATGCAGCGATACTGGCCCTTGATGATGCCTGGAGGGATGAGTGGGCAGAGGCACAGAAACGTGCAGCAGATAAGAAAGGAAGCAACTGACCTACCATTAATGGTGGTCCATGCTCCTGAAAGTCAATGATAGGATGTTTCCGATTGCAATCAAAGGAAACATATAATGAAAAAAGTCATCGCTTTGGCGCTTGGAGCGCTATTACTTTCTGGTTGTACAGTACGTGTTGCAGATTTGACTGTGGCGAGTACTAAAAATTACAACCTCAATGGGGGTAAGTTCTATAAAGGGAAACGTGTAACAGCAGAAGATAGCTATCCGGTTATCATCTTCCCTCTTGGCATCCCGAACGTTAAAACAGCCGCTGATCGAGCGATTGAAAAAGATCGCTGTGCAGTTGGTCTGTCTGACGTAGTTGTCACTCAACTTAACCATTCCTTCCTGTTCGGTAAGATTGGTCTGCGTGTTGAGGGGAATCTTGTGATTGACCGCAGCCTGCCGGGTTGCGAGAACGCAAGCTGATTGATAAGGCCACCTTCGGGTGGCTTTTTGCTTATGGGAGGGGAGGAGTATGAAAGCAATTATTGTAGGATTGGTATTGTCTTTTTATTGTACTTATTCTTTTGCTCAGATTGAGGAAGTGAAGCTTTTGGATAGCATGAAATCTCAAGCGTGCAATGGAAATAAGGCATGTGAATCTATGTTTATATCAGCAATTAGTATGGCATCGAATATTGCTAGATATCATGGTGAATGCCTTAGGGACGGCGACACATCCAAGCAATGTCTCAATGCCAAGATAACTTACGAGCATATAGCATCTGAGTATGAGCAAGATAAAAAGTCCCGGCAGTGAACATAAACCTTTCTGAGGAAGTTGATTTATCTTAAGTTAGGCAGTGGCAATGATATTTCATGCTGATAGAGATGGTATCCGCATATATGGCGCAAGGCTATGATGCTGCTTTGAGGTGGAGAAAGAGTTGCTGGTAGCTATAGAATATCATTGTTTAAACATTTCCAAACCCGCTTAATCGGCGGGTTTTTTATTGCCCGGAGATAGGTAATGACTGAACAAACATCCCGCCTCGCTATTATTCTCGATAGCACCGGAGCAGAAAAGAATGCGGATAGTTTAGCCAGTGCTCTAAACAAAATAACAGCAGAGGGTGAAAAAGCTGAGTTCGCAACGGATAATCTTTCCGCAGCTACTAAAGATCTGAACTCACATCTTAAGGTTGGACCAAAACACGCTATCGAAAATGCGAAGTCAACAAGGGTGCAGCGGGAAGAAATAGAAAAATTACTGGATAAGCTGGATCCTACATCAAAAGCGTTTGATGAGCTGGATAAAGCAATGGAGCGGCTGAAAAAGGCAAATCTATCTGGTGTGCTGGGGGCTGAGGAATTCAGCCACTACAGCTCCATTATTGATCAAACTCGCAATCGTCTTCAGTCTGCGCAGGATGAATTAACTGGCTACACACAAGCCCAGAGAGAGGCAGCTAAAGCCGCTCAGGAATCTGCTGCTCAACAGGCGCAGCAGGAGCGAATTCTGTCTCAATTGCAGGCTCGTCTTGATCCCGTCACCCACGCATTAAAGGCTCTTGACGAGCAGCAGCGGCAAATTTTCGAATATACGTATAGTGGTGCGCTTAGTATCCAGCAGTATGATGCCTACAGTGCCAAAATTGCCGAAGCCCGCCGTGAGTTGAACGGAGAAGCGCAGGCAGAACGTGAGGCAGTAAAGGCTCAGGAAGAGCAGCGTGCTTCGTTGCAGCGGTTAGTTGGCCAACTTGACCCTTTCTCAGCTGCGTTAGATAAAATCAAGAAACAGCGAGCTGAACTGTCGGCAGCCAAAGATGCCGGGCTGCTTACGCCTGAATACCACGCAGAGCTTTCAAATAAGCTGGATTTGACGGAGAAAGGGCTCAATCAGGTCAGCAATGAAATGCGGTATGGGGCCATCTCGGCAGGGCAGTATAAAAATGCCATGCGGTTACTCCCCGCGCAGTTGAATGATATTGCTGTTGGCCTGGCTGGTGGTATGCCTTTGTTCACTATCTTCATGCAACAGGGTTCGCAGATCGCTGATTCGTTTGGCGGCTGGGGTAATCTGTTCGAGATCATAAAACAGCAGTTGCTGGGGGCCGGAGATGCCGCCGATGAATCAAGCGATTCCCTGTCTGATAACGCTAACTCATTGTCTGAAAATGCAGAGAATGCCAAAAAACTGACTGGATTTCTGAATCCCATGACTATCGGGATCGGCGCTCTTGTCGCAGTTGTGGGTACTCTCACATATGCCTGGTACAAAGGCAGCCAGGAGCAACAGGAGTTCAATAAGTCCCTTGTTCTGACCGGGAATATTGCCGGGGTAACCACCGGGCAATTGGCAGACATGGCGAGATCGGTCGCAGATAATACAGGGAATACCACAGCCGCCGCCGCTCAGGCACTAAACCGTGTTGTCTCTGGTGGTAAAATCGCTACAGGTTCAATGCAGACTGTCACAGAGGCCGTTGTCGCAATGAACGATGCGACCGATGAATCTATCGATAGCATGGTGGCAGACTTCGAGAAAATCGCACAAAACCCGGTAGCCGCTATCGGAGAACTGAACGACAAATATCACTTCCTGACTCTGGCAACATACAACCAGATTAAGGCGTTGCAGGACGAGGGTAATCAGCAAGAGGCTGCGAGACTGGCAACAGAGACGTATGCTGCGACTATGAAGCAGCGTGCTGACCAGATTCAGGGTAACCTCGGATCACTGGAGCAGGCATGGAAATGGTTGGGTGATGCCGCGAAAGGTGCCTGGGATGCCATGCTTGATATAGGTCGTGAAAAATCTATAGAGCAAAAAATAGCAGAAGCTCAGGACGAACTGGGTAGGGCGCAAAAGTCACTTTCTGATTTAAGTGCCGGACAATCAAAATATGCTGGGCCATATGGAGCATGGAAGTCTAGCGACCTTTCCATGCTTCAAAAGGTGGTCGATGCTGCTAAAGCGCGACTAGCTTCATTGCAGTCCGAGAAAATGGCTCAGGACGCCATTAATGAATCCTATGACCCATACCTTAAAAAACAGCAGGAAGGGATAAAACTACAGCAGAAGGCTGATGCCTTTTCTCAGAAATATCAGACACGGCAGCAGCAACGTGCTAAAGAGTTGGCTGAGCTATCCAAGTATCGCGGGAAATATACTCAAGAAGAATATGACAGAATATATTCTGAAATAAATGACCGCTACAAAGATCCGAAACCACCCAAGACGCCAAAGAGTAAAGCATATACCGAGGACGCAGCAACCCGGCTGCTTGATCAGATAAACCAGCAGACAGCTGCTTTGCAGTCCCAGCTGGATGCCAGTGACAAGCTTAACAGCGCAACCCAGGCGCGGGTAAAGTTCGAACAGCAAATTACTGACCTCAAGTCTAAAACGCAGCTCACCGCTGACCAGAAATCGATCCTTTCCCGTTCAGATGAAATCCTCCAGGCGTATAAGCAGCAGGAGGCACTGCAAAACTCCGTAAAAACCCTGGACGATTACCGGAAAATGCAGGAACAGGTAAAGACGAAGGATGAGCGGACCAACGATCTGCTTAAAACCCGTCTTGAACTTCTGGAGAAGGCCAAAGCAACCGGGCAACTAAAGCCCGGTGAATATGAAAAAACACGGGCAGATATTTATCAAAATACCGATATGCAACTGCCCTCGACGGTTCGTAATGTTGTAGGAAACCTGACACCCACAGGAGGGCGACTCTCTGGAACTTTTGAGGGGATGCAGGGGCAAATCAATGAATATGACCAGGCGCAGCAGGAGCTCCAGCGCTGGCTGGCAGCTCAGGAGGAAGCTTATGCGAAGGCCGGCGAAATAACTGCCGAGGGTGAGGCCAGAATGACGTCGATTCGTCAGCGTGCAGCGGATGCAAATCAGGTCATCGAGGCTCAGAAAAACACCATCATATCTGCGGCCACGCAGTCCTTGTTTGACAGTACCGCCGACATAATGCGAACGGGGTTTGGTGAGCAATCGGTAATCTACAAGGTTGCTTTTGCTGCGAGCAAGGCATTCGCTATCGCGGACTCAATGGTGAAAATCCAGCAGGCTATAGCAAGCGGTGCAGTTAGCGCGCCTTATCCGGCCAACATCATCGCTATGGCCTCAATCGCTGCGCAGACCGCCAGTATCGTCTCAAATATCCAGGCTGTTTCAGGAGTTGGCTTCGCCTCCGGCGGTTACACCGGCCCCGGTGGTAAGTATCAGCCCGCGGGTATTGTTCACAAAGGTGAGTACGTCTTCGACCAGGCGTCAACGAACCGGATCGGCGTGTCTCAGCTTGAGGCACTTCGAAATGGCCAACCACTTGATGCAACTCTGGGGCGTACAGGGTTTGGTACTGGTGTCCAGAACGTTAACAGCGACAACAGCAGCAAGACCACCATCCATGCTCCTATTGAGCAGCATTTCCATACGCCGCCCGGTGTGACACCTGATCAGATGGCTCTCTCCATGGCTCAAACGCAGAAGCGGGCGACAACGGAAGCCCTGGATCAGGTTGCTGCGCAATTGTTGAGAGGGGACGGGAAAGTTGGTAAGGCAATGCGCAGTAAATATCCAGGCAGAGGGTTAGAGTGATGACTGATATCTACTACCCGCATGACAGTCTTCCTATGCCATTACAGGAAGGATACGGATTCCAGCCTGTAAGCCCGTTAAAACGTACCCAGTTAATCACCGGCCGCGCGCGGCAAAGGCGAGCTTATACATCCACGCCGACGCAGGCCAGCATCACCTGGTTTATGGAAACCGATGCGCAGGGACTGGCGTTTGAGTCCTGGTTCCGTGATGCGTTATCTGACGGGGCTGCATGGTTCATGATGAAACTGCAGACGCCGGCAGGCATTAAGTTTTACAAATGCCGCTTCACAGACATTTATCAAGGCCCGGAACTGGTGGCCCCGATCTACTGGAAGTACAGTGCAACGCTGGAATTATGGGAGCGCCCCCTTGCTCCTGCTCCATGGGGTAACTACCCGGAATGGATCGTCGGCAGCTCACAGCTGGATATTGCGCTGAATAAGGAGTGGCCGAAGCATGACGCAGATTAAACGCCTCTACGCCAGCAGCGGGCCGGAGCTGATCATTGAAACGCTGCAGATCACCATTGGTTCTGACGTCCATTATCTGTGCCAGGGTTACGAGAACATCACGGCAACGACGGAGAACGGCGATACCGTAACGTTTTCAGCCTGTGCGATAGACATTGCGCTGCCGGCGCGCAATGCGGACGGCACGCAGGATCTCAAATTTGCCTTGTGCAATATCGATGGTGTTGTGTCCACGGCGATCCGCAATGCGCTGGCTAACCGTCTGTCTGCATTTCTGACGTACCGGCGTTATATCTCCACGGATTTAGCGGCACCTGCGGAAGTGCCGTATACGCTGAAAATCAAGTCGGGCTCCTGGACGGCGACAGAGGTGCAGATCACTGCGGGCTACATGAATATCCTCGATACCGCCTGGCCGCGATACCGCTACACGCTCCCTGTATTCCCCGGACTGCGTTATATCAGCTAAGGAATCCCAATGTTTAACCCTGATAAATACCGTTCAGTCACCTGGCTGAAGGGCGGGCGCGTATACCCGCAACTCGACTGTTTCGGCATTGTGAATGAGATACGCCGCGACCTGAATTTACCCGTCTGGCCCGATTTTGCAGGGGTCACCAAAGACGACGGCGGCCTCGACCGGGAAGCGCGCAGGATGATGCTTACCCTTGAGCGCTGCGAGCCCTGCGAAGGGGCCGGGGTGGCCTGTTATTCCGGATCAACCGTCACCCATGTGGGGATCGTAGTCAGTATCGGTGGCCTGCTGCACGTGGCGGAATGCAATCCGGGAACGAACGTCACCTTTCTGCCGTTGCCGCGGTTTAAGCGCCGATTTGTCAAAGTGGAGTTCTGGCAATGACCATTCGTTTTTACCCGTCCCGGCTTCCCGGTGAACCACTCGAAACGCATGAGCATGGTGTAACCAGTATTCGCAGCTGGCTGGTGGCAAATGTTGAAGGCTACGAGGATCGGGATGTCCCACCGCTGACCGTTGAGGTTGAGGGGCTGTTAATTCCGCCAGGCGAGTGGGCTAAGTGTGTGATTCGCCCTGATAGTGATGTCAGGCTTTATCCGGTGCCTTTCGGGCTTGAGGCCGCGACAATTGCCTGGATAGGAGTGGGCATTGCCGTCGCATCTGCGGCTTATTCATTGTTCATGATGAGTAACATTGATGCCGGTGGCTATACGTCATCCACAGGTCGGAGCCTCGACCTGAACCCCGCTAAAGCAAACAGCGCGAAACTGGGTGATGCGATTCGTGAAGTTTTTGGGCGCGTGCGTATTTATCCGGATTATGTCGTACAGCCGGTTACCCGGTTTGATGCCGCCGATCCTACGAAAATGCGCGTCCAGATGCTGCTGTGTCTCGGTGTCGGTGATCTGATTTATACCAATGGCGATATCCGGGTTGGCAGTACGCCAGCTTCAACGCTACCGGGATTCAGCAGCACCCATTACCCGCCAGGCGCGGACGTTTCCGGTGATGAGCGCAGCGAAAACTGGGTCAACTCCACCGAAGTGGGCGGGACGTCATCCGGCACCGGGCTGGATATGGCCCAGACGTCGCCGGACGCAGACGACATTATTGCAGACAGCATGACCGTATCCGGTTCGAGCGTAACGTTTACCGGGCTGGACACGGATGATGATGACGATAATGACGAGAACGATAACGCGCTGCCGCCCAGTTGGGTCGCTGGCGCCGTGGTCGAACTGAAAGCCCCGGCGAACTACCAGATCACCACGGCTGCTGGATACAGCGTTATCGCAAGCCCGCTGCTGACGGAGATCGCGCCGGTGGTTGGAATGCCGGTGACGCTGGGGTTTAACTCTGTCGATTACGATCTGTTTATCGCGTCATATACTCCCGGTCAGGCTGCAGTGCCCGGCACCGGGGGGAGTGCGGCAAAAGTCCAGGCCAGTGCGGCCCCGACCACCTACGATTTTTCGACCAGCTCCAGCACGTTCACGATCACCTGGCAGGGGGTTACCTACCCGGTGTCGCTGGTGGCTAACTATGTCTCGATGTCGGGACTGCTGGCGGCCATCACCGAGGGACTCACTGGCTCCGGCCTGGTTGCACAGGACAACGGCGGCACCGTACTGATAACCGAGTCGGCCAGTCCGTTCGCGGGTGGGGCGATCACGTCCTCTTCGCTGCCTGCAGCTGTTTTCGGTGATGCTCCGGTTTACACCTCCGGCACGGCATCAACCGGCGGCAGCCCGGCGGTAACGGCGAATGTGACGCTTGCCTATAACAGCGCCACGGGAACAGCCTTTTCCGGCATGCCGGAGGGGGTGCAACGGCTTTCACTTGCTCACCGCGGGAATGAGTACCGCATTGTCTCGACCGACGGCACAACGGCGACGGTGGCGCGCCTGGTTAATGGTGCCGTTGATGAGTCATGGCCGGGATTCACCGCCCGGACGATGATCGACTATGAGGCCACTGGTCTTAACGACACGTTGAGCTGGCTGGGGCCGTTCCTGGTTTGCCCTGAAAATGAGACCGTCGATATGTTCGAGGTGAATTTCTCCTTCCCGAACGGCATCTGTGGCTTTGACAGCAAGGGGAAAAAGCGGCTCCGGCATGTTGAGTGGGAGATTCAGTATCGCGTCTACGGTTCCGGATCGGGGTGGGTGAGTCACCAGGGCGAGTATGCGCTTAAAAACGTCAACGGGCTGGGATTCACTGAGCGGATCACCCTCAGCTCTCCGGGACTGGTAGAGGTTCGCTGCCGTCGCCGCAATGAGCAGGGCTCAAACAACGCGCGAGACAGTATGTACTGGCAGGCACTGCGCGGGCGACTGCTGACGCGCCCTTCATCCTATCCCGGCGTTACGCTGATGGCAGCGACCGTTGAGATGGGCGGGAAGCTGGCGGCGCAGTCAGATAAACGCGTAAACGTTGTGGCCACTCGGGCCTATGAAACCGGAACGGCCAGAACCATTTCGGGGGCGCTGCTGCATGTTGGGAACTCGCTGGGGCTGGAGATGGATGCCGACACCATCAACGCGCTGGAGTCTGCGTACTGGACGCCACGGGGAGAGTATTTCGATTACGCTACCGGCGACAGTATCTCAGCGCTGGAAATGCTGCAGAAGATTACCACAGCGGGGAAATCGTATTTTCTGCTGAGTGATGGGCTCGCATCCGTAGGCAGAGAAGGGGTTAAAAACTGGTCGGGGATCATCAGCCCGCATGAAATGACCGAAGAACTGCAGACTAGTTTTACGGCACCGTCTGCTGATGATTACGATGGCGTTGATGTGACATATATCAACGGCATCACCTGGGCAGAGGAGACTGTGAAATGCCGAACACCCGACAATCCCACGCCGGTGAAAATCGAGAACTACAGACTCGATGGGGTACTCAATCAGGACCACGCTTACCAGATAGGAATGCGGCGTCTGATGAAATATTTGCATCAGCGGCTGGGTCATAATACGACGACTGAGCTGGATGCACTGGTATATGAGTACGGTGATCGCATCCTGCTGACAGATGATATTCCGGGGAATAAAACCGTGAGTTGTCTGGTCGTGGATATGGCCACAACGGGTATCGAAACGGTATTTACCGTTTCCGAACAGCTGGACTGGACCTTTGAAAACCCGCGCGCAATTTTGCGCTACCAGGATGGCTCTGCCTCGGGGCTGCTGGAGGCCACTTTCGTCGGGGATTATCAGTTGTCTGTTCCATGGCAAGCTGCTTTCGATGAAATCATGCTGAACGATCCGAGCATTGAACCGCCGCGACTGGTGTTCTGTAACTCAACGCGGGGTATCTATGACGCCATATTTGAGGAGATAGCGCCGCAGGCAGACGGAACCTGCCAGGTGACTGCAAGACAGTACAGCGACCTTTTCTACCAGTACGACGACGCCACATACCCCGGCGACGTCGCCTAAAACCACAAATTCCCCTAATTAACTCTTTTCGCTCAAACCCTCGTTTGGGCGAAGCCTCTTTTTGGAGCAAAAAACATGGCC